>Ga0073928_10011758_pt1 | contig 10161 bp, 10 predicted proteins | sample PaiPotPPA55metaG_FD_76969 | JGI IMG/M metagenome (GOLD analysis project Ga0073928, IMG submission 76969) | Iron sulfur acid spring bacterial and archeal communities from Banff, Canada, to study Microbial Dark Matter (Phase II) - Paint Pots PPA... ... | reverse complement strand
TTCCTGGAAGCGCGGCGGCGCATCCACCTGGATCACCGGAAGCTACGATCCCGAACTGAACCTGGTTTACTGGGGCACTGGAAATCCCGGACCCGATATGGACGGCGATGTCCGGCGCGGCGATAACCTTTATTCCTGCAGCGTGGTCGCGCTGGATGCCGACACCGGAAAGCTGAAATGGTTTTACCAGTTCACGCCGCACGATGTGCACGATTGGGACGCGATCAGCGATCTTCTGCCGGTGGATCTCACGGTCGATGGCCGCAAGGTGAAAGCCCTGATCCAGGCCAATCGCAATGGATTTTTCTACACGCTCGATCGCACGAACGGGAAGGTCCTCAAGGCCAGGGCGTATACGAAAGTGACCTGGGCGGATGGAATCGGTCCGGATGGACGCCCGATTCTGATTGCCGGTCAAGAGCCCACCGAAGAGGGCAAGTTCGCTTGTCCGGGTCTGGGCGGCGGCCACAATTGGCAAGCCACGACTTACAGTCCGCGAAGCGGCTTATACTATTTCAGCTCCAGCGAAAATTGCCATTTGTTTTACAAAAGCAAGCAGGATTTCACCCCCGGCCAGTGGTATCAGGCCAGCAACGTGGAAGGTCCGCCGGGCACGCATGGGACGGGCGCGATTCTCGCCGTCGATCCCACCACGGCCCAAACCAAGTGGCGCTTCGACATGGTCACTACTCCATCGGCCGGACTGCTCGCGACCGCGGGCGGCTTGGTATTCACGGGCGATCCGCAGGGCTACCTGATCGCGTTCGACGACCGCACTGGCAAAGTGCTATGGAAATTCCAGACCGGGGCGTCGATCCACGCGCCGCCCATTAGCTACGCCGTAGACGGAAAGCAGTACATCGCAATCGCCGCCGGCGACTCGATCATCACCTTCGCGCTCAAATAGGAGCTCGGGAATATATCTCGACCCATTGGCCCCGCCGCATCCAGCGCTGGATCGGGATCAATCCGAAGTGCTCGCGCACCTGCGCCGTATTCATCTGCGGTTCGTATTCGTAAAAGCGATGCAGGAATCGCTCGACGGCTCCGAATCGCAATACGCCCCATTCCGGCTCCCAGGTCCGCGAATACAGCACTAATACATCGACGTCTTTGGGTTCGATAGCGCGCAGCGTTGAATACCGCAGATCGCCCGTTTCGGAGGGTGACAGCTTGGCATTCACGTATCCAAATGCGGGATTACGTAGCGCCTGCGTAAGCGGCCAGGCAGTATAGATGCGGCGGGTTGGATAAGTTTTCTCGATGAACTGCGCCGCGGTTCGTTGCAGCTCGACGAAATCGACCATCGCAAGATTGTTTTCGAAGGGAAATGGGAATGGAGGGTTGAAAATCAGTCCAGCGAGCAGCCCGGCCGCGACCACCGCGATGCTCGTACTGCGCCACATCGGCCGCAGCACGCTCCATCCGGCGCCCATCGCGATGTAGACCAGAGGCAAGACTGGAAGAAGGTAGCGCTCCAGCTCCGCGCCGCCCAGCACACTGACCATCAGCACGTGAGCGCCGATAAACAGCCACGTGATCCGCCAAGCGCGATTGGAATAGACCCGAGTTCTCTTCCACGCGAGCGCGATGGCAATCGTTCCCACCCAACGGAAATCGGCCAGGAACAAATAGTAAATGCGCCGCAGCAAGCACAGCGAGGCGCGGACCGGATTGAGCGCGTAACCAAGATTGTAGTACGTGAATCCGGCGTCGCCGAAGAGGTGGCCGGTGGCGCGCCACAAGACAAAAAACCAGACCGCCAGCACTGCGAAAGGGGCGATGTAGTAAGCGGCGAATTTACTTCGCGGCGGATCAGCCAGTAGCACCAGGACCAAAACCAACGGCAATAGCGCGCCAGTCTCTTTCGAAAGAACCAGCGCTGTACAAGCCAGTGCCGCGGCCGGATGCCGGTCCTGCAAGAACAGCATCAGCGCGAGGACTGTGAAAAGCATGGCTGGCATATCCAGTTGCGCCATCATGGCCTGCGTGTAGAACAACGGATCGATCAGCAGCAACAGGACCGGTGCGAAGGCCGGCGCACCGTGCAATCCACGGCACAACTGGATCGCTAGGAGAAAGGTGAAAAACGAGGCGGAACTTGCCAGGAGCAGCATCGCAGCACGAGTGGCCGGGATCGAGTAGCCGAAGATGTCCCACACCGCCGCCAGATAAGCCATCACGCCGGGAGCGTGGGCGTTCGGAACCGTGGAATGTGGAATCCACGCTCCGTCGTGGTAGATGTCGAGCGCTGCGGGCACGAACTGGCCCAGCTCATCCCAGAAATAGGGCAGGCCGAAATACGGGACGTGCGTGAGGAAGACAACCAGCGTGAACGACAGCAGGAAGAACAGGTAGGTATCCGGCCGGACGCCGCGCTCTCTTTTCAGTCCAGCCTCGGAGGGCGCCGTCATTACTGAATTGCGCTGGCTTGGCCGGTGCTATGAGGCTCCAGCTTGATCTCGCCGAAGGTCGCCTCGTATTGGGAAATGTTTTGGTTCAGGACATTGAGCAAAGCCTTGGCCTGCTGCGGGCTGAGATAGACACCTTGGAAGTTGTGGATCACAACGTTGTCGGGCGAGGTCTGATTCACGGTGCCGAACATCAGGAAGAAGTCCCAGAGGTTCACTCGAATCTGCACGCTGTTGGCGTAACTTTCCCGGTACTCCGGCGTATTCACCAACTGAAATTTCGGCTGTCCTTGTGGCGTCATAGACACCACCATACTGACACACCGGGGCGTCGTAGGATAATGTTGCGAGTGATCAGAATGTCGAGCGCAGCGCTCAAACTTCTTGCGACGGTAGTAATTTGGTGCTCGTCTATTTCCGCGGCAACACAAGTCATCTTGCTCGGAACCGGGACCCCGGCCATGGATCCCGACCGTTCCGGCCCGGCGACCGCAATCGTTGTGGGCGACACAGCGTATCTCATCGACTTCGGACCGGGTGTTGTCCGCCGTGCCGCTGCCGCAGCCGCGAAAGGCATCCCCGCGGTCCGGCCGGAAAATCTCAAGACCGCGTTTCTCACTCACCTACATTCCGATCATACTGTCGGTTACCCCGATCTGATCTTCACGCCGTGGGTCATAGCGCGGAAGGATACCCTCAACGTTTACGGGCCCAAGGGACTGAAGGCGATGACGGACCACATCCTGGCGGCATGGCAGGAGGACATCGACATCCGCACCAAAGGCTTGGAGCAACGCTGGCCGCTGCGCGTGGTCGCTCACGAAATCAAGCCAGGCGTGATTTACACCGACGCGCTGGTTCGCGTGACCGCGGTCGCCGTACCTCACGGGCAGTGGGACGAAGCGTATGGCTATCGATTCGATACTCCGGATCGAGTTATCGTCATTTCCGGCGATACCCGGCTCAGTCCCGAACTTGTGAAGGCTTGCCGCCGCTGCGATATTCTCATCCACGAAGTCTATCCGATGGGCTCCCGCGCGACCATGCCGGACTGGCCAAAATACCGCGCCCAATATCACACGTCCACTCAGGAATTAGGGGAGATTGCCAGCCAAAGCCAACCCGGCCTCCTGATCGTGTATCACCGCACCGGCGGCCTAACGAATTTTTCCGACGAACAGTACTTGAAAGAAATTAGCCAAGGCTATTCAGGAAAGGTGGTGATCGGACATGATCTCGAAGTATATTGATTCCACCAGCTTTGTGCTGCTCGCAGGCGCGGCGGTTCTGCTATTCCCAGGCCGACCCGCCGCGGCGGAAGTTCTCGAAAAAAGCAAGAACATCGCGGGCGTTACAGTTCACTACAAAGTTGTACTCCCGAGTCATTACGATGCGGCGAAGGCTTATCCAGGCGTGCTGGCATTCGGCGGCGGTCCTCAGACCATGAACATCGTCGATGGCGCCATCCAGCGCAACTGGCGGGATGAGGCGGAACGGCGCGGCTACATTGTCGTGATTCCCGCGGCGCCGGATGGTCAGTTGTTCTTCGAAGGCGGCGAGCGCATTTTCCCCGAGTTCTTAACGAAGATTCTCGCTGATTACAAGATCGCCGACAATAAATTTCACATCGCCGGGCAGTCTAATGGAGGCATCAGCGCATTTCACGTGGCCGCGTCGTATCCACAATATTTCTGGTCCGTCACCGGCTTTCCCGGCTATCTTCCGGACGCAACGCCCCCGCGTGTGGGCGCTCTGGCGAAGATGTGCATCAACATGCACGTCGGAGAACTGGATACGGGATGGAAAGAAGAGATGCAGCAACAGGCCGCGCAATTTCGCGCGAAAGGGATGACCGTTCGAATCACCGTTGAGAAGGGACAAAGCCATCGGCTGGACACCTTAGCCGGTGACGGTGCGGCGCGGCTTTTCAATCAATTCGAAGAAGCGCGCCAGGGTTGTTCCAAATGACGCGGCTTTAAACCACGTTACGTCTATTCGCCCTGGAAAAGATTTTCCAGTAACTGGCAGCTCGAGTCCATTAAATGGTCGATTTGAGGCTGCGCCAGCGAGGATCGGGCGATGGACGTAATGCGACGCGAGATGGCTTCCGCCGTTACCAGCTTCCGTTCTGACGGAGGCCAGCGACTGATGACGTCCAACCGGTAGTCCAGGAACCGGATCTCGGATTCCGCGGGAGTCTCCAGCATTATGGTAGTCACAAGTCACTTATCGGCTCGAAATTCTCCCGCCCTCTCACATATTGCTCGACCTGGCCGATAAAGAGATTAGCCACAGGAGACGCATGACGACTGACGAGCCCGAAGCCCCCATCTCCAAGCCTGGGGGCGAAAAAAAACTCTGGGCCTTAGATGACCTGCCGCCGTTTCCCCCGGTAGCGACGCGGCTGCTGGAGGTGCTTTCTCATGACAACGCGCATATTACGGGTGTAGGCCGGATCATCGCAGCCGAGCCGGTGTTTGCGAGCCGCGTGCTGAAGATGGCAAACTCGCCGCTATTTGCGCTCCAGACCCAGGTGAAAACTATTTCGCATGCCATCGTCCTGCTGGGATTGGACCGGGTCAAAGCTATCACGGTGACGCGCGCCTTGGGAGATTTTGTTGGGCCCGTTCTGAACAAAACAGCTCTGCGTGCTTGGTGGCAGAACAGCCTCGCTTGCGCGCTGCTCTCAGAAAAACTTGCGAGAGCCTGCAAAATGGATACCGATTTCGCTTATGTGGCGGGCCTGCTGCGCGACATCGGCCGCCTGGCCTTGCTGGTGAAATACCCGGACTCTTATATCAACCTGTTGGCTGTTTCCGGCGAGCAGGGATTCGATGTGATCGCCACCGAGCGCGACTTATTCGACATCGATCATTGCCAGGCCGGCGCCTGGCTGATGGGGAAAATGCCTTTCCCGCCGGAATTGTGCGAGGTGGTGGCCAAGCATCACGACCCGCCCAGCGGCAAGTTTCGGATGGTGCACCTCGTCCGGATCGCCGGATTGCTAGCGGACGCGTTGGGTTTCGCCGTTCTCCCCGAAGTCCACCAACCCACCTTCGCCGAAGTGCTTCAGCAGCTTCCGGAGGCCGCCTGCATGCGCTTCACCCCCGATCCGCAGGAGCTGAAAGCGGACATCGCCGCAAGAATTCAGTTCTGGGGCTGATAGGACTCTTAGATCTGGCTACCGAATATCTGAAAAGGGTAACGGCCGCAGAATAGAGTTGCTGATGTTCGACACATTCTCGGTATCGCTAAAGCCCGGCTGTACCCGTAGCTTCTGCCATTCCGGATCGGCGCCGAACGCCTGCCACAGCTTTTCACGCGCCGCCAGATTGTCGAACCCCAGCATGTAAACCAAGTTCGGCATGCGGGCCCCAATCAGCGTCTCGCCGTAGAAGACCGGACGCATTCCCAGTCGTTTGAAGATCCCGATTTCTCCCTCGTTAAACATCTTGATTTTGCGCGCCAGCGTGAAGCTGTTATTCGATTCGTACATGCGCAGTTCGAAAACACGCGGGGCGCTCGAGCCGTCGGTGGGCGGCGGTTCCACTTGGGGCATGCCTTCAAAGCAGCGCAACAGCGAGCTTTCCATGCGTTCGAAACCGAGGCCGGGCGTGGCGTTGTAGGCGTCTCGAGCCTGTATGTAATCTTTGTCAGTCGCCTGTTTTTCACGAGCCGCTTCCATCGCCGCCATGCTGGGGAACGAGGACAGGGCCAGCAGGAACGGACTCTCGTCGGCGATCACGCTTCCGAAAACTCCCAACTGTGTGGCGCCCGATCGCTTGAGCACTGGCGCGGCGGCGCGTAGAAACTCCGTCGTCCTTTGCATTTGATTCTCGGGATTTGTGCGCATGTGAAACCAACGCAGCTCCAGGATGCTCCTGGGGGTGGGGGCGGCGGCCAAGGGTCCCGTCAGTGCGAGCCCTGATGCGGCGAGGGAAAAGTGTCGTCGGGTCATTCAAACTGACTGTACAATAAACTGCATCGGCTGTGGAGACACACTAATGATCTGGCAAAATCTCAAAATCTCAGCTCGCTCCTTGCTGCGGACACCCGCATTCGCCGCGACCGGGATCTTAACGCTGGCTGTCGCCATCGGTATGTCGACGTCGGTCTTCAGCATCGTCAATGCTCTGCTTCTCCGGCCGCTTCCTTACAGGAACGCCCAACGTCTAGCCATGATCTGGTCTGTATCGAACAACAGCAGCCGAGGCCCGTCGTCCTTCGACGACTTCGAGGATTGGCGCCGCGATAGCAAGACCCTCGAAAGAGGGGCGCTGTTTTCGGCCTATTACAAACCCATCCTGACCGGCGCTGGACAAGCCCAGCGGCTCACGGCCTTGCTAGTCTCGCACCAATATTTCAGGGTGATGGGCGTTCAACCGATGCTGGGCCGCTTTTTCCTGCCCGAGGAGGATCGGGACGGCCGCGACGATGTCGTGGTGCTGTCCTATTCGCTGTGGCGCGATCAGTTTCACGCGGACCCGCAGGTGGTGGGTAGGAAGATCCAGCTCAATTCGCGGCCGCACGAAATCGTGGGGGTCGCCGGAGCGGATCTCCTACCTCTGCCTCCCAGCCTGGCGCAAGAGCCGGCGCAGATTTATCGCCCTATCGGCGAGCCCTTCAACTCCGGATCGCGCGATGGGCGGCATCTCGAATCGATCGTCCTGCTGCGTCCTGGCGTTTCGATCGAACAGGCGCAGGCCGAGTTGAACGTGCGTTCGCGCGATATGGAGCGCGAGCATCCCGACGTGGACGCGCATCTGGCCGCTCGCATTGTCACGCTGCGCGACGATATGACCCGTAACGTCCGCGCTGGATTACTCGCCCTGCAAACCGCCGTCCTGGTGCTGATGCTAATCGCTTGTGCGAACATCGCCAACCTGCTGCTGGCGAAATCAAGCGCTCGCCGGCGTGAAATGGCGGTCCGCGCGGCCCTAGGGGCGAATACGGGCCAGCTTGCTCGATTGCTGCTCGCCGAGGGACTGGTTCTAGGACTGGCGGGAGGAATTTGCGGACTGGTGCTGGCTGCCTGGAGCACTTCCGCGCTTACTGATGTTGCGGCCCGGATTCTGTCCGATGCCCGCCACATCGCGATCGATTTTCGAGTGCTCGGTTTTTCGCTCGGATTGTCGTTGGTGGCAGCGATTCTCTTTGGTCTGGCTCCGATCCTCCACCTGGACTCGGCTCATCTGGATGATGCGCTGAAGTACGGAATACGAGTGGCGGGTGATCATCGTAACCGGCTTCGCCAATTGCTGGCCGCCAGCCAGATCGCGCTGGCTCTGGTTCTGCTGGTCTCAGCTGGGCTTCTGGCGCGGAGCTTTGTTCGCCTGCGCGGCGTGAATCCCGGGTTCGATCCCGAGGGCGTGCTGACCGCTTCGGTCTCCCTTCCACAGGTTCGCTATCCCAATGACCCAGCCGTGGTCCAGTTCTTCGATCGCGCACTGGCGAACCTCCACGCGTTGCCCGGCGTGCGGCAGGCGGCGACCGTCAGCGTGGTCCCGATGTCCGGCGACTTCGACCGCACGGGCTTTGTGATCGCGGGCAAGAGCTTTGGCGCGGGCGAGCAGTCGAGCCCCGACCGCTACATCGTCAGTCCGGAATATTTTCAGGCCCTACATATTCCGCTGCGTCAGGGCCGTCTCTTCGAGTCGCGCGACGATGCGAATCATCTGCCGGTCTGTGTCATCAGCGAAACTGCGGCTCGGTTGTGGTTCGGCGGCGAGTCGCCACTGGGCAAAAAGGTGAGGGCCGGCTCGGCGTCGGGCACCTTTGCCAATTCTCCGTTTCGCGAAGTGGTCGGCGTAGTCGGAGACGTCGCTCAGTACGGCTTGGGATTGCCCGCGACGCCACAAATCTACATGCCACAGGCGCAGTTTGCCAGACGTTTCGTGAGCTTCATCGTGCGGACCGACGGCGATCCGGGGGCGGCATCGTTGCAAAAGGCGGTGTTTGCAGTGGATCCTGAGCAACCGGTCTACGACGTGACGTCACTCGTCGAGATCGTTTCGAATTCGATCGCGGCCCGGCGTTTGGGACTTTGGCTCCTGGCTATCTTCGCGCTGGGGGCTTTGACGCTAGCGGCGATCGGGATTTACGGCGTTGTTTCCTATTCCGTCTCGCAGCGCACTTCTGAATTCGGAATTCGCATGGCGCTGGGCGCCCGGCCTGCGGATATCCTTCGACGGGCCATCAGCGACTCACTGCCGATGATCGTGGCGGGATTGATAGCGGGCGTAGCAGGGTCACTCGCGATCTCGAAAGTGCTGGCCGGTTTTCTGTATGGAGTGCGCGCCACCGACGCGTCGACTTTCGCGGTCCTGCCGTTGTTCTTGGCGATGGTGGCGCTGGCCGCTTGCTACGTGCCGGCTCGGCGTGCCGCGAAGGTGGATCCGCTCACTGCGCTGAGATACGAATAATTTTGAGCAACCTCTTAGGCTAAGGCAGCCGCTGGTACTGCACCAAAGCGGCGCTCGCGGGAGTGGAATTCAGCCACGGTCGCGCCCAGGTCGGAAGCAGTGAAGTCCGGCCACATGACCGGCGTAAAGATTAACTCGGCATAAGCGCATTCCCAGAGCAGAAAATCACTCAGGCGTTTCTCGCCGCCCGTGCGGATCAGCAGATCGACGTCCAGTCCGCCTAACATTGAATTGAAATCGTTACGCGTGGCCTTGTCTTTGAGCTTGCGAGCGGCTTTGAGAATCGCGTCGCGCGCTGAATAATCCACGGCGATGCGGAGGTGCAGTTTTTTTCCAGCGGCGGTGGCCTTCTCGGTGGATTCGATGACGGGAAGCAACATGCGAGGCAGCCGGTCACGCCGCCCGATGATCGAAACACGAACGCCGTTCTTCACGCATTCGGCTTGTTCGCGGCGCAAATATGAGTGAAACATCTTCATCAGCGCCGAGACTTCCGCGGGCGGCCGCTGCCAGTTGTCCGATGAAAAGGCATAGACGGTCAGAGTGCCGATGCCGGCGTCTGGCGCAGCTTCGACGGTGCGGCGGAGCGCCTCGGCTCCGGCGCGATGTCCGGCAATGCGCGGCAGTCCGCGCGTGGTGGCCCAGCGTCCGTTGCCATCCATGATTATGGCGGCGTGCAATCCGCTGGAAGTTCTTTGTGACATAAAGCGTTCCTCCAAAAAAAGGGACCTACAGCTCGCGCATGGCTTGAATCAGCGCTTCCATGTGATTAAGATATTTTTCGAGCGCGCGCCGTCCCGCCTCGGTCAAACGATACTCGGTCTTCGGCATGCGGCCCTGGAATGACTTGGTGCAGGCGATGTAATTGGCATCCTCCAGCTTGCGCGCATGTACGCTCAGGTTGCCATCGGTAGTTTTGAGGAGCTTCTTTAGTTCGTTGAATGTGAGCGACCGGTTTGCGGCCAGAGAGCTCACGATACCCAAGCGCATGCGCTCGTGGATCAAGCGATCCAAAGCCGGCACCATCTTCCCGCCTGCAATGGCGCGAGCCTCGGACAATTTCTCTGACGGCATTTCTTTTCGAGCAGCACCTTGCTTAGACACAGCACCTCCAGCGTTTAGACACAATACCTCCGGGGTCTAGCCACCGTACCTCCTGGCAATGATAATTCCGAAAACAACATGCAGGCCACCAAATCCCACACCCAACAGCGCCGTGCCCCATGAGAATGGGCAGAACAACGCCACCGCGCCCACTAACATGAAGCACATCCCCATCAGCGGTACGACGCGCACAGAATAGGCTCCGCCGGTCACGACACCCGTGC
>Ga0073928_10011757_pt1 | contig 10161 bp, 7 predicted proteins | sample PaiPotPPA55metaG_FD_76969 | JGI IMG/M metagenome (GOLD analysis project Ga0073928, IMG submission 76969) | Iron sulfur acid spring bacterial and archeal communities from Banff, Canada, to study Microbial Dark Matter (Phase II) - Paint Pots PPA... ... | reverse complement strand
TCCGCGTGCTGCGCGCCTGCATCTGCGGCTCGGACCTATGGTTCTATCGCGGCATCAACGACAATTGGCAGTCCGGTTGGCGGACCGGCCACGAGTTTGTGGGCATCGTCGAGGACGTTGGAGGGGATGTCCGCTCGGTGGCTCGCGGCGACCTGGTCATCGCGCCATTCTCCTTTAGCGATGGCACGTGCGAGTTCTGCAACAAGGGTTTACAGACGTCGTGCGTGCACGGCGGCTTTTGGGGCGGTGACGACAACGACGGCGGTCAGGGCGAAGCGCTGCGCGTTCCGTTCGCGGACGGTACGCTCGTGAAAGCGCCGCGTGACGCCGTCGACGATGCGGGTTTGCTGCGTCGCCTTGCGCCGCTGACCGATGTCATGTGCACGGGTCATCATGCCGCGGTCGCGGCCGGCGTCGAAAAGGGCTCGACGGTTGCCATTGTCGGCGACGGTGCGGTCGGGTTGTGTGGCGTCCTCGCGGCGCACCGGCTGGGTGCGGAGCGCATCATCCTGCTCGCGCGGCATGCCGCTCGCATCGAGATCGCCAAACGGTTCGGGGCGACCGACATCATTCCCGAGCGTAACGAAGAAGCAGCGATCGCGTTAGTCCAAGAGATGACGCAGGGCGGTGCAACGTCGGTTTTGGAGTGCGTCGGCACGGAAAGTTCGATGCGCGTAGCAATGGGCAGCGCGCGACCGGGTGGGGCGATCGGCTACGTGGGTGTGCCCGCCGGCGGTGCGAAAGACGGCATCGACCTGCGCCGCATGTTCTCGGAAAATATCGCACTGCGCGGCGGTGTCGCGCCGGCGCGCGCATACTTGCCCGATCTGATGGCGGACGTTCTCGCAGGGAAGCTGGACCCTTCGCCCGTGTTCGACCTCGAAGTGCCGCTCGACGGCGTCCCGGACGGCTATCGCGCGATGGACGAGCGCACCGCGACGAAGGTGTTGGTGCTCTTCTAGTTACGGCGCCGGGCGTTGCCGGAAGGCGAGCGAAATGCGCTCGCCGAGCGCGTCGCGCGATTTCGGCACGCCGTGCTCGTAGTTTTCTTGGGCCGCTCCGCTCATGAGTAGGATGCTCCCAGGCTCGAGATCGACGTCGAAGATTGTTCGCGGTCGCCGCTTCGTATGGATGCGCATGCGACGCGTTGCGCCGAGGCTGAGCAGCGCTACGGGCGAACCTGCAATCAACTCTTCGGTGTGGTCGCTATGCATTGCGACGCTGTCGCGCCCATCGCGATACAAGTTGAGACCGACCGTGTTAAAGCGCACACCAAGGAACGCCTCGACGGCCTGCTTGGCCGCGTGGAGCGCCGGCGGGAGAGGTTCGCCTATGCCAAAGTACGCGGTGAGCCGCGGGACGTCGACGATTCGGTCGTACATCGGGCGGCGCTCATGGTGCCAATCGACCGCTGCGCGCAATTCCGCAAACCAGACCCCGCAGAGGTCGAAGTCGACGACGTCCGGCGTGTAGACGATCCTGCCCGTCGCATCGTCGACGAGGGTGCGCGCGCCGGCGTCCGCCGGGAGGAACAGCGCGAGTTGCTGCATGCCTACATGCGACCCCTCGGTCGCAGTGCGAAGTTTCAGTCGACCTCGCGCGCGTTGAGATTGATCAGCTCGCCGTTCACGCCGCTCGAGCCGGCGCTCGCGTGGAACGCTAGAATCGCCGCCACTTCCTCCGGGGCTGCGGCTGCTGCGAACTCCTCGGGGTCGAGGTAGCTGCGCGCTTGCTCGGTAGCGACCGTGCCGAGCACGATCGCGTTTGCCACGATTCCGTCGACCTTGTGCTCGCGCGCGATCGCGCGCATCAGTACGTTGACGCCGGCTTTGCCCATACCCATGATGCCAAAGTTCGGCTGCGGATCGAGCGAGCTGCCGGCGGTGACGGCAACGAGCCGTCCACGCGAGCGCGCGCCGGAGCGGTAGCTTTGGCGCAGCATGGCACGCAGCGCCGGGACCATGAGGTTATATGCTACAACGAGGTTGTTGCTGACGCTCGCCGCCAGGTCGCTCGGCGTCGATTCGGCGATCGCGACGAACTTGGTGCCGCCACCCGCGAGGCTCACCACCGCATCCAGGCGCCCGCAGCGCCGCACTACTTCGGCGATGGCCGCTTCGGCAGTAGCGGCATCGGCCAGATCGGCCTCGAGCGGGAAGGCGCGCTCCGCGCCCGCGGCCTGCGCGATGATCCGCTCGGCCGATTCGCGCGAACGGGAAACGACGGCGACATGGCCCGCGCCTTCCCGCAAAAGGGCCTCCAGGGTGGCGCCCCCCACGCGGCCGGTTGCGCCGGCCACGAGTACGGCGTCGTCAGTCAGGATCATCGGGGCACCTCCCTGGAGTTGACACGCATTTCTTAATTATTTAGTTGACAAGCCGGTCGCTGCGGATTAAGATGGACGCGACCCCTCGTCCGGAGATACAAAACCTGCCCTACGCCGTTCGTTTCGCGCTAGCGCTCGTCGCTGCGCTCTGGTTCAGTTCGTGCCTGACCGCCGCCGCATCGGCGGCCACGGCCGGCGCCGACGTGCTGGACGTGCCCGTTCTCGCGAGCCCGCCGCAGAGCGGCGTGCTGGACGACTCGTGGTCGAAGGCCGTAAAGCTCAGCCTCGGGACCGATTTCTTAGGGCGTCACCCTGCGGGCGAAGCGACGGACGTGTACGTAGCACAAAACGGTGCCGACCTCGACGTCGCGTTCGTCGCAACGCAGCACGAGCCGGTCCTCGCAGCACAGGAAACCAACGGCTCCAGCGTCACGAGCGACGACTACGTCATCGTCTATTTGTGGCCCCAGGGGACGCAGGGCTTTTCGTACTCGTTCGCCGCGAATCCACGCGGGACGCGCTACCAGACGTCCAGCGAGAACAGCGCGTACACGCCGCAGTGGACGGCCGTGGGCAAGTCGACGCCGAACGGCTACGTGGTCACGTTGCGCGTTCCCCTCGGCGCGATCCGCAGCGGCGGTTCCAAGAACTGGCGCGCACAGTTCGCGCGCGTCACCGTCGCGACGAACGGCCTCTCCGTCTGGACGTATTCCGACCGCGAGCAGAACCCGAACGACCCTGCGTTCGCCGGAACGCTGCAGAACGTTGGAGCAGGCGGAGGCCTTCTGCGTCCCAAGCCGCGCGCGCAGCTTTACAGCCTCGGCGAGGTCACCACCCCCGGGAACGGTGGAAACACCTCGCGAGTCGGCGCGGACCTCTCGCTGCCGGTTACGCCGACGGCCTCGTTCGTCGCCACGCTACACCCGGATTTCTCGAACGTCGAGATCGACCAGCAGACCATCGCTCCGAACGCGTTCGCGTACCAGTACTCGGAGGTCCGCCCGTTCTTCACGCAAGCCGGACAAGCGTTCAACTACAACTTCTCGTGCTCCGATTGCCCGCAGTTGCTGTACACGCCGGCGATTCCAACCTTCCGCGAAGGCTACGCACTCGAGGGGACGCAAGGCCCGTTGACGTTCACGGCGTTCGATGCGGTGGGCAATGGGCGAGCGGACCAGGCGCAGGCGTTCGACTACAACGTCGAGACGAAACAGATCTCGTACGGCATCAACCTGCAGCGGGCCGGCGTCGATGAGTCGAGCGGTCTGCACGACAACTTGACGTCGCTTACGACCGGCATCATCAACCAGCACACGCACTTCTTCGTCTACGGCAACGCCGCGATGGAACGCGGGAGCGACGTTACCGTCCCGCAGGAGGCGAACTATCTCGAGGCCGGCGGCGGCTACGCGAGCTCGCACACGGTCGTCGTCGCCAACTATCAAACGATCGGGGCGCAGTTCAATCCCGTCGATAGCTTCGTCCCGCAACAGGACATCACGGGCTATGAATTTTTCGCGAAGAACACGTGGAACTTTGCGCCGACCGCGGCCCTGCACGACATCCAGGTCAGCGACTTTCAGGCCTGGTATCACGACCGCTTCGACCAACCCTCGCAGATCGATTCCAACGAGAACGTCTACTTCGACTTCCGCAACCTTGCGACGCTGCGGCTGTTCGCGAGCTACTTCGGTGCGAAGGTACTAGACGGCGAGTTCTTGCCATTCGACGGCAACTCGGTCGAGCTCGGTTATAAGCTCGCGACAAATACGCCGACCTACGTGCAGTATACCGGTGGGCCGTACTATCATGGCGACCTCGGCGCTTGGTCCTACGTGACCACGGTGCCCATTCGCCGCAGGCTGAGGCTGCGTCTCGAGGCCGATCAAAACCGGTATTTCACGACGCACGTTGGCGAGGTCGCAGGATCGCAATGGCTGCAGCGGGCGACGCTCGATTGGCAAATCAGCAAGGATGCTGCGTTCGATATAGGTACGCGGCGCATCATCGGGCAGAATCTTCCCAACGCGTACAGCGCGCCGGATTTCAGCCCGGTCAACGCCTCGAACATTACCGTCGCGTTCCATCTTCTCTCTGCGAAGAACGAGTTTTACTTGGTCTACGGCAATCCGAACAACCTGCAGACGCTGCCGGCGTTCTACCTCAAATGGATTCGTTACATCGGAGCGCAGAAGGGCACGTAATCCGCGCACGCCGCATGCGGACTCTCACCTCGCCCTCATAGATTTCCATGCCTATTCCCAGGGAGCGGTGCTACTCTCGCAAGTGAGCCGTCGGTGGAGTGACGGTGAGTGAGCAAGGGCAGTCAAGCGTTCCTCGAAAAGCCGGTCGCGGGTGGGGGCTCCCGCGGCCGGCACGTTATTTTGCGACGAACGCGCTGAAGCCGGCGGCGATCATCGAGGGCACGACGCTCCCGCGGCAACTGCGAGCCCTAGGCAGGTCCAGTCACGCCGGCTCACTCACTTCACCGAAGTCTTCGCTTTGCGATGCAAAGTTAAGGATGCGGCGCCGTTGCTCGGCAGTCCTTTGGCGGCGTGCCGTCGCCGGCTGATGAATGGCTCACACCGGGCTTTTGAGCGCGGCGGAGAAGCCTCCAGCCGGAGGGCCTCCGAGGATCGGCATGACCGAAGACGCCGCGCTACGCCGTTTGGTTGACGCGACCGCAGAGATCGCGTGGCTGGGCCATGCCGACGGCACGATCGCCCACGTCAATGCTCGCTTCGTCGACTACGCCGGCATCGATCTGAGCACGGCCCTTGCGGACTCGGTCAACGTCATTCACCCGGACGACTTGGAGATGGTGCGTTCTCTGTGGAACGCCGGGCTCGCCAACGGACGCCTCGAGGAGGCAGTCTTTCGGCTGCGGCGTGCGGCGGATGGGCGCTATCGCTGGCATCGGGCGCGCGCGACCGCGGTGCGCGACGAGCACGGGCACATCGCGCGCTGGGTCGGCAGCGTCACGGACATCGACGAGCAGCGCAGGGCGGCGACTGCGCTCGAGTTCGTGTCGAAGGCGAGCGCGGTTCTCTCCCAGTCGCTCGATCTGCAAGAGACGCTCGATGGACTGCTCGACGTCATCGTCCCCGAAATGGCAGACTGGGCAGCGATCGATTTGCTGGAAGAGCACGACCGTCTGCGGACGTACGCAGTGACGCATGCGGATCGCTCGAAGCAGTCGCTCGTCGACCAGCTTCGCGGTCGCTACACCCACACGCCCCACTTTGAGCGTCGCGTTTCCGGGCTGTTGCGAACGGCTTCGGCCCGCGTCATCGCCGAAGTTTCCGACGACATGATCTTCACGGCCGCCTCGCCGCGCCTGCTGCCGGTTATCCGCTCGTTGCGTCCCCGTTCGACGATTAGCGTGCCGTTGCGCTCGCGCGGGCACACGTTCGGCGCGCTCGCGGTGTATTGGAGCGATTCCGAGCGCACCTATGCGGAAGAAGACATTCCGGTTTTCGAAGAGCTGGCGCGACGAGCCGCTGCTGCGATCGAAAACGCCAAGCTCTACGAGCGCGAACGCGTGGTGGCCAGCGCCTTCCAGCGCGCCGCGCTTCCCTCGCGCCTCCCGCTCATCGCGGGACTGACCTTCGATGCCGTGTACGAGCCTGCGCAAGACGAAGGGTTGATAGGCGGCGACTGGTATGACGCCTTGCGGCTCCCCGACGGCCGCGTCGTCGTATCGATCGGCGACGTCAGCGGCAACGGTCTGAGCGCGGCCGTGCGCATGGTGTCGTTGCGCGAAGTCATTCGCGGAAGTGCGCAGAGTCACGCCGATCCGGTCGCGGCGCTCGACGCTGCCGACAAGACGCAAAAGACGGCAGCACCCGACATGCTGGCAACGGCGTTCGTGGGCGTGATCGATCCGATCGAGCGAACGTTCTCGTACGCCTCGGCCGGCCATCCGCCGCCGCTCTTACGCAGCGCGCGCGGAGATATCTCGGAGCTCGATGCTCCCGACCTACCACTGGGACTGCGGGTTCACGGGGAAACGTCGCCACGCGTCATCGACATCGAAGACGACATGATGGTCGTTCTGTATACCGACGGAGTGGTCGAAGCCCGGCGCGATATCCTCGCCGGGATGGAAGAGCTCCGCCGGACGGTAGCGGACATGGACGTGCCGAACGCGGACGCCGCGCACGAGATCTTCGATGCGATGCTGGAGGAAGACTGCAGCGACGACGTTGCAATCATGACCGTCGCGTTTTCAGAGACCGACGAGGACGCGGCGACGCAACGCTGCTCGCGCCGGTGGGATTGGAACGTGCAGACTGCAGACGGCCGCGCGATGTCGGCGGTCCGTAGCGAAGTGGGCGTCATCTTGCGCAAGCACGGTGCTTCGGCCGTCGAGCGCGAAATTGCCGAGCTGGTCGCCGGCGAACTCTTGGCGAACGCCGTGCGTCATGCTCCCGGCACGATCGAAGCCGTGTTGGATTGGAGCGGACCTGCCCCGGTTTTTCACGTGCTGGACCGCGGTCCGGGTTTCACCCTTGCGCCGCAGTTGCCGAGCGACGCGATGAGCGAGCGAGGCCGCGGCTTGTTTTTGGTGTGGGCACTTGCCGACGACGTCAACGTCACGCGGCGACATGGCGGAGGCGTGCACGCGCGCGCCGTTCTGTCCGTCGGAGGGCTGCGTCCGCTCGTTTAGGCTGCGTCGGCGTTTGCCTGCCCGGGCTTAGCGGAGGACCAGGTCGAGCACGACCTCAACCGTGGAACCGATCGCTGGATCGAGGCGCGTAATCGCCATCCCGAAGGCGTGGCGATCGATTTGCGCGACGGCGTGGTACCGTAGGCGTGCCGCATCGCGGACCACGGTGACGCTGAGGTGTTCGGCTTGTGTGACGCCGTGCACGCTGAGCAGGCCGTCCATTGCGAACGTATCGGGACCGGTTGACATGACTTTCGTGCTCGTAAACGTCCAAATCGGGAACTTTCCCGCGTCGAAGAAATCCGGACTTTCGAGCGAGCCGTCGCGATCGGGGTCGCCGGTATCGATCTTGGTCGCGTCGAGCGAAGCCGACGCTTGAAGCGGTATTTGCGAGCCCGCAGGCAAGATGAGGGAGCCGCTGAGAATCGGCACGGTTCCACCGACGCGTTCGACGAAAACGTGCTGCACGCTGAAGCTCGCTTTGGAGGAGCGTACGTCGATCGTGCGCTGGACCGTCGAATCGGCATACGCGGCCGTGCTTTGCGCTCCGAGCACGATGGACGCGAGGAAGATCGTGGCTGCGATTTTTGTGCGCATCAGAATGCCACCGTGAACTGCAGATTCATCGTATTTGTGGTTGCGGGAACGTGCTGGACAACGTCCTCCAGCGTGATTCGCGTACGCTCGAGTGGCGCGTACCCTGCGAGCAGCTCGGCGTCGCGGGCGAAACCGCCCGTCGAATCGCTGGTCCCTTCGTAGCGTCCGAGTGCGAAGAACCGCCGGTTGAACGCGTAGCGCAATTGCGTGAAGCCGCCGCTCGAAGCGCACCCGCGTGCTGCGAGCGCGCTGCACTGCGAATCCCAACCAGTTTGCAGCACTGTCTCGCTCGTCCAGCGGCGCCAGTCGTTAAACACGACTCCTACTCCGGTGCGCTCGAAGCGGTCGAGCGCGCCTGGTACGGGCCGGGTCCCTTCGTAGCGGTAGAGGCTCAGCGTAAGCGGTCCCACCGCATCCTGCGCGATCGCCATTAAGTCGGTTCCGGTAGCAGGTAAACCGCTCTGCCGGTCGTGGCCTTGGCTCGCGACGAACTGGACGCTCGAGCCGTGCAGCGTGTTCCCGACGCTCAGATGCACGCCCACTTTCGGATCGAAAAAGTTGAACGGATTGTCCCCGATGGTTTGATCGAAGAGGCCATAGCCCGCGTAGGTCTCACGAAACGTCTCGGGATCGACCGGCAGGGGCAGCGAGAAGGAGCCGGCTTGGACGGAAAGTGGGATCCGCGCCTGCCACGGGTTCAGCCGGTCCGTCACCCACGCGTCGCGCGTTTGGCCCGGCATCCCGCCGTCAACCACGTACTGCTCGACGAGGTAGCTCGCCCGGCTTCCTACGCCGCCTGCGACGAACGCCTCCACTTCGTCGACGATCTCTCGTGGAAGCCCCGCGCCGCCCGGCCCGTTTCCCTGATTCGCGCTCGAACCGACGAGGTTGAACTTGGTCGAGACCGGGATGGTCGGTCCGGGATTGACCCCAGGTATGCGGTCGCCGCTCGCCAAGAACCCGGCGCCGAACTCGTTGAGCCGCGGAATGACCGCGTGGCACTTCCCGCACGTGACCCCGTACTGACGCGCAAAGACCGGGATCGAGCGAGCCGGCAGAGGCAGCCCCCAAACAGCGAGCGCCACGAGGACGCCGAGCGTGCTCGCCGAGGTCGTGCGAGGCACGGCTACCCGACACTAGTAGGCTGGGCTAAGTCAGTCATTAGGTCCGCCTAATTAGGCGGCCCAGGATCGCTCCCTGCAAGCCTCCGAGCGTCCGACGCTCGAGGTTGAGGCCTCTGCGCGTCTGCAAAGAAAAACTTCGCATAATAGAAAGGAGGGATAAGAACCGAAGGTAAACCGAGCCGCACCGGGATCCGCCGACCTGTCCGGCGGCCGGGTTCGTGCGTCGGGCGTGGGCGGGGTCCATACGTCCCCGCCCGCCGCACCCTGTCCCGCGGTCGCGCACTACGTGGGTTCGAGCGTACCGAGCGTCGTCGTCGGGACGATGCTAAGGGCCGGGTCATCGTAGTCGTCGCCGGCCGTGACGTCGGCGTAGCGTTCGGCACCAATGCGGTCGAAGACGATCGTGAAAATCGCGGCGACGATGACGTTGACGATCGCGGCTTCGAGCGCGATGTATGCAACTGCGCTGAAGGCACCGAGGTGAATTGGGAACGTTGCCTTCAATCCTTGCGCGAGCGCAAGTACCGTGCCGAGCACCATCGCGACCACCCAGCCCAAAAGCAGCGCAAGATGGTGGAACCAGCGAGTGAACAAGCCGAAGATGATGGCGGGAAATGTCTGCAAGATCCACACGCCGCCCAGCAGTTGCAGATTGATTGCGTACGAGAATGGCAAGAACAGGATGAACGCCAGGGCGCCAACTTTCACCACGAGCGACGTAAGCTTGGCAACCCGCGCTTCTTGCGCATCGGTTGCATCGGGCCGGATGAAGGCTTTATAGATGCTACGCGTCCAGAGGTTCGCCGCAGCGATCGACATGATCGCCGCGGGCACCAGCGCGGCGATCGCGATAGCCGCGAAAGCAAACCCGATGAACCACGAGGGAAACATGGCGTTGAACAGCGCGGGAACCGCTTCGTTGGGCGATTTGATCTTAACGCCTCAGCGATCGCCATGTAGCCGAGCATCGCAATGAGGCCGAGCACCAGCGAATAGGCCGGCAAAAAGACGGCGTTGCGCCGCAAGACGTCGCCGCGAGCCGAGGCCAGCACGCCGGTGACGCTGTGAGGGTAGAGGAAGAGCGCGAACGCGGAGCCCAGAGCGAGCGTGCTGAACGCCCAATAGCCACCCGGCCCCAGAATAACCGACGCCGGCGCGGCTGGGGAAGTGCGTGCCGCGAACGCCGTCTGCGCACTTGCAAAGATGTGTGCGAACCCGCCCAGCTTGAGCGGGATGACGATGACCGCCGCGATGACCGTCACGTAGATCATGACATCCTTGACGAATGCGATCATCGCCGGAGCGCGCAGCCCACTCGTATACGTGTACGCGGCGAGGATCACGAAGGCAATGATGAGCGGCAGGTCGGCGGCGAATCCCTTTCCAGTAACGCCCATCGCGGCGATGACCACCTGCATGCCAACGAGCTGAAGCGCGATATACGG
>Ga0073928_10011756_pt1 | contig 10162 bp, 18 predicted proteins | sample PaiPotPPA55metaG_FD_76969 | JGI IMG/M metagenome (GOLD analysis project Ga0073928, IMG submission 76969) | Iron sulfur acid spring bacterial and archeal communities from Banff, Canada, to study Microbial Dark Matter (Phase II) - Paint Pots PPA... ... | reverse complement strand
CGTCGGCGGCCTCTCCCCCATCTCCCGCCTTTGATTCCGCAACATCGCAGCCACTAGTTGCCACGTTGGTCCCGGCGTGTCGCGCCACGGTGCCGGAACGGTGATCAAGCAGTAATGCCGCGTAGATCTCGAATCGCCCTACCGAAAATTTGTGGAAATTTATCCAGGCCGCACCACTCACATTGGTATGGGCCACCTTGTCGATCACGACTTGGAGCGGTACCACCTCGGAATGATCGAAGACGAGGCCAAACTCGCACTGTTCAAGGAACATTTAATAGCGTGCGGAGAATGCGCCAGCCGAGCGGAAGAAATGGCTGAGTTCGTTGATGCCATGCGCCAAGGAATCATCCTGGGCGATTTGGATTTGCGGACCTACGGCTCGTGAAATACGATGTACCCCAAGCGTTTGGCGATCTGGAGAGGGGCAGTAGCGTGTCGTTCAAAGAATCCCCGGCACACAGCTTCGCCTTTACCTTGCCTGTAGGTGGTCTCGTGGCACGGAATGCACCCTTCACTCTTGGTCGCCGCCCGCACCATTCGCTCCACGGTCCCATCTTTCAGGCCCATCAGATTTCCGGGACGAAAAATGCAGGTATCGCAAAGACAGCTGCATACGTGTACCTTGCCCTCTCGATAGACCTTCCGGCTCTTGCGCATGATCCAAAGAATTTTAGCAGAACGCCGACTGCATCAACCATCGGGCCAAAAAATTCGCTACGGCCCACGGAAACGCCAGCAGCGACACCAACCCGGAGAGTTCTCGGTCGGGCGTATTGCCCATTCGATTCGTACCACTCAGAACAGCTAAGCAGAAGGTGATATCCTTAGCCATGCCCTGGAAGTTCCGAAAGACGATACGAAATAACCTGATCCGGTCCTTTGAAGCAGGGTCAAAGATAGTCCAGGTGTCACTCTACCAGAAACTTGCAAAACAATACTCGTTAAGTATGCCGGACGAATCAGCACGGCTGCTGGCGGCTCAAGTCGTGAACTATCTCAAAGGCGAAGATGTGTTGGCCTTGATGGACAAGTTACCAGAACCGACCAAAAGCAAGATCGCAGAAATTAGGCAACAAGTTCCAGAAAAGGCCGCAGAAGCAATGCGTGAAAGCGTTACCACACGAGAAGTAATCGTGGGAACGTTGCGAATGAGAGAAGTACTGGAATTCATGCTTCATGATAAACCGTATCTAGACAGCGATCAACACAACCGCATCTGGAAGATACTTGCAACGTATGGCCCAGAGTTCCCCGAAGAAATCGAGCCTGAGAAGTATTTGATGAGGGCCGGTCGATATAAGAAGGAACAGTTCCCATCTGCGTTACCAGAATGAGTCGCTGATTTTGAGTGCTTCACCCATATTTCGCTGCTGTATCCATGTCGCAGAATTGCCCAGAATGTCAGCGCCTCTGGCACGAATACAGCGTGGCGACAACCGAAAACATCGCACTCGACAAAGACCTGCGATCTGCGCATTGCGTTGCGTGAAGCCATTCGACAGCATGAAGCTGCGGCACGCTCCAAAGTTGCCGATTCCGGCCATTCGGCGACAACATACGCCAACCAGTTAGATACCGCCTCAACGAGTTGCTGCGGCGATCCGATCACAACGATCTCGAATATCAACAACGAACATTAGGGCAGTTCTGCCGTCCCATCGAACCTTTACCTGTTGGCTTCTGTCCACAATGCTATCAGGAAGGCTGTCGATAACCACGATTTCAGCGCCACCAGGAATGTGGACAGCGATCTTCTCTCCGTCCAGAAGCACGGCGATAATGCGGTCCTTCGTGCGGAATCGTTGTACCATCACGCTGATGCTCCTGCCTTCTTTCTGATTCTCATCGCTTTGTCGGCGTTTGCGATTGCGTTTTGAAGGTCGGCGGGTACAAATGGCTTCTGTAGAAACTCGAAAGAAGTCGTTGAGTGCGTTGGTGCAGATTCGGCGAGCTTTAACATCAGAATTATCGGCAGCGTCGAGAACGATTCTCTCACGGCACAAACGAAAGTAACCCCGTCGCCATCCGGCATCCCAATCTCGCTGACTATCAAATCCAGAGCGTCACCGAGCCGTTGTACCAAATTCAATGCCTGGATACCGTCTTCGGTCTCGATAGTCTGGAACCCTTCACGGTTCAGGATGTTTTTGACGAAATCCCGCTCAGTCGGCTCGCTCTCAACGATTAGGCACAGTCGTGACGGCATTAGTTCCTCGTCCGTTCGAGTGCTCTGGAGTATAGCACGTCAAACAAGATAGACAGTTTGCCGGTAGTACGCCGACCGGCTCAGTACCATAACAGGGGTATACGAAATCTCGAACGCCGTGGCCGGTGTTTGCCGGTGGGGGGGAACGGGTGCGCCGCCACGCTGGACCGCACCCGAGCGCTCAGGCGCATTCACAGGAGCCGGTTGACCATACCTGCGTTGCTTTTGCTGTGCGTTGAGCTACAGGCTGAAATGGAAAGAAGGTACGGCAAGCGCACGCTCAGTATGTCTCGGATCGATCCGCTTGAAGCTTCGCAGCGTCCAATCATGAAGTGGATGGCTGCTCAAGGAATGGTCGGGAACGATGAGGAAAAAGTAAGAACCGCTCTGATGCCACTTCCGTATCCAAACCTGCCATCATCCAGAATACGTGGCTCTTTCCATCCGGCGTGTGAGTGATCCACGCAGTTTTGTGTTGATTCCGTAAGGCGTCCAATTTTCTTTGGGCGCTCTCTGCATTGTCATAAGTACAAGAGAACTTCATCGTCTCCCTCGCTGACCTTGTATCCTCACCGAAATGCTCGTTGATCCGCAATTGCTTGCCACTATATGAAACCAGGATGAACGACGCAAGGATCACAGGAGGTAATTATCTTATGTTAGCGCTGCGGCTTCGCTGGAAAGGCTGCAAGCAATTGCTTTCACAGGAGTTCTGCCGTTGGCCGACCCCGCAGCGCCTACCATCACGATGACAAACAGGCCCCGCTGTCGCTTCGCCGCTGTCTATCACCCCCACTGCCAGTGGCCCGTGCTACCGTGCCCTTATGGTGGAGCATATGGTCGTGATTCAAATTACCGGTGCTGCCCAATTCCGGGCCGAAGTGGAAGTTGATTCGGACGAACTGGACCCAGACAAGCCAGCGGTGCATCTGACCGGCAGGTTCACCCGATTCGACGGATACGAAGTAATCTGCAAAGCCCTGGTCCACACCAACCGCTTTGACGGCGGGTACAGCCATACGATGCACTTCTTCGATGGTCGCCACCGCTACATGTTCACGATGGCAGCGCCGGATTCTGATCGGTTCGAGGCTGTCTCGCTGTGAATTCGGCGACCGAACTGCCGGGTTTCAAAGGGCGGCAGTGAATCTCGCCCACAGGCGACAGTCATGTTTTCCGCTTTGCCCTCTGTTATACTCCGGGTCATGAAGAACGCTACTGATCGCAGTGCTGCCGCAAAGAAGGCGGCTGCTAAACGAAAAGGCACTGCCGCCGCTAATAAGGCCGCTGCGACAAGGAAGGCGAACGTCGCTGCAAAGAAACGTAGTGAGTCTGCGGTGAAGGCTGCTGCCACCCGGAAGGCCAACGCCGCTGCCACGAAGCACCGTGAAGCAGGGGTGAAGGCTGCTGCCCAAAAGAAGGCCAACGCCGCTGCACGGAAACGGAGTGAAGCGGCGAAGAAGGCGAACGAGACTCGCAAGCGGAACGCAGCCGTCAATGCCGCAGAGACGCCCGAGAATGTACCGCCTGTGGGAACCACTCCCGATAATGCGCCGCTTGTCGAGACCACGCCGGAAGCCGCACACAAAATCTGAAGGACCTTCGCATCGCCCATCAGGTGCCGAGCGGCGTGCAGCATCATCGTCAGCGATTCGACGCCTTCTTCCGCTCGTCAATTATCTTCCTGACACTTCGCCGTGAACGGAGATCGCATCACCGCCGACCATCCGAATTCTCCATCCAACAAATCCCGGCATTTGGCGCTACGGGCGACATGTTAGCGTTTCAGCGATGAAGCGACGAGAATATTCCCACAATCGATCCAGTGTGAATGTGATTGATGCTGGTGGCAAATCATGTGGTTTGTCTCTAGCATCACAGTGAAATGTTCAACCACCGGCTCGATTGTATTCTTTCTTGCACAACGATGATTATTTGAATTGCTATTATTTCTCCAGATGCGCCAAGCTCGACGTCGTTCGTGCTGCGTCTGCGGTCGACGAATAAGAAAGGGTGAACAATTCGCCATAGTCAATATACCGAAGGAAAAGACGGCACCCTACCTTGCCTTGGCCGAGGTTGGACTCGAACTTGCCACCAGAATGTTAGAGGATGCTGAAGGAAACCTGCGTTTGAATGTCTGCTTCCTTTGTCACTTGATCATCATGAAGAAGTGTGGTGAAGACGGGCCGGTTAGCTTGAAATGAAGATGCTGTACTGGCATCAATGCGGTTCACATGCCGATTCTGGGCAATAGGAGAACGGACTGCGATCCAAGTTCATACAACTTTGTGAGCGGTTGGACCGCCTACGACGGCCTGGAAGGTGATGGCGAACCGCAACCACGCCAACCGCCAAGACCTCGTTCGCCGTGGTCAGCGCCTCGAATACTTCACCGTCGCTTACAACAGCGTCGAAGGTCTGATTTCCATCATCGCCGGAATCGTAGCCGGTTCAGTTTTCACTGGTTGGCTTCGGCCTGGACAGCGTTATCGAAGTGGCGTCCGGGGCGGCGCTGCTGTGGCGGCTGCATCAAGACTTGAACGCAGTCCGGTGTGAACAGTCGAGCGGATCAAGATTGGAATGGTGGGCGGGTGCTCTGCTGCGCTGGCGCTGTACATCCTCTGCGAATACGGCTCCGCACTGATTGATAGTGAAGCACCAGAGCACAGCGTCCCAGGGATGATTATCGCTGCCGCCTGTATGATCGTGATGTCTTTGTTGGTTAGGGCCAAACGCCGGGTTGATGCCGGGATCAGGGGCGGGGCCATGAACGCTGACTCCAAACAGGCCGATTTTTGCACGTACCTGTCGGCGATCGTCTTGGGCCGGCTGCTGCTAAACGCCATTGTAGGCTGGTGGTGGGCTGATCCGCAGGCGGGCTTCGTGATGGTTCCGATCATTGCGAGGGAAGGGTTAGACGGGCTGAAGGGTAAGCCGTGTTGCGATGGCTGAGACGCCGTAAAAAGTATCGGCGCACTTAGAGTGTGGTAAGCTTGTAGTGGCTTATTAAACCAGACGAACGAGCGGCCAACTCTCGGCCACCTGAGTTACGCTCGGTCCGCTGATGGCTTTTCGCCTGAAGGGATGCAAGCACGATGGTTTCAGACGGCCCCAATTATAGAAGTATCCACCAGAATACTGAACAAAAGCTGTTTCTCGTCTTACAAAAGCCGAACATCTATGCTGTTTCTGTAAAAGAGTTACTGTCCACATGGCGGGCTGAAGTTTTGACATACTTCAGCGCCAGATGCGGCATCACGTTCACTAGCATGGAACAAGTTGATGTGTGGTTACGTACTTGTTCGCAAACCCAAGATCACCTGGAGCGTGGTGCAGTTCATAAGTTGTTTGTGATGAAGTTACCAACACGTAACACGACATTCCCTCTGGCGCACCACCATTTGCCGGTTGATTCAGGCTGAGGTCCTTATTACCGCAACAATCTGGCGCGGCCCGTAGCGGCTTCCTAAGTAGGGGTGGAGCGACGGATGGGCCGAATCTTCAGCGAACTGAACAATCCGGCGTGACCACCTTTCCCTCGGCCCGATAATGGCCTCAAAAATGGACAACTTGCTTTCCGGTAAAATGACATCACTGCGGTATCCACAGCAATGCTGCCCGAACCCATCTTGCTTTGCATCTCCCGCACACGTATAATCCTTCCAGGAATCGAAGGATAAACGGGAGGAACGGATGTCACTTCTCAGAATTCATTTCAGTTTGGTTACGGCGTTGCTACTGTCGTCTGCCGCACCCGCAGAGAGCCAAATACCAGCCACGGGACTGTGCAATACCGGCCTGACGCCTGCCAACCCGTTACCAACTGGTTGCACACGGCTAGCACGCTGGTGACGCCCGTAAATCCGCAGTCTGGTGGTCCGAGTGTTGATGGAAACTGGGAACTGGCTACACCTTATCCTTCCGCACCCTGGAACCACGAAGCACCAGATCCGTGTAAGCTGACGACATTCGTTGCTGCATGGGTGGATGCTCCAAAATCGACCGGTTGGTACAATCCAAACGATGGCTTGTCCCAATGGATTTCGCCCTTATCTGACGGCCCGAACACAGTTGGTGGCTGGTACGTTTATCAGACAGAGTTCCTGATTCCGCCCATTGCATTCGGGAACACGAAATATAATCTCACTGTAACCGGCAAACTGGTAGCCGACGATCAGGTTCCGGCAATCTTCTTGGAGAATCCTGCGACTGACCAATTCAGTTGCAAGCCAGTCGTGCTCCCTGCTCTAGCACCCGTCGAGGCCACTACCCCGCCTTCCATGTTCAACATATGGGTTCCATTCAGTTTTGAGGCGAGAGTCGTACCGGATACGTCTGCATCTCTGTACGTTATGCTCTACAACATACAGTACCCAAACGGCGAAAGCGGAAACTACACGGGCCTTCGGCTGGAATTCACTTCGGCGAACTTTACTCCCGAGTAGGGTGAAGCGTCGGACCTCTCAAGACTTTTAAGCCTTAACGAGACTAAGCCTCAACTGAAGTAAAGGCTGATATGGTGAATTGAAAGGCCTTAGCGTCACGAGCCAATACTCCTATCCAAAGGTAATATCAGCTTTACATGCCTGAATACCGTGAATTCCAGATATACTTCTGATACTCTAAGCGTGGGGTGCTGCCCGTAACGAGGTGGCTTCGCTTTTCTCGCACCTTAATTTGGCCGCTAATTTGAGCCCTTTGTGACGTGCCGCACAGGCTCTGTAGCAACTCCTCGAAGGAGTCTGTCAAATGAACATTGTACGCTCGCTGATACTTTGTTCGGTGATGCTTGTGCTTCCGGTTATGTCGTCTGCACGAGATAACTGATGCACGGTCAAATACTGCGGTTTGGTGCCTGATCTGAAAGCAGGCAATGACATCCATCTGTTTATCGATGCCAACCTTGTTTCGGCATGATGCAGTCCTTCTTGTTGAAAGGTGAGGGAAACGTTATGGCTACCAAACGAATGCAGGCGGTCGCTTCCGTACCTGCGCAATGCAAATTCATTTCTGGATCATGCGATGGATTCACACTCCGAAGCACGACTCCGAAACAACAACGGGAAATCGCTGCAATCGCCTATGGCTTCTGGCTGGCCCGAGCCTTCCGAAATGGATCGCTGCAAGAGGATTGGCTTAGGGCGCAACGGGAAGTGCAGAGATGAATGTAACCTACAAGCATCTGCGCCTATTCGTCGAAGAAGAACCTGAAGGCTGGCTTGCTTACGTTTGTGATCTCGACCAGTTTCGATTTGTGCATGAGGGGAGTTTGTTCCATGCCACAGTTGAGGGAGCAAGAACGGAAGCACAAACGAATGTCGACCTAATCTTGGGCGAGACCACCGATATCGACTGGTCCGGCGCTCCGACTCTGAAGGCAAAAACAGTGAATTGACGACTATGCGGTGATGAGGCATTGAGGGCGCTGCGATAGCCCACGCTTCGATACTCTTACCTCGCCGCCGTGTGGACTCGCTTGTCTCCAGCGCCGCCTGCTATAATGAAGTTGGCATCCCTCACCAAGAGCGGTACGGCAAGCTGATTTCCGGCCCGCTGAACCGTCCGTCCCTGATGTCTCCTGCCAGAAAGGACGCACCGTTGTGAACAATATCATCGTTGGAAATCTCGGTCCTAACGTGAGCGAACAGGACATGCGATCCCGTTTTGAGAGCTACGGCAGGATACGGCGGTCCAAAATTATGACCGACCGTTGGACCGGCTTGTCAAGAGGCTTCGGATTCATTCAGATGCGGAAAGATGCCGCAGCGGAACAGGCGATTGCTGCTTTGAACGGCATAGACTTCAATGGCAAAGCTCTGAAAGTTGGCAATGCCCGTCCACAAATTCATCGTGCCAAGCCAAGCGCAAGCATAGGTTCAGACATAGAGGCTGGTTAGTAAGATCGCCGGGGCAATGAATACTGGCCCATCTTTGTGGCCTCGTCAGATCGCCGGTTTGCCGCCATGCTGTCTCTTAATACTGTTCTCGCCCGACACTGAGCTTCCTCGACCGATGGGGCCACATGATCGCCGTGATCGGTGGACCAGGGGAAGTCATTATGGTGATCCTTGTCGGACAGAGTGTACTCGGCTCGATTTCCCGCAATATCGATGAACGTATACGATTGGCTCATTGGCGATCTCACATCTCGCTTGACTAGGTCAGCCTTGAGGCTCGTCGGTGTTCTACCATGAGGCGATGCTTTCCAGTGGGCTTTGCGTGCCGCCGAACCACTGAAGCTTCGTTGATTTCTATGGTTGGTTCTATATGAGAGCCGGAAGGAATTGATGCGCTGGGTCCATTCATCTCAGCAAGTGCCGCTTTACCGTTCTCAAGTGCTTGGATTTGGTTTCTATGCCGGATTGCAATTACCATCGACCTGACGTGCGGTAGCGCCCTGGTCAACTTCTCGGGAACATTGCTTTGAGACTGTAAATGACGATTTAGCTTGTCAGGTCGATACGCCTTGTACAACGACCCCGACATCTGGTGCATTTCGTAAAGACAAGAATTTCCTGATTCGGTTTGATCGTCCCATCCGGCGTCGTCTATTGTTTCGAGTGACAGCAGAATACTTTGCAGGAGGGTCTTCGTGCTTTCGTACAACATAAAATTGTCGCTTCTTTCTTCTGATGGACTGGGCAGGGCCAAGCCTTTGCCGGTGATCGGACGGCGCTCGGATGTATCTTCTGGAAGAATTGTTCCTGTAAACAGTATAACACGTTTGTCGCTGTGCTATAATAACCGTGGTTTGATGCTCCCGCCAATTAAAGGCTGACCCCTCTAGCACTATTTCTGCTACGCTCGTCCACCTGCAAATTAGCCGCCGTTCAAATCAGAAGAAGGAACTACAAATGAAGAATATTTACGTTGGAAACCTCAGTTTTGGGGCTTCCGAAGAATCCGTCCGTGTGTTGTTTGAAACCCACGGTACGGTTAATCGTGTCAACGTCTGCACGGATCGTGACAGTGGCCAGCCTCGTGGCTTCGGCTTCGTTGAGATGGAAAACGATGGAGAGGGCGACAAAGCGATTGCCGCCATGAATGGGGTGAACCTCGATGGTCGTGCCCTGAACGTTAACGAGGCACGCCCAAAGACGGAACGGTCGAGCGCCGGTGGCAGAGGCTTCGGAAGCAAACGCTGGTAAATCGGATAGTAGCAATAACGGCCCCGATCTGCGCAACGGGATCGGGGCTGACCCGTGAGAACGGACATCCTTCACCGAGCATCGGGCAAGCGCCTCTTGTGTGGATACCAGTTTCCGCCCCAGGTAGTCTGTATTCGGCTCTCGAAGTCCGGTGGATGCATTTCCGACAGCTGCTCCAGCGTACCTGTTCGTTCACACCAGCGCACTAGGGCGGCGAACTCCTTTACGTCTGAAAGGTTCTTGCCAACGGCTGTGAATCCTCTATAGAAACCGGGGGCCTCGACTGCCGATTCTGCCGTCCATCGGTAGCCGACTTTGTCGTTGTTGCGTTTGAATTTGAATTGTTTGACGAGCATCGCACTCACACATCGAACCCGGCTCGGTGCGACAGCCTCAGATTTTGTTCTTCGCAAGCCATTCCATCAAATCGTGGACCGTTTTGCAATACGTCGGGAACAAAAGCAGGAGCGCATGGGTCTCCTCTCGCTCCATTCGCCTGCCAGTCGGATGGCCCGCTTCGTTCCGGGTACGGCGGATGAGGTCGTAGATGCCATCAATTTGTTGCGTCAATACGGACTCGATTGCTGGTGGCAACGGTGTGGACGGCGATTTTAGCCTCGCCAGGACCTCATCGTGCTGCGTTTTGGCCCCCTTGCCCTTTGTGTCCTTATCGAATTTCGCCTGTCGTTGGGGCGTATCCAGGGCTGCATGTAACCCAGCAACAAGCTGCATCAGCATATTCTCTGCTGCCACGCCAATCATCACCGTCGTTGCCAGATGTTTACCTGTTCGGAAGGTATCG
>Ga0073928_10011755_pt1 | contig 10162 bp, 10 predicted proteins | sample PaiPotPPA55metaG_FD_76969 | JGI IMG/M metagenome (GOLD analysis project Ga0073928, IMG submission 76969) | Iron sulfur acid spring bacterial and archeal communities from Banff, Canada, to study Microbial Dark Matter (Phase II) - Paint Pots PPA... ... | reverse complement strand
GAAGCGGGTCATGCCCGGACTTTTCAGCTCGTATCGGGTGCGGGCGATCGAGGATTACCCATACAACCTGCTGCAGTGCCTGAAGCACCTGGCGCCGACCCGGTCCGAAGACCCGAGCATCGTGGTGATGACGCCGGGCGTGTACAACTCGGCATATTTCGAGCACAGCTTTCTCGCCCGCCAGATGGGCGTGGAGCTGGTCGAAGGCCGCGATTTGATCGTTGACAATTCCTTCGTCTATACCCGCACGACCGGCGGGCTTAAGCGCGTCGACGTCATCTATCGCCGGCTCGACGACGATTTTCTCGACCCACTCTGCTTCCGCCCGGACAGCCACCTGGGAGTGGCCGGACTGATGAACGCCTACCGCAGCGGCAACCTGGCCCTGGCCAACGCCCCGGGCACCGGCGTCGCCGACGATAAGGCGATCTATCCCTACGTGCCGGCGATGATCAAGTTTTACTTGAACCAGGACCCGATCCTGCCCAATGTGCCGACCTACATCTGCGCCGATCAGAGCGACCGCAAGTACGTCTTGGAGCATCTGCACGAGCTGGTGGTGAAGAGCGCCAACGAATCGGGCGGCTACGGCATGCTGATGGGCCACCAGGCGACGCAAGCCGAGCGGGAGGAATATGCGCGGAAAATCACCGCCGACCCGCGAAATTTCATTGCCCAGCCGGTAGTGCAGTTGAGCCAGCATCCGAGCCTGATCGACGACCGGTTTGAAGGCCGCCGGGTGGACCTGCGGCCCTACATCCTGTATGGCGAAAAGGTGATCGTGATGCCGGGCGGGCTGACGCGCGTGGCGCTGCGGAAAGGGAGCCTGGTCGTAAACAGTTCCCAGGGGGGCGGCAGCAAGGACACGTGGGTCCTGGATGAAGAGGAGGCCCCGGTACCAGGCTCGGAACCGGCGATCGAGCACTCCGAGCAGCCGAACGAGACGAGGTCATGACCCAACTCACCTCCCCCGCCGCTCCGAAGTTTTCGCAGCACCCCGCCAGCCGGCCGCTGCTGGCGCGGGATGCCGACTCGATGTACTGGACGAGCCGGTATGTCGAGCGGGCCGAGCACGTGGCCCGGCTGCTGCTGGTCAACGCCAACCTGCTGGTGGATGTCGGCGACCTGTCGCCCGAGCTTCAGGAACGGCAGTGGCACAGCGTGCTGACCATCATGCGGAGCGCCCCGCCGCCCGGAAGCGAAGCGTCGTCGGGCCGCATCCCCGCTTACATGACATTCGACCCGGAAAATCCCAACAGCCTCCTGAGCTGCATTACCCGGGCCCGCGAGAACGCCCGCGGTATCCGAGAGAACATTTCCATGGAGATGTGGGAGTGCATCAACACCCTTTACTGGTCCCTTCGCGGCGACGATGCCCATGGCCGCTATGATGAATCGCCCGACAGCTTCTACCGCCAGGTGATGAACGCCTCGATGCTCTTCCAGGGACTCACCGACCAAACCCTCGACCACGATCAGCGGTGGCTGTTCACCCAGCTCGGCAAATACCTGGAGCGGATCGACGTGACGTGCGGCATCATTGAAACCAAGTACAGCATCCTGAAAACCGCCGAGTTGAAGATGGAGGGGGCGCTGAAGAACATCCACTGGATGGCGGTGCTGCGGTGCTGCTGCTCGCTGGAGGCCTACCGCCGCCAGCACGTCGGCGACATGGACCCGCTCCGCGTGGCCTCGTTCCTGATCCTGGAGCGCAATTATCCCCGCAGCATCCGCTCCTGCGTGGCGATGGCCCATCAGGCGATCGCCGCCGTCCGCTCCGAGGTCAACCCGCTGGGCATCGACCCGGCCGAGCGGGTGCTGGGCCGCCTCGACGCCCAGCTCGAATACGCCGAAATGAGCGAAATCCTGACCGACGGACTCCCGGCCTATTTGCAGAAGATCCGGGCGCAGCTTGCCGAGACCGCGCTGGCCGTGCAGAAGACGTACTTCTTGCACTGAGACTGCGTAAAACGTGAAACGTGAAACGTAAAACGTAACAAAACCGTTCTTACCGCCGTTACGTTTTACGTTTCACGTTTTACGCAGCATCTCAACGAAAGACGATTCCCAATGCTCCTCAAGCTCACCCATCAAACCGACCTCACCTACTCCGCCATGATCAGCGAGTCGGTCATGGAGCTGCGGATGGCGCCAAGGCAGGAGCAGGACCAGCACCGGCTGTCGTTCACGCTGGCCATCGGCCCGCCGACCAGCGCCTTCAGCTATTTCGACTGGCTGGGCAATTCCGTCCACGCCTTCACGGTCAACCCGTTCCACAAGCAGATCCGCATCGTCGCTTCCAGCGTCGTGGAGACCGATCGAGTGAAGGTCCAGCCCGAGCGGTTCCTGGACCGCTGGCCGCTCCCGCCCGATGCCTACGACTACGCGGTCTGGGACTACCTCCAGTTCGGCGGCCCGATCGTCGACGCGCCCAGGCTCCGCGAACTTGTGAACGTCCTCCAGCCCGAGCCGGGCATGTCGCTCGGCGAGCTGTCGTTGCGGACGCTGCACCTGCTGGCAGAGCACTTCGCTTATCGAAAGGGCGTCACCACTGCCGCCAGCCCCATCACCGACATCCTCGAGCACGGCTCGGGCGTCTGCCAGGATTTCACTCACCTGATGATTGGTCTTGCTCGGGCCATGCGCATTCCGGCCCGATACGTCAGCGGGCTGGTCCATCCCGACGCCGACAAATACCGCGGGTTTACCCAGACCCATGCCTGGTGCGAGTGGCTGTTCCCATCGGCCGGCTGGATCGCGTTCGACCCCGCCAACAACTGCATTGTCGGGGGGAACTTCATCAAGGTCGCGGTCGGCCGCCACTTTTTTGACGTCCCGCCCAACAAGGGGATCTACCGCGGTACGGCCCAGGAGTCGATCGAGGTGGCGGTCCAAAGTGAAGAGCTGCGGGTCGTCCCGCCGGAACTGGCCGCCGAGCGGGTGCAGTCCCTGGCCATTCCCATCTTCGCCGGCGCCGCCGGGCCCCATCAGGACATGCTGAACCAGCAACAGGACCAGCAGCAGTAGGCCACGTCAGGGCGTTCTCGCGCATCAGCAACCTCGATAGCTCGAGCGGTTCCAGGGCCGCCGCCTTGATCGACTAGCGCTCCCGCTCGTACTGGTCCACCAGCACGGATAACGCCCGCACGTAATCGCGCTCCCCAGGATCGAGGCGGATGTCGCGGCCGGTCAGGCGGGCCAGCAGCCGGACCGCCGCGTCGTACTCGCCGTCATTCCGAAGCTCCCGCAGCGGACATCGGCGGACCAGTCGAAGGTAAGAGTCCGCGGGCCTCCGCGCCGCCTTGACGATCATATGCGGTCCTTCCATTTGCCGTTGTCGTATTCCGCATGCGTGAGCAAGTCGATCACGACGATCAGTTGAAGCGGATAGCTAAAGAAAGTATCCCGCGTCCACCTTGAACCGCGCCGCGAGTTTGCGGATGTGCGATGCGGTCAGTTGCCGCCGGCCGTTGAGGAGCAAAGAGGCCAACGGGCGGCTCACGCCCAGTATTGCGGCAAGATCGCCGTGCGCCATGCCGGCGTCGCTCACCATCGCCGCGAGTCTTTCGTGCGGTGACAAACCATCGGGGGGGATGGGAAAACTCTTTTCGTCGTATGCGGCTACGAGGTCCGACAATACTTCGAGATAGTCCTGCTCCGCCGCGTCAAGCGTCCCCTCCCGACGCACGGCGAGCCGATTCATGACTTCGACCGCCGCGTCGTATTGCGACTCGCTCCGGATCGGGCGAAGGGGAAATCGTCGCACCAGATCGAAATACCGATCGCGTGCTTGGTGAGTCTTCGTGCCGGTCATAATTGCTCCTTCCACTGCTCGGCGTCGTACTCCTTATGGGTCAGAACTCGCAAGACCAAGACCTTGCCAGTGTTGTAATGGATGGCGGCAATCAGACGGAACTTGTTGCCGCCAATGTCGAAAATCGCCAAGCGCCGGCCGCTGCGGACCCTCACCTGATCGGTTTGACCAAATGTCGCTTTCACTTCCGGGAAGCTTTGCCAATGAGCGTGGCGGGTCCGCGTGTGCCACTCGGTCAGCGGCGCTCGGGCGGCCGGGTGGATCTCCCAGAATCTCACCAGCGCCTTGCGGCTGATGACCCTCATTACGTTGCAAATTGTAACATCGTCTTCGCGCCCGGTCAAGGCGACCCCGACAGCGGTCGCGCGGCTTGCCCGCCCGCGGGCCCCATGTGATGATGTCTGCGCTGTCGCCCAATCGGCGATGGCGACAACTTGAATTGACGCGCGTGCGTCAAGACGCTGCTTCAGCGAAAACCGCCAAGTTCCAATACAGAGGCAGTGCCTTGTGCCCGCGCCCCGCAAGGGGCGTCGGCCAGGGCACGTTCTGTATGCCCCTTGGCGGGGGTTCGCTGAGCGTCCTTGGTTCGACGCTCTTTCTATTGGGGGGCCTGCCATGGGCCGTCCGCGAACTCCCGCCGGTGACGACGAATCCCGTCATGCGAAATTGCTAAACGCCGAGGAATGCGCCGCGGTCGTCCAGCCGCTTGGTCTGCCGCCACGTCAGGCCGGCATTGTGGGGTTGAGCCTCCAGGGCAAGAGAGACAAGCAGATCGCCGCATTGCTCGGGTTGCGACGGGCGACCGTGCGGACCTATCTCAGTCGAATCTTCCTCCGACTGGGCGTCGCTGACCGGATGGAGCTAGTTCTATGCATCTTCGCCAATTGTCTTAGAGGGCGTCGGTGAGAAGGATGTCATCCTGGGGGATGACAGCCAAGAAGATGGCAGAAAATGGCTTGTGACTCCCGCGTGAGGCCCGATACTACCTCTCGATTGTGAAGCGTACACCGCGTTGGTGTCCACCGCCGTCAGATCCGATCGAAGATACAATCTGGCCGAAAAGGAAGAATATGCGAACTGCTCTCTGCCGTTTCTTCGTGCCGGCTGCGCTGTCGTTGGCGCCGGTTTTTGCATCCGCAGACTCATTGCTCAGCGTGGACATCAACTCCGACTCGGTCCACCCCGGCACGTTCAGCCCCACCCAAGCGGGCTTTAGCGCGTTCAACATTCCGGCGGCCGCCGGCGGTTCGATGATTTCTGCCTCCTATGCCACGGACCCGCTTCTGACGTCTGGTACCACCACGGTAGGCATCGTCGAGCCCGGGAGCGCGGGGGTTCGGTCAAGAGATACTGGCCCACTGGCAAACACCGGAGCGTTTACCTTCGGGGACCTCTACCGTGACTATACATTCGGCCAGGGCGGCGGCGGTGTTCTCGACATCAACCTATCGGGCCTCAATCCTAGCCGGACCTACAGCGTGACGTTCTTCGCCTACGCGCCGGACGACACGATGGGGACCACCGAAACCTTCCGAAATATTACCCCGGGCCTGCAACCCTCACCAACGAGCGGGGCTGACACGTACTTTGGTGGCGATATCACCTCGAACTATCAGCACACCGTAACCCTTGATGGCACGGCCGATGGAGGCGGGAACCTGAACTTCGTCGAGACGGGCGTGGAGGTCGGCGGACCGCCCGACGCCGGCGTCCTCAACGGGCTTCAACTGGCCGCCGCTGCTCCCTTACCGTCCTCCGTCTGGGCGGGCCTGGCGCTGCTCGGTGGATTGGGGCTGTTGACCGTCCGCCGGAGATTTCAGGCTTCAAAGTGACAGACGGTGGGGGCAAGACAGCAGCAGTCGCCCCCGGCGGATATCCCCGCGGGATTCTCCGTCTGCGGCAGCCCTCCACGGTAATTGAAGGCCGCGACGTGCGAGCTAATCCGCGCAACCAAGTCCTGCGCGAACGACAGTTCGGACTTCGCGACACAGGCGCAACGCTTCCTTGGCTGTTCCGCGGGTCGCATCCCGTCCGGGATAGCGGAACTGGACGCTGAATACTGTGAGCCGATTCAGGCGGGGACGCAGGCATTCCCAGAGCGGTTCGACGGAAATCACCAAGTCGAGCAGCCGCCCCAGGTCATGAGTTTTAGGAAAGAGAATCTCCGACTCCTGAAGGCGTGCCTTGAGCTACTTCTCAGCGCACTGCTGAGCGTGGAAACACGCGCCGTCGAGATTTGGCTGCTCTCTGGGGCGGAGCTCGCGCTGCACGCTGCGAAAGTCCGCTTCTGCCTTCCTCACCCATTCCCGCGTCGGTTGCTTCATAGAGCAGCTTCCCCTCGTTGATGATCTGTGTAATAAAGCAATCATGCCACGCCAGCCTGCGCGAGATCTAAGCGGGCGTCCGCACCAGCACGTCGAGCGGAAATGGTGCGCGGATCGCTTGGCGTATTTCGAACTCCTTATCGAGGGTCCGCCCGCGGCAGGGCATAATAACCAGCAAGTCGACGTCAGAATCCGGCGTGGGTTTCCCATAGGCGTGGGAGCCGAACAGGATGATGCGGCGCGGCTTAAACTCCCGCGCGATCCGTCCGACAAGCTCGCGGATTTGCCGCATGACAGCCATTTCTGAACTATAGCGTTGGGCACGAGAGCTGGCGAGCCTCCGTCGACGAGATCGCCCGATGCAGGAAGCCGCGGGATTCACCGCAAACACACCGGGTTCGATGGAAAGATTGCTCACCTGTGGCAGCGCCTGGGCCGAGGCATTGGCCTTTACGGTCCGAAGCATGCGCGCAAGGTCGGCGCGGCTCGTGCCGGCATCGCTCAGCATCGCCGCAAGGGACTCAGGGGGCGACAAGCCATCCGAGGGGGCAGGGTAATGCTTTCTCGAATGGTAAGCGGAGACCCCGTCTAAACGTCACAGGTGGCCTCTGGGAAGTTTCTTCCGAATACTCTGGGCAGCGCGAGCCCCACTTTCAGACAGCCGTTGAGCTTCTGCGTCATGGCTGGCGACAACGTTCCCAGCACCTGAGCGACGGGGCATCGTCGTATTCCTCCATGTCCTCCCACCCTGCGTACTTACCCGGCTCCCAGGCGAGGGCTTGTAGCTCGTCCCTCGTCCACGGGCTGTCGCCGTATTCGTCTTCCTTCAGTCGCTTGTATTCTTCAACCCGAAGCAGGACGAACGTCTCCTTGGTCTGCGGATTCATGACTTGCGGTGGAGAGGCGTCGGAGTTTTCGAGGGCTTGCACTTGCTGCGCGGTTAGCTCGATCATGGCTTCTCCTCTCTATCATCGTAGCTTGACAGGGAAAAGCCCTCAGGCCGCCTGTCCCGCGGCCGTTTCGACACTGGCGATGTGCAGGTAGGAACAAACCTCGAATCGCTCGGACGGCCCCCCGCCAGGCTCCGGCAGAACGACAATCAGGCCGGTCTTTGTGAGCGTTGCCATCTCCGGATGGCGAATCTCGAAAACGTCTCCGCTGCTCATCTTAACCCGCATTGGCTCAAACGGTCGACGGGTCAACATTGCTCTGAGCGTTTCCAAAGTCATGCGCGTCATTATATGCGGCACGTCGCCAGCGACCAGAGGGCCTCCGCGATCACACCCGCAGATGCTCCCGAGCGTATGCCAGGCTCTCGGAGATGTTGCGGGTCTCGGCCGCGACTCGGTCTTCGATGGAGAGATTGCTTAATAGCGACAGCGGCTGGCCCGAGGCGTTGGCCTTTACGGTCCGGAGTGTGCGCGCCAACTCGGCCGCCGGGACGTCCGGCATCGTCGCCCAGTACTTGGGCGTAAGCACCGGCACCCGCAGCGGGTCGCGGGTCATCACCTCGATGTTGAAATGAATGGCGGGATTTGCCGTGCGGAGAAGGCGAACGATCGCGCTCAGATCCAGGAAACCCCGGCCCAGCGGCGCGTCGGCGAAGAGAAAACCGTCTTCGGATTCCCGCACGGCCTGGTCCTTCAAGTGAACGGTCCACGCCAGCGGGGCGTACGCCCGCACCACCTCGAGCGGGTCTTCGCACAGCGCGAAGCTGTTGCCAACGTCGACGCAGATGCCGAGGTGCTCGCTGCCGAGGCGCTTGAGCAGGTCGAGCCGCTCGGGCACGCGCTGGTCCTTGTGGTTTTCGACCGCCAGCCGGAATTTGTGGCGGCGGGCGACCGGCTCCGCCAGTTCCAGCGACCTGGCCGCACGCTGCGACGCCTGCGCGAAATCCGCGGAGGAGTTGAACTGTTCGTAGCGACGGCCCGGGAAGATCACCGTTCGCGCGAGCTGCGCGCCGGCCGCCTGGGCGGTGAGGACCTCCTTCTCAAACCGCTCGACCGTCGCCGCATCGTGCGGCGCCGCGATGCTGGCTTCGACGTACAGCCCGCGCTCCTCGGCAAAGCGGCGCAGCTCGGAGGCATACGCGGCGTCCCGAATACCCAGCGGCCCTTGAATGCCGTCGGCGCCCAGCCGATGGCTTTCCTTCAGGAACTCCAGCGGGTCCGAGATGCCGGGCGTCCTGCCAGCGGCAACGTCTGCCGCGTGCCCCATGTCAAAGACGTTGCTCGCCAGGCCGAAGGCGGGTGATCGACGCTCGGGAGCGGCGGTCGTCGAGCCCAGCGCTCCAACTGCCGCGGCGCCACAGGCACCCGCCGCGGATCTGAGGACCTGACGCCGCGTGACCAGCTCGCGATTGCCCACGACGACACCTCCAGTTGATTTCGATGTTAAAGCACGACGGAAAACCGCCAACGGCCCACTCTACGTGTCGCCCACCCCGAGCGCCCGCAGCTCGGCGTCCCACGGCTTGCGATAGGGGCACGAGAGCATTCGGTTCGCCTGCTGGTCATCGACGATCTGCTCCTTATCGGCATCCCATACGATCTTGCGGCCGGTGCGCAGAGAGATGTTGGCCAGGTGGCAGGCGGTTGCGACGCGGTGGCCGCTCTCGATGTCCACGACGGGGTCGCTGCGCGACTTGATGCAGTCCAGGAAGTTGCGTGCGTGGCGGCGGTAATCCGCCGTCCCGTCGCCGCTGGTGTCCTTGCGCGGTTCGGTCCAGAAGCGGCCCTTCTCCTCGGGAACCGGCTGAGGCCCGCCGATGGGCTGCCCGCCGAGCATCGCCGCCACCGTGTTAATCGGGTTGATCTTCGGGTCGGGGAAGACCTCGTATCCGGCGCGGCCGACCACCATCGTCCCATAGGTGCCGCAGTACAGGGCAGCGCCCATTCCCGAGCGGTCGCGGCCGGCGGTCGCCTCGCGCCACTGGCAGACGGTCGTGAATCCGGGGTACTCGAGAATGACGTCCTGCGTGTCGGGCGTCTGACAGTTGTCCGTCAGGAAGGATCGTCCGCCGGTGCTGTAGACGGCCTTTGGTGCATTGACTCCCATGAACCAATGGACGAGGTCCAGCGAGTGCTGGCCGAGGTTGGTCATCTGGCCGCCGGAGTAGTCCCAGAACCAGCGGAAGTGGTAGATGGCGCGGTTGGGGTTATAGGGGCGGGCCATGGCCGGGCCTTGCCACATTTCCCAGTCGAGCTGCGGCGGCGGATCCTGGTCCGGCGGATTGCCGAAGCCGGGCATCAGGTTGCGATAGTAACTGCATTGGATGCAAACCATCTGCCCCAGCTTGCCGGCACGGATGAACTCGCGGGCGTGCTGGAAGTTCGGTCCCGAACGGTTCTGTGTTCCGACCTGAACGACCCGCTTGTAGCGTCGCGTCACGTCCACCATCCACCGTCCCTCGCGGACGAAGCGGGTCATCGGCTTTTCGACGTACACGTCCTTCCCCGCCGCGCAGGCCATCATGGTGAGCAGCGCATGCCAATGGTCCGGCGTGGCGACGACGATCGCGTCGACGTCCTTGTTGTCCAGCAGCCGGCGAAAGTCGCGATACCTGACGACGTTCCCGCCGATCGCTTCCGCGGCCGCGTCCAGCCGCGGCTGGTACGTCTCCGCGACGCCGACGATCGACACGTCCGGCTGCGACATGAAGCTGCGGGCATGAATGCGCCCGATCAGCCCGAAGCCGACAAGCCCCACGCCCACGCGCTCATTGGCCCCGACCGCTCCCCCGGCGGACAACGCCGCAACGGTGGCCGCGGCAACGGCGCCGCGCACGAATTCGCGTCGAGATGTGCCACGCCTCACCACGTTTGGCTCGATCATGAGCTTTCTCCTCCGCCCGCGACGAAGTGATGAACAGGTCGCGAGCTTACGTGAGCGAGCGATTCTAACGCAACGCCACCGTTTCGTAAATTCGGCGTGGCGCTCCTTTGTCGCGGGCTGGATCGTGGCACGGCCGACTCGGCCGTGGTCTAGGGAGTTTCATTGCCGGTTGATGGGAGATTGTGAAAAG
>Ga0073928_10011754_pt1 | contig 10163 bp, 6 predicted proteins | sample PaiPotPPA55metaG_FD_76969 | JGI IMG/M metagenome (GOLD analysis project Ga0073928, IMG submission 76969) | Iron sulfur acid spring bacterial and archeal communities from Banff, Canada, to study Microbial Dark Matter (Phase II) - Paint Pots PPA... ... | reverse complement strand
CGCCTCCGCCTTGAGGTCGCTCGGTACGGCGATTCGACTCAATCATGAACTCCGAGCTCGTAGCCAGCCGCTAAGTCTAATCAATCCAATCGCTTATGGATTTCGCGACAGAAACTAGCTAGCTCCACGTTCGTCGGCGTCCGCGCGCCCACAAACCATCAGACTCTGTGAACCAAACGGATCGCTCACCGGCGGATTGTTCACCGGCGCGAAAATTCCGTCATCACCGCTCTCTACGACTCGCTGTCGATTGCCGTCACGCGCTGGTCCAATGTCAAAGCCGTTCCAGCAGCCCTTTCAAGAACGCCCTTCAGCCGCTCGCTGGGCTCTGCGCATCCACGATATCCGGCCCGAACGAGATAATCTGCATACGCGGTCGCTTTTCGCCGATCACGCCGCACGCCGACCCGGCGTGCACGGCGACCAGTTCCGGCGTCCTCCCCAGGACTTCCTGATGTACCACGACGACGTACCTATTGACTTTCTATATCAGACTCATATAGTATGTCTATATGAGTGTGCCCACCACCAACCTGCTCCAAGGAACCCTCGACCTTTTGATCTTGAAGGCGCTGGCGCTTGCCGGAATGCATGGGCTCGGCATCTCCCACCGTATTGCGCAGATGACCAACGGCACGTTTCAGGTAAAGCCCGGCTCGCTGTTCCCAGCGCTGCACCGCATGGAGGAGGCCGGCTGGCTCTCCTCCACCTGGGGTGAATCCGAGAACAACCGGCGCGCCAAGTTCTACCGGCTGACCGTGGCGGGACGGCGGCAATTGCAGACCGAAACGCGGCAGTGGGAAACCATCGCGCTGGCCATCGCGAGCGCATTGCAGGCAAGCTGAGGGACCCCACATGCCATGGCTGAACCGTCTCGCCAGTCTCCACCGCAATATCCTGAGGCGACCGCACGTCGAGCGGGACCTCGACGACGAACTGCGCGCATACCTGGACCAGTTGACCGACGAGAAACGCGCGGCCGGCATGGGCGTGGCGGAAGCGCAGCGGGCCGCCCGCATCGAGTTGGGCGGCCTGGAACAAGTCAAAGAACAAGTCCGGCAAGTGAGGAGCGGCCAAATGTTGGATGAGTTTCTGCAAGATCTACGCTATGGATTCCGCATGCTGCGCAAAAACCCCGCGTTCACAGTGGTCGCCCTGCTGGCGCTGGCCCTGGGCATCGGCGCGAACACCGCGATGTTCAGCGTGGCCTACGGCATCCTGCTGCGGCCCCTGCCTTATGCCCATGCGGATCGGGTAGCGGTGGTGTACATGCGCTATTTTCCGCGAGACTTTGCGTTTGGCACCATGTGCATGCGCGACTACCTGATGTGGAAGGAGAACAATCGCGCGTTTGAAGATCCTTCGCTCTTCACGAGCCGGAGCATGGACATAGGCGGGAAGGAGGGCGTCCCGGAACAGGTACAGGGCGCATCCGTCACGGCAGGCTTCTTCTCCACGCTCGATGTGCGTCCGCTGATTGGTCGGATTTTTGCGCCGGGGGAGGACAAGCCCACTACCGCCTCGCTGGCTGTGCTCAGCGAATCGATCTGGCGGAGACGGTTCGCCGCAAGTTCCGGAGTGCTGGGCCAGACTATCCTGGTGAACGGTGCGCCGGCCACAGTTATCGGCGTGATGCCCGGCGTATTCCAGTTTCCGCGGCGGCAGACCGAAGTCTGGACCAACCTGCTGCTGAATCCGCCGACGCGGTACGGCCCCTGGTTCTATCGCGGCGTAGCGCGCCTGAAACCGGGCGTGACGCTGCAGCAGGCGCAGTCCGAACTCAACCACATCGGGTTGCGCATGATGCAGCAGAACTCCTTCTATAAGCGTCTGACGCTGCCGGTGCTCGGCCTGCGCGACGCGCTGATGGGCGTCACTTTGAAACCCGCCATTCTGGTGCTGGCGGGCGCCGTGGGATTGGTGCTGCTGATTGCCGTCGTCAACGTCGCCAACCTGATGCTGGCGCGCGCCACCGTGCGTGAGCGCGAGATGGCGCTGCGACTCAGCCTCGGCGCCAGCCGCGGCCGCCTGGTGCGCCAATTGCTCACCGAGAGCGTGCTTTTGGCCGTGATGGGCGGCGTAGTGGGGCTGGTGCTGGCTTGGGGAGGCATCCACCTGGTTCGCGCCTGGAACCCGGGCAACCTCCCCTTTATCGATTCGGTCCGGTTGGATTTGGGCGCGCTCAGCTTCATGCTGGTCGTCTCGATGCTCACTGGAGTTGTGTTCGGGCTGGCGCCGGCGTTCGAGAGCGCGCGCGCCGACCTGAACGCGACCATCCAAGCGGGAGGACGCGCTGGCTCGGATAGTCTGGTGCGCGGACGTACTCGGGCCGCCTTGGTGGTGTGCGAAATCGCGGTTTCGCTGATGCTCCTGGTGGGCGCGGGACTGCTCCTCCGCAGCTTCGCAAATTTGCAGTTGGTGAGCGGCGGGTTTTCCACGCCCCCGCGGCAGATCCTCACCATGCTGATTTCGCCCGGCAACCGGAAGTACAACGACGCCCGCGCCGGCCTTGCCTTCTACGATGAAGTACTCCGCCATGCTCGCAGCGTGCCGGGAGTGGAAACGGCCACGCTCACCGACTCGTTGCCGCCCGACCAGCAGGGCGATGCCGATACCTTTGGGATTGAGGGGCAGGCGCTGGCTCCGGGTGAGCTGAACCCAATCATTTCGGACATCACTGTGGGTCCGGACTTTTTCCGAACGCTGGGCATCCCGCTGGTCAAAGGCCGATACTTCACGGATCACGACGGTCAGGATTCGGTTCCGGTGGCGATTGTCAGCGACGGCTTCGTACGCCGCTTCCTCCCAAACCAGGAAGCCGTTGGCAAGCGCATCAGGCAGAGCGGTCCGGGGATGGGCAACCCGTGGATGGAAATCGTCGGCGTGGTCGGCAATGTCAAATACCTTGGGCTGACGGTCGATACGGACCCGGCCTACTACATGCCGTTCGCCCAAGCGTACGGCCCGCGGATGTTCCTGGCGGTGCGCTCATCGAGCGACGCAACTCATTTGGCGGCGCCGCTTCGCCGCGAAATTCAAGCCATCGACCCGGGCGTAACCCTGGCTCAAATCGGAACCCTGGAGCAGGCGCGAACGCTGTCCGTCTCGCAGCCGCGCTTCGACACCATACTGCTTTCGTTGTTCGCGGCGATCGCCATGCTGCTGGCCGCGGTAGGAATCTACGGGCTGATCGGCTACTCGGTGGCGCAGCGCACGCATGAAATTGGCGTGCGCATGGCTCTGGGTGCGGCGCAAGTTGACGTAGTGCGGATGGTAGTCCGGCAAGGCATGTCGCTAGCCATCATCGGAATCATGCTCGGCTTGGCCGGAGCTTTCGCCCTCACGCGCCTGCTCAAGGCGATGCTGTTCGGAATTGGCGTCACCGACGCGCTGGCGTTTGCGGCCGCGGTATCGGGAATGATGATCGTCGTTTTGCTGGCCGCGTTCGTCCCCGCGCTTAGGGCGACCCGGATCTCCCCGGTGGCCGCGCTGCGCTACGAGTAGAAGGCCTCGTGCTCCTCTTAGATCTGTGTTTATCCGTGTCCATCTGTGGTTCCATTTGGTTCCGATTTGTCCGGGTTAGGCAACAACCGCTCCAAATTTGCGCGTATTAAGCGTACGCCAGTTGGAGCGTTGCTTTACGCAGCAGATCGGAGTGCACTCCGACTCACATGCTCAAGGAGGTCGAGGAGACTCTTTAGAGGTCAGATTGAAGCCCTTCGATCCGGCCGGAGCTTGGTTGCCCGAGACTATCTGGAGTTCATAGTCTGATATTCCCTCAACCGTGGCTAAGGGTGGATAGTGGCTGTCAAGCCTGCTGAGCCGAGATAAGATTCATCTCGGCTTTCGTCGCGCCGTCTGCCCCACGTCTACCCGGCGCGCATGGCGATGAATTGGCACACAATGCGAGGCGGGCATGATTCCGGCAGCAGTGCCTGCGCTACGACTCGCGCTCCAGCACCTCCAGCCACTCCTCCAAGTCGCTGCTCTCCGCCCGCTCGGAAGCCCTCCATCAACTGACTTCACCCGGAATTCTCGATCTATTCCAGCGCTCAACTTTATTTTGGCAATGGAACCCGCCAAAAGCCAAAAACTTAAGAATAATTTGACTTCGGCCGCCGGCTTGCTTTACAATCCGATCTATGCCCCGAAATACTCTACTCTACTGGCCATGCTCGTCATGGCGGTAGCCGCCCCGCTAGCGGCGCAGCAACTGGAACCGGCGCCATCATTCGGTATATCGGCCAACCCCAACTGCGGTGCGCTGGAGCCCACCGAGTTCACCTGCCTGGCATCCGGTAACCTCGTCACTTCGTTCGTGGTGCCGTCCGGCGTCGATCTGTACGGCTGCACACTCGGCGGCAACTGCCACTACGAGTACTGCGTCGCCGCCCCCGCAACCCTGAACTCCAACCAAACCATCGCCAGTGGCTGCAATTGGAACAATTCCGCGCCTACCACCTTCAACATCATCGTGACCGGCAGCGGCAGTTACACCGCCTACGCGGAGTACCGGCTGGTGATTCCCCCCTCCACCTTCTACTACAGCACGGCCACCGGGCTGCCGATCACTTTGGACGCGGCCTCTCCCTCAGTCGTCCTCAACTCCCCGGCGTACCTGCCCAACCAAAATTTTACGGGCAACGCGCAGCCGTTGCAAGTGAATGGTGCGGCTAACCAATGGATCACCTGGTGGGCCACCACCACCGAGTCCAACGACGCGGTGAGCATGACCCTCTATGGCTGCCCCACGAGCGGCTGCAGCACCCTGGTCGACAGCGGCCTGACCAGCCCGCCGACCTTCTCCTGGCTCTGGCCGGGGCCGATCGCTGCCAGCACCAGCACCTATCTCGAGCTTTATGGCGTCGACTACGCAGGCGGGTCCGACGACGTGGAGGACATCGCCTATGCCTTCACGGTCTTCGACCCCACCACCGGCACCGCCGGCGGCGTGACTTGCGGGCCGGTAGGCCAGGGCGACAACACGCAGCCCTGCCTGGTCCTCGCCGACGGCGACCCGAGCAACCCAGTGGATAACGATATCCCCGGCGACCCGCCGGCCGGAGACCCCCAGCCGCAAGCCGGCAACAACCAGGGCATCCTCTTCTCCGGCTACTCCGATCCCTGCATCCGCGCCGATACGGTGGTCAGCCCTGATAACCCCTTCGGCAACAATCTTTACATGACCTATTCCTACGCCCTGCTCAATAGCAGCTGCGCCTACCAACAAGGCGGCGGCTGCACCGGCACGTTCTACAGCCAAGCCGTCGAGATCCATCTCGGCTACAGCCCCACCGGTCTCAGCACCAGTTCCCCTGGCGGCCAAAGCTGGTGCGCCGGCGCCGCCGGCGACCAGACCCAGTGCGGCACTCAGACCATACTGTTTCCATCCCTCAACATCGGCACCACGTCCGCGCCCGTCTTCACCTCCCACGAGGTCTCTAATTTCTGGGAGGTGCCGAACTACAACAACACTGGTTACACACTGTGGGTCGCCGTGCAGTTGACATACTGGATCCAACCGCCCCAGGACATCCCGGCCAGCATCATGAACACAAACAACCCGGGCTGCCTGGTGGTGAACTGGGGCGAGGGCAACTCCACTAATCCATACATCACCCCCGCGGCCTTGGCCTGGCCGTCGCAGGCCAGTAGTCAGCCGAGCTCCTGCACCGGCACCAACGGCATCTCCGGCTCTCTTGGCGTGCCCTTGACCTTCAGCAACCTGAATAACTGGGTGCACCAGTCAACCGGCACCAATCCCGCCTGCGCAAGCTGGGGTCAGCCCGCCATTATGCTGACCAATCAGATCACGCCCAGCGGCGGCACGCCCGGCGACTACTACATATACCTGGCCGCCGCTTGCCTGGACAGGTTCTTCAACGTTTCGAGCTACTACGTCCTCTACACTGATTTCACCGCGTCTCAAGCCCTTACGTCCTGGAACGTCTCCGCCGGACCCTTCAATTCCGGCAGCCTGACCGCTCTGTCCGGTTTGCCCAGCTACAACGGCCTGCAGTACATCACTGAGCTTGAGTGGTTTATCCGCCCGGCCGCGAGCGGCGAAACCCCACAGGTCGCCGCGATCTTCACACCGGTGACGCAATCCGGCCAGGGCCAGCCTACCTTCGAAAACGGCTGCCTCGTTGCAAACTTCAACCCCGTCGCGGGGCAGAGCACGGCCACCAACCCCGTGAACCCGTTCGTCGTCGGGGTCACCAATACAGGCATCATCGCCAATATCTTCGACATGGACACCCCAAGCAGCGGGCCGACCGAGAAACCGGGTCCCGGCTCGTGCGCCTACGACCCGATGTCAAATACAGGCGTGGTGGAGGTCCGGCGCCTGGTAACCACACCTACGGGTTGTATGCAGGGTAACGGCGGCCCTGCCGCGTGCCCATACAACATATACACGCTGGTCGACAGCGGCGTAATGCCGTAAAAGGAGCGCCCCATGAGAAGGAAACATATCCTCACCTTCGCGACGCTCGCCGCACCGCTACTCGCGTCGATGGCCCTGGGCCAGAGCCGCTTCGCCACGGTGTACACCTTCACAGGCGCCAATCCGGTCGGTCTTGCGGAAGCGGACGACGTCCTCTACGGCGCAACAAACTATACCTCCAACTGCGGTACGGTGTTCGAGCTGCAGCCTCCATCTGCTCCCGGAGGCACATGGACGCTAACGACGCTCTACGCCTTCGCCAACGCCGACGGGTGCGGACCCACCGGGCCCCCGGTGATGGCTCCCAGCGGCGCTCTGTACGGCGTTGCCTACGACGGCGGACCCGAGTCTGGCGGCACGGCCTACGAACTGCAGCCGCCTGCATCGCCCGGAGGAGCATGGACCGAGAGCGTGATCTACAGCTTCACCGGACTCGGTCAGCCTGGAGTTTACGGGGGTTTCCCGGAGGGGCTCATACTGAGCCCCTCCGGCTCTCTCTACATCCCGACGGAAAACGGGGGCGCGGACGGGGAAGGCGCGGCCTTTGAACTTACGCCGCCCGCCTCACCCGGCGACGCGTGGACCGCGACGCTGCTCTACAGCTTCGGCTTGGGCGCCACCGGTGACACGACGAACAGCCTGTCATTCGGCCCGAAAGGCATCCTCTACGGCACGAACGAGGTTGGCACCACCGCGGACTCGGGCACGGTATTCGAGCTGTCCCCGCCATCCGCCCCAGGCGGCGCGTGGACCGAAACCACCCTCTATACCTTCCAAGGATTCGCCGATGGCGCAGCCCCCAACGATGTCATCCCCGGGCCCGCTGGCACCATCTACGGCACCACCTTGGGCCGCGCCCCCGCCAGTGAAAACGGCATAGGCAGCGTGTTCCAGTTGACCCCGCCCACCATGCCCGGCGGCGCGTGGACCAAGACCATCCTGAAGTCGTTCGGCTACAGCTACAACTGCGGCCCGGACTCCCCGCTCATCCTGCGCAAAGGAAATCTGTACGGCGCGGCCTGCCAGTCCGGCGGCGGCGTGGTCTTTGAGTTGCAGCCACCGACCACCACGGGCGGCGCCTGGACTTACACAGCTCTTCACACGTTCACCAACGGGCAGCGCCCCAGCGGGGCGATGGTCATGACTGAGAACGGCAAGCTCTACGGCACTACCTACGATCTTTCCGGCTCGACTGGCGGCACCCTCTATGAGATCGTGCCGTAACCCGAGTTGCCGGAAATGGGATAAGAAGAATTGTCGTGCGTAGCCGAAACCCGATTTGGGTGTTGGCGGCGAGTCTGCAATGCCCAACACCGAGAAACTCTGCAAGGTTTCCGTCCGGGTTGGTGATCATGCTGGTAGACATCCCTGTACCCAAAATCCTGTCCTCTTTCAACTCCGTCTTCCAGGTCTAATCCCATCGCCTTTCAGACGATCAGCTTTGAGCCTCCTGCTGCGAGAATTGGGGGATGGGCGAGTGCCGGACAAGCGCGCACGCGCAATTGCCGGTCAGCCGCCGGTTATGCGCGCCTCCGCGCGCTGTTAGGAGAAGGTGGATGAAATCCTATGCAGACTCACACCGAAGCACAAGTTTCGAAATGGCGTAATAGCTGCGGCTAGCTTGCCTGATGCCCAAATCCTGGCTTGGGCGAGCATGATTCCGGCCGCAGTGCCTTCGCTACGATTCCCGCTCGAGCAACTCCAGCCACTCCTCGAGATCGCCGCTCTCCGCCCGCTCGTGCAGCAGCATCGCGCCGTGCTCATATCCCTTATCGTAAGCGCGCAAATTCAGATCACGATAGCTCGCGGGCACTGAATCCGCCACCGCCTGCCGCAGCGCATCCGGATCCAGCAGCGCCGTCACTGCGCCGAAGAACCCCACCAGCACGATGTTCAGCACCATCTTGCGGCCCAGTTGTTCGGCCAGCCGCGTAGCAGGCACGCTGTACACCAGCACGCCGCTGGGCAGGCCGTTCACCCGCACCAAGTCCTGCTCCACAATCAACGTGCCGCCCGGCTTCAGCTCCGGCACGAAACGCGTGTAAGCCTCCTGTGACAGCACCACCAGCACGTCCGCCCGCGTCACATATGGGTAAGCGATCGGCTCGCCCGAAATGACCACCGCCGCGCTCGAAGATCCGCCGCGCGCCTCCGGCCCGAAATTCTGCGTCATCGTGGCGTAAGCATTCTGATAAATCGAAGCCGCCTTGCCGATCACCGTGGCGGCCAGAATCACGCCCTGCCCGCCAAATCCCGCAATCCTGATTTCCGTCAAGCGCATACGCAGGCGGCCTCCGGTTCCGCATAGCGCTCACCCAATTGCTCCTGGAATTGATGCCGCATCAGCTCCAGATAATCCGGCCGGTCGCGATCCACGAACTTGCCCACAATAATCTCGCCCTGCATCGACAAAGCCGTCTCGCTCGTCGGCGCGCCGTTGCGAATCTTGCTCGTGGCTTTGTAATACTTCATGGTCTCCAGCGCATCGCCCAGCTTATTCCGCCGCTGATACAACGTCGGACACGGCGACAGCACCTCAATAAAACAGAAGCCCTTCTTATGCATTACCTCGGTCATCGAGCGGGTAAGCTGCTTGACGTGATACGTCGTCCACCGCGCCACATACGAAGCGCCCGCCGATTCGGCAAGCTGCACCAAATTGAACGACGGCTCGAAAGCACCGTACGGAGCCGTCGAGGTGACGGCTCCGCCGGGGGTCGTGGGCGCGGTTTGTCCGCCTGTCATCGCATAGATCATGTTGTTGACGCAAATCACCTTCAAATCGATATTGCGCCGCGCCGCGTGAATGAGGTGATTTCCGCCTATCGCCGACAAATCGCCATCGCCCGAATACACCACTACCTGCAAATTCGGATTGGCCAGCTTCAATCCGGTAGCGAACGGAATCGCGCGCCCGTGCGTGGTGTGGAACGAATCCAGGCGCGCATAGCCCGCCACCCGCCCCGTGCAGCCAATTCCCGAAACCACCGCCACCCGGTCGAGATCCGCCTTTGATTCCAGCAGCGCGCGCGTAAAGCAATTCACCGTCGTACCGATCCCGCACCCCGGACACCAGATGTGCGGCATGCGATCCATCCTCAGGAAAGGCTCGATCGGATTCTGAATCGGAAAATCGCTCACTTCGCCGCCTCCTCTATGGCCGCCAGGATCTGCTCCGGCTGATGCACGCTGCCTCCCGCGTGACTCACGGGCACCACCCGCGCGCGCCGCCCCACGGCCCGCTCGACTTCATGCACCATCTGTCCCAAATTCGACTCCGGCACTACGAACGCTTTCGCGCTCGCGGTTCGCGCGTTCAGCGGCCCAGCGGGAAACGGCCACGCCGTAATCAGCCGGAATTTGCCCGCGTGAATCCCCCGCACCCGCGCCATCTTGAGCGCTTTCTCGGCGACGCGCGAAGTGATGCCGTAAGAGACCACCACCACCTCCGCGTCATCGAGTCCATCCCCTTCGAACAGCGCTTCCTCCGCGGCGAGTTTATCGGATTTTGACACCAGGCGCCGCACTAAACGGTCCTGCGCCTCCACGTTCATATTCGGATACCCGCGCTCGTCATGCGTGAGGCCCGTCACGTGGAAGCGATAGCCTTCGCCGGCATGCGCCATCTCAGGCACCTGATCGGCGCCCGGCTCATAAGGCTTGTAATCCTCGGCCGCCTTGGTGGTGTGCCGGCGTGGATAAATCTCTATCTCATCGG
>Ga0073928_10011752_pt1 | contig 10164 bp, 13 predicted proteins | sample PaiPotPPA55metaG_FD_76969 | JGI IMG/M metagenome (GOLD analysis project Ga0073928, IMG submission 76969) | Iron sulfur acid spring bacterial and archeal communities from Banff, Canada, to study Microbial Dark Matter (Phase II) - Paint Pots PPA... ... | reverse complement strand
TACGGCACGAACCTTGGTCGCGAGGAAGAAAAAGATTCTTACAAGTGAAGAGAAAACACTTCGGAAGAAGTGCACGGAGAAGTTTGTCTTGACAGGGCCGACGTCGTTATAGACGAAATGACGGTCGCAAACGCATACCCGAATAGTAAGAACTCCACGAAGAATTCCTGGCGCAGCACGCCGAGCGATGCCGCCAATATGATAGTCACGATGCAGCCCAGTTCGATCACCGGCGCCAGAAGTTCGAACAACCACAAGTAAGGAAGTGCAAAACCTCCAATCCGCCCGTAGCGCGGACGTAACAGCATATCGTGGTTGGGCCAGAGCACATCGGGCAACCCTTTTGCCAGCGGGCCCGCTGCCGTCCCAGCGACCGCCTATCCGATGCCACTCTTGTGTATCGTCCAGAGAGCAACGAGGAGTTGCGGGGTCCGGGATAAACCGTACGCGCGTTTCTTGCCTCTGTTTGTTCTCTCAATTCACCGTCAAAGCGATTATGGCGGTGTGGTTAATCCCGCCTGATGTAGCCGTGACCGTGAGATTGCTCGTGCCCTTTGGAGTGGCGGCATGGGGTGAGGACCCACAGCCTATCAGAAAAAACAGGATCAGCACTGATACCGCCACCGGCAATCGCACCCGAGTCCGGGCAATGGCCAGTATCGAGAGCAACAGGAACGCCAACAGTACGGGAACGACTCGAGGCATGGACACGGGAGGAGTTGGCAAAGGCCTCGGAAGCACAAGCGCCGTCGTGGTGACGGTGAGTTTTGCGGTAACAGGCGTAACTCCATCTGCAGGTGTTACGGATGCTGGCAAGATCGTGCACGTTGCCAGCGCTGGAGCCCCCGCGCAGACAAGCGATACAGCGCTGTTGAATCCCCCGATCGGGGTGACTGTGACGGTAGCGGTGCCCGAAGAGCCCTGGCTCACACTAAGTGTCGGCGGTCCGCTGACGCTGAAATCCGGAGGGATGTTCGAACCCATCCCGGAAAGGGTTGCCGACTGGGGACTGGAAGTGTCACTATCCGTGAAGACCAGTTTCGCGGACTCGGCAGCTGCAACCGAGGGCTTGAAGGTAACACCAAGGATGCAAGACGCGCCCGAGGCAACGCTGTTGCCACACGTGTTGGACGAGATAGCGAAGTCCACATTGGCCGCTGGGGGGGTTATCGCGACACCGGCAACGCTTGTAATGGCCAGAGCCGAGTTCGAGTTATTCGTTAGGGTCACTGCCTGGGCCGCGCTAGTAGTGCCAACCACCACAGTGCCGAAGTTCAAGCTCTTGGGCGATAGGGTCACGGTCGGCACCAAGGTGAGCTTCGCCACGAACGCATCCGAAGTGCCTTTTAGAGTCGTCTGGAAAGCCCCCGGATTGGGGAATACAGGCAGATTCGCCGAGGAGGTTGATCCCGTCATGTAGGCATTCCCGGAGGCGTCGATGGCGATTGCATTGGCCATATCGGTGACGCTGCCTCCGTTCTTTCCGCCAAAATACGTAGAATAAAGCAAATCGGCTGCGCCCTTGCCTCCGGGGTTCAACTTGGAAAGGAACGCGTCAGCCGCCGCCCCGGTGGCTAGCGTCGGTTGGAAGGCTCCGGAGGTTACAGGAAATGAGGAAGAGTTTGTCTGCCCAGCCAAATAGGCGTTGCCTGCAGCGTCCGCCTGAATGCCAAATGCCGTGGAGCTTCCCGTGCCGCCCAGAAACGTCGAATACTTGAGAGAAGCGCTTCCGGTTAGTCCGGGGTCAACCAAACTGATAAACGCAGCGCCAGAAGCGTTCCCCGTTGTCTGGAATGCCCCAGGGAAAGTGGGGAAGGTCAGCGAGGTGGTTGTTCCTGTTACGTAAGCCACATTATTGGGTCCAAGTGCAATTCCCAACCCAAAGTCAGAATTTTCGCCTCCCAGATAGGTTGAATAAAGCAGGGAGGCAGGACCCGTTTTTCCGCCGCTGGTATCAATTCTTGATACGAAGACGGTTCCAAGGGTGGCGGCTTGGGGTGCACTAGCCTGGAAGGCGGTCGTGGTCGTCGGAAAGTTTGTTGAGGTAGTTACACCAACAATGTAGGCGGCGCTGGTAGAATCTACTGCGATGCTCAAGCCAGCATCGCCAAAGCCAACGCTAGCGGGGTTTGTAGCATTCGCGCCATTCCCACCCAGATAGGTGGAATAGACCAGAGATGCGTTTCCGGACTTCGTTGTATCAATTCTGCTCAGGAACGCGTTTCCAGAAGTGCTGCTCAAGGCACTTTGGAAGGCGCCGGAAGTAGTTGGAAATGCCGTGGTCCCCGACCCTGCCGTCGATTTTGTCATTCCAGTTATGTAAGCGTTGCCGCCAGCGTCAGCCGCAATGGCGTACCCCAAATCCCCATTAGGTCCACCTAGGTAGGAAGAATATACAAGCGAACTTGCGCCGCTAAGCGCCGGATCTAGTTTGGAAACAAAACTTGTTCCCGACACGTTGGTTACTAGTGGGCCGGCCTTGAGGGCATTTGAAGTCGTTGGAAAGTCGATCGAAAATGTTTGTCCTGTCACATAGATTTTGTTAGAAGAATCCAACGCGATACCCAAAGCGGAATCTCCACCGCTTCCAGCCAGATAAGTCGAGTAAATCAACTGAGTTCCGGCCGGGTTTAACTCGGTCACAAATACGGCTCCCTTCGTGTTGACGGTTAAAGGTCCCTTATTAAATGCGTTTGCCGTCGTAGGGAAGTCCGCAGAGAAGGTGGTCCCTGTGACAAATACATCGCCCTGTGCATCCACTGCGATACCCGAGCCAGAATCATCGCCGCCCCCACCCAAATAGCTCGAATAATTGAGCACCGGGTCAAGGACGAGAGGTTGGCTCCGGTCGTAATTTGAGATCGCGAAGCTTACCCGGTGCCTTCCTGCGAGAACATACTTTCCAGCAATTTCGTGTCGCCCGCCAAGCACCTGCTGATACACGACGGGCTTCTGCAGCTGGACCACTCCTCCAGAAACGCTTAGTACCAAGTCCCCGTTAGAATTGATCCGTAGCTTGTTCACACCTTCCAGATTCATTTTGATAGCGGACGGGTCTGCTCCCGGGGCGATCACAAAATCATATTCCAAGCGGCTTTGGTTGCCGTAGAAGACAAGGTCGATACCAGGATAAAGCTCAGTGTATTTGACACGGGCGTAGGAAGGGATGTCGGTGTGCCAATTCTTCGGGTCGTTCCCAATGAAATAATTCACCTTGCCCGGCAACCGGTCGCTGGCTTGGATCTGAGGCGCTGAAGTGACTCCCGCGAAATGCAAGCGAACAACGGAAGTTTTTTCGGCTTGGCGAGCTGAACGCGAATCCTGGATTGAGGCAGTACGATGCAGCGGAGGGGTGCTACGCGCATTGGGGATGCGCAATAAGAGGACGGCTTCTTGCGCAGTCAAAAAGAGACCGTATCCGTGGCCATGGGAGATGTACCGGACTTCCTGCGCTGTCTGACCCTGGTTTAGCTCAAAGGCCAGGGGTAGTTTTCCATAGGCTGCGGTCCCAGAGATATCATTGCTTGCGCTGGGCCGTTCCGTTACCGTGCGACCGTGGCGGATTTCTGAGCTCCGAATAGCTCCCAAAATCGAGAGAGTCCCCAGAAGCATAGCTAGGAGAGCAGACGGTAGGACTTTGATCCACGAAGATTTGCTTTTCATTGCCACAATTCTCCTGGTCTTAGCGCTCCACTTTTCTCACGGCAGGCTGGTCGCCGGAAAAGGGAGTAACCGAATTGGAGTATAAATCGGAAGCGTGCGGTGCTAGGAGGGAAGGATTTGTGGCTGTACCGAATTAGATAACCCTTATGCCCCCCTCGCTTTCCAGCAGCTGAGTTTGAGTTTTCTCAGCCGCGGCCAGACTTCTTGCGCTCGAACCATTCAAAGTCCTCGAGGATTACGTGGTACAGTTCCTCAATCCGTGCCGGGTCCTGGTGAGGAATAACGCGGCGGAGCGGGACGCTCGAAATCAGGCGGCCGAAAACGTTAAATTCCCGCGCACGCATCGCGTGATCGAGGGTATTCGTTGCATAACTGTGAACCACAAGTTCGATCAGTGCCTCTCGATCGGAAATTGTCTCCACGAATGGTGCGCGATCTGCGCGACGATCGCCCAGAATATAAATTGCTCCGAGCGGCAGACTGCGCTCCTCGAATCTGTTGACTGGGTTTCCTAGAGCAAGACGTCGCTTTTGCCAATCGGGACTGATACGTGGGAGCACGTCGGGCGAACCGTAAAGAAGCGTCACCGAATCCGGCCAAAGCGCGAGATGAGGATATGCCGGCACGACTTGGAAGTCTCCTCGGTCAACAAGCGCGACGATGTCATCGGAAATCGCCGGATGGCCCCGGCGAACGAAAGCTGCCGCGGTTGTTGACTTGCCCGCTCCTTCCGAACCCACAAATGCGATACTGTAATCTTTGACAGTCACGGCACTCGCATGTAGACAAGTCATGCCCCGCAAACGCAGCAAAACCCCGAAAACGGGTCCGAGCATGTAAGAAGCCGTGTTTTCTAGCGACGAAGTATCAGGCCAAAGGGCCCATAGATTTACACCCTCTCGGTCGACCCAAAATTGCGTTCCATCGCAATAAGAAAGGCGCAAATGGGTGCCCGGCGCGATCCGCCAAATTCGAAGGACGGCCTCTCCGGCTTCATTCCGATAAGGGCTCTCATAGGCCAATTCTTCGTTGCCGGGGGGGGTGGTTCCTTCCGAACAGGGCGAAAGGCCCAGGTGCAATTTTACGTTGGCAGCAAAGTCGGATAAATTGACGGGTGCCAACCCCGGCAGGCACAAATTGGAGCTGAGCACCAAACCGAAAACGGAGTAGTTAAAAGACAATCCCATGGTCGCAAGTAGGGCGCGGGTGATTTTTGAAAAATCTGAAGCGGTAAATCATCCGAGGTTGCGGTTCGCCTTTCCTCAATTGATCCAATAACCGAGTGATCCGGCCTTCTCATGCATTTCAGGAAGCGGCTGCGATGGAGCGCTTCAACTCTCACACCGCCGTCTTGTTGCGAGGAAAAATCCCGCTGTCCGGACTGCCGTGCGATCCAACTTTCTTCGTAAGTTCCTGCACCGTCCCATATCTGGTCAATTTCGGGGACGAGTATTTTTTCTTAGGTTTGCCCTTCACAGTCTCGATTTTTTCCATTAGCCGTCTCCGGGAGCTGGGTCAAGCGAACTGGACGAGCCGACTCTAGCCAAAAATTGAGACAATAGGGCCGGACACTTGAACTCGCCTGTTCTGTACTCAGTTTACCACGCAGTTTGCCAAGTGAGGAACGATCAACAAACTTTTCCATTTTTTTGTTCCATTGCACTTGACTCACCCACTGTTTTTTCGTCCTGTTTGCCTTCTCCAGGAGTGGGTCGCCCTGCCAAGGAGTCTTCCGCTGCAGGCGAACGGTTTCCGGCAACCGCCCGGCCATGGCATCGCGAAGGAGCTTCTTTTGAAAGAAAAAGGGAAATGGCGGCACGGCGAACAGATAGTCTACGAGCCTTAGGTCGAGGAAAGGATAACGCACTTCTAATGGGAACCGCGTCACCCCTGCGTCTTGGAGTTCGAACATGCGGGTCCACTGTGGCAGAAACATCGAAGCATGTGCTTTGGGATGAATGGGATGTTCCACCGGCGGGACGGAAAGTGCGTGGCACTCATTCCACCGCGTTTCGAGGCCCATCCGTCTCGCGAAGTCAGGCGCTATCCACGGCGGGAACATGAGGGCGGTTGGATTCTTGCCGAAGAGTCCTTGGAACCGGCGACGAATACCACGAAAGGGAATACGCCTTAGCCAAAGATACCCGAGCACCTCCCTCCCCAGTTGCCCCCATTCATGGTTTCGCCGCAAGCTTTCTACATATGGCCACATCTGAAAGTGCATCAGGTTGTCGCTACCCTCGCCAGAGAACACCACGCGGCAATCCGCCGAAATCATGCGAAATTGCTCTAGCAAGCCGCTACAGAACGGGTCGTCCACCGGTTCTGGCCAACTGAATTCCGGATCCTTCGCCTGCTCGAACGGCCGCAAGTGATCCAGCGCCAGGCAGCGATTCGGAATGCCCAGGAACTCCGCGACCTCGCGAGCAACAGGACCTTCGTTGTCAGGGATCAATGATTCATAAATGACCGTGTAGCTGCGAACGTCCCTAGCTTCACCGGTTTCTGTCGGAAGCTCCCTTGCTGTCGCTGCCAGCGATGCTGAATCCAGCCCGCCGCTCAGCAGGATGCCGACAGGGTCGCTGCAAAGGCGGTCGTTAACGGCTGCTTGCAGTATACTTTGGAAATGGCCAACGTAATCGTCCGCGCAACGATACCGGATGCGTCGGTCAGTTGGTGGGATCCAATAGCGCGTGCTCTGCAGACGGTCGGCCGAAACAGCGAGGCAGTGTGCCGGAGGCAGACGCCGGACATCACGGAAGGTCGTAGTGGCGCTGTCGCAGTTCAGTCCGAACAGAAGAAAATCGGCGATGGCAGCTTCGTTCAACGCGTCGGAGACTTCCGGATGCAGGCGAACGCAATTGAGCGTGTTGCTGAAAAGGAAAAGATCACCAAGTTCGGCGTAATAGAACGGTTTGATGCCGAAGTGATCTCGCGCACAAAACAGCGTTGAGGCGTGCGCGTCCCAGAGGGCAAAGGCAAAATCACCCCGCAAATGACTCACGCATTCCTGGCCCCAGGTGGCATATGCGTGCAGGATGAGTGCTGAGTCGGGCAGGGCGTGGCCCACCCGGCGTCCGGCACTCGCAAGCTTTGCCCGGAGTTCCGCCCGGCAATCTAGCCGTGCGTCAGCGGTAATCGAAAGCCAGGCATCCAGACTCGCAGGCTGGCGTTCGCCGAATGATGCGTTGGTTGTCCGCAGCGTGGTGTGGCCGAGGCCAATCGATCCTTCCGACCATATATCTCTGAAGTCTGGGCCCCGATAGGAGAGAAACTCCACAAAGGCTTGTAAGTACACCCGCTCGACGGGCGCGCCGTCCCGATAAAAGATGCCTACAATGCCGCTCAATGAGTCTGTGCCTTCCTTACTGCGACCGGGCTCTCGAATGGCATGAATTGAATCTGCACTTCGCCCACATCGCTTAGCGCACTGCCATCCAATTCCACCCAGGCATGCGCCTCGAAACGAGTCCCTTCTTTACGTGCGCCAAGTCGCAGGTCCGCGGCAAGCCCGCGCAGGCGTAGCAGCCACCAGAGCGCCAACGACCGCTCCAGACAATTCGGACGGGAAAAAAGACTCCGACCCGCTGCCGCTACCATCCGCGCGATGTCCTGCGGCGTCGCGGCTCCTCCGGGCACAGCCCGGAAAGCGCTACGGAAGTTTGCATGGGAAGCCAATCGCGCCAGTTCATTTTTCCAGCACCGGAAACCGAAGAGATGAAGCCCTATGCGTGTCGCCAGGAGCCCACATGCAGCTTCGATAGCGATCCTCCGCTCGACATCACTCAGATGCCAAAACCTTCGCCAGATTTCAACACTCGGTTTCAATCTCTAGCCTTTAAAGGCACATCGCCTCCAGCAGAACGCGCAGCAATCGACACAAAACAAGTCTAACGAACCGTGTCGCTCCGAACCTCTATCAGTCCCTCGACTCGCATGTTTTCGAGCAGCTCGAGGAGATCTCGCTCGCAGCATGCCGCCTCTATTTCATACTCAAGGACAAGAGCATCCCGAAGCTGGGAGATGCTCCGCGGCTCTCGCAGCAAAGTCAATACATGCGCGCCGACAGGATTCAGGCCGTAATAAACGCTATTTTTGAGACTCAAGATGAACGTCTCTTCTGGTAGGGCACAGGAAACTTGTTCACTGGTAGCCACGATGATCGAGTCCAAGGACAGAAGTGTGCTAATGGGGGCGCTCCGATCACACCAGGTCAGTACGATATGCTCGCGAATATTTGTGACAGAATTTAGTTTCGTCGTGCAGCGCAGGTTTCAATACCATATCCTACAGCCCGATAGTTTACCTGGACTTACTCTATCACAGCAACCGCGCGTATCGCGCCGTCTAAAATGTAACCGAAGGGAGCAACGTCGAGGCCATTTAAGATGTAACCCAACCAAAACGGAGTAATGCGGAGGATCGGTTGGGAAACAAAGGGCGATAGGAGTACTTGCGGGCGATCTATGAGCGCTACCGGGTGACTGGGCGCGAGGGTAAGAACGTGATTCTGAATGAATTTTGCGCCAATACGGGCTATCACCGGAAGTACGCGATCCGGCTCTTGAACGGGCCACGGCCGGAGCAGCGGCAGAAGGCGCGGCATCGGCGGCGGGCCTCGCCTTCAAATTTTTCAAAGCGATCAAGCACGAGGAGACGCAACCGCGAGCGGTTGTGTTGTGGATGAGTACCGTAAGACTGTGTTGGAGGTGGAAAGCGTGGGCAATCTCGGTCTGACTGGACTTCGAAAGCTGTTCGGCGGAAAGCCACAAGAGACGCTTGCATACGGCAGGGTTCTCAACGACGCGCGCCACGACCGAGGATTTACCGCTGCCGGATTCTCCGGTGAGCACGACAATTGTGTTTTGCGCCAGCGCGCCAGACAGCGTCGCCTTTTCGACCGTGCGTGGTAGCTCGATTTGGCCGCCGACAGTTTTGCCGACGCTGGCTGGATTTTCCTTCGAGACCGCTTCGATGCGCTTCCAATCGGCTTCGTAGTCTGGATAGTCGCGCAGCTCGAAGTCGGGACGGAGAGCCTGAACCAGCTTCGCGAGGTCCCACCCGTCGCTCGGCTCTGGGCGGCAAGCGCAAGTAATCGGTGCCAGAGTTTCCCGCCTTCTTCGAGGGTTCCCGCACTTACGATTTGAGCGCAGAAGTTGATGTAGGTGCCTTCGTCCTCGGCGGAAAATGGAAAGACGCGAATGCGCGAAAGGAGCCGCGCGATTTCGAGTTCGTCCGGCTGGTCGGGATCGTGGACGCTCGCGAAGATGGCCTTTTGCTCCGCCGACGTCTGACCTGGATTGGCCAGTCGCGCAACGATGCGGTCAGGTGTTGTATTCGCTGCCTGGGCTGAGAGTTCCTGCCACTCGTGATGGGCGGAGGTGCTAATGGATCCAACAACGAGGCCCAGGAGGTCCGTGTTGGGATCGAACTGGGAACCCGGTTGACGTCTCCATTGGTCCTAGGCGTCCTCTACGAATTCGGCATTGAAGCCGGAGGTCGTCGTAAGCTGACGGTTGCTTTTTACCGAGATGACGCAGCGGGTCTTGTGGGTACCGTGCGCAAGATCCAGTGAGAGGTCGTCCAGAATCTGGCCGCGTCACGCGTCTCGAAATGGACGGCGACGATAGGGCAGCGCTCTGGTTCTATTGGCAAGCTGCGGGTGAGCATTCGGACGAGAAATCCCGCCGCCACTTTGTCCGCGAACGCATAACCGCCACCGCCGGTGAATTTGGTTGGAGGGCTTTCTCTCATCTGTTGTTTCGAGAATACTCCCGCGCGCGCAGTTCCTCAATTTGGGCTCGCGCTCGGCACATGGCAGAAGGGTTGGCAGGTGGAATCGTGGTGGGGCAAAGCACAAATCGGAAGGATTAGCCCTTCGCAGCTTCTGAGTCCTTGACCTTTGCGGTCGCGACGGTTGATTCCAGGAACTTGACTGGCGAGGTGACTCCTCGAGGAATGGATCAAGAGATGGAGGAGTGCGAAACCTTCGCCATTCCGATCAGAATTCTGCTGAACAATTGCTGAACATTAGACTGCAAATGAGGGCTTCCCGTGCGACTGTGAAGGCTCTAACGCTAACAAAACAACAGAAGATTAGTCGGTGCGAACAGGTCAGGGTGAATTAGCAAACCGCCGCATTCAGCCGCTCTGCCACCTCTCCGCAGTTTGTTATCAACTGCTTACCACATTTACTTCAAAATTCACCTGCTGAACAGTTGCTGAACGGATCAGGCGCAGGGTTTGGCCAGGAGTTCTCCGCCTTGCGTCGCACGATGGGGGCAAGAATCATGATGCCCTTCTGTCCTGCCTCAGTTGGAACTGAGGCAGGACACCCCTATTCCCTCGTCCTCACCCTTCCGCCCCTCGCCGCCATTTTCTTCAAACTTCAGTCCTAATACTACTGTGTTATAAACGATGGACGCAACAAAATGGACAGCAAGGAAGCTGTTTGAGCAGAAATCTGGCGAGCTTGATCCGGAGTGTAGCGATCGAGTACGG
>Ga0073928_10011751_pt1 | contig 10164 bp, 7 predicted proteins | sample PaiPotPPA55metaG_FD_76969 | JGI IMG/M metagenome (GOLD analysis project Ga0073928, IMG submission 76969) | Iron sulfur acid spring bacterial and archeal communities from Banff, Canada, to study Microbial Dark Matter (Phase II) - Paint Pots PPA... ... | reverse complement strand
TTCCTGCGGGCCCGTGATCGTTACCTGGCCGTAAGCCGGCTGGCCATCTGCTGCGCGAACGATGCCTTCGGGTATCTCAAGTTCAAGCTGGTCGCTGCCGTTCGAAAAAAACCCAACCGTACCGCGCCCGACGACTGCATGAACGATGTTGGTGTCCTGCGCGAGTGTCGCTGAGCTCGAAGACAGCAGATACAACTGGCTCGCGCCCACTTTCATGCGTAGCGTTCCACCGATGTCGGTGGCGAGAGTGTCGCCGGGGAAGATTGTGGTGCCGACGGCTACCTTGGTGGCGCCGATTTGAGCGTCCTGCGCCTGGGTGACGAGACCAAGAGGCTTTTCGTTGGCGGCAAAAGCGGGAACGTTCAGCAGCCCAGCAATTAAGATTGTTATCAAGCAGCAGCGGGATATTTCGCCCATAAATCCCTCCGACGGCTACACGGCCAATCTAGGCGCAGAAGCGTCCAGTGTCAATACCCTAAAATAAAGATGCCGAAGGGCGCCGAAGGCTGCAAAGAATAGGATTTGGAAGGGAGAGACGAGGCCAAGCGCCATTCTGCGATAGAATGTCGGCGACCCCGCGGAGGGCCGCATGATTCATCGATTTGTTTTTCATAATGACCGGTTGCTGACCATCGAAGAGGTGCGTCTTTCTCCCGGCCAGGCGGGACTATTCAACGGTTGGGGCCTTTTCACCACTCTGCGAGTCTCCGAAGGAATTCCGTTTGCGTTCGAGCGGCACTGGAAGCGGCTGCAGCGCGATGCCGAGCGGACGCATTGCCCGTTTCCGTTCAAGGAAGAGAGCGTCCGGGCGCAATTGGGCGAAGTTCTGCGCGGGAATAAGGTTAGCGAAGGCTGCGCGCGAATCTACGCCATCTACAATCAGGTGGGTTTCTGGCGCAGCGAGGAGAATTTTCCGCGCATAGATTTGCTGCTTTATTCCTCTGATTTGCCGGCGTACCACGAGCCAGTGAGGCTCGGGCTGCGGGAGCATGGCCGCCACGCCGCATCACCACTGGCAGGCGTGAAAGTTACTTCGTGGCTGAATAATGTGTGGAGTTTATACGAAGCGCAGCAGAGCGGTTTCGATGAAGTGGTGATGCTGAACGAGCGCGGAGAAGTAGCCGAATGCACGGCGGCCAACATTTTCTGCGTGCGAGCCGGACGCGTGAGCACGCCGCCGCTCTCTGCCGGATGCCTGGAAGGCATCACTCGCAGCGTTCTGCTGGAGATCGTCGGAGGCGGCGCCGGAGCAATTGTGGAAGAGCGCACACTTCAGCCGGAGGATCTCTATACCGCGGACGAGGTTTTTATTTCTTCCACGAACCGCAGCATGCTGGGCGTAAGCGAAGTGAATGGACACAAAATCGCTTCGGCCCCGGGGCCGGTTACTCAAAAGCTCGAGAAAGCGTTCGCGGCATACATGCGCGAATATATTGAGGCGCACTCCGCAGCTTCAGGCAAACGCTGATTGTGGAATTTTTCGTCGCTTTACGCGTCAGTGTATGAAAAACGCGCCGGCCGCGATGGCTACTCCCACAAGACCAAGGAACGATCCGAGCTGCCAGAAAACTTTCTTGCGCGTGAGAAGAGTGATGGAACAAATGACCAGCGCGGCCTCCAGCAGTACTTCGCCGAGGTCGAAGCGGTCAGCGCGCCGCTGTTGGGTTTGGACTTCCGCTTCGGCGCCTTTGGCTTCCGCTTGGATGTCCTTCTGTTCATCCTTGTACCGTTCCACTTCCTTGGCGTATTTTTCCTTGAGCTTATCGACCGCGTCGGTGCTCTGAAGAGTGAAGACGGAGAGCTCGTCAAGGAAGAGTTCGTAATTCCGGCGGCGAATGTCCTTCGCTTGGTAGTAAGCCCACTGGTCGGTGGCCTTGGTCTGGAGGAGCAGCTCTTCGGTGTGAGAACGATGGCCCATTAGCGAAACGGCGGCAACGAGCACGGCGAGGATGGCCATGGTCACGGTGACGGATGCGAGGCCGCCTTCTTTCCCGTGTTCGGCATTTTCCTGAAGTTCCTGCAGTTCATCTGGCATGGAGTCCCTCGAGGATGAGATTTTCAGTCCGTGCGGTGGGGAGCATAGCAGAACTTGTTTGCCATGGGCCAGTTGTGTTGCTTACCCGCGGGTCGCCGTGTTCCTGTACAATTCACACGAGAATCGTGAATTCGGCATCATATTTCGAGGAGGAGTCATGAGCGACCTTGCCAGCAAAACCTGCGTGCCGTGCCGGGGAGGCGTGCCTCCGCTTGCCAGGAAAGAGCTCGAAGACCTGGCAAAACAGGTGCCGCAATGGAAAGTTGTGGATGGCCACCACATTTCGCGCGAATTCAAATTCCCGGATTTTCGCCAGGCACTCACGTTTGTGAATAAGGTGGGAGAGATCGCGGAGGAGCAGGGACATCACCCCGATATTTTTCTGACGTGGGGCAAGGCGGGAATCACCACCTGGACCCACAAAATCAACGGCCTCACGGAAAGCGATTTCATCCTCGCTGCAAAAATCGACAAATTATAGCGCCTTGCGGAACGATCGTTCTGCCTAGCGCGCCTTTGCGCTACTCGCCGAGTCTCAAGGCTCATCGTCTCCGCCCGATTTTTCCTCTGGTTCCGCGATTGTGGTCAGGTTGATCTGGGGCAGACTTGACTTGCGAAGCTGTTCGTTTAGCGCAGACACACCCCGCGTCTTTACACTGTCCCAGCCATTTGAAACGTCAGCGAGCGAGCGCTGTACGGCGGCAAATGTGTCCTGCGCCGCCTGTGTCGGCGCGGCGTCCGCGCCATCCACAACTGCCAGCAACTGCCCAAGCTGAGCATTCAATTTCGCAAAGCTGTCCTGCTTCGCGGGCGGCCCGAATCGCTGCGCGTTTCCTTCGAACGAAGCTGCCTTCTGATCGAGAGTCGCAATGACGTCGGCGAGCTCGCCTTTTGGAACTCTTCCTGCTAGTGCTTTCAACTGGAGGCGGACGGAATGCGCCTGTGTAAGCCCGTCGAAGCTTGCATTCATCGCGTCATGAATCTTCGAGCCGAGCTGAAATTGTGCGGTCAAAGCGTCGGTAGTGGCGTGGACACGCGGATCCATTTTGATTTCGAGCTCTTGCGTTAGGTCCTGGACGCCCGCTCTGAGCCTCACGGTGTATTTCCCGGGTAAGACCGCAGGGCCGACGGGATAGCGCGGAGTGTCATGCGGAATTGCTGAAATAGGGTACTCGTGGAAGATCGAGCGAGGTGGGGAGAGCCGCAGGTCCCACACGAAGCGATGCATTCCAGATTCAGCTGAAAGAATCTTCGGAAGGCGAACCCAATAGAGCGGCACGTTCAGCTCTTTTTGAAGTTCTTCAGGCGTTTCATCGGGCTTGTCCGCACTGGAGAAACTGCGCACGATTTTCCCATTTGAATCGAGAATTTCTAGCTTCACCGGCCCTGTTGCGGCCGATTTCAAGTAGTAGTCAACAATGGCGCCATCCGGCGGATTCTTTCCCGCGGGAACTTCCGGCGGCAGCGGAGTATCCGTGTTGGCGTTTCGCCAGATGCGATAAGCGATTCCGGGCTTAAAGAGAAAGGCAGCAGAACCGGCAACGCGCTCGTCAAGCTGCCGCAGCGGCGTGATGTCGTCGAGAATCCAGAACGAGCGCCCGTGTGTGCCAACGACGATGTCGTCTCCGTGAATCACGAAGTCACGCACTGAAGTGGCCGGGAGATTTAATTGCAGCGATTGCCACAAATCGCCATCGTTGAAGGAGACGTGGATGGCGCGCTCCGTGCCGGCGAAGAGCAAGCCGTGGCGCACGGGGTCCTCGCGCACGACGTTCACGGACGCATCGTCCGGCAGGCCATTCGTGATTTTCTGCCACGTCTTGCCGCCGTCGTGCGTTCGGTAAATATAGGCGTGCAAATCGTCGAGTCGGAAACGATTCACGGCCGCGTACACGGTCCCGGTGTCGAAATGCGAAGCATCGAGCTGCGCGATCTTGCTCCACGGTGTCAGCTCTGGCGGTGTGACGTTCTGCCAGTTCTTCCCTCCATCGCGAGTGACCCAGATCAAACCGTCATCCGTGCCGGCCCAAATCAGATTGGCATCGAGCGGCGACGGCGCGAGCGAATAAATTACGCCGCGGTGTTTGCCTTTGGCAGGGTCATCTGCGACGAGGTTTCCGATGCTTGGCGGTACGCCGGGATCCTCGCGAGTAAGGTCCGGGCTCACAGTTTGCCAGGTTTGCCCGCCGTCGATTGTCTTGAATAAAACATTCGAGCCGAGGTACAGGGCGTGGGGATCGGCCGGAGAAAATATGAGCGGGGCTGTGCGATTGTAACGATATTCTCCCGTGCGCAGGATGACGGGCGACACGTCCTGCGTCTGCCCAGTGTTCATATCGAAGCGCGTGGCTTTCCCGCCGTAAATAAAATTCGGGTGCAGTGGATCAGGCGCAACGTAGCCATATTCTTCCGTGCCGACGGGATGCCATTCGCGAAAGCTGATCTCGCCCCAATCGCTCCGGCTGGTAGTTCCGGCCGAACCGCTCTCCTGCTGGCCGCCATAAACCGAATAGGGAAATTGATTATCCGTGATGACATGGAAGAATTGCGCGGTGGGCTGGTTGTACCAGGAACTCCAGGTTTCGCCTCCGTTCACGCTGATCGTTGCGCCTTGATCGGCCGCGAGCAGGAGAATCTTGGGATTTTCAGGATTGATCCAGATCGTGTGGTAATCGTCGCCGCCGGGAGCGCCTTTGATGGCGGTGAAGTTCGTTCCAGCGTCGGTCGAGCGATAAGTGGAAGTATTGCAAATGTACGCCGTATTTTTGTTGTCCGGAGCAACGCGCACCCAGGCGAAATCGAATCCACGTCCCCAGATGCGCTCTTCATTGTTCACGCGCTGCCAGCTTTCGCCTGCGTCGTCCGAGCGGAAAAGACCGCCAAGATTCGGCGCATCAACGAGCGCATACATGCGGGTCGCATCACTTGGTGCGATGCCGATGCCAATTCGCCCGAGGCCTTGCTCGTTTGTCGGCAATCCCTTGGTAAGGGGCGACCAATTATCCCCGCCGTCCATTGATTTAAAGAGCCCGCCAGTGTGCCCTTCGAGCGGACCTCCGGTAGTCCATGGCGTGCGTCGCGAGGACCACAGAACGGCATAAAGCGTCTGCGGGTTCGTGGGATCGAATGCGAGATCCGTGGCGCCGGTATTTTCGTCCTTGTACAGAATTTTCTTCCAGGTCTCGCCGCCGTCCAGCGAACGGAATACGCCGCGCTCTTCGTTCGGGCCGTAGGGGTGCCCCAAGACGGCAACGAAGACGCGATCCGGGTCGCGCGGGTCCACCAGAATATTGGTGATTTGTTGTCCGTCGCGCAGGCCGAGGTGCTTCCAGGTCGCGCCGCTGTCGGTGGATTTGTAAATACCGTCACCAGTCGAAAGGTCAGGCCTGCGCAGACCTTCGCCAGTGCCGACATAAATAATTTCGGGATTTGAGGGGGCGACCGCGAGCGCGCCTACCGAGCCGGTAGGCTGGCCATCGAAAATGGGCGTCCAGTTCTGGCCGAAATCCGTGCTCTTCCACACGCCGCCATTGTTCGCAGCCATATAGAAGAGATTTGGCTTGCCAAGCACTCCCGTCGCCGCCACGGTGCGGCCGCCACGAAACGGCCCGATGCAGCGCCACCGCATATCCTGGTAGAGGCTCGAGTCGAACTGCTGCGCTATCGCGCCAAACCCGAATGCGAGCGTAGCGAATACTCCGAAGAAAATAATGACGGAAGTGAATAAGCCGGACCCACCACGAAGAAACCGCATGTCGACCCTCCCAGGAACGCAGAGGTTATATCAGTTAGAGGCGACATAGAAGCGCAGATATGGGCTGCCGTGCCGCTCATCTCGCCGCGGAAATATTCTCGGGTGTTGTCTCTTACACCAATTGCGGCAGCTTGTAGATTGACCCTTGCGACTAGTCAACCTAGCGTGTGTGTGTATCTTCCGGAGGGAGTTATGCGATTGATTGCCCGGTCGGTCCTCGTCGCGATTCTCGTGGCAGAGCTGTTGAATCTCCCCAGCTTTGCGGCAAACGAGAAGGCGCTGGGACAGGTGGTGCAAGCCCAGGACGCCAAGATCGGCGACGCCAAAATAGCCGTGGGCACAACCGTCTATCCCGGTGACACGGTGGCTACGAATGAGGGTGGCGCATTGCGACTGAGATTGGGCACGAGTCAGGCGTATCTCCTGTCGTCGAGCGCGGCGACGCTGGCGCAGGACGCTAGCACGATACGCGCCGTCGTGAACCGTGGGACGGTCGGGTTTTCTTCGAACGGGAAAGATCAATTCGAACTCGAGATTCCTGAAGGCATCGTCCGCGCCGCGGACGGCCAGCCTGCTTACGGCCAAGTGACCATTACTGGACCGCAGGAGGTGGTCATCTCGGCGTACAAAAATGACTTGGTTCTAGACAACGATGGCGAACTTCACACAATCCTGGCTGGGAAATCCTATCGCGTGACTATGGATTTGGACCCGGCGACAGCAACCGGCAACGACGAGACAATCTCGCCTCGAAAAAGGCGTCGCCGACGTTTGGCCTTTGTCCTGCTTTTTGCGGGTGGTGCGGCAATCGCGGGCGTCATAATCTGGCATGAACTCTCTGAAAGCCCTTCGTCGCCTAACTAGGCGCCACTTCCCGGCCGGGCCACAAGACAAATTCCTCCGCCTCGTTCTAGCGAACGAAACCATTCCATTCGGTTGCTCACCTTTTAAATTCGAACGCGTCAAACTGACTATTGACACTATATCGTGACGCGCTATAGTATGAAGCGGTCCGATATAGATGCGCCGAGCCGGTTTGGCAGGTGAGGAGAATTCCGAATGGTGCGTTCCCGAGAAGATGCTGAAAGAGAATCGCAAGAGCCGTTGACGCCTGCAATGTTCCACGTCCTTCTGGCGCTCGCCGACGGCGAGAAGCATGGCTACGCGATCCTGAAGGAAGTGGCGCTGAGGACCGGCGACAAGGTGCGGCTGAGCGCAGGGACACTTTACGGAATCATCAAGCGCTTGAACGAAGAGGGCTGGATTGTGGAATCCAGCAACCGGCCGGCAGCGGGGCTTGATGACGAGCGGCGGCGCTACTACCGCCTTACAGAAGACGGGCGCCGCGTTGCGGTGGCGGAGGCTCGACGGCTGGAAGAACTTCTCGGGATGGCACGCAGCAAGAAATTATTTCGCAAAACTGAATTGGCATGATGAGGAGAAGCCCCATGAGTTCCGTTCCCAGACCGCTTTCCAAGCGCGTGTTCCGGTCATTGCTCCGCGTTCTGCCGGGCGATTTCCAGTCAGATTACGGGAGCGAGATGGAACATACGTTTGAAGAGCAGACGCGCGAGGCGCGCGATCGCGGTGGACTCGGGGGACTTGTTCAACTGTGGTGGGAAACTCTGAAAGGAATTTTTCAGACGGCGCCGCGCGAGCATTGGGAAATCCTGAAGCAAGATCTCGGGTATGCCGTTCGCATGATGCGGAAGAATCCGGGCTTCACGGCGATGGCGGTGGTCACGCTCGCTCTTGGGATCGGGGCGAACACCGCAGTCTTCAGCGTGGTTCACGCCATATTGCTTCGCCCGTTGCCGTATCCCGAGGGACAACAGTTAGTTTTCATCCGCCAGCAATCGCAAAAATCGGGCCTCACCGACATTGGCTTTTCCGTGCATGAGATTCAGGACTACCGCGAACAGAATCGAACGCTCTCTGGACTCGTGGAATACCACACCATGTCTTTTATTCTTTTCGGACACGGCGATCCAGATAGGGTTCGCACAGCAGTTGTATCGGCGAATTATTTTGATCTGTTTGAGGTGAAGCCGCTGCTAGGCCGCACTTTTCTGCTGGACGACGACAAACTTGGCGCGCCGCCGGTGCTGATTTTGAGTTACGAATACTGGAAGAACAGATTCGGCGCTGATCCGGGAATCGTGGGCAAGACTTTTGAGTTGAACGATAAGGTTCACACCATTGTGGGAGTGCTTCCGCCTATCCCTCAGTATCCGCTCGAGAGGGATGTTTATATGCCGACGTCGGCGTGCCCTTTCCGTTCGTCGCAAAAATTCATCGATAACCGGGACGCGCGCATGATGGAAGTTTTTGGACGCGTGAAGCCGGGCATTTCGGTGGAAGAAGCCAGCGCGGATCTTTCCACGATTGCGGGCCGGCTGAAACTGCAATACCCGAAGTCGTATCCCGATAACGTCGGTTACGCTGCGGTAACGACGCCATTGCAGGAAGAGCTGACACGCGAGGCGCGACCGACATTGTTGATACTCCTGGCCGCGGCGGCGTTCGTCCTGTTGATCGCCTGCGCCAACGTTGCGAATTTGACGCTTGCGCGCATGTCCCGGCGTGAGCGTGAACTCGCCGTTCGCACAGCGCTGGGCGCCGGGCGAAGCCGTCTGCTGCGCCAGCTTCTCACGGAGAGTTTCCTCGTCGCGCTCGTGGGAGGCGGGTTGGGATTGATACTTGCTTATAGTAGCCTTGCGCTTCTCACCGATTTTGCCGCACGCCTTACGCCGCGTGCTCATGAAATCAAAATTGACGCGGGCGTGCTGGTTTTTACTCTGTTCGCCGCGCTCGGCACGGGCATCGTGTTCGGCACGCTGGCGGCGCTCTTCACGCGCGCGAATCTTTCATCGAGCTTGAAAGAGGGAAGCGTCAGCACAGGTTCGGGCCAGCACAAGAATCGCCTCCGCAGCGCCTTAATCGTGTCGCAGATCGCGTTTTCATTCATCCTGCTGATCGGCGGGGGATTGATGATGCGAAGCTTGATGAAAATACTGCAAGTAGACCCCGTATTCGTTCCCCAGCGCGTTCTGGCATTGAGCACGACCTATAGTTTCAGCAAGTACGCCAAGGCGGAGCAATTCGTAGACGTCATCAAGAAAGTTCTGATTCGGGTCCAGAGTGAGCCGGGCGTTTTGTCAGCCGCGATCTCGGGGACCTACCCGTTGGAACCTGAAGCGATTTCGGCCGGTGCAAATGCGTTTTCTGGTCCCTTTCAAATTCGGGGCCGCGAGATCGGGACTGCCGAAGCGCCTCCGGCGGGAAACTTCACGGCAATCTCGTCGGATTATTTCCGTACGCTGGGCATCCCGCTGAAAGAAGGCCGCGAGTTTACCGAATTGGACGGTGGAAAAGAACAGCTTGTGGTCATCATTAACCAAGCAATGAAGCGCCAATTCTGGCCGAAAGAAGACGCCATCGGCCAACTCATCTCCGGAGACAAGGGCGAGACCTGGAACAAGGTCGTGGGAGTCGTAGGCGACGTAAGGGAATTCGGGCTCGATCATGCGCCTTCACCCGAGATTTACTACCCACAAGCGGAAGGCCCGAACCCGTCGGCTTTGATCGTGCGCACGACACTAAATCCGAGGAGCATGGCCGAAACACTCACGCGCGCCGTGCACGATGTGGATTCGCAAGCTGCGGTGACGCACATCCTGACGCTGGAACAGGCGCGCACTGAATCCACGGCTTCTCCGCGTGTGACCGCGAGCCTCCTCGCAATCTTTGCCGCTCTGGCGCTCTTGATCGCCGCCGCGGGTATCGGCGGGATTATGGCGTTGACGGTCAGCCAGCGCGTTCACGAAATTGGAATCCGTATCGCGCTCGGCGCTCAGCCTTCGAGCATTTTGCGCATGATTCTTGGGCAGGGCTTGCTGCTTGCGGTTCTCGGCCTCGGGATTGGAATTGCCGGAGCTCTCGCGCTGGGTAATCTCGTGAAGTCGCTCCTTTTCGAAGTGACGCCCACTGATCCAGTCACGTTTGCTGGCGTGGCCTTTGTACTTATCGCGGCGGCGATGATTGCAACTTATCTGCCCGCTCGTCGCGCCGCCGCAGTAGATCCGATTATCGCGCTGCGAACTGAATGAGTTCGACGTTTTTTGAGCATTGCACAAAGGAAGGACGATATGAAGAAAGTGAATCTTACACGCAGGGAATTGCTTCGGGCATCGGGCGCAGTTGGTTTGGCGGCCGCGGTTCCGCTATCGCTTTCTGCTGCACGGCTCGTGGGAGAACAGAACGCCACGAAGTCACCAGCCGCCTTAAGCCCGCTCAAGCCGCCGGCCAGCGGCCCCGTACTTGTGGCCTTTGTCATTTCTAAAGGGGCAGTGCTCATCGATTTTGCCGGGCCCTG
>Ga0073928_10011749_pt1 | contig 10165 bp, 9 predicted proteins | sample PaiPotPPA55metaG_FD_76969 | JGI IMG/M metagenome (GOLD analysis project Ga0073928, IMG submission 76969) | Iron sulfur acid spring bacterial and archeal communities from Banff, Canada, to study Microbial Dark Matter (Phase II) - Paint Pots PPA... ... | reverse complement strand
TAACAGCCCTCCGCAAATCCCTCGCAGCCCTGGAAACCACCCTAGGCACAACCCACGCCCACCACTGGCCCACCATCGACCCCACACTCCACACAGGCCCCGCGGCGTGGCGCGTGGAGAAAGACGACAGCGCCACATATGTATATGGACTGCTGAACGAAGCCAGCCCCCTAGGCGACACCCACGCAGACGTAGTCCGCCGCCTGCAGAACTGGTACCACCGCATCCACGAAATGGTCACCGCCATGACGACATACGCCGACCAGACCCGCGCAAGGTACAGCGCAGCCGACGAGGCAGTCGCAGCCGCCATCTTGCGGCTAGCCGAGGGCAGCAGCCCGGGCAGCACACCCGAACGCCCCGCCGACGCCGGCGAGGCCGCGGCCAACGCGAGCCCGGCGACCCCGTGAGCGAAGGCCAGTTCGCCTACAGCGGCTTCACCCTCGACGAACTGCGCAGCCTGGCATCATCACCGCAGGTGGGGACGATGCAGGCGATGCCGCAGTCATTCCGCGCACTGGCTGACCGAGTCGGCGAAGTGGCGGATCTCCTGACCCACGCCCAGGCCGACCTACCGAACTGGTGGAAGGGCCCAGCCGCCGACCAAGCAGCGGCCACGCTGGGACGCGCCGCAGCCGAGGCGCGAGAGTTCCACGACAGCGCAACAGGCGCAGCCACCGCCGTTGGCCGATGCGCCCAAGTAGTCGCCGAACAACAACATCAGATGATGAACGTGCCGGAGCTGCCAGAGCCCGGCATCACCGACGTCGTGCAGCGCCCCAAGACGCCGCTCGAAGCCCTTGAAGCCGCACGGCAGGACGCCAGTTACCAGGCTGCGCACGAGCAGGCGGTCCAAATCGTAAACAGCATCGCCGCTCAGTACGTAGAAACCCACGGACAGCTGACCGCGACCATTCTGCCTCGCGGCGAAGACTTCGAAACTTTAGCGCCTGGCTACCGATCCGCAGCAAGCGAGGCGCCACTGGGCGAAGGCAAATTATTTACAATGCCGCCAGGCACGGTCACCTCATTCAACGAAGAGAAGGTCGCTAGAATCTTAAGCCAAGCTAAAGGAGAATCGACTGCCAGTCGACACGAATTCCCGTTACCGATGGAGCCGGCCAATCTACGGCCACCCATCGACATGGTGCAGGATCGTGGCGAGTCAGCCCTCAGACTTCACCCAGAAATGCTTACCGTGACACGCAATACGGAATCTAATCTCTACCCCAAAGGGCCTGATGCAAAAAAAGTTCCACCGACCTCGCCCGCGACTATCGGAATCGAAGCAAAAAACGAAGCCCCTAGCAACGACGCCTTCTCTAGCTTGACCCGAGGAGAACTCGCGCCGGGAGACCCTCACGAATTTCACGTCAGTAACACATACAATAGAAAGAGCCGCCAAGATAGTCAGGCCCAAGGCTCCACTCCAAAGGGAAGCAGGGATCGATCGAATACAACTTCCGGAAAAGATGACTTCAGCCCCTTTAGCGGATCCGACTACCACCAGCTTCCCATCTCCGGAGATCAAGTTTCACCACCATCCGAGCTGTCGAACAATTTGGCATCGAATGTCACGAACGACGACGCCACCACAATAGTTCCACCATACAGTGGCATCGAATCAACATATCGTCAACGCCAACACCGAAACCCTCGCCCGGCTTACCTTAAAGAGCGAAAGAGCGCATGGCTACCCGACACAATCGCCGTTGTAGGTTCTCGTTAGATCTTGCCACTAGCGTCATCGCGAGCTGGGACGATGCATGCTATCTCACGAATGTTGCATCGGTTTTGTCTCACAGTTCTTGCCTTTTCCTCGTGACCATTCACCTCGCAGTGCTCAATTGATCGGGCCGGGTTCGACGCAGAACTCGTTGCCTTCCGGATCGCGCATCGATACCAGGTGGTCGAAGCGCTGGACGACGGTGGCTCCGAGTGCTTCCAGGCGAGTGACCTCGTCCGCCATCGGGCCCGGTGCCCTCAGGTCGAAGTGAACGCGGTTCTTCGCGGCCTTGGGCTCCGAGACCCGCGTGAACCAGATGTTCGGCGCGCCCCAGCCGGACGCCTCGACGAACGCCTTGTCCGCCGTCGAGTCCTCGTCCACGTCTGAGCCCAGCGCGGCGGCCCAGAACCGGGCCAGGACCAGGGCGTCGGTCGCGTCGAACGAGACCGACTTGATGACGGTGCTGATGGCATGACCTTCTTTCATCACAGGCAGGTGCCTGGGTCATCGGTGGTGTCGATCAGGCGAGAACGGTGATCGGAGGCATCCATGGCTCGCCGAGGATCGCGCGACGGATGGCATCGAGGGCTCCAAGTCCGTGCTTGAGTGCGGTGACCAGGTAGGAGCGGATGCCGAGCCAGTTGCCAGACATGGCAGCACTCTGTCACACCACGTCCAAGATCACCGAGCGACGAGATCATGGGGGCCGACTGGATACTTTTCCTCGGCTGCGTGCGTTGTGGCGCTCGATCTCGTGGAGTGCGGCGCGGCGTCCATCGGGTGTGAATCTGTAGTAGGTGCGCCGGCGTCCTGGGCCGCGGCCGGGTGGTGCGCCGGCGAGCCATTCCTGGTCGTGTTCAGGCCAACTGAGGAGCCATCCGGCTGCGTGTAGTCGTTTGAGCAGCGGATATAGGGTTCCGCCGTCGATGCCGGTGCGTGCGGTGATCTCCATTCCGTAGAAATCGGCCCAGTTCTGGTCGATCGCGTCTTGAAGGAGTATCCGTAGTGGCTGGCTGGAGCGGATTCTTTCAACGCCGATGTCGTCGAACGGTTTCGGTGGGCTTGCGGTGCGGCGGTGACTGTTCCGGGCCTGTGCCCGGGCCAGGACGGTGCGGTGCGGGTCCGGCGGATAGTTCTCTCCGAGGGCTTCGGTCATCAGGGTCCAGACGTTCCTTTGGCGCAGGTCGTTCAGCAGCTGTCTTCCGCGGTCGGTGGGCTGGTGTGGCTTGCCGAACGCCGAGCGGTGGAACAGCTTGGCGCCGATGTCGGCCTCGAGCCTTCGGAACTGGGTGACCAGCGCGCTTTGGTGGGCGTCGAGATACTCGGCGGCGGTTTCCAGGCTCGGGAAGGCCATTGCGATCTGGAAGCGGCGCAGCCGGTGCCAGCCATGCAGGCCGCCTTCGACCACGGCGCGCAGATCGGGCGACAGCCGGTCGTCCAGGACTTGGAGCATGTGCGGGTGGCTGGTGACGCCGGAGGGGCGGATCGGGATTTCGAAGCGCTCCAAGGCGTGGATGACGGTCATCTGGGTCGTGCCGATCTCGGTGGCGATGTCCGTGGTGGACCTGTGGTTGTCCGTGTACTGCTGTTTGAGCCACCGTTTGTCGATAGGGGTGGTCTGCGATATCGCCGCCGAGACCGGGATGCCCAGCGCGCGGGCGCGTTCGGCGACGGTCTTCTTGGAGAAGCCGGTCGACTCGCCGATGTCCGCCAGGGTCCGTCCGGCCTGCAGGTATTCGCGCTCGAAGAACTCTCGCGTGAAGATCTGATCGGCCAGTTGCCTGCGCTGGGCCGCCAGGGGGCCGTTCTTGATCCACTGGCGCTCGGGGCGGTCCAGGCGTTCGGCGGCGAGCCGGACGTGTTCGATGTTCACGCCGAGGTGGTCGGCCACCTGGCCTGGGCTGCGTTTCTCCTCCACCAGCAGGCGGCGGATCGTGGGCATGTCCAGGCTGTCCGGATCGACGCCCGGCCAGGTGAGCCCGTCGGCGCAGGCCGCTGGCGGGGACCAGGCCAGCAGCTCGTCGATACCGAGCCCGGCGAGCACGGATTCGGCGTGCTCGCGCAGTCCCCGGCGCAGGATCGGGGTCAGCTCGACGAGGAACTGAACGTAGCGGGCGCGGTCGCGGGCATCAACGAAGGTCAACCGGTGGCTGGGGTCGGCGAGGTCGGCCCCGGTGAGCAGCTGATGCAGGTGACGCTGGACGTGCAGGTGCCGTCCGGTGTCGGGACGGTCTCCGGGGTGGGCGCCGAGTGACGGGGCCAGGGCCTGCCACTGTTCCCAGCTGATGGCCCGGTCCGGGACCCTCTCGCGGCGGCGCTGGTAGTCGATCGGGGCGCCTTCGGCGTCCAGGAACGCGGCCAGGCGGCAGCAGATGGCCAGGATCTGCTCCAACGTGTTCGCCTCGCCGGTGTCCATGGCGCCGAACAGCTGGAGTGTCACCGAGATGTGGGTGCGCGTGACCCTGGGGTTCGCCGCGGCTGCCAAGGCGGCGATGTCGTGGTCGGGGCTGCCGGGAATCAGCAGGCAGATGCTCATCACGGAGCGGAACTGCTCGGCGTTCATCCCGGCGACCGGCAGCAGCCGGGATGTCCAGTCCGGCCAGAGTTGCTGGGGAAGCCACCGTCGGCGCTGCTCTAGCCGGTCGGCGGGAAGGCCGGCCGCTGCGGTGACCGTCTTGAACCGCAGCCGCTGGATCGGTGTCAGCTTTGGATCCACCACGCGCAGGTAGCGGCCGGGGAAGGTGCCGGTCAACGCATTCCAGTGCTGGTGGGCCATGTTCGCTGGCGGCACGCCTCTGTTGATCTTCAACGCGGCGACGATGTTCCTCAGATCTGTGACGGACCGCTGGTCGTCGGAGCCCAACACGATTCCGGCTCGCGTCAGGACGGTGGCGGTCATCGCCGCGTCGATGCGCGGCAGGTGCCTGCCGCGGGTGGAGATGAGGTCGGTGTCGCCGAACTCCAGGCGCAGCAGCCAGGCTGCGATCGTCGGCAGATCAGCCAACACCGCCCGGGCAGCCGTCGCCTTGTCGGGGTCCGCGAGATCGGCGATCAGCGCATCGATCCACCGCTGGGCGGCGAGGTCGTTTTCCGAGGCCGAGGTGACCGGCGCGGACCTCAGGTCGGTGCCGCAGCGGCGCATCGGCCGTCGCAGGGTCCTGGTGCAGGTTGCGGGCCCGATCGGCTCCAAGCCGCCGGGCAGGCGGGTGCGCTGCGGAGACTGGCAGAGCGGACACAGATCGGCCAGGAGTACCTGGTGGCGCAGGCAGGCCACCGTCCAGTTCCCTCTCCAGGAGATCTGCCAGCGTCCGCCGCTCTCGTCCAGGCAGCGCGGGCAGAACCGGGATCCGCCAGAATGCAGCCGGTCGGTCGGCCGCCAAACCGCCGCGTCCAACCGGCTCGAAGCCAGCCCGGCGGCCTGTTCGACGCTCCGCCATGTCGTGCGATCGGTGCCGTCGAGAAGGTGGTTGACCAACAGCGCGGGACGGGTGAGGCCCAGCGTCCAGAGCATGGGTCGCGTCCCCATCCGGTAGCGCCGGGCCAGTGCCTCGACCCAGGAGTCCAGCGCTTCGCCGCGGGCCGGCGCCAGCCGCAGCGGCAGGGTCCTGACCCCGGTCACGGCGTGGGCTTCGGCTTGCGGCGGGACTTCTCCGCGGCCTCGTCGATCCGGATGCCGTCCAGCAGTCCGACGGTCAACCGCTCCGTGCCGCCCGCGATCGCCTTGTAGCAGCCGCGGATGATCAGCGTCATCAGCGAGCCAATGTGCCCGCCGGTGCGCAAGAACAGGTAGTCGGCGAGGTTTACCAGGTCGCCGGGGCGGGCCGCGGCCAGCACCAGATGGGACTCGGCGGCCTTGACCAGAGCTGGCCAGGCCGGGTCGCCGGGCTTGAACAGCTCCACGGAAAGCCGGGTCCACCGTCTGGCGGTCTGGGCAAGGGCCGCCGACGGCCCGGACAAGCCCTCGTTGAAGAACTTCCGTTCCTCCAGGCCGACCCCGGCGTAGATGAACGTCACCGGCAGCTCGTTGGCCAGCCACTTGAGGTGGTTGTTGACCGCGACCCCGTCCCGGCTGGTCTGATTGATGAAGTGCACGTCGTCGATGATCCCGACGAGCGACTCACATTGGACGACCCGGTCGGTGGCCATCCGGGCCAGATCGGCCGAGGAGGCCCGGCGGGCCGCGGTGTCGCCGTAGAACTCGCAGATCATCAAGTTCAGGGTGCGCAGCGTCGTGTTCGAGGTCAGGCCGACCCGGAACACCGGGATCCGCTCGTCCCCGGCCTCGGTCAGCTCCCCGAACCGGCGCCGGGTGGCCCGGTCGACCTGGCGGCCGAACAGGTTCGCGATGGTGGTCTTGCCCAGCCCCGGCGGCCCGTCGATGACCGCCGCGCCGCGCACCCGGTCGGGATCCTGCCGGTTGGAGGCCACGATCAGCTCCAGCTCCTCGCGGATCCCGGTCAGCTGCGGGGTGGCGATCGTGCCGAAGTTCGCATGCCAGTCCGCCCGGATCTCGGCGTAGTCCTCGGCGGCCTCGACGCTCAGCGCCCGCACCGCCTTCCGCGACAGCCGCTCTGGGCGCACCCGCGCCGGGGTGTCGACGAACCGGCGCCACCCCTCCTTGCGCGACAGGCTGTAGGAGCTGCTCATGAAAGCACCTCCAGCGCGTCGTCGTAGAACCCCTCGACGTCGTCGTCCAGTTCGTCCCAGGCGTCGTCGTCCCCGGCCAGCTGCGCCCCCGGCACCGGCGCTGCCAGCGCGAGCAGCTCATCACCGGCGTCTTCGGCCAGCACCGGCAGCGCCCCGATCGCCGACCGCTCGGCGGACAACCTGGCGGCCATCCGGCGTTCCCGCCGGTCGGACACGTCCCCGACCGACCAGCGCGCCAGCACTTCGGCCAGCACCTGATCCCGGTCGATGGAACGGTCCCCGACCGCGGCCAGCCGCCGGGCATAACGCGCTGCCTCGGCGGAGAACGGCGTGCCCAGCATCGCCGCGTGCTCCCACTCCAGCCGGTGCCAGCCGTCGTCGTCGGGATCCTGGAAGTAGGCGAACCGCACGTCATCCGGGTTGATCCGGATCGGCCACTTCCCCGCCTCGACGCCACCGTACGGACTCTTGGCATTGCGATGCCCGTCCAGCGCCGCACCGTTGTAACGCAGGCCCCCGACCTCGACGCCGTAGTGCTGGATCGTGCGCCAGGCCACCGCCAGGAACTGGAACACCAGCTTCGGGCTGGCCGGCAGCCGCAGCAGCCCGGCCTTGGCCACCCCGATCGCGTGCAGCTCATTCGGCGTGATCGCCAGGTTGGGCCACTCGGGCACCGCCAGACCGTCGTGGTCCGACCGGTGATAGTCGGTGACGACCCAGTCCCGGATCGCGTCCTCCAACTCGTGCAGGAAGTAGAACGCCTGCTCCTCGACCCTCAAGCCACGGCTATGCAGATCAGGACCCTTATAGCCGGGCAGCCGGGCGATCAGCCGCTCCCGCAGCGATTTGAAGAAACGTTCGACCGTAGGTTTATCAGTTGGTTTATATGGCTGGGCGGGCTGGATCGAGATCCCCAGCCGTGCACAGACCCCAATCACGTGCGAGGACAAGAACGCCTTGCCATGGTCGATCACCAGCGTCTCCGGCGGGCACCACACCTGTGGAACTCCTCCGACGTTCTCGGTGAACACCAGGTGGTCCGGGACGCCGTGCAGCGGCCCCAGCCCAGGGCGGCCTCCGCCGGATCCGGTGACCGCTTCGAACAACACCCCGGCCACGTCGATCGCCTTCGTGGACACCGCCGTCACCTTCAAGCCCACGATCTGCCGATCGAACAGGTCTTGGGCCACCGTCAGCTGTGCCTTCACCCAGCGGCAGGTCACCGGCTCCATCGCGAACACGTCCAGGTCCTGCGTGTCCAGGATCAGATACTCCCCAGGACGGGTGGCCCGCAGCCGCCCGTAGACCCCGACCGGACGCTCGGCGATCGACCGGCGGCCCTTGGCCGAACCCGACACCGCGTTCGTGCCCTTCGCCAGCTGCGCAAGCCGGCGGTAGGCCGTGGGCCTCGACGGCAACGCGACCACGCCCTGGCCGTGCTCGGCCACCACCCGGGCCGCGGCCCGCTCGATCAGCACCGCCCGCGGCGGAGTCGACTCATAGACCGCAGCGGCCATCTCCGCGCGCACCGCCGCGTCCCAGCGCGGATCGGTCCGCACCTGCCCGCGCCGCAGCAGCCGGTCGTCAGCCAGCGCCGCCTCACCGCCGTCCCGGTAGGCCGCGACCCAGCCCCGCACCGCTCGGACGCTCACCCCCAGCTCCGCAGCCTTGGCCGCATAGCGATCCATCAGCGCCGCGCCCGGAGCGTAAGCCTGGCGGGGCTCACCGGGCCGCGCGGCCCCGGGATGCCCGGCCGCATAGCCGGTCAACACCTCCCGGACATGTCCGGCCCGCTCGGCGACCTGCTCCCGTTCGGCCCGGGTCAGACCCGCCAGCACCAGGCCCGGATCGGCCTCCCGTTGCAGTGCCGGCTCCAGAGCCCGGGCCCGCGAGGCGAACTCGACCACACTGACGCTGCGGTAGGCGCCGTCGGCACCCCGCAACGCCACCGACCGGCCGTCGAACTCCACGATGTTCGCCGGCTCCCCGTCGAACAGAACCGTCTGCCCGGCGGCAATCGTGACGGTGCGCCCGCTCACCGCGCCACCGCCTCGACCACCGATGCAGGGCCCAGCACCCGCGACAAGTCGGTGCGCAACGCCCCCGACCACAGCAGGTGCAGCACGACCGGGCGGATCAGCCCGCGCCGGTCCGGGGCGGCCAGAAGCCCCTCCACCTCGCCCACCGTGACCGGCGAGGCGGCGGCCTCCAACACCGCAGGAACCAGATCCGCCCCGATCAAAGCGCCGCGCCGGAATCCAGCCAGGAACCGGACGTTCTCCAACAGCACCCGATCACAGCCCGACCACACCTCGAAGCCCAGTCCGCGCTCGGCACACACCGCCCTCGTCCACGCGAACTGCTCGGCGACCTTCGGATCCTCCAGACGCCACGCCGCCTTCACGTCAACAACGGTGACGCCGCCGCCGGCACGCCCCAGCAGCAGATCCGGGACGTGGCTGCGCAACCGGACCCCGTCGAAACCCTCCATCCGGAACGGTTGCGCGGCGATCGCGACCACATCCGGGTCCTGATCAGCCAGCAGGATCCGCGCCAACTCCAGGCGGCTCTCGTAGGCAACGTGACCACCGGTCGACGAGGCGAAATACCAGCCCGAATAGTGACGCCGACCCCGCCAGGAACGGAACTCTCGCACCGGCATCCCGGCCAGCACCTCGTCAACCGGAAGCCGGTCCAAGGTCGTGTCGACGAAGCGTCCTCCGCTGTTGCGGTAACGGACCTCGATGTCGTCGCTCGCCGCGAACGCGGTGGACACCGCACGCGGCATGTCAGATATCTGATTCACGCCATCGACAGTCCGCCCTGCGGCCGGACCGGGCAAGGTAGACTGACCTCAAACCACCCTCACGGGCGGTTCTCATGCTCCTTGCCAACGGAGCCGCCAATGGCAGACCACTGGCAAAGAACGTGAGAAGTGGCAAGATCTAATGAGAACCTACATTCGCCTCGATGTTCCAGGGCCTGGTGCAGGGCATGGAGTCCTCGGACTACAAGATGGCCTACCAGCTCGAAAACCCGCCCGCCGCTGCCCGCTCCGCGTAGGAAAGGCGATTCCCATGGCTGACATCGATCTGCACTACGACCTGATCACGAACATGTCGACGCTGTTGACCGGCGCCCACGACACCATCGGCCAGTCGATCACCGACCTGCGCACCAGGGTCGACAACCTGGTCCAGCGCGACGGCGGCCTGTGGCTGAACTCGACGAGTCCGGCGATCCAGACCGCGTACGACAACTTCAGCCAGTCGGCGCTGCAGGTGGTCACCAGCATCGCCAGCTTCTCCGACATGTTCAAACAGCTGGTGATGGGCATGGCCTCGATGGACGAGAAGATGGCCTACCAGATCCAGAACCCGCCGCCGGCGACCGGCGGCGCGCCGCAGAAGGCGCTGCCCGCGCTGGACTCCAACGCGAAGTACTGATGGCCGCGACCGCCCCGGCCGCGCTGTTCGACCGGGTCGTCGCCGACGTGGGGGCGGCCTTCGGCCTCACCGGCGTCGCGCCGCTGGCCCGCGGCGGCCAGAAGTCGGCGCTGGCCTGTGTGCTGGGAACGCGCCGGGCGGTCGTCAAGGTCCAGCTGGTCGCGCCCGGCGACGACCCGGGGTACGTCCTGGGCCGGGCCCGCCGTGAGGCGGGCATCCTGGCCGCGGTCGGCTCGCCCCGGGTCGTGGGACTGCTGCGCGACGTCGTCGAACTGCACGCCGACGACGGCTCGGTCTACGCCGCGGCGTGGGTCGAGGAGTTCCTCGACGGCGTCGGCCTGGACCG
>Ga0073928_10011747_pt1 | contig 10166 bp, 13 predicted proteins | sample PaiPotPPA55metaG_FD_76969 | JGI IMG/M metagenome (GOLD analysis project Ga0073928, IMG submission 76969) | Iron sulfur acid spring bacterial and archeal communities from Banff, Canada, to study Microbial Dark Matter (Phase II) - Paint Pots PPA... ... | reverse complement strand
GTCTGGCATTCGAGGACCGCCCTCAGCGATCCCCCACTGAGAATTAGAGCTTCGTCTTTGACCGACTGGACCGGGAGCAGTTCGGTGGTGCGCTTTGACCGCAGTCCGATCATTGCCCGCCCCCAACCAGCAGCCGGCGTGGCCGCAGGGCGTACTGCACTGCGAGCGTGACCCAGTCGCGCAGCGCCAGGTCGCCGAACCGCATGACGCCGAGCCCTAGACCAACGACCGCCAGGGGAATTGCGGCTGCGATGCGGATGTCGAGGTTGCCGGGGACGAATTCGAATAGCCACCATCCAGCTGCGGCACCGGCGGCCACGCACATCAGATCGACCGCCCCGAGTCCCCAGGCGATGACGTCCTCTAGCTCTAGGTTCTGCGGCACCTTCACCGGCTCCACGTCAGGCCACCGCTGCGGCCACCGACTTGGCTGTGGTCACAGCCGCCTGGACGACCGGGCTCCGGCTTAGCGGGTGGCGGAAAGCCCAGTGGTAAGCGGCGAATGGGAGCTTGAACAGGAGGTAGAGCAGAGTGATGAGGACAAGTCCCGAGGTCAGATCTGACATCGGACCGCCCAGCCAGTCGGTATGGCGTAGGAGCTCGACGCCAACCTCGACCAGGATCGCTTGGATCACCTGGACGAAGAGCAGGGCGCTGAAGACGCGCCACCAGATCCGTGCGATCTCGTCGGTCTGTGGGAGCGCATACATCGCGAGAGCGAGCGGCGACAGCACGGTCGCAACCAACAGCACGACGTCGCGACCGATGTAGAGAGCGACCAGGAGGATCGCGAGAACCGCGGCAGCCAGTCCAACCAGACTGCCGACGACCTGATCGGCCGCATGCGGTCCCTGGACCATAGTGGCCAACTGCCCGAAGGTGGTTGTTCCCGGATCGGGGCCGACCACGCCGTTGATCAGCGCGTTGTCCAGCTTGATCAAGCCGCCGCAGAGAGCAAGGCTGGCGTTGGCAGCGATAGCCGCCAGGACGATCCTCGGGATGAGTGCTTTCGCCGAGTACCGGGACTCGAGCGTGCCGGACGCCATCACCATGACTCCGGCAGCCAGTAGCGCGAGAACGAAGAGGCCGTCGGTCACATCGCGAACCAGCGCCCACGCGCGGCCGACCTCCGGGATCGAGTCGTACGTCGGAGTCTGGAAGAGGAGTTGGCCCGCGGCGGCGATTGCCGGCTGCAGGAGGTGCGTAGCCAGGCTCTGCAGCCAACCGTTGATGGCATCGATGACCTGAGAGGTGATGTCCATCAGGTGCGAAGCACCTTCTGAAGGATCGAGACCAGCGTCGGCGCTAGCGCGGCCAGCCCGTAGCCGATCAGCGCTGCCTTGATCCCGGCTTTCGCCTCTTCAATCGCCCGAGGATTGCCCTGGGCGGTGAGGTAACGGACGCCGCCGACGGTGAGGAAGAGTGTTGCGAGGGCAATGAGCAGTCCAGCGACCCAGTCACGCACCGAGTCGATGACGGAGTTGAGGTCGGACGCGGCGTACGCCGGAACGGCGAGGAGAACAGTCAGCAGAATCGCGCCCGCACACACCGCGAGGCCCGATGCGCTGTAGTGGCCATGGTTGTGGTTCTTCATGCCCGAACAATCCATATCGATGAGGGCAAAATCGGCCGCGGGCAAACGACTTCCGAACGACTTCCGTGCGACTTCCGTATTCGGGCAGGGACGGGCGCCCGATCTGGCAAGCTAGGATTCCGAACGCATGTTCGACAATGCCGTAGCCAGCGCGCTACTCGCCGGAGGTCGTTGCGCTTGCGCCGGCTGCCCAGGCAAGCTCACTGACGCAAGTCGTAGTCCGGGAGGCTGGAGCTTCTGTCGTAGGTGTCGATGCGCTTGGAAGATAAGCGAGATCGACCACCGCCTGTATGCGACGGCGATTCATAGCGGCAAGCACGATCCGGGAAAGCTCGAGAAAGAGCGTTAGATGATCTACTGCGCCACCTGCGTGGCTGAGAGTGGCCCCAATTCGGTGGGCCGCTCTCTACCGGCCCGTGATCACCCGTGTCACGACAAGTGTTACCGCGACGGTTAACGCGACCAACACGAGCGCTCCTGCGGTTCCGACGAGCCATCCGCCGAAGCGTCGCGCAATTGGCCGAAGCCTTACGGGAATCATGTCAATGAAGGAGGCTCTTTCGATGTCACTGAACCCGACGTTCGTAGGCCCAAACTTCTGAAACCTGACCAGGGCCGCATCCGGGCCAACTTTCAACACCTTGCCGATTGCGCCGACCGGAATCCACCTTTCTGCCCCGAAGGACTCGACGCGGGTCATTTGGCGGAGTTTCACCCAATCGCGCATGAGGATGAGCTCGTCGACGGTCAAATCGTCCTCGCTAGACGAGTATGGGCGATGAAGGTCTCGTCGCATGTCGATGAAAGGTTAAGCCCGACTCGATGTGTCCCTTTGCACGATGCCATGGCTGCGCACATCTGGGCCGACGGTCTTATCCAATCTGGCGTCGTCGAGCTGAAGCGAGTCACCGCGGAGGCAGCTGGTTCGAGTCGAGCGCCAGCCTTCGGGACCAATCTTGCGATCCGCGCGACCAGGGAGCTCGCTCAGTCCTCAGGCGGGCCTGGCAGGCGCCACCTAACGAACTTCGCTGGCTGGCGCAAGGCGTAGGAGTCGATGTTGGCGACCATGACCTCCGCCGTCAGGCCCGCAGGCAGCCGATACCAGACATCGTGCCGGTCGCTCTCGAATGGTGCCCATATCCGTCGCTCTCCAACGACCGATGCAGGGATCAGTGGATGCAGGACCTGGGCATCTTCGGACCCGATGGGATACGAAGTTCCGACGATCCGCAACTCATCGTCAACTGTAACGGCGAGTACAAGACGCAGAGAGCCATCGCCTTCCGGGATGAAGCCATGGACGTGCAGTTCCATCGTTCTAACGCGACGTACCTTTCGCCATCGCTTCGCGTCCGGCTGTGGATAGGCCTCATCGAGCTTGGCCACGACCCCTTCAATACCTGACATCGAGAGCGACGGATCGAGCCAGGTCGCAGCGGCATCCCGATCTGCGGTCTGGATGATCAGCTGCAAACGTTGATCAGCTGTCCGATCGACCAGTCGCTGCAGGTCGCGCCGGCGCTCGCGGAGGCGATGGGCACGAGTGTCCTTACCTCGGTGCTGGAGCAGATCGAAAGCGACGAACGCAACTGGCGCCTCACGCGCGATTCTCTCCCGCTCCTTGTTCGGAAGCGCAAGTCGCCGCTGAAGCAGGATGAAGCTCACCCCACTTTCGATCGGCCTGACAATTTCTCCGTCGATCACCGTATCCGCGGGTAGCCGAGCTGCCAGTTCGATCAGCTCCGGGAAGAAGCGACCGAGGTCTTTCGCGTTCCGGCTCGAGACTGCTCCTGCACCCCGTGAATTGCTCACGAGTAGTCCTCGATAACCGTCGAACTTCGGCTCATAGAGCCAGCCTTCGCTGCTGGGAACCTCTTTGACCGCGAGCAGGCGAGCTGGCGTGAACGTTGGCATCGGACCACGAGTCTACGGGTGGACTTGTTCGACCTTGCCACCCCAACGCCGGGGCCCGCGGTGAGCCACAAGTCGAGCAGTTGAGGATCAAGCCGCGGCAAGTTCGTGCCGAATTCGTTCGACAGCTCGCCGGCGGCGATGGCGCAGAGAATTCTCGGTCAGCCCGCATTCGGCCGCGATCTCGGCAAGCGAGTCGCCAAGGACTTCCTCCCTATAGAGGACGACCATGCCCACCGAAGGATTGCTCGACATCTCCAGCTCGACGAGAAGGCCGAGCAGCCCCAAGCTCGATTTGGCGGTTGTCTTCTCGTCGACGTATCCGGCGCGCTTGGCGAATCCGCGGATCTCACGCGCGAGCCATTTCTGGGTCTTCTGAGAGGCCCTCGATATGAGCCGGTTCGGAGTCCAGCGGGCTCGATCGGCGGGACGATCCAGGGCGGCCACCAATACATTGGCCATGAGTTGCTGAGCGAAGTCCTCCCGAGTTATCACCGGCGGGAAGGCGGGCACGGCGGCGACTGCGGCGGCCAGATCCGGGCGCATGGCTTCGAGCAGCACAGCAGCCCAAGCCTGTCGCGGACCCGTCTGATAGTGCTGCAGCAGCTCCGCCCAAAGCTTATCCAGCTCGCATCCATCTGCTTCGAAGTCACGCAGCCGTTCAGGTAAGTCCGCCGCGCCGGGAAGGATTCCGGATCGGGTGGCTTCTGCGAAAGCTATCTGGATCTGTTCGGTGAACTGCATCATGGCCAAGCCTCCTTCCGATGGATTGGCCCGACGCTAGACGGGGGGCGACTTCGGAACGACTTCTAGGGGTCAGGCAGTGTCGGCGATCACGAAAAGTGCGCAGCTCCTATCGCGAAAAGTGCACAGCTGACGGGACCGGTACCAAGTTGTCCCGTTAGCCAAGGAGGTCCCCTGCGGCAGGCTTTGGGTGTTCCAGCCCCACGCCCTAGCAGGAGACCTCGCAATGCAGTCTGGAGAAACGTCGATGGAACTGAAAGCGCTCTACCAACATGGATGGTCGATCAGCGCGCTTGCCCGGGAGTTCGGCCTCAACAGGCGGACGGTGAAACGGGAGCTCGAGAGCGATTCCAGTCGCCACTACTCGCCGAGGGCTAAGCCGACTCAGCTCACTGAGGCGCAGCTGGCCCATGTGGAGCGCCGGCTTGCTGTCTGTCCGGCCATTCGCGGCACCGACCTGCACGCCGAGCTGAAACGCAATTACGGATACACCGGCAGCTACCCAGCCTTCGCCCGCCATCTAGTCACGCTTCGGCCGCTCCTGGTCAAAGAACCCGAGATCCGATTTGAAACCGGACTGGGCGTGCAAACGCAAGCGGACTGGGCGGACCTTGGTCTGTGGCCATTGGGTGAGCAAATGGTCGAGCTCCACGCAATGGTCGCGGTGCTTGGGTGCAGCCGCCGACCTGCGGTTCGGATGGCCATCGATCAGACCCGGCACACCACCTTCGAGCGCGTGGTGCGCTGCCTCGATGATCTGGGCGGCGCGACTAAGGAAATCCTGACGGACCGCGCCTCCGCCTTCGTCATCGGAACCCGTCATGACCGCAGCGCCATCTTGGCGCCGGAGTGGGTTGAGGTCTGCGGCCTGCTGGACGTCATACCACGCACTTGTCGCGCGTATCGAGCCAAGACCAAGGGCAAGGTCGAGCGAGTGGTTAGGGAAGTCAAGGAGAGCTTTCTCGCCTGGTTGACTGGCCAGATCCTGTCGCGCCATCCGAGCATCGAGGACTACGACCGTCTTGCGCTTCGCTGGGTCGACGAGATCGTGCTGCCGCGCAAACACCGGACAACCAAACGAGTGATCCGGGAGGCCTGGCTGGAGGAGCAGCCGCTACTGCGTCCCATCCCAGCACGCATCCTCACCAGTCTCGCGACGGGCATGAAGCCCGCTCTGTCGACCAAGGTCATCGACCTTCGACAGCGTGAGGCGGGCGAGGTGGTCGAGATCCGCTCCCTCTCCGACTACGAGGTGGCGCAATGAGCCGCTCACAGCCGGTTTCGCCACTGGTCGCTGAAAACCGAGGCGCTGAGAAGCCCCAGGACAGCCGGGACGATGGGCTCGCGATATCCAGGACTCCTAAGGGCGCACTCCGACTGGAGAATGCGAAGACGGCCGCCTCACTGTCGAACACGACCGTATTTCACCGGCTACAGGAGCTCCTTCATTACCTCGAGCTCGGGACGTCTGCCGCCAACCTGGCCGGAGCACTCGAGACTGCGCGCAAGCAGGAGCTCTCAGCCGCGGAGTTTCTCGAAGGCCTCCTTCGCAAAGAAGTCGAAGTCGCCATGGCACGGCGCATGAAGTCTCGCGCGCGCCTCGCCAACCTTCCCACCAGCAAGACCCTTCAGACATTCGACTTCGACTTTCAGCCCTCTATTGACCGAGGGGTCATCGCCGAGCTCTCGACCCTGCGCTTCATCGAGGAGCGCAGGAACGTAGTCCTGCTTGGCCCACCTGGGGTTGGAAAATCGCATCTCGCCATCGCGTTGGGCTTGCTCGCCTTAAACGCCGGCTATCGGGTTCGGTTCACCTCCGCCGCCGCCCTCGTCACCAACCTGCAGGGCAACTACGAGCGGGGCACGCTGCTGAAACGCGAGCGCCAGGCCATTACCGGTCCGCCACTGCTCATCGTCGACGAGCTCGGCTATCTGCCCCTGGATCAGGCCGCCGCCAACTGGATCTTCCACGTGGTCAGCAAGCGGTACGAGCGAGGCTCCATCATCATCACCTCCAACCGCGGCTTCGCCGACTGGGCCCAGATATTCAACGACGTGGTCGTCGCGACCGCCATCGTCGACCGCCTCATTCACAACGCCACTGTCATCAACATTCGCGGCAAGAGTTACCGCATGCGCAACTACTTGGCCGACCAGCGAGAAGACCGGCCCGCCAGCGTCCTAAACGGACCGCCATAAAACGCAGCCCGCTACCGTTTGCGCGCCGCAGATTGCGTGGAGTCAGATTCCCGTATTCCGAGTCCATCCGTTTTGCGCCGCGTCGATAGTGGCGAGTACGAGTGCCGCAACGTCGATGACAAACAGGACCGCGATGATCGCTCCCGTGCCGCGATTTCCCTCCAGCCACAACACCACGGCCACAAGGCCCATCATCGAACAGCTCATGAGATGCAGGGGGAACGCAATCTTGGGATGCGTGTCCCAAAGGCGACTTAGCGCGACACCAGCCATGGCGTCGCGATCTTACCCAGACTCAACGCCTCCTCGGACGACTTAACTGACTGGACTTACCGAAAAAGGTGGTGCTACAGTCCTGTCGCTACTGCTCCCAAAGCTGTGCACTTTTCGTGATACGGCCTGTGCACTTTTGGTGAGAGCCGACAAGGCAGAAGACTTGGACATCGCCGTGGAGGGCGGAGGGCGTACGGAAGTCGTTTGGAAGTCGTTTGCCTCTTCGGGCGTCTTCCGCTGAATTCAGCATCTAAGCCCGAAGCGCACCAATTGGGGCCGAGGGGTCGCCCGAGAAGTCGTTTGGAAGTCGCCCTGCCTGTAGCTTCCCGCCCATGGCACGACGTGGCGGACGAACCGATCGGGCCCGATCCGGGCGTTCGAACCTCAAGAAAAAGTTGAGGAATCCTTGAGGCTGTGATGAGGATCGCGGCAGTCACCGTCGGCGATGCTCTACGAGGAAACGGTTCGACGCCAGGTCGACCCGTGAAAGATCGCCTGGCGGCGTTAAGATGCCGCTAAAGGCGTAGGGGCAGGTTGAAGCCGTGCTCACCAGACCCGCGAGGGCGCGAGGCTTTCAGATGAGAAACGCGGTCCTTGGGAGCTGGGCCCGGACCGGATTGGCGGCCGCCGTCGTCGTCCTGATACTTGGGACGGTTGCCGTCCTCGGGGCAACCGGTCACGTGGGTGACCTTCGTTACCTCAACATCCCGCTTCTACATCCCTGGCCTCCTGCGGGCTACTACCAGAACCCCTTCAATCCGACCGACCGAGGCGACGTTGTCAACGCTGGCGAGGCCGCCAAGGTCAAGGGCGACCTAGTTGCGGACGGGCAGATCGAGCTAAGGGCGTATCGGGCTGCGGACGGAAGCCAGCTCGACGGAGCTGATACCGGAAACAGGTTGGTCAAGCTCCGTGCCGCGCTTGCACAGAACCACGCGGCTGGAGTCCTCGAGGACTTTACGAATCAGCTGACTTCGGTTCGCGTCGGCAAGCTCGCGGACCCGAACGACGCCTCTGTGACGTGGTGCGTCGAGGAGGTCGGCGCCTCGCACATCACTCTGACCAACGCCTCCAACGGGCAGATCATCAGGCAGTACGCCATCAGCTTCGACGACAAGTTTTGGATGGTGCCTGTCGGCGGCCGATACCTGATTACCGACGCTGAAGTTCATTCGGAGACTGTTTCCTCGTGACGGCGCGCCGGCTTCTGTGCTCGGCTTTGGCAGCTCTTGCCGCCTTGGTCCTCATACCCGTCGCCGCACAGGCAGAGGACCCGGGCAACGACGGGGGAACGGTCAACGTCGGACCGGTGAGCAAGGGACCGGTGGTGAGCCAGGGATCCGCCGGTTACGATCCAAATGGCATTACCGCCGCGTCGTCCACCCAACCGACCGGCTCGGGCACGACTTCCACCGCCCCGAGCTACGTCTACCGCCCGATTCCCGGCAACTCGGTTCCGGCCTCGTGTCCGACCATCCAGGGCAGCGGCGTAATCAGCAACCCCTGCGCGCAGCTCCCGATGCCGGCGTGCCCCGCCGCTCAGACCGGTTACTACGTCTACGACTCCAACGGCAATGCCCTCGGCCTCGTCTGCGTCCCTAACCCGACTGACAGCCTGCTTCCTCCGACAACTCCAGAAATCGCACTTGCGGACGAGGCCAGCTCACGGCAGCCGTGGCCGGTTCTGAGGCTGGGGATCAATCCAAGCGCTGGCCTGACCGGCTTGCCATCGTGGTTCTGGCTCGCAGGCAGCGCATCGATGTCAGACGCCGTCGCATCATCGGGCCCGCTCACCGTGCGCGTGCGAGCCCGGCTCGAGCGCGTCAGCTGGGAGTTCGGCGACGGCCTGGGTTATGACTCGCTCGACCTCGGTCAGGCATACCCGAGACAAAGCGACATCCAACACCTGTACCAGACGGACACGTATCGCTTAACGAACGGCTACACGGTGATCGCGATCCTTCGATTCCTAGTGACCTACTCGGTCAATGGCGGATCGTGGACGACGCTCGGCGTCAAGACACGTCCGATCAGCCAGCAGTACGTCGTCTATCAGGTGCAACCGGAGGCGGTAGCAGGGCAATGAGCGCGAGAGCCGAATCGAGACCCCTTCGTCTGGTGGCCGGAACCATGCAGCGTCGATGGCGCCTGGGCGCGCTGCTGGGGTTAATCGTCGGCCTGGCGCTCGCGGCCTACTCGCTTGTCGTTCTCGGGCCGGGCGCCGACGTCAACCAGATGGTCTCTGTGCTGCGGGCGGCCAGGGCGATTCAGGCCGGCAACAGCATCACTGCCGACGAGCTCACTACGTCGCTAGTCCGGACGCAGGACCCAGGTGTCCTGGCGACGCTGATTCGAGATACGGACCGCTCGCGGATCATCGGGCAGACCGCGGCACTGGATGTGCCGGCGGGCGACCTGATTCCAGCCGGGGTCGTGGCACAACAGGCGACGGGCGGAATGGTCAGGGCAGAGCTGCCGATCCGCATCATGCCGGCAGACCTCAAACCTGGCGATCACGTCCTTCTCCTGGTCAGTGCCACCGCTCAGAACGGCGCACCGGTCGACATCGTCTACATGCAGGACGTTCGGGTCCTCCAAGCTGGGCAGGGGTCTGCCGAGCTTTGGATCCCCACGAAGCTCCTTCCACAGGTCGTCTGGTACGCAGACCACGGCGGGATCGTGCTCGCGACGATGCAACCCGGGGACATACAGCAAGGAATCCCTGCGGGTGGGGCATCCGGATGACAGTCCTCGGTGTCTTCTCGGCGCGCGCCGATGGGGCGACCACGGTAGCGATCGGGCTGGCAGCTGTGATGGCTGCGAAAGAGCGGACGCTGCTGATCGATCTCGACCTCGATAACCCCGAGGTCGCGACCATCCTCGATGTCGATCCCGAGGTAGGCATCTTCGACCTCGCGTACAAGGCGCAATTGGCACCGGTCGAGCGTGACGAGCTCGAGCAGCACACCGGCGTACGAGATCGCATCGCGGTGCTGCCAGGGATCAACCGCCGCGACGACGCCGATCGCATCACACCGCATTTCCTGTCAGGGCTGATCGACGCAGCGTCGCGACACTTCGAGAATGTCGTGATCGACCTCGGCCGGATGCCGACGCTGACGGCGGCCGTCGACTTGGACAGGCTGCTGTGGGTGGTCACCCCCACAGCGCGCGGTACAGCCGCCCTTGAACGTCGCTACTGGGAGGCCGAAAGGGAAGACGCCGCGTGGCTCAAGAAGGCGGCGTTGGTCGTCAATCGGCACAACGGGCGCGCGTTCACGGGCTTCGAGCGCTACGCCGCGGACGAGTACGGGCTCTCGACGGGCGGGACTCTTCCGGAGACGACTGACTACTGGACGCGGGTCGACCTGCAGCATTCGGTGGATGCGCTGAACATGGCGGAGATCCACACAGCCGATCCCCGCTACGAGAAACATCACGGACC
>Ga0073928_10011744_pt1 | contig 10167 bp, 10 predicted proteins | sample PaiPotPPA55metaG_FD_76969 | JGI IMG/M metagenome (GOLD analysis project Ga0073928, IMG submission 76969) | Iron sulfur acid spring bacterial and archeal communities from Banff, Canada, to study Microbial Dark Matter (Phase II) - Paint Pots PPA... ... | reverse complement strand
GCGAACACCGTGACGCCGCCTGGACCGCCTCTACAGTATCCGTGTATGAATGGGCTGGCCGCGTCCGGGGTCGACTGTCTACGGAACCGCAAGAGCCGGGCAGCGGCTGATTCCGCGTGGATCAGCCGCGAGGCCAACACCTCAGCGCCTAAGAGCTTCTGGCACGGTCAGATTGGTGGACGTTGGTCCGATTGGGCACATCGGGTGGGGTTCCAATGAGGTTGAAACGCCTACGGTCTTGACGTACGGATCGTGATGCGAGTTACCGAGTGCTAAGGGGAAGTCAAATGGGTTGTCGTATTGCAGTTTTCGGAACTGGCTATCTGGGCGCGACCCATGCCGCATGCATGGCGGAGCTGGGACACGACGTGCTGGGCGTGGACGTGGACACTGCAAAGCTCGCGAGGCTTGCCGCCGGCGAGGCTCCGTTCTTCGAGCCGGGCCTAGACGAGGTGCTCAAGGCGAACCTTGATGCCGGGCGCCTCCAATTCACTTCCTCCTACGCCAAGGCCGCGGACTTCGCCGACATTCACTTCATCGCAGTTGCGACTCCGCAGAAGCGGGGCGAGTTCGCGGCTGACCTTACTTACGTAGATTCGGTAGTCACGACATTGGCGCCGCTACTGAAGAGGCCGGCAGTGATCTATGGGAAATCGACGGTGCCGGTGGGGACAGCTGCGCGGTTGAGCGATATGGTGCGACACATCGCGCCGGTTGGCGACGCCATCGAGGTGGCGTGGAATCCGGAGTTCCTTCGTGAAGGTTTTGCGGTGCTGGACACCCTCCATCCGGACCGGATCGTGCTGGGTGTCGATTTCGAACGCAAAGGGCGAGCCGAAGAGGTGGCTCGAGAGGTCTACGGCGACATCATCGAACAAGGTGTTCCGTTCTTAGTCACTGATCTCGAGACATCCGAGCTGGTGAAGACGGCCGCGAATGCGTTCCTCGCCACTAAAATATCGTTCATCAATGCCATGGCAGAGTTATGTGAAGCAGCCGGCGGCGACGTTTCGGAGTTGGCCGACGCCATTGGATATGACGCCCGGATCGGACGACCATTTCTAAATGCCGGGATTGGATTCGGCGGCGGCTGCTTACCGAAGGATATCCGCGCATTTATGGCTCGCGCAGGTGAACTCGGCGCCAATCAGGCATTGACGTTTCTGCGCGAGGTCGACAGCATTAATATGAGGCGCCGAATTAGGATGGTTGAAATGACCAGAGAGCTTGTTGGTGGCTCCCTAATTGGCGCGAGAGTCGCGGTGCTTGGTGCGGCGTTCAAACCCGAATCTGACGATATACGAGATTCGCCGGCTTTGAATATTGCTGGACAAATCCAGCTTCAAGGCGCGTCGGTTACAGTATATGACCCCAGAGCAATGGATAATTCCCGAAGGCTATTTCCTACACTGGATTACGCTGAAGATGTACGCGAAGCCTGTAATGGAGCAGATGTTACGCTCGTGCTTACTGAGTGGGAGGAATTCCGTCGCCTCGAACCGGCAGCCCTGGATTCTATCGTCCGCTCCCGGCGCATAATCGACGGGAGAAACTGCCTTGATCCGGCGAAGTGGCGCAGTTCAGGTTGGGTATACCAAGGAGTCGGTAGGCGTTGACGGACGCTCGGGGGATTCCGTCGAGGTGGGACAATGCGTTCTCACCAACCTCGGATCGCTAAGGGGACGTGTCGACATATAAACCCGCCGACGGAAAGTTTGGCGAGTCCCGGCGCGGCGGTGACGAAACGACCAGCAGGTAGAGGGGATACCGTACGTATGGCGCAACCCAGAAAAGCGATTCGGCAACTCGTTCGCCGTTCCGAGACGATCCAGGATGCATACGAGCGATACAAGAACGTGCGTCGCCGAGGCGTTCTGACATCGCTTATTCCGTCCGGCGGTGTAGGCGCTGAGCTTGGTGTGCACAAGGGTCACCTCACGCCAGGTCTTATCGAATGGCTCGAGCCTGACACGCTATATGTTGTTGACCCCTGGTACTTGCTTGGGCCAACGTGGGAATGGGCGGCGGGAGATAAGTCGACTGTGAATGGACTAGCACGCACCATCCGCCGGATACGTCCGGCAATCGAAACTGGGCAGGCCCGCGTAGTAGTAGATGACGACCTGTCATTTCTTGCCAGTCTCGCAGACGGCGATCTGGACTGGGTGTACCTGGATTCCTCCCACGCATACGACCACACAACCAAGGAACTCGAATTGTTGGTACGGAAGGTGAAGCAAAACGGGGTGATCGCTGGCGATGATTGGCAGCCCGACCCTAGCAACCGTCACCATGGCGTGTGTAAGGCTGTACGTGAATTTGAGGCATCCGGGCGCCTGGAGGTTTTCTACGCCAGTTCCGCCAACCACCAGTGGGCCGCTCGGGTCCCCTGAGCGCAGCTCAAAATCGGCTGCGCGACCACTTTCCCACCGAGCAGGCAGCCGTGGCCGGCTGCGCGACGTATGACCGCCGCGCTCGGGCTCACGCGGGGCGCTTCTTGCACACCATCATCTCGGTTGATGGGCTCTCTGTTCGGCCGTCGAGCTTGACATCAAGCCAATATGCAGCGCTGCCGAACAGGCCGCCGAGGGTCTCCGAGGTGGCCGCCAATCGCATTGCGACTCGCCAGGAGTTCCAGATTAGGGTGCTCGAGGTGTCACGCGGCTCATCCATGAAGAAGAACATGGGCCGTCGCGTGACCACGTCGAAGCCGGCATGGTCGAGCATCGCCTCGATGCGATACAGACTGCGAAACGCAACGTGCTGTTCGACGACTTCCGGACCATGGAGGAACTGGTCGGACCAAATGAACAATCCGCCATCGGTGAGGATGTTTGCGATCGAGTTCAGCGAAGCCGAGAACCGATCAGGATCAACGATGTGGAACATCACGTCCATCGCTGAAACCACGTCGACCGATTGCGGTTCGGAGCCAGCGTCATCGCCGATATCGCCCCGCCGAATCTCGAGGTCGGGGAACCGTTCGCGAAGGCGTTCGACGGCGGCGTCGGTCAGGTCGAGACCGACGATCTCCTTCGCTCCGAGCTGGCGCCAAGCCTCGAGGTAGAACCCGGTCCCGCTGCCGACGTCGAGCACTCGGAGTCCTGAGCGATCCGGTAGAACGTCGTTTACGAGTGCGGCGAAGCGCTCACCGCGTCGCCGGTAGGCCAGCTGGTTAAATCGAACACCCAAATGACTGAAGCCCACGCCACGGAGGCTCCAGTCGTCGAAGAGCCGCTGTTCCCAATAGGACCGAGGATCGAAGGATTCCACGACAGCGAAGCTTATGGCAAGCGGGCTTGAGCGCACCAACATTGAGCGGGTTGGTTCAGGCTTGAAAGCTCGTCCTGGGCTGCCGACTCGACGTCGATGACCTCGTTGAAAGCTCGAGCTAGCGTCGGAGTACCGCCGCATCCATCCGAAAGTACGTAGAGCGTGCACGCTTGGCGGCCCGTTCTAACGACGGATGGGCGGTCATGGCTTGACGCACCCTGCTGGAAGACGCACGCCTGATCGAATACAGTGCGGCACCCGGCGATCGCCGCGCCACCCGGCCTTGGGACACAGTAAGCGCGCCTGTCTCGAACCATCGCTTGTACTCCTCCGGACCAGTCCCCAGATCTACATGTTGTATCCCGCAGCCGGCAGCCGCTTCAGCCAGGAAGAGGTTCAGAATTAAACCCGGCGAGTACGGACCGTACTGCGTGTCAAACGCAGGAATCCAATAAGCCATGACACGATCCGAACGCAACCCAAAGTGGCCCGCCACCGGCTCATCGCCCGCGTAGAGCATAGATAAGACGCCCGAAAAGGTTTCGGAAGCAGTTGCGAAAAGTCGGTCGGCGAGGTCAACGAACCAACGTTGAGCAAATCGATCCTGCTTGCCCGTCCGGAGATATTGGGCTGACTTCCACGCCATCACCGTCCGCAACGCGGCATGATCTTGCGAGTCATACACGAACCGCACCGTTCCCACTTCCCGCTCAAGCTTCCGCTGTTTGCGAAATATATTGCGAAGAACTTTGGCATTACCTTTCTCGCGCAGCGTCGCCAAGAACGGCTGGAATCCAGCGGACATATCCATGATCGGTGATGGAGCACGTGTGATCTCGTACGACTCGAAGTGCGCCTGCCCCTCAACCAGGTGATTGAATTCCCATACGCCAAGACCACATGCCCGCAATAGCTGTCGCGGATCGAATTCCAAACCTGTCGAATGCACCATGCCTTGACAGTCCGAAATCCATGCACCTATCGGCACTCCATACCCAATGCCCCGTCGTTCGAACGGAAAGAACCCAACGACCTCCGCTCCATCTGTAAGCACCGCTACCCTCGACCGCGGCCGAATTGCGCCAACTGCAAGGGTAAACTCAGGCGATAAAAATGGGCTTCCGAGCAACGGCGCCTCGAGTTGAATTTCGCGCCACTTATTCAGCTTGGATTCACCAAGCTCGGCAGGATGTACAACGGTATATTTAATCAAAGGCGGCCATCTCAGAATAGTAGGGCTTGTGCCGTTCTCCCTTACATCTAACACCAGGGATGTTTGCGGCGCCCAGTTCTAGCGAACGTGGTAGGTCAAGTCCAGACGGGTGGTGCAGACGTCGTCAGTGATTCTTCGACGTAGGGGTTCAGGCGGTCAATGGCGCCGGTGTGGCCTCTGGTGTGTTGAGGTGCTGGTGGTGGCTCGGGATTTGCTGAGGAACTCGAGCCCGAAGTAGTGGCCTGATTCGGCCCATTCGTCGTGTTGCTCGGCGAGCACTGCGTCGGCGATGAACCGCCCTGAACGCGCCGGTGAGTTGGATCCGGCAGCGTGCGGGGGTGGTGTCGGCGTGGCCTGCAAACTCGCCCCGTGTCGATGGGTGAGTTTGCCTCCCTTTGCTCAGAACATGACAACGCCGGCGCGGCGGCAGAGGTAGTCTCAGTCGCGACGGTTCAAAGCTGTACCGAGACCCGAACGGAACAGCCACGAAACGTGTGAGGCATGACGTTCGTAGGCCAAGGGGGGTGCATCATCGCTCAGCGCAAGATGACCGAAGATGACAATTTGGTTCGCTACAGAACTCCGAGCGTCGTGAGCTATTATGTCGCGGCAACGCAACTGCAGCCTGCAGAACGCGAGCTCTTTGACAAACACCTCCAACCCAACATCTCGATTCTCGATATCGGCGTCGGGGGAGGCCGGACGACGCCTTACCTCGCCGAGCTGTCTAACCACTATGTGGGTATCGACTACTCGGAGGAGATGGTCGGGGCGTGTCGCGCTAGATATCGGAGCCAACGCTTCGAGTTATGCGATGCATCAAACCTGACAATCTTCGCCGACGAGACGTTTGACGCCGTGATCTTCTCGTTCAATGGGCTCGACTACCTGGGTCCCGAGGCGCGGTCACGATGCTTCTCGGAAGTCGCCCGAGTACTCGCCGACGACGGCACGTTCATCTTCTCATCGCACAATGCGCGCTTACTGGCCGTCGCGCCGGTGCTTCGCGGCGTAGGTCCGCTACGTGGCTTCCTGCGCTTAGGTCGTGCCGGCGTGCGAACGCTGCAAACCGCTACCAGAACAATTCGCACAGGGGCCTACGGGGCGGCCGAGGGCTACGTTCGGGATCCTATCCACGGCGGCCTGTGGACATACACTTCAACACCGCAGACACTGGAGCCGCAGCTGTCAGTTGCGGGACTGAAAGTCGTTGACGCGCTCAGCGCTGGGATGCCGGCTCCGAAGCCGACGTGGTTGACACCTTGGTTCTATTACGCATGTACTCGGATTCCCCGACATTCTCGCGTCTCGGACCCGATGCCCTAATGAGCTGACGCGAAGATTCCCGTGAGGTGACTCCGGAAGTGAGTGGCTTGATTCAGGATGCCTGCTCGAGGGTGACGTGGTAGCCCATGGCTTCGAGTTGCCGGATGGCTTTGTTGCGTGCTTTTTCGGGGGTTGAGCCGGGTGAAGTAGTCCGCTCCGGGGTCGCTGTAGGCGGGATCGGTGGTAGCCAGGCGTGGTGCCGGCCCAGGATGCCAAATGCTCGGCAGAGGGAAACCGGTTCATGTCCACGCCGGTCGACGATGACATCAGCGGTATTTCCACCAATGCCGGGGATGGTGCAGATCAAGTCCCGGAAGCGACGAAATGTCTGGATCACCACCTCGATTCGTGCAGCGAGCTCGTCAATGGCGGCAGTGTGCTGGTCGATCGGGTTCAAGTGCGTCCTTGTGAGGAATGCGTGATGTCCGGTGAACTGACCAGTTAGGGCTTCGGTGAGGGCAGGGATCTTTTCCCGGAGCCGCCGTGGTGGCGAAGTTTGTGGACAGCCTCGTCATGGTCTGCTTGGCTGACATCGAATTCCTGCGCCTGCCGCCAGAGGTGCGGATTTCGACCGAACAGGTAGCCGGTTACGATGACCAGGATTGGGACGTGTCCGGCGAGGAACGAGTCTGAAATCGTGAATAGTGCGGAGAAAAGCACCAACGCAGACCATCCGCGTAGCGACGGGTCCGTCACCCGCGGCCAGATAACTCGTACAACAAGAATCGCGAGGAGAGCCGACCCGACCAGTCCGGCTTGCAGCAAGACGTCTACGTAGCCGTTGTGCGCGCTAGTGCCCTGGAAGCCGCCCATATCACGGGAGATGTCTCCGGTAACGCCCCTCGTATAGCTCCAGGATCCCCGCCAGCCCCAGCCGAGGATCGGCCGCTCGAAAACGTAGTTCATTACGACGTTCCACTGCTGGAACCGTCGGTCAATGCTGCGGCCTTTACCGACGTCGACCGCCACGCTATACGCCCACTGGAACCCAAGGAATATCAGGACAGCGGCCGACACCATTGCCGTCACTTCGATGATTCGCTGACCGACTGGGGGGAGCCAGCGTCGCAGCCAGGCCCTGCCGCCGAGGGCAACGAGCGTGATTACGATCGCAAGATCGGCACCCGTCGACTTCGCGAGGATCAGGATCGGGATCGCTGCAGCCAGGGTTGCCCAGCGAACGAGCCGGCGTTGCGCCTCTAAGTGCATCACGGCCAAAATTAGGTAACCAGTCGCCAGGGCAAGCCAGTTCTTGTGGGTGAAGATTCCTTGGAAGGCGCCGGGGTTGTCCAGGTCGTGGGGGACGAGATCGGGAGCTACGACGGCCGTTACGATGCTGGCAACAGCGGTCACCGCCGCCGCCGCGGCCAAAAGGCCGAGTGCGCTCGATGGCGTTTCCCGCACGACAAGCCAAAGCGCAATCACTAGGAAGGCGCCGAAGGTCAGAACCGCGCGGTACGAATAGCCCGGGTCGTCATTCCAGGCGAGAGACAACGGAACGAACAGGCAAAAAAGGACCAGTGGCGGCGTGGCAATCTGAACCGTGCCGAGCCTGTGCGCGGCCGCCAAGAGGCTCGGTACAAGTGCGGCAGCAAAGAACCACAACACGGGCTGAACTACACTCCATCGCTCGAGCAGTGCAGCAGTTAACGCAGCTAACGCCAGCAGGCGGGGTAGGTTCAGCACTCGTGTAAATCTACCCCGTTGTTTGCCAACCAAGTCTGCGCATAGCCGAATATCTCGCACCGAGCCGCAGCTGCGTCACACTTGGGCTACGGGGCTCGCCAACGCCGGCATGAGTCTGCATGCGTTGATGGCGCTGCTCGGGCACGTCACTCCGCAGATGACACTCCACTACGCCGCCCTCGCATCGCCCACCCTGCGCATCCGGGTGCGTAGCCGTTTTCCCACCGAGCAGGCAGCCATGAAGTGCCTACACTAACAGCAGTTCAGGTGAGGACACTAAGCCTCTCTCGATTGATCTCGATCAGTTCGACTGTGAAACGGTGCGCAGTCTCTGTCATCCCCGGCGCGGCAGCAAACAAGTCCTCAACTGTGCTGTGTTCGACCGACAGTATCCGCTCGCGCCAGGACTAGCGTTTGCTCGGCGGGCATAGGCTCATCGCGTCGATGGCGAGTTCAACCAGCGTCTGGCGATGCGCGCCCTCCCGATGTTCAAATCGGCTTGCGCACCCGTACTCCGCCCATTTCCTCACAGTTCCGCCATGCAATTGCTCGGCGCGCCGGTAGTCGCTCAACGTGAAGCCGAGGCTGGCGGCGTGAGCAAAGGACGGACATAACGCTTCAGGCTCCGATACGTCTGGCGGCGGCACATAGACGGCCTAGTTGCGGTCACAGCGATCCCCATGCGCGCTCAACGCGTCAAACACTAGATATTGTCGGCGACGAATGAAAACCCGTGTCGAACCCGCGCAGTCGAAAAGGGGTCAAATTTCGGCCGCCGTCGACAAGATATCCTGCAAACGCATCGAAAGCATCGAACGACATGGGCATCGCAGAACCTGGTGGCGGCGCAAACCGTGAGAGTGCCCCTCTAATTGAACGAACGTTGTATTCCGCGCGCTTCACGATCACTCGGGTGGTAATCGGCAACAACCGCCGGCATTAGTGCCTGCCCTGCCTGCAATTCCCACTCCGGCAGTCGCACGCGGCTGGCGTTCCTTTCACCGGAACCCGGCTCGGGGAAATCGCGTGCCCGCGAAGTCACCGAACCAGGAAACCTCAGGCAATGAAATTCGCGGAACCTCGGGCGTGCCGAGCTGACCTGCCAGCCACGGCAGTGACATCGCCAGTACTCGGCCGGCTCCCACCAGGGTATGTGAACCTTTAATTGGGACGACTGCGCAGGAAATGCTTTCCTTTGTGGCGCGCGCGCACAGTCGGTGGGCGGCATTTTGTAGTTTTTTGATCCCTGTGGAACCGTTGTGTGGGTCACTGTCGTTTATGTCGGTATACGGTGGCGGACTGAACCATCCGGACACCCCGACGTATGGTCCGTGGTTGATCATGACCAATCGGGGGTTGAATGCAGCGTATGCGTCGGCGTTTCCACCGAACAGGCGTTCGGTGGTCTGCACGTCGTCTCCGACATTCGGGAATTCATCGCCGGCGACGTCAACGAACGTGCTGAACAACTCTGGATGCATTACGGTCAGATTGACCGCGCAGGTGCCTCCCATGGACCAGCCGACGGCTCCCCAGTTGGTGCTGTCTGGGCTGACCCCGAAGTGGGAGACCACGTACGGCACGACATCTTTGGTTAGGTGATCCGCGGCGTTGCCGCGTGGGCCGTTCACGCATTCGGTGTCCTTGTGGAACGACCCGCTGACGTCGCCGAACACGAATAGCGGTGCGTTTCCGTGGTGCGCGGTGGCGAAGTCATCGATCGTTCTAGACGCGCCGCCGCCCTGCAGCCAATCAGCCGGGGTACCCCACACGCCGCCGATCATCAGCACCGCCGGCAGCTTCGGTGGCGGATTGGACGCGAACCAAGCCGGCGGCAGGTAGACGAACTCCCCCCGATGATCGAAGTGCGACCCGGCGGACCCGGTGTCCATGCGCACGACGACCCCGTGTGGAGGAATGGTTCTGTCGCGCTGCATCGCACTCACAGTCGCTTGATCGACTTCATGGGGTAGCGGGGCACCGGTGAGCTGATCCCATGCCACTTGCACGGTCGGGAAATAGCCCACCCACCGATTGAGTATGAGCGCCGAAGTTAACAAACACAGCACCACCGCCAGGACTGAGGCGCTACGCCGCCACCATTGGGCAGTCCGCCACCCCACGACAAAAACACCGGCCGCCAGGCCGGCGAGGCCGATCCAAATCCACAATGCTAGAGGCAATGGAGCTTCGGCCATTACCTCGAAATCATCGTTGGCGATTCCCTCGAAAGCGACGTACCAGTGCAGAAAGATCGCGACTGCAATGCCGAATGCCACCATCAACGGCAACCACAGTATCCGCCAACGGTGCGACCGCCAGCCGATCGCCACCACCAGCAGCGCCGCCGCGACGACCTGCACCAAAAGCGGCAGCCATCCAGCCAGTAGCGAAACCCCCACGAGCTAACATGGTAGGTGAAAATTTTTCCCCGAAAGTTCGTCGACCGGTCTGGGACTGTCTGAACACCGGTGGATCTGATCTTGGTCTGTCAGCCAACCTCGATGGTTGCGGATCATCCGGTATTGATCGTGACGGTGCGGTAGCGCCGCGCGGTGCGTACGAATATGTTCATGCTCCAGTTGGTTTGGCGTTCGATCCAAGGTGATGCGGCCATTGCGGCGAAGACGACCGTCAGGTGCGCGTCGATCGAGTCGCGGGTGCGGTGG
>Ga0073928_10011743_pt1 | contig 10168 bp, 9 predicted proteins | sample PaiPotPPA55metaG_FD_76969 | JGI IMG/M metagenome (GOLD analysis project Ga0073928, IMG submission 76969) | Iron sulfur acid spring bacterial and archeal communities from Banff, Canada, to study Microbial Dark Matter (Phase II) - Paint Pots PPA... ... | reverse complement strand
TCCTGGTAGCCAGTGATGGAAGTATTAAAAACGACTTCGCCGTAGCATTCGCCTTTGGCGCCGTAGCCTTTGCCTCGGAAGACTCGCCCGTCTTCCAGCGCAAGGATAGCCTGCATTCTCGCTCCGGTGGGTGGATTTTCAGAATCTTATCAGGGAATGCAGCAGCGGCCAAGAGCAGAACGCGAAATCGACAAACAAATATTTGGATGTCAGCAATTCGCCTCTCGCCCGAAACGATTACTGTCCTACCGCCGCAAGAACGTAGTCAGTCAGCAATTTTTCTGTCTGTTCGTGCATGCCGCGGGTATTGTAATTGGTGCTGGTGATGACAACCACTAGATCCAAACCTCGGAATACACACACTTTGTTTCCTCCATTTCCACTCATAAAGAAGGCCGGGAACGCATTTTCGCTCGATTTGAACGCCTTAAGCCACCACAGATAGCCATAGTCAGTCTGCTCGTCAATTTGGGCATGCGGCTGGGTGGAAACCTTCACCCATGCCTGATCCACGATCGGGCTCCCCTGCCAAGTTCCGCCATTCAGGTAGAGTTGTCCAATCTTCAGCAGATCGCGGCTGGTCAGGCGCAAACCACCACCCGTCTGCGGAACATTCATCGGCGAGTAAACCCATTCGGCATCGCTGATGCCGAGCGGTCCGAAGAGTTTGCGCTGCGCGTAACCATCGGTGCGCTGACCGGTCACCTTCTGCAGAACCTCGCTCAGAACAAACACCCCGCCCGTGCAATAACTGAAATATCTGCCATACTTCGGCTCTTCCGGTTTCTTACCCACACGCATTCGGCCGCGCACTGGCAAGTCGAGGATGAATTGCGCCCAGTCCTCAATCACATACATACGTTCCTCGTTGCCGCGCGAGGCATCATTCCAGTCGTCACATTCAAGAGGCGACGACATGGTGATGAGATCTTCAACCGTCATCTTGTCCTTGCGTGGATCGGGATTCTGCACTCTGCGCGCACGTTCGGGCAACAACGCAAATACGCGGGCGTCAACGTCACTGAGTCTCTTCTCCCCGATCGCGATTCCCAGCAGAATGTCGGTGATGCTTTTCGTAGCAGAACGAGTATCGCGCAAAGTGCTGGCGTCACCGTCGAAGTAGCCTTCATAGACCAGCTTCCCGTGGCGCGCGACCAGCACGCTTCCAATTTTTTTGAAGTCGCCGGCACGCACCGCCGCTTCCATCGACCGGAGCTTTTCACTTGAGACTCCGCTCTCGTCGGCGGAGGCTTTGGGCATTTCAAGGCTCGAGGCGGCGGTCTGCGCGGTCGCAGTCGCAGAGAGGAGGGCCAACAGCAAGATTACTTCAATGGAGCGAAGCACGATAGTTATCCTCCGAAGGTGAATTTTCGGAGTCAATTCTCCCACCACGTACGAGGCTGGGTCTTGGCGTTTTCGAACCTGCGTCGCCGCAAGATTGAGCCGTTCCGACCAAATCTATTGCCTTCGCAGCAGACGATATCGCGCGGGCGGAACGCCAAAGATGGCCGAAAATGAGCGAGTCATCTGGCTCTGATCAGAAAAACCGCACTGCAGCGCAACTTCGACCAGTGGCAAATTGGTTCTGGCAAGCAATTCCTGGACCCGAAGCAAGCGGCAGCGCCGCAGGTGTTCTCCCGGAGAGCAACCAAAGTGTCTACGGTAAGCCCGTGCCAGATAAACGGAATGTACGCCCGTGGACAAGGCTAATTTTGCAACGCTCAAATCACCGTCGGCGCAGTCTTCGATCATTTCTTTCGCCTGCAGAAGCCAAGGCGGGGCCGAGAGCGCTGCGGTGCTCTTCTCGATTTCTGACAGCAGCCCAACCAACTCTAAGCCTAGGTCTTCGAGCGCGGTGCTCGAAGTTTCAAGCCCAAGTCGCAATTCGCGCACAATCTGATCCCCAATATAAGGATTTTCCGACACGCGAAAATTCGGTCCTCCGACGATCAGTGGTACCGGCGAGGCTCGGTTGAGCAGTCGCGATGGATCCAGCCCGAGACCGATGCTCAGGAACTTCCCCTCCGTGCTGTGAAAGCAGTCGCGGTGCGTGGTTCCCCCAGGATTGAAGATGAGAGTGCCAGCGAAGCATTCGCCATTTTGATTACGGGCTTCGGTGCGATACACGCCGCCGGTGACCAGGATGAAGTGAGGCGTGTCGTGCGTGTGGCGCGGGACCTGCCGCTCCGGAACGGTGGCTTGCAGTTCGGAGAAACGAAATGACGGCGTTGTCACCGTGCGACAGGAGTTTCCGAAGAACGCTCCCGCAGCCAGCGTGGGAACTGCAGAGTGGGTTGCCATTGGCATGGTTGCCGCGTCAGTTGCAGCCTTCATGGTTGAGACGGACCTTCTTGAGAACCGTCGCGTCGTGAGAGGATACGAAGGATTCAGGAGAAAAGTTTCCGATACGGCGCGCTTATGGCGTTTCCGTTACGAAGATTCCGTGCCCAGCGATTCACCGCACCCGACCCAGCTTATCCATGGGCCAATATCCAAACACGGCCTTGCCATAAATGAAGCTCTGATTGACCGGGCCGAAATCGCGGCTATCATTCGACATGGAGCGATGGTCGCCCAGCACGAAGAACGAATTCTCCGGAACCGTCGTGTCGGGATACGAGCGGGAATCGGTAAAGGCTGGGGGAACGTAGTTTTCGTCGAGCGCCTGGTCGTTCACGTACACTTGGCCGCCATCGATGCGAATGCGATCGCCCGCCATTCCGATCACGCGCTTGATATAGCTCTTGGAGGGATCGCGAGGATAGCGGAAGACCACAATATCCCCTCGCTCAATCGGTTCCAGCCGATACACGAACTTATTCACGAAGATCCGTTCCTGGTCTTCGAGCGAGGGCATCATGCTGGTTCCCTCAACTTTCACCGGCTGATAGAGGAAGATGATGATGAAGGCGGAGATGGCCAGAGAAATAATCAGATCGCGCACCCAGACGCCGATTCCAGTTCCCAGGCGAGCGGGAACTATCGGTAGAGGCTCCGCTGCTGCGATCACACCAGGCGCAGTCACCTCTGCCGCGTCGACTGGATTTGGATCTGAAAGTGTTCCTGACATGCGTTCCTATTGTATACAGAACCCGTCCCGCCAGCAGCAGGTTGTATCGAGATCCAGCTTCGGTAATATTGCCTCCTGCCTTCGGCCGCTTCCGGCTATCCTCGGGAGCGGGTTACAATAACTACGCGCGAGGAAATTTCATGATACGTCGCTTCCCGCAAAACCAGATCGTGTACCGCAGCCTGACTCTGGTCTTTCTTTTCCTGATCACTACTTTGAGCATGTCGGCCGAATGGGCCTCGCTGCCGCTTCCGGAAGACGGGGGAGTGCCGGCTTATAATGCGGGCCCTCCGCCTAAAGGAACGAAGCTGCCTCCCATTCTGCCTCAGTCCGACCTGTGGGGAGCGGACGCCCAGAATGTCTATCAGCGGCACGCCTACGAACTAGCGGCGAAGATTCCCAACGTGCTCCATCAGCAGCCCTGCTACTGCTATTGCGACCGCATGGGCCACAATAGCCTGCACAGCTGCTTCGAGACCATGCACGGTGCCCAGTGCGCGACTTGCTTAAAAGAGCTCTACTACTCCTACCAGCAGCACAAGAATGGCAAGACCGCCGCGCAAATCCGCGCCGGAATCATTAAGGGAGAATGGAAACGGATCGATCTCCTGTCGTCCTCCACGATGAACTAGTAGACTGGCGAGTATCAAGTAGCGAGAAAAACCAGAATGCTTCCGCCCGGTACTCCTGTCCAGTACCCGGTACTCGTGGTCAACTGGACCTCAACCCACTCTTTGAGTGATACTTTACTGCGGCTAGAATGCAGGATTGCGAGGAGTTCCCATTACCAAGAGCACAGGAAGAGTTTTGCACATGGCTCAAAAACCTACCGCGAAAAAAACCGTGGCGGAAGATCCACGCTACACGCAGGCACTGCAGAGCTATGAATCCGGACTGCGGGCCATGCAAGAACATAAATTCGACAAGGCAAAGCCGCACTTTCAAAAGGTGGTGGCCGGTCCCAGCAAAGAACTGATCGACCGGGCCAATGTTCACCTAAGTATCTGTAATCAGCACTTGGAGCGTACCTCGGCAACTCAATTCAAGACGGCCGAGGAGCATTTCGATTATGTGGTTTCCCTGATGAATATTGGCGACTATGTGACCGCCCGCGAACACCTCGAAAAGCTGCTCAAGCAAAATGCCAAGACCGACTACGTGGTTTACGGACTGGCTGCGCTGGACTGTCTTACCGGGCATGTAGAGGACTCTCTGAAGCGTCTGGACGAGGCTCTTCGCTTGAACGCTCAACTCCGTTTCCAGGCGCGTAATGACTCCGACTTCCAGAATCTGGCGGAGGACCCGCGCTTCACCGAATTGCTCTATCCGGACCCCGGTGCCGAACTGGGCTCCTCGAACGACGACCTCGGCGAAGAAGAACCTGCCTAGCCCGCAACACCTGCGATGGACACCAACCTAGCCGAATCTCGGCATCCGGAGAACCCCACGCGCGAACGCGGACTGCGCGTCGTTGCCATTGGCGGTGGCACCGGACTTTCCACTCTGCTCAAAGGACTCAAGCGCTTCGTGCTGTGGCCGTCAGAGATTTCAGAAGAACCGGATTCGCCTTCCATCCGCGATCTGAGCGCGGTCGTCACCGTCAGTGACGATGGCGGTTCCAGCGGGCGCCTGCGCAAAGAACTCAACATGCTGCCGCCGGGCGACATCCGTAACTGCATTGTCGCCCTCAGCGAAGATGAGGCCCTGCTCTCCCGGCTTTTCCGTCACCGCTTCGAAAAAGGTTCGGGACTGGAAGGCCACAGCTTCGGCAATCTATTTCTTGCCGCACTCACTTCCCTGACGTCAGACTTCTCCGAAGCGGTTCGGCTCTCTTCCGACATCCTTCTCACCCGCGGCCATATCTACCCCGCAACCACATCGAACATTGAACTCGAAGCGCTCATGGAGGACGGCACTCGCGTTCGCGGCGAAACTAATATCACTGCCAGCAAGGGCCGCATTCGAGAGCTGTCTCTCGTCCCGCCCGACGTGGGACCCATGCCGCAGACCCTGGAGGCAATCGCCAACGCTGACTTGATCACCATCGGTCCCGGATCCCTCTTTACCAGCCTGATTCCGAACCTGCTGGTGCGTGGCATCGCCAAGGCGATTGTCGAATCGCCGGCCACCAAGGTCTACATTTGCAACCTGATGACCCAGCCGAATGAGAGCCTTGGATTAACCGCTGCCGACCACATTCGCGCACTCAACAACCACGCGCAAAAACAAATTTTCGACCACGCCCTGATTAACCGAACTCCTGCCTCGGCCGAAATGCAAGCCAAGTATGCGAGCGAAGGCGCCTGCCAGATCGTGAACGATCTGGAAGCGGTGGAAGCCCTCGGCGTGATCCCCGTCCTCGGCGACTATCTGGAAGAAGCCGGAGTAGCGCGCCACAATACCACTCGCGTGGCTCGCGACCTGATGCATCTGGTGGCGGAACCTCCGCGACCCGTTCGCACCAGGTAGACGAACTGCAAATCGTTATGTCATTCCGAGCGAAGCGAGAGGATCTCGGAGGGTATCCCAAGACATTTTTGTCATTCCGAACGAAACGAGGAATCTGCTTTCTGCCGGAGCCTGCCCGACTGGCCGTTGTCGCCACGCAATCCCTTCCTGTATCGTAATTCTTCCGCCGGCCCTACCATCCTCGAGGCGGATCCTTATGCGCTCTTCTGTTTTTCTCTGCGCGGCCGTGCTGATCGCATCGTCACTCGGCTTCGCCCAGGCCGCACCAGAAGAGGGTGGTCACGAAGTCCAGATATGGGCAGGGGGCGGCCACTCGGTCAGCGGCGGACGAGGCAACACCAGCGCCTTCAACGCCGGCCTGCGCTACGGATGGATTCTCACTGGCCCCCATTTGCCCAGCTTTCTTCGCGGGCGCTTTGAGTATGCGGTTGATGCCGTGCCCGTCTTTCTTGTTTTCCAACCTGCCAACACCGCGTACGGCGTGGGCTTCAACCCGCTCGTCCTCAAGTGGAATTTCGTACGTCACGGCCGCCTCTCACCCTACCTGGAACTCTGCGGCGGCACTCTGTTCACCGACCACAACGTCCCCACCGGCACCAACACGGTGAACTTCACCGACCAGGCCGCACTCGGCGTGCACATCCTCGGCGCGAGGCATAACGTAAGTCTTGAACTGCGCTACATGCACATTTCGAACGCCGGCCTAGCGACACCCAATCCGGGGATCAACACGGTGCAGGTGCGGCTGGGGGTAGGAAAGTTCTTCAAGAAGCCCTGAGAAGTTTCTCTGTGTCCTCCGTGCTCTCTGTGGTACAGATTTTGTCGAAGCTCGTCGACGCAGCTATCCTTGCGCCATCAGTCTGACCCCAGCTATTCTTCTCCCTTATGTCCACGCTCGTCGAATGCGTTCCTAATTTTTCCGAAGGTCGCGACAAATCCAAAGTTGACGCCATCGTCGACGCCATGAAAATTCCCGGCGTCTACCTGCTGGACCGCGAGATGGACTCCGACCACAATCGCTGCGTGATTACTCTTGTCGGAGAGCGCGAAGCCATTCAGGAAGCCGCCATTCGCGGCGTGGGCAAGGCCTCTGAAGTGATCGACCTGAACGTCCACACCGGCGCGCATCCGCGCATGGGAGCAACTGACGTAGTCCCTTTCATCCCTATCGACGGCGTCACCATTGAAGACTGCGTAGCCATGGCCTGCCAGGTCGGGGAGGAGATATGGAAGCGCTATAAAATTCCCGTTTATCTATACGAATCCGCCGCCAGAATTCCCGAGCGCCAAGGCCTGGAAAATATTCGCCGCGGCCAGTTCGAAGGCATCCGCGCCGAGATCGCCACCAATCCCGCGCGCTGTCCGGATTTCGGAGACCCTTGCCTGCATCCCACAGCCGGCGCAACGGTGGTAGGCGCGCGCAAATTCCTGATCGCGTATAACGTCTTTCTCAATACGCCCGATGTCGAAATTGCTAACAAGATTGCCAAGGCGGTGCGCTTCTCAAATGGCGGAATGCGCTTCGTGAAGGGCGCTGGCTTCCTCGTTCGCGGACTGGCCCAGGTCTCGATGAACCTCACCGACTTCGAACAAACTCCCGTCCATCGCGTCTTTGAAATGGTCAAACGCGAGGCCGCCCGCTACGGCGTCCTTCCAATATCCAGCGAGATCGTTGGACTGATTCCCAAGAAAGCTTTGGAGCAAGCCGCCGAATGGTTCCTGCAAGTCGAGAATTTCGATTCGTCGTTGATCCTGGAAAACCGTTTGGCCGCGGTCATGAGTGGCAAGGTAGCGGTTGGCGGTTTGCGCGCGGGGGTCGAACCCTTCGTCGAGCAACTAGCTGCTCCCACAGCCACTCCCGGCGGCGGAAGCGCTTCAGCCGCGGCGGCAGCCATGGCCGCAGGTCTAGCCGCCATGGTTGCTTCCATGTCTCGCGGCAAGAAAGCCTATCTGCAATACGAAGCACAACTCAGCGCGACCCTCGCGCGCCTCTCTCCCCTGCGCGAAGAACTGAAGACCGCGGTCGACGCCGATGCCGAATCCTTCAAGTCCGTTATGAAGGCATATAAAGAAGCCAAAACGGCCACCGATGTAAAATCCGGCGAGGCGGGGATTGAAGCCGCCGTCAAACAGGCGACCGAAATTCCGCTAGGCGTCGCGGAAAAAGCCCGCGAAGTCGCACGGATCGTAAAGTCACTCGAGCCCATTACGAATCCCCACATGAAATCAGATTTGACCACCGCTCTCGCTCTGGCCGGTGCCGCCATTGCCGGCGCGCTGGCCAATGTGGAGATCAATCTGGCCTCGCTGAAAGATCAAGCTTTCGCGGCGGAAGTACGCGAACGCGTCACAGCCCTTTCGTAGAGACGTTGCTTGCAACGTCTTTCTCGCCACCAATCCGGCGTTGTCGGCGGAGACGGAGCAAGCTACGCCTCCACGGCAGACGGTCACTGCTGGGTCAACAGGCACTGTACTTTTGTGCGATCTCCTCTGGCCGCAAGTAAACTAGAATAAAGCGATCTATTAACTACAGGGCCAAATCGTGCATCCAACAAAAAGGTGCACTCAACAGGTACACCACAACCCTGACTGTTTCCTGATTCGAGGCGTTATGAAACTCATTAAGGTTTGCCTGGCTTCTCTACTTCTGGTGAGCATGGCCGATGCCATGCCGCTCAACTCGTCTGCGCGCTCCTGCATTCCGGCCGATTTGCTGCAACTGATTTCGGTGGACTATCGAACTCTTAAAGATTCGCCCACCGCCATGGCCCTGAAGCAGCAAGTCTTGCCCGACAACCTCAAGCAGTTCGAGGCGGCTCTCAAGAACATCGGCATCGATCCCGATAAAGACGTGGATACGCTCGCCTTTGCCTCATTCCGCGCCGGAAAACAGGGAGTCAGGGGCGTGGGCGTTGCGGACGGTCCTTTTGACAAAAAGCTTGTGCTCAAGAAGATGAAGTTGCAGAAGTTTGTGCCCAAAAAATACGGCACGGCAGAGCTCTATCCCATGGAAGGCGGCTTCGTTATGAGCTTTCTGGACGACAGCACGCTGCTGTTCGGCGATCCCACCGCGATCCGCGTTGCGCTCGATACCAGTGCTGGCAAGGTCTTGGGCCTGGATACGAACGGCGACATGGCTGACATGATGTCGAGCGTCGACTCCGCGCCTGTCTGGAGCATTCTCGACCAGCAAGGCACGCAGAACATGATGCGCTCCGCCCTCGGCGATGCCGCCAAGGTCGCCGACTACGAAACCGTCAAGAAACGCCTGCTGGGCTCGCGCTACACCATGAATTTCAACAGCGGCGTCAACTTTGATTTGACCGTGGTCACTTCTGATACTGTGACCGCGGGCACCATGTCATCGCTGGTCAAGGCCGGCATCCTGTACAAGAAGATGAGCGCCACCCCGGCCGAGAAGGTCGCAGTGGACAACACCACCGTCGATTCCGACGGTTCGAACCTGATGTTGCATTTCAAGGCCAGCGACCAGCAATTCCAGTCGCTGATGCATTCGGAATTATTCGCAGCCGTTTCGCACTAAGTCGGGAACGACTCACCACGGAGGCACTGAGTCACGGAGAAATCCAAGGTTCAGGGCCTTTGTTTTTAATGAGAAACTCTCCCGCGACATGTGGTGCCGTCACTTCTTTCGTGCCGCTCGCTTCTCTTCTGCCCAGCCTTCTTTTACGATCTGTCGCGCGCGCGCGATTGCCAGTGAGTCTGCGGGAACATCGTCCGTGAGGCAGGATGCCGCTCCCACATACGCGCCCTTGCCTATGCGAATCGGCGCCACCAGCGTGCTGTCGCTGCCGATAAACACTCCATCTTCGATTACGGTCTTGTGCTTGTGGATGCCATCGTAGTTGCAAGTGATGGTTCCGGCGCCAATGTTTACACCGGCACCGATCTCCGCGTCGCCAAGATACGTCAGGTGATTCGCCTTCGATCCCTTGCCCAGCTTGATTTTTTTCGTCTCGACAAAATTTCCCACATGGGCGCCTTGGCCAATCTCGGTCCCCGGTCGAAGTCGCGAATACGGTCCGACTATCGCCCCCGAAGCAATCCGCGCCTCATCCATTACGCAGCCGGGAAGGACCATGACTCCATCCTCAAGCTCGGAATCGCGGATCACGCAGTAAGACCGAACACGGCAGCCAGAGCCAATTCGCGTCCGGCCCAGCAACTGTACATAGGGCTCGATCACCGTGTCGGGCGCGACTTCAACGTCGGCATCGACGACGCACGTGGCCGGATAGAACACCGTTACGCCGTCGGCCATCAATTGGCGGCACTTGGCGAGCCGCAGCTTCTCGTCGATGTCCGCCAGCTCGGCGCGCGTGTTTCCGCCCAGCACTTCGCTCGCGTCCGGCGTTTTGAAGGCCGCCACTCGTTGCCTCGCGCCGCGCAGCACCTCGGCCATATCGGTCAAGTAATACTCGCCGTGCGCGTTGGCCGTCGAGAGTTTGCCAATGTTGCCGTAGAGCTCCTTCACCGCAAAAACGTAAAATCCGGAATTGATTTCGCGAATCTTTTTCTGCATTGAGTTCGACGCCTTCTCTTCGACGATCGCCCGTACTTCGGCGCTGCGCGGCGTTTTCCGCAGCACCCGCCCATAGCCTGTCGGGT
>Ga0073928_10011741_pt1 | contig 10168 bp, 10 predicted proteins | sample PaiPotPPA55metaG_FD_76969 | JGI IMG/M metagenome (GOLD analysis project Ga0073928, IMG submission 76969) | Iron sulfur acid spring bacterial and archeal communities from Banff, Canada, to study Microbial Dark Matter (Phase II) - Paint Pots PPA... ... | reverse complement strand
CGATCTTCGCGCTCGACAGCTCGCCTTCCGTCGCGCCCACCACCGTGTAGCTTCCCGTGCGCACGCTCAACCCTTGTGGTCCTCGCTGCGAACTCATCACCACCGTACCCGCCTGCAGCTCCGTCATATATTGTTCGCCGCCATTGAACGCAATCTGGCTCCCCGGCGCCGCCTGGAGCGTTCCTTCCACGCTGCTCGTAAACGTCCCCGTCCCCCTAGCGCCCGTACGAATCGTATCGCCGCTAAAAATTGTCGCGTCCGCCGGCGCCGGGGAATTGTTCACATAAACTTCCCCCGCGCTGCTCAACGAGCCCAGCGGCTGGTGATCCTGCGAACGCGTGCGCGCGCCCGCCTGTGCCCCCGAACTCATCAGCAAAATTGCCACCGCGCAGGTGGTCAGCAAACGCAGTACAAAGTCTCGAAAAATTGATCGATTCTTTTCTTTCGGCAGGGCCAAAAATGAAGTCACGGCATCCCTCTCAACCGCTTCGTACCAGCCGCCGCTGCTTATTTACCACCCCAGCTTTGGTTTGTCCATCCAGAACTGACGGAATGGAAGCTTATTTGATTATGAGTAGAAGTTCTCGATAGTCACCCGCCCCTTTCGTTTCCAGGCTAGTAGATGATGCACATGACAACATTCACGCGAATTTTAGCGCCCGCTGTAGCGGTCTCGTCAATCAGGATGGTCGGTGTATGCAGTTCTTTCGCTGGCCGCTCAGCTATCCGGGAGGGGCGTCGACGAAGAATGGCACTCCAAAACGGAACGGTATCGAGACGTCGTTATCCCGTCAGTTTCGCCACCTAATTCGCACGCCCCCGGTTCACGATGCGGCCAATTTTTGTCAAGTTCATCTCGTCAGGACGTAGCGCGATGTTGGCCCCGAACGTATGGGTAGAGACATCCATAACAGGCATAAAGGTAAATCCCGAACCGACGTTTTCCGCTGCATGATGTCGGACCACATAACCACCGATTAAATACCCGAAAGTGCCTCCGACGAGAACGTCGGAAGGAAAATGTTGCCGAGCGGTCACACGGCTGGCGCTAATTGCTAGGGCAAAGGCGTAAGCAGCTATCTGTACAGGCTTGCTTGGATACTCAGATGCGATCACTCGCGCTAGCGCGAAGCTTTCCGCCGCGTGCCCAGAAGGAAATGAACCGTTAAGCTCGTACGAACGAGTGCCATGAGGCCAGAATCCTCCCCGACCGTTTCCTTCGTTGGGACGTTCGCGGTTTGTAGCAAGCTTCAAAGCTTCTACTACGAGTAACGAATCGATAACCGCTTCCGCTCCGAGACGCCCTGTTTCAGCAAGATGCTCATTGTGAGTCCCCAAACCTAGAAAGTAGAGTCCAGCAGAGCCTCCCAGTGTTGCGTAGGACGAACCAAAGCCAGAGATGATATTGCTCACATCCATCCGAGTCTTGTCGACACCAAGACTCTGCTGTGCCTGAGCGTCATAGTGAAGCGCGATCCCCGTGCCTGCGGCAAACGGCACCAGCCAGAATGCGTCCGTGGTCTGGACGCGCAATGGGCTAGTCCAGATCCCGGCCTGATCGTGGACGATGTCTTTGAGGCACTGTCCGAGATGCGTCACGCCGCAGATTGCGGATTGCGTGGATGGCTGCCGTTCGTCCTCTAAGGCCTGATCCGATGCCCGAGACGAACCAGATACCGATTGCGCCTCCTGTACTTGTTCACCGGACGAGTCTGTAGTCTGACCAAACGTTGGCGTTGGACCACAAATCAGAACCGCACAGAACAGGAAAGAAAGCGCAAGACATTTAATAGCGTTTGTATTGCGGGCAATCGACATAATCTTCGGAGCTCCTTTCAAACTCAGTTGCAGTATTCAACCGGATGTTGAGATTTATTTCAATCGCTGTAATACGGCCGTCGATTATTTCTATTCGACGCCTCGAAATGATCCCGCAGACTCAATGCAATCTGTCAACCGAGTCGAAACCAGGGTACAAAAACTGGTGAGTGCGGCAAACGGCGATTGAACCACGGTGACGGAAGCGGCAACGGAGAGGCACAGAAGTTTTATCGAGATCTCCGGTTGCGGGCAGTCAGCGTGCACGTGGGGATAGGCAAATTGAGCGAACTATCTTCATCGGTGTCTTCGATACGGAACGGCCGTTGGGAAGCCGTGAATGCACAGGAGATGCCATTTCAGCCGCGAACGCGCCCGTGGGTCCCAAGGGTGGTTTAGTACGACAAAAGGCCCTGTCTACCGAAAAAATTGCGCAGTAACATCTGCATAGGCAACCTAAATCAACGGTCAAATCGCTGATTTCAATAGGATATTTCCCGGACGGCATGGCAGCCAAGATGCCCAACATACCCGTTGAAGTTGTTCGGAGTACCATGGACTTAGTCACATTAGGAGTGCGAAATGCTTTCTAAATTCGACATTTTCAAGCCACTTAGAGGAGGAACTTAGCTTTAATGGCAGTAGAAGGTTGGAGGAAACCATGAGTCGGATATTCGATGGCCGTGGTTGAGCCGAGGAAAAAGGACGGTAGTCGAACGCGTACCCACGTAAATAGGATGCATTTTCCGGCGCCTCAACGGTTTTCCGTTCCCACCCGCACCTCGCTGGAGGAAAATATGGAGAGACAAATAGTACACAAAAGATCGATTGGTTTGCTCGTGGCGTTTGCCACGTTCTTGACGCTGATAGCGATCTGGAACGGTCCCGATACTGAAAGCGAATGCGGAATTTGAAAGGCCAGTGGCAGAGTCTGTTGACGATGGATATTGGCCTCCAGCTGCGAAGAAACAGCTTCTCCAAGGTTCTCAGGAGTGAGCCGCCGAGGACTAGAGGTAGCGGTGCGTTCGGAGGGTAAAGGTGGAATCTTCCAGAAACGGCGAAACAGGTTCTGGTCGGACGGTTCTCGCCATGCTGCTTGTTCTCGTTCTCGGAGGAGCAATCTACTATATTGCTAGACAAAATTCGTCTCTACAGAACGCAGCCCACTCCGTAAAAGAATCAGCGCAGGATGCGGCCGCAACCTCCAGGGTGCGGACGGCCCTGCTCCTTTCGAAGCAAGTCTCTCCATTTGATATCAAAGTGGAAACACACCAGGGCGAAGTCACCTTGCAGGGCCAGGTATCTTCGGAAGAAGTGAAAGCCATGGCCGGAGCGATCGCGCAGGACACCTCAGGCGTCAAGCAGGTGCGCAATAATTTGGGCGTGAACCCGTCGGCGGAGCGCAACCCGGAAACGGAGCGCCTGGGAGAACGGGTGGCAGATCTCGAAATCAAAACTTTAGTCAGCGATGCCCTTTCTAAGAATGCGGAGGTGGGAGAAAAACGCATCGAAACGGAAGTTAAAAACCGGATGGTGACTTTAAGCGGATCAGTCGAGACAACCAGTCAGAAGTATGCGGTGGAACAAATCGCATGGCAGATTCCTGGCGTGCAAGGGGTGAAGAATAATCTCAACACCACCAACGCGCAGGCGACTCCTGAGAGTGCCGACGAGAAGCTTGCGCACCGGGTCGAATTTGAACTGTACTCGACAAAGGCGATTTCTCTGAAGACCGTGCAAATCCACGCCGACAACGGTACTGTCACTCTGACCGGCACTGTTACGTCCCGGGCGGAAAAACTGCTGGCCGAAAGGATAGCGCAGTCCGTTGCAGGAGTCCGGAAAGTCATGAATAATCTTGTTGCACCGGAGGAAATGCAATTTTAATGATCTGAGTGACCGTCAAAACCTCCCCTCAGCCCAGTTTAAAACTTCTATCTCATGATGGGCTGCAAGCATCCTGTCGACGGTCGCAGAGTTTTCTTCCAATCGGAAGTTGCCAACTCTTCCGACTTGAGGCTTCTAATGCTTTATGGACGCGAGAAGAAGTAGGGCCGTGGGTCTGTTTTCGAACGTGCATGTGCGTTCGAATCTCGACTTCGACACCCCGGTAGTCTCGTGTGGTGAACGGCTCCAACCAACTAATTGGCATTGTTGATTTTAAGCAGAAATGATTGCATTTCGCTTCGTACGGAGGTAAAAGGGAAAATAGCTCTAGAGCTACGGAGGAGGCATGACTCCACCGGATCTAGGACGAATCACAGCTTAAAACGACACCGCTGCTGCGGTGTGCGCAGGCGGCATCTCTTGCGGATCCCGCCATGCAAAAGCAAAGTGACGCAAATGGGGAGCTGCTAGGCTCCCCGTTGCGTTTCACGCGGGCCAGAAGAATAAATGCGGTTAACCGTGCAGCGCTGAAGCTTCGAATCCTGATTCCAGCGGTTAGCGAAATTCATCCGCCTTTGTCCAAAAAGGTTCTGCCAATGAAAGAAAAAGCAGTCAAGAGCGCGGCCCTGACGCGCATGTGTCAGGGCGTGTCACCTGACGACGAGCCGTGCGGTCAACCAGCGACGATGCATTGCCCGACGTGCGGGAGATGGTTCTGTGGTGCCCACGCCGAGGATGATGAGTGGCATCAGTGCGTGCTGCCGTCTGGTGAGGAGGGCGGCGAGGCATAGAGCACCCGTCCATCTGGGGGCAGCGCAGATTGCGGGGGTGGCAGTTCTGTAGTGCAGTCAACGTCGAATCATGCCCAATGCTCCGTTTCCTAGTCTCCCATGTCGAGAACGGTTTCTCGGACCGGTCGATATCCCCTGCTAAAATCCCTCGAGTTCTTCCGCGGGTATTTCCGCTGAGCCTATGTCTGGGAATGTGTGCTCAAAGACCCCACCATTGCGGCAGCCAAGAGGGTGGTTCATCATGCAGTGATGATAAAACGTGTGCAGACCAGATGGGCCGTTATCCTAATAGTAGGCTTCGCATGCCTTTATCCTTGCGTATCTTCGTCGGCACAGGTGGCGGTGAAATATAAGGAAGGGGTAGTTCACGGCTTTCTTGCGCTACGGACTCTGCAGGACGAGACTCTAGCCGATGGGGACCTAACCCAAGTTACTAACGGTGACCGCGTGACCGCTCATCTCGTCTTCCATTTCAAGGACGGCTCCGTACAAGAAGAAACTTCCGTCTTTTCCCAGCGCGGGACTTTTCGGCTGTTGAGCAACCACCTCATCCAGAAAGGCTCAACGTTCAAACGTCCAATGGATGTCACAATCGATGGTTCCAGTGGCAAGGTCACGGTTCGTTATGGAGGACGATGGCGAGAAAAAGGTCATCAGCAGTCGGATTAAACTGCCCCCAGATCTCGCCAATGCCATCGTTCTTACTATGTTGAAAAATATTCGCACCGACGTACCAAAAACGACTTTGTCAATGATCGTCGCTACTCCAAAGCCTCGCCTCGTCAAGCTTTTGATTTCTCCCGACGGTGACGAAGCGTTCTCCATCGCGAACTCCGTCCGCAAAGCCGTGCGCTATATAGTAAAAGTCGACATCGGAGGCGCTGTCGGTTTAGTCGCCCCGCTGGTAGGCAAACAGCCGCCGGAAACTCGCATCTGGATTCTCGAGGGAGAAGCGCCCGCCTTCCTCAAATCGGAAGGGCCGCTGTTCGAGGGCGGCGCTGTAGTGCGGACCGAACTTACGAGTCCGGTATGGCCTCAAAAATGAGCCTCGGACTCTCCTAAGAATTGATCGTTTCGCCGAATGCCATTGTCCTATTCCCACGCGATTTTGCCGCTCTCGCCAACGCCTTTAAGGATTAGAATACTCGCCTCCATGAAGTCCCTGCTCCCGCCCTTCGCGCCATGAGCCCTAGGATCGACGAAGTAAAATCCCTCTTCGAATCGCCGCAACCTTATCTTGAACGCAGGCGCTACAACATCAAAATCCGCGCCGAGACCGTCCAGCATTTTCTTCGCAATCGCGAATTCGCCACCATTCTCGACGTTGGCTGCGGCGACGGCTCCGCCTCTATCCCTCTTCTAAATCCGCAAAGAAGCCTCACGCTGTTGGATCTCTCCAGCAAAATGCTTTCGATAGCGCAGTCCCAAGTCCCGCCCAACCTCTGCGCCAACGTTCAAGTCATGAACCAGGATTTCCTGGCCGCAAATCTAGCGCCTCATTCCTTTGACGTGATCGTCTGCTTGGGCCTTCTCGCGCACGTGGACTCGCCAACAGCCGTGATCGAAAAGATCGCGCAGCTCTTGCGCCCCAGCACCGGCGTGGTCATTATGCAGAGCACTGATTCCTCGGGTTTTCTAAGCCGCTTCGGAATAACTTACCGCCGGATTCTGGAAGTGTTCGGTCGCATGAACTATCGCTATACCCTTACGACCTCGGCCCTAGTAATAGAAATGTTCGCCGCCTGCGGCTTGCGACTCTCGGAGATTTACAGATACTCGCTTCCCGGACTGCCCGGCATTGATCGAATATTTTCGCAGCGAGCCCTCTACAAATGCGTTCGCGTCGCCTATGGCCCTGCCCAAAACAACTACAATACTTGGCCAGGCAAAGAGTGTATCTATCTCTTCGAGTCCGCTCGAATTTAGGATTAGAATGGTCGCTTCCATGAAGGTCTTGCACATCGTGAAGACCGCCCTCGGCGCAAATTGGGCCTACGAGCAAGTGCGAGTCCTGTGTTCGCTCGGCATCGAAGTAGTCGTCGCGCTCCCCTCCGACACCGAAGGCCTCGCTCCCAAATATCGCCAAGCCGGAGCCACCGTCGTCCGCGCGAATCTCGATTTCCCCGCGAAAAATCCTAGGCGCATTCCGGCCACCCTTAGAGCCTGTCGCGAGCTAGTCGCCGACGTCCGCCCCGACTTGATCCACACTCATCACGTCGGCCCAACTTTCACAACCCGCCTCGCACTCGGAAAGAAATCCAAAATCCCGCGAATATTTGGAGTCACCGGTACATTACATCTTGAGCACGATTTTTTCGCTTGGCTCGATACGCACCTTGCAGGGCCCCAAGACTATTGGATTGCCACCTGCAAATGGACACAGCGCAGGTACGAGGCCTTAGGTATCCCGCTCAAGCGAGTATTCCTCGCTTACCTCGGCACCGATCTGAAAAATTACCCGAGCAATCGAACGGGTCTTTTAAGGAAAGAATTCCGAATTCCCGCAGACGCTCCGTTGGTAGGAATGGTCTCGCTGCTATATCCGCCGAAATGGTTTCTCGGAAGTAGCCGAGGTCACAAGGGCCATGAAGATTTCATCGTCGCCCTGGCTAAGCTCCGCGAAGAGCGCCCTGACGTTCGCGGCATCATGATTGGTGGAACCTGGGGAGACGGGCGCCGGTACGAACATCGCGTCCGGCGCTTTGGTAAGAAGACTTGCGGCGACGGCCTATACTTCGCTGGGTTCCGGACAGACATATCAACGATATATCCGGACCTAGACTTGGCCGTCGTACCCACTCATTCGGACGGGTTGGCGTACAGCGTCGTAGAACCGCTTCTTGCCGGAGTCCCGGTCGTCGCCACAAATGCAGGCGGCATTCCTGACTTAATTCGAGATGGTGAGACAGGCTGGCTCGTCCCTCCCGGGAATCCGGAAGCTCTAGCGAGAGCTTCCTTGGAGGCGCTGTCAAATGCCGAGAAAGCCCAAAGATGGACCGCTCGCGGCCGGGAACTCGCCCGCCATCTGCTCGACCTCGAAAAAACCGGTCGCGAACTGGCCGCAATCTACGAAAAAGTCATTCTCGGGCTCCGCCTACCGAGGATGAACTGATGCCCCAACGACGGATGCGTATCTTACATGTGGTCGGTTCTATGGACCCAGGCGGCGTCGAGATATGGCTCATCAACGTGTTGAAATACATCGACAGAGATCTCCTCGAATTTCACTTCTGCACGTTTGGACGCGAGCCCGGACTCTTTGCGGACGAAGTAGAAAGACTCGGCGGCCGGATATTGCCGTGTCCGCGCGGAATAAATCCATGGTCGTTTGTCCGCCGATTCCGGAAGATCCTTCGCGATGGAAAGTATGATGCCGTCCACAGCCACGTAACTCTCTTCTCCGGCGCAGTGCTCCGCTGGGCGCACGCGGAAGGCATTTCAATGCGTATTGCCCATAGTCACACGAGCCAAGACGACAAGTCCGACGGTCCAGCCCGCCACTTCTATCGTAGGGTCATGAAATCCTGGATAAATCGGTATGCCACTTGTGGGTTGGGAGCTTCGACGCCCGCAGCTGCGGCTTTATTCGGAGGCAATTGGGAAGAAGATGAGCGCTTTCGAATCCTGCACTATGGTATTGACTTGCGCCCGTTCGAGATGCCCATCCTGCGAGATAAAGTTAGAGAAGAGTTGGGAATTCCCCTTAGTGTGCCGGTTGTTGGACATGTCGGACGTTTCATTGCCGCAAAGAATCACGTCTTTCTTGTTGAGATTGCCAAAGAGATCCAAAGACGGCACCCTGAAACTCATTTTTTATTTGTTGGCGATGGGCCATTGAAACGAAAGATCGAAGCCCAAGCGAGAAAGTTAGATTTCTCAGACAAGATACATTTCGTGGGTACTCGCACTGACGTCCCTCGACTAATGCTCGGCGGAATGGATGTTTTCGTTTTTCCGTCGCTCTGGGAAGGTTTGCCAGTCACGTTGATCGAAGCCCAGGCAGCCGGATTACGTTGCATCGTCTCTAAAACGGTTGCTGATGAGGCTGATATTCTGCCAGAACAGATTCGCCTTTCACTTTCGACAAGGTGTGAAGTCTGGGCCGAAAAGACGATCGCGGCTCTTAATCGCGGAAGGATCGAAAGCGAATCTGCGGTTAAAGCGGTGGCGCAAACCGACTTTTGTGCGCAGCGAAGTACTTCTTTTCTTTCGGAACTCTACGAGAAGGCAGTGAGGAAATACGAGCATGCGATCTCTTAGAGCGCTTCTTCAGCCTGTGTTTCTCGCGGGGTGGTGTTGTGTCGCAATCGGGGCGATCTGGCAAATCCAAATGCGACCTAGTGAGTCGACCTTGGTCATGACCGCGGCGGTTCTGTTATTAACATCTCTGGCGGTTTCTAGATACGTCCTCAAGCTGTCTCTAACGACAGCTCCCATGATGTATCTATCCCTATTGGGACTGTTTCACTTAGGTGTGGTCGTGCCGTGGACGCTTGGGCTCTATGACATCGAGCGTACTCCTTGGTTTGTGCCTTACGGACTTTCCAAAGGACTAATCCTTATCATTTATTCCATCCTAGCTTATCAATTGGGACTTTTCGCAGCTCTGATTAAGGACGGCCACTGGATAAAACCAAACGTCGCCTACGTCTCACTCGAGGACACAAGAGTCTTCATTGCAGGAATTGCTCTCTTCATAATCGGTGAAATCATGTTTTCTATCGGCCTGGTTCAATTGGACCCAGCCGGATACTACCGACTCAGTTACTCCGAAACATTCCGGCTGCGAGCGGAAACGGACCCGAGATTTTTCGCGACAGGCATTATGTTTTCCTTCATCGGGCTATGCATGGCCGTAGCCGGTGCGTCGAGAAGCCGTATGCGCGTGGTTTACGTCTGTGCTGTCGTGTCATTTTCAACCCTCTTTTACTTGGGCTTTCGAGGACCTGCGCTTATTGCGGTGTTAATTGTCTATGCTGCTGCCCACAAGAAGGGACTAAGATTTCCGCGGTGGCTGCCGTGGGCAACTGCGGCAGTTCTTATGGTAGCGGTTCCAGTTGAGAGTGTTGCCAGAGAGCAGCCGCTCAACCGTTACGCCATTTTGACCTCGCTTCGTCAAATGAATATTTTGGATGGCCCCGCAGAACTAGGCTCAGCTATACGCCCACTCGTTGAGACAACGGCATTAATTGGTCCTGGGGATTATCGTTACGGTTCGACATATCTGAGGGCGATTAGAGGAATCCTTCCAAATATAGCGCTGCACTGGGAAGCTCCCGTGACAGAGTCGTTAGATGAATTACCTCCCAACCAGTGGATCACCGCTATCGTCGATCCTTGGGCCCATAAAAACTATGGAGGAATTGGATTTTCGGGAATCGCAGAACCTTATATGAATTTCGGCCTCGGTGGCGTCATTGCATATTTCTTGCTCTTAGCTTTTCTACTTGTGCGCCTTGAACAAGTCTCGATTCGAAGTTCGTATGCGCTTGCTGCTTGGGCTCTTGTGATAGGCCCCTTAGTTGTGGCGTCCACCCGGAATGATTCGTCAAACGTTGTGCGACCCGTCGTCTGGGGATTGATCTGCCTAGGGCTTGTCCGGGCTACGACGTTGTTATCGGGCTGGGGTAAGGGAAGGTCTTTGCGTTCAGAGACCGAAAAAGAGCACGCCT
>Ga0073928_10011740_pt1 | contig 10169 bp, 14 predicted proteins | sample PaiPotPPA55metaG_FD_76969 | JGI IMG/M metagenome (GOLD analysis project Ga0073928, IMG submission 76969) | Iron sulfur acid spring bacterial and archeal communities from Banff, Canada, to study Microbial Dark Matter (Phase II) - Paint Pots PPA... ... | reverse complement strand
TAGCCTTTGTTTTCAATGCAAGTTGGTTCGACCTGAGTGTTGCGTCGACCCATTGAATCCACCCGATTAATCGGGAGTTAACGATGTGCCCTTGGGGTGATAAATTTCTAGCGAAGAGTCAGCTGGATGACAGTCGATGGCACGAATATCGAAAGTACAGGGTGAGAGACAGGACGGCAAGGCGAGCCTAGTTCCGCGGCACGTAATTGTGGTTCGGGTCGCGTCCTTCGCGTTCAGGTTCGATAGTGTTGAGCGCCTGCGAGAGTGTATTAAGTATTACGAGAAAAAAACGCGCCCTAGCAGCCGAATTGCGACTAAGACCTTGGCCGCAGACCTCGGGGAAGACTGGAGAAAACTCCGTGGATGGGAAGTGGAGCGCTGGTTTGAACGCCTCCCGATGTATCTGCTAGAAGAACCCAAGCGGCAGAAAGTGCTCAAAGCTCTGTCCAGAGCTTTAGCGCTGGCTGAAACCGGAAAGCTATAATTTTTACCAATAACGAGCCCAGTACCGTAAGTCCCGATTTACGCACAAACCTGACAAGTTAGGACAGCACCTGCGACTCTGTTGGGAACACGAAAATGGTACCATCGCCCAGGAAGGAAGATGACGATGAGTGACAAGATTCCGATGTTCCCAACGGCGCACCCTCCAAGGGCCGATGAAGACACAGCGACAATTGAGCAAGTCATAGAACAGGTTCCTGGAGAAATCGAATTAGACAAGATCGTCAAGGCTCAGACATCTCGGCCTCAGATCGTAAAGCGAATGGTAGACTTGGAAAATTCTATTTGGTCGCTTGTTGGGATACTTCTTCTTTTGCCACAGGCCACACGAGACAAGATTGGCGCAACGGAAGCAATCGAGCAGGCACGGTTACTTCTTCTTAGAAGCATGGTGCTGGACCATAACTTGGAGTTACCAACAGGAAAAGAAACAGCATGACGCGCCACGTCGCGCTTCGAGCACGGTAACGCGTAGGTTATCAGAATGTTTTCATGGAGAAGATCAAGCCAGGGTGTGCTTTTGTTTATTTTGCATCAGTTCATCGGCACCTTGGGGATAGATATGTTTGCGGGCTTCTTGCTTGGTTATGGTTTTGACGTACTCCAATTATTCGGTAAGCGTTTTCCTCAGCACACCATGTCCTGGATACTAACTGGGACGCCTTACTACCCCGTTCAAATCGGATTAGGGCTGCTTCTAGGATGGTTAATTGGTCGGCGTGTTCAGCACCGAGCGATGCTCTGGATTTGGATCCTTCCTAGCGCATATCTAACGTATGCGCTCATCGCGATTCCTACCCTCGTTCCGCAATGGTTGCCACCAAAATACCAAGCGGGAATAGGTGAATCTCGATTCAAACACTATTTTGGATGGGGCTGCGGTGGAGTGCATCCTTGTTTCGACCAAAATGCTATTACTGTGCTTTTCTATATAGCCGCTGCCTATTCTATTGGCGCATTATTGGCTCGAAAAGTGCCACAGCCTTCTCGTCCAAACAACATCGGTGAAGTTTGGAAAAGCTTGATCGTGGCGTTCATTTTTCTATTCGTTGCGGTGTTGGAAACCGTGCTGATTCTCCGACATGGCTGGGAATCAATTTATTTACCACTGGTCCTCACACCAGTGGGTATCAGCGCCTTCCTGATGCTTTATGCTTTTATGCTGCACTCGACCCAAACTCCTGATTGAATGCGCAAACCGGACAACTAAGGTATCACCTCACTTCTCCGGTTATCCGACTAACCGTCCAAGTTAAATTTGTTGGGGCTTATAAAATCCTCGAACTACCGCCCGAACAACTTTCTCCGGAAGGGCGCCAAGCCCAACAGGCTCGTGCTAAACAGCAGGAGAGACGAAGCCTCCGGAGTAGTGCTTACCTCGTTCACCGTGGCCACGAACTGGTAGCCTGAGTCCGAGAATGGAGCGCCAGCGTACACGAACGAAGTGCCTACGAGGTATGCGGGATGATCTGTTGAAAAACCCGCCATTTGAGAAGGCGTCATGGTGCTATCGAATACGAAGCCGGTAAGCGACTTGCCGGGCGTCAAAGCAGCGCCCGGATTGCTCGCAACCCACTGAATTGCATAACCATCGCCCGACCCACCGTGAGTAACCGCGTCCATCCACAATGTGGGAGAGAGGATGCTCGTCGGTGATGAAGACATAAAGTCCTGGCCTGGAATCCAACCAAACCAAAACGTGCCGATGTTGGTCGTACCGGTGTCGTGCAGCGTCACGCTGTACTGGTACAGGCTCGGGCCGATCTTCGTTGGCGTGAGGTCTGCAGTCGCGAGGATGGATCCGGCTTTCAGCGGGTTCGCTCCGCATAACCATAGCAGTCCCAATATCGCCAGGATCATGTGCCGTTTGATGCCGCGAATTTTCATGGACGGACACCCCCATTTAATTCGAGCAATCGCTCAGCCACAAAAGCCGCGTTTTCTAATCCTGTTGATTCAACACATTCGCAAGGCATCGCCTGGGTTCGTGGCTCCGGTTGTGCAAAAGTTTGTAGTAATAGTGAAGAAGTCTTCGCTAGCGCTTAGTACCCCCATCAAGTAATGGTGGAGGCGAGGTGTGGCGCGGTGGTTTAGGTGGAGCCTATCTGTTGCCGACCCTTTCGTCTGCCGGTGCCTCACTAGCTCCGCCATGCTTCCGTTTCCACACCGCGCTCATCGAACCGGACGTGCGGATTTGCCGCATCCGGCTCTCGGAGAAGACTCACGCAATCGCCGAGGCCATTGCATGTGACGTCGTCTGCGACTTCTGAAAACAACTGGGGAGTTATCAGGCTCACCGCCAATCTCCCTTTCTATCGTCGCTTCTTACGTCCGCCTTCAACTGAGGCCCCCTCCCTCCGCCGGAGTTACCCGGCTTCGTCAGTACTACGAGCCTCTCCGCCATCCCAGTCAGCCCGGCCGGTCTCTCACGAGTTGCCAGTTGATCCGAACCGCAATCACCGCTGGGACTTCCCGTGTTGCGTATGGTCCACTTTGCCTGCATGCCGTCGCCAATACCCCGGCACGTCTGATGGAATTTATTCGCTCGTACGATTCCATTAGCTTCGGCCTTCCCCGAAACCGGGGCGGGTCGGCTCCTGCATTAGTCTTTTCGAGGCCTGCTCAGCGTTTACTCACGTTACGGCCTGCATGCTCGCCGAGTCGCCAATGCGACCTTCTACACCGAAGGCTTCAGCAGCTTCGTTGCCTCCGCCGCTGCTTCGATTGCTACCGGGTGGAGCGAACCAGTTCCCGGGCGGGTTTAACTCCCGCTGTGGACCACCACCTTTTCACGGCGCACCCGGTAACACGACTTACCACGAGTTGACCTCAAAGATGCACGAGTCCTCGGTGAGCGGACCGATCAGGAGTTAGCTGGCCGAGTCATTCCAAGTTTGCGTCTTTTTGAGGTAGTGTCGTAATTTCGTGGTGGAGCATCGGGCAGGTCAAGAGTGAACGATGATATTTCGGTGGCTTTACAAGCGAAGCGTGACTCGGGTGTTCGGTCGATTCGTTCCTGAACACACGATCAAAGAACTCACAGGTCGTTTCTCCGAATGGGAAAGTTTCAAGTTATTGCTGCCCCGCGCGATCTGCCGGCTATTCTTCACGCCCGTAATGTCAGAGAGTGACGCGCTGCAAACGCTTCAAAAGATGATGCTCGATGCGCTCCGCGATGCACCAGATGTTGCGGGGGATAAGCACGTCACTCGCAACTCACCGACGAAGCCAAATTAGAACAGAGCTTTATTGACGAGTTGGAGACTGGACCGCTGTCGAAAAGCGGGCTAGGTCCTGGTAACGCGCAAACCGTACAAGTGGAATCCCGGTCAAAACCACTTCTCCGGTTACCCGACTAATCAGGAGTTAGCGCGCACCTAGGTGGTTTGAAAGTGATAAGCGGATTCCGGTCACTTATCCAACGGTTTCTGCCCAATTCGTCCCTATAATCGGTGCGTTCTGCCGTTTCAGGAGGCTCCGATGAAGACACTTTCCGATCCCCGTTTTCTTGTGATTTATTCCGCCGTAGTAACAATCGCTTTCGCCGTGACACTGCTTTGTGGTTTCGCAACGGCCCGTAAGGCAAATTTTGACGTGCTCACAGTGCATCGGATCGATTTCGTCGAGCCGGATGGCACGCCGCGCCTAATCATTTCGAATCGCGAAAGCTTCCCCGGTGCCTACATGCGCAAAAAAGAATACCCTCGCCCAGACCGCCGCGACGCCGCCGGAATGCTTTTCGTCAACGACGAAGGTTCCGAAATGGGCGGCCTGATTTTCGGTGGTCTAAAGCAAAAAGACGGCACGATTCAGAATCACGGTCATTTAAGTTTCGATCAGTACGAGCAGGACCAGATTTTCGCCATCGATTCCGGCCGAGAAGATCGGGACAAATTCTCGGCGATTCGAATCGGCGAACGCGGCGACTACCCCATTCAGGAAGCGTACGACGCGAGCCTGCGCATCGACAAAATGCCCAAAGAACAGCAGGATGCGGAATGGAAAAAGTTCTACGCTACACATACCGGCGACGCGAATCGCATTTACTTGGGCCGCTCGTCGGATAAATCCGCTTCGCTGCGTATCAAGGATTCCGATGGCCGCGATCGCCTCGTCCTGCGCGTCAACGCCGACGGTACTGCGGTTGTTCAGTTTCTCGACGCAGACGGCAAAGTCGCCAACGAGATCACAGCCGCAAAGTAGCTAGGGAACCTTGAGTGGTTTCGGAGTTTGGGCGCTAGCTGGACAAGTACGGTATTAGGATCTAACTTGTCCAGTTATCCGACCAGGCAAGTGGAATTGAATGGGTAACACTAGCGCGTTTCGCGGTACTAATATTGAGACCGGTAAACACTGGTCGCTGGGCGCATTCGGCCAAGGGCCGGTTGGCATGCCTTTTTCCCACCTCAATGAAACATCCGGAGAGGCGATACATCTGAAGGGGGATAGGAAGCCGTTCGCCTCAACGCTCAAAGGAGAAAAGAGATGAAACGTTTTTCCAGATTTGCGTTGGTATGGTTGGCTGTGGGTTTTGCATTGGCTCCCCTGCGGGCGCAGGAAGCCCCGAAGCAAGCCCCGGGGCCCGCTCCCAGCCAGTCGGAAGGCGTGCTGGAGGCGTGGAATGACATCGGACGGAAATTGATTGCCATGGCGCAGGATTTTCCGGAGGACAAGTTTTCGTACAAGCCGCAGGCGGAATCTCGGACGTTTATCGCGAACCTGGTGCATGCTTCGGCGTCCATGTACTTCTTCACGGATACCGCCGCGGGAAAGAAACCGCGGCCGTCAAGCTACGCCGACGACCCCAAGGACGTCGGCGTGAAGACCCGGGCGGAGCTTGTGGCCTTTGTGACGAAGTGCGTAGAAGACGGCGCTGCGGAGATCAAGGCCAAGGGCGACAAAGGCCTGATGGAAGCGGTCGATGATGGCGGGCCGCATCTGGACCGGCTGTACGACCTAGCTTACGGCCTGATCCAGCATTCGAACGAACACTATGGCCAGCTGGTGGTCTACTACCGGATCAACGGCCTGGTGCCGCCGGAATCAAGGCCCAAGAAATAGGGAAGTTCTCCGGATCTCTGAACTCTGACACCTGCGCTAGTGCTTGATTAACGCGCAAACCAGACAAGTTGAATCCTAGATCGGTTATCCGAACCAATCAGGAGTTGACCACAAATAGCTGTGTGCCGCGCGGCCCGCTTGGGTGCCCTCGCATGCTGTTGTTTGAGTTGGAGACAAGAATGAGATGTGGCTCCGATTCCATCGAACCGGCTGGCGTCCTGCCGTTTGGACGCGCGCGTATGCACGCGTCCTTCTGAAGTTAGCTCGTTTCGGACAAGTAATCACTAATTGCGTCAATGTTTGGTTCTGGAATGCCGCGCTTAACACGCTTAATCGTCTTACGCGGTTTAGGACGCTTCTTCGTTTTTACTTTCTTCGCCATTTGAGACCCTCCAAGTCTTGCCTGCGTTGGCACCTACACGCTACGTCCCACCTGGGCGCCTATGTTTTAATTGCCAAAGCTCACCAAGCTATAACGCCTCGGCGACCCGCAGCTCAGTCCTGCAAGATGTGCGTGAGTCTACATCACACACCAGCGGATACAAAATTACTTTCGATCAGCGGACAGCACCCAGCGTTTCGGCTCATAGCCCGCCTTTCTTGACAGACAGTTTGGCGGAAGAACCAGTCAAGTGTTTTTGCTATCGGTTACCAAATAGCTTTGCCGCCCCCAAAGCGAAGGCGATTACGCGTGCCGAGAAGGCGGGCCTTTGAACGAGCTTAGGTGTCATCAGCTTTGGCGTGCGAAATATTGAGCAGCATAACCTCCGAGGAGATAAACCGCTAGGTCAGCCCTGATTAATGCGCAATCCGGACAAGTAAAGTTCTAGCACGTCATTTGTCCGGTTATCCGACAAATCAGGAGTTAGCTTCGGCGGAGCTTCCAAGCAGATAACGAGAACATCACTAACCCGACATATAAAACAGAGTTGACTCGGCGGGTCGATACAATCACCATATGAGAACATCTTCGATTCTGGCAAAGTTTACTCGTGCAGGTTTTTTCGCCACCGCTGCTCTCGCCATCGGTTTGTCGGTTTCCGCGCAAGATGAACTCAACCCTCATCCTGCCAACCCTGCAGAACTGCTCGCGGCGGTTGACCGTGCAGACAAACTCGTCGTGTACAACTATAGCGTTGAAGCGGAAGACCAGAATCGGGACATTTTGTATTCTTCCTTAAGGCTTAAAGACATTTCAGAGCTAAGACAGTCACTTGTTATTGAGCCGCCAAAGGAATGGTTTCGTTGTGCGTGTTTGCCGATGTTGGAGATAAAACTCTATCGCAAAGGGAAAGAAATTGGTGTCGTAAGTTTATTCGACGAGCTGACAATTGAGTTCTCAGGGTGGTCGGGTGACGTCCGTATTGCAGACCGAGAAAAACTACTCCGATGGTTTGATGCGCGGGGAATCACGGGGCCTCGCAGTGCAATTGAAGGAGAGCTGGCGAGTGAAAGAGCCGACGACATTGTCGCCCAGCGATGGCTTGCCGCAATGCCGCCTGACCTGCGACCACTGTGGCCGGAGATTTTGCAAAATCCGCTATGGTGGCGTATTCCTCCGGACGCGGCGAAAGTAAGTGCCAGAGTCCTCGAGCCGGTACTTGCGAGCGAATATCCGAACGTGAATCAGCGCATTCGCTCGTTGTTTTCGTGGTTCGGTTCAGGGTCGGGTCATTGGTCAGGATATTATGCTTGGGAAGATGTCCCCTCGCGCATGCTTCTCGAATACTCCGCCGGACAACTAGTAGATGCCATGCAAGGAGAGCCTCTCACAGACGCCGAAGCAGAAGGTGCTGTGCGATTCTTCGTGGTCTATACGCCTGGTGCATTGTTTCGGCCTCCAGAGGATAAGACACTCATTGCACAGCTTCCTGCCCAACTCAAGAAGACGCTTCTAGACGACCTTGCAAGATCCGGCGACCAGGAAAAACTCCAGATGACCAGGAAAGCGTTTCAGATGCCCGATAACTAAGGCCGTAGACCAGGCAAAGTCCAAAGTCCCGATTAACCCGCAAACCGGAGAACTGGAATCGTCGTCTCAACTGTATCTTTTCGGCTCCTTCGATTTTGGCCACGGAATGAGTCCAACTGTGAGGACGAATGCACCTACGAGAACGAGCGCCAGCGTCGGAGCGTAGCCTGGCGTGCCCGCCCGTGTTTCGTATGTGAGGATCCACCAATATCCCATGTGGATCGCAGCCAAACCCATGGCCGAAATCACACCGCCGATTACGACAAGCAATGATCGAGTGCGCCATTTAGACGTGGGTTCGTTCTTCCTCATCAGCTATGGCTTGTAGAGGCTTTTTTCGATAGGAGTCAAGTCACAGAGAAGTCGTCCGGAAACTCATACCGCAACAGAAGGCTTGAACAATGATGTTTCTCCCGGGCAAGGATTGTCTAATTAACGTATTGGACGGTGTTGCACCGACTGGTTGAACTGGCACGTTTTAGGGGGCTGAGAATCGCTTCCTGTGAGGTCGCAAGTAACTTACCTACCGGCCCATGTATCGGATATCTAAGGGACTATAAAGATTATGGCAGCTTTGAATGGTACGGGCTTACCGTCTTCGACATAGGGAGAAAACTTCCACTGAGCAACTGCGTTGTAGCCCACGGAGAATAGCATCGAATCTTGATTCGATCCGGGGCTAGCGCCCAAGAACGTGCCGTCATCATCGACGGAAATTATCACTTCGACTTTAGTTCCGTGTGGCGTGCCTGACGGAAACATGGGATCGACTCTATTAGTAGCGAGCTTTCGAGCTCGTTCGTCCGAAAGCTGGATTACTGGAGGCGCGGGTTCGACCTTTACTTTGAATGGAATGCCCATGAGCGCCGTGACTTGAACTGGGATGTCGTCGACAACCGGTTGCTTCAACTTCCACTTCAGGAGGGCTTCGTGCAGGGGTTGGTCGAGACTAGGATTATCGCAGCCTGCAGGGAATTCCTCGCGGACATTTCCACTGCGGTCCGCCGATACGAATGCCCCGCATCCGCCGGAGTCCTTGCCGCCGACCACAGTGGGCCACGCTATATCGGCGCTGCCAATAACGAGGCCGCGCAGCGCGTCTTCGTCGATGCGCACGATTTGGATGCGATCAAGTGCCGGCGTAGGCGTTTTGACTTCGAAAAGTGAGACACCCGCAGCGTCCTTCAAGTCGTCCTGAGAGTGCGGCAGGGGATCGAGCATGGTGATCGCAGCTGCGATTTCACTTTTATATTCGGGCTCGGTTACAACGCGCCGAGCCACCTGCTTCGCGCCGAACTTCTGGTATTGTTTGTACTCTGCGTTGTAGCCCTTGGTGAAGACGGACTCCAGCCGACCATCTCCCTCAAAGCAGATTACGATTCGATCGACCCGAAAGTGAAGGTCGCCGCACACGCGATCGTTCGCTCCGCCAGATGGTTCAGCGATTTCCTGTTTCACCTGCTGGAGGTAAGAGGCAAATGGTACGGGGTCGAAAACGGCTGTAACGACTTGATACAGCCAGTAAGGATAATAGTTTCCTGTGTCGGTTTCGGAGACGGCTTCGCCATTTACGATGAGCGTTTGGGAGAACGCTGGCGACTGAATCGTGCGCCGATATTTTTCCCGGGAGACCCAATATTCCTCGACTTCGGCATGACGGTCGGATTGCGGATTGGTGGTTTCGCGAACCGAAAACTTAATGTGAAAAGGCGCGCTCCCTGGAAGCGTCAACTGCGATTTTCGCAAGGCCCGGTCTGTGGCATCGCCCAGTTGGATGGTGTGGCGCGTTTGACCGGGCGTCGTGATGACTGCGATGAATAAAAGGGCGATAGGCGGTGCGAAACGCATGGGTTTTGGCCGTTCTGGTGCGAGTTAGCCAAGCGGATGAAAGCCTCGCATGGCCGGGCAGCATTCTACATGCGAAATGACGAATTGAATAACTGAAAGCGAGTTCTCAGAGGGCTCCGCCACATCCAGTACAACCAATTGCCGATCTCCGCACTCACCAGTTTCCTGATCCAGAAAAGAGATTTGCTGAAAGCTCGGGTGATAATCTACGCCTATAATCAACATGTCTGGCTCCTTTCTCCCGAGCCTTGGTCGTCGAACAACCACAGTCTACTCGGGTCGAGGAGCCAGCATTGTTATGAAATCATGTAGAATTCGGACGATTTGATTTTTCCGGTTATCCGACTCATCAGAGTTAGCGTTTGATTTTGGGCGGCGGCAAGCCTAACCCCGCAGCCGCTTTCACGCGACACTGTGATAGGTTCTTGGCATGAGTTGGCAGTCCCTTCTGGTTGGGATATCTATTTCTATGTTTCGGGTGTCGTCGCAATATGTTTCGGTGCGTTCGCCAAGAACGACTGGCTCAAGTGCCTACGCTATAGGGACGGGACTCAACCGTCTTCGTTAATGGCTAGAACTATCGTGATTGTGAGCGGCATTGGCGGCATTCTCATCACGTATTATGTCCGATCCAAAGGGCACTGAACATCTCCGGTAATCTGTGCCAGTTCAACCGGTCGATGCAACACCGTCCAATATGTTGATTAGACAATCCTTGCCCGGGAGAAACATCTGTTTAGCTGTACTCGGTCAAAACCTAGACAGGGTAGTGTTCCGGCGATCT
>Ga0073928_10011739_pt1 | contig 10170 bp, 7 predicted proteins | sample PaiPotPPA55metaG_FD_76969 | JGI IMG/M metagenome (GOLD analysis project Ga0073928, IMG submission 76969) | Iron sulfur acid spring bacterial and archeal communities from Banff, Canada, to study Microbial Dark Matter (Phase II) - Paint Pots PPA... ... | reverse complement strand
TTTCTGATGCCCAAAGATTACATCCGGTTCAAGATAACCGGTGAACTCGAAACGGACGAGAGTGACGCTTCCGCCACCGGGATTTTCGACGTCGAGAGAAGGATTTGGGCCGACGAGGTGATCGCGCGATTAAAGTTGCCAAGGTCCATTTTTCCGAAGACGAGAAAGTCGGGCGATCTGGTTGGCCACCTCACAAACGATGCTGCAATGGAACTCGGTCTTGCTCCTGGAATCCCGATATCGGCCGGCAGCTCCGATCAACCCGCCCAGGCCGTCGGGAACGGTTTGATCGATCCTCCGCTTAGTTCAGTGACAATTGGCACAGGGGGTCAGGTATTTGTTCCGTTGACTAAGCCGCTCTTTGATCCAAACCTTCGGCTCCATACATTCTGTCATGCGCATCCCGCGAGGTGGTATCTCCTGGGAGCGATGCTCTCCGCCGGCATGGCTCTGAGATGGTTTCGGTCGATTCTGGGGAGCGACCGTTTGTCCTATGCAGAACTGGATCGGCTCGCTGCGGAAATTGAGCCCGGATGCGAAGGCCTCATTTTTCTTCCGTACATTGTTGGAGAACGATCGCCGATCATGGATCCACGAGCGAGGGGAAGCTTTGTCGGCTTGGCGTTGCGGCACGGTCCGGCGCACATGACCCGGGCTCTCTTGGAAGGCGTTGCATTCGCGCTTCGTCAGATCATCGAAACGATGGAAGGTTGTGGGGCGAAGCTGCCCGAGCTTGTCGCCTCCGGCAATGGATTAGGCAGTCCGCTCTGGCGCCAAATACTCGCGGACGTACTGGCCCGGCCGCTTTTCCAGGGCCGAGATGAAAATGCCGCTGAGCGGGCCGGCGTGGGAGCCGCCATGATTGGCGGCATCGGAGCCGGGGTGTTCAAAGGATACGAGGAAACTCGACGGCTAGCTCCCGTTTTTGACGTCATCACCGCGCCGACCGCTGATCGAACTGATCGGTATGAAGCCGCCTATCACCGTTTCCTTGACCTATATCCGAGACTGAAGTCGTGGTTCTGAATGTAAGTCGCGTTGGCAAAATGTCGCGTAGGTTGTAAAATCATTCTCACGGTATAATTGTGATAAATATACGAATTACAATCTTCGCTTTCTTGGTGGGGTCGGTTTGTAACGCAGCCAGCAAAACAGGACACTGCGACTAGAGTGCGGAGCTATTGTCATCGCCTTAACAAGCCGGGAGCTAGGCCAAAGAATCCTGGGTATCAAAAACGGCGTTCGGATCTCATGACTCATATTGGTCAGGAACTGGGATTTCATGTTTGTTGCAGACAATCGCTCCAGCCTTTGCCCTGCGTGGCGCGCCATGGCTGCAAAGGCTGGAGCCTTCGCTTACGCACAAACAACTTTCCGCTTGCCATTTAAAGGTCGATTTTCTAGTCTCGGGGTTACTATGGCAGAGTTTGAGTTCCATAATAAAGAGATAGTTGGCAACGTATTTGTGTCCACCAAGAATCAGGGCGATATGATTAGGTTGTTGGAAGAAGCTCTAGCACAAGCAATAGCTAATGAAGAGCAACTCGGTGCTGGACCAGGAGAAGAGAAGCAGCTTGCTTTCAAGCGCCTAAATCTGGATGCTGTCTTTACTTTTGTTCATCGTTCATAACTTCAGCCAGCTTGGCGGTTGTCGGGCTTAGAGTCCAAGATTAGACTGCCTTCAGAGAGAGGGATTATCGAATTCGCATGCAAGTCACCGGATTCACTAGATGCTTCCTCGTTCGTGAGACTAGGTTGTGCAGTTGAAATTGTTTTCAGACCTGAGCAGATAATCCTTTTTAATGAGCGCGGTGCAGTGCAGTCGCAGCGTTCTTGGAGAGCAGAATTATTTGTACGATTGATTCGGGAAGGGTGCTACGTATCTCAGCTAGAAGAATGTGGTACGCCTGCGAGTGTCAAAGAGCTCCTCAAACAGTTGCTTGACCTCAACTTGCTTGAAATCGGAGGTGGCGTCCTTCCGCCTACTTACGGGAGACTGGTTAAAAACCTTGGATTCTTTTCCCTTTTCTCAGCCACCCCGGTTCTAAGCCAAACACGCCTGTCAAACTCGAGGGTGGTAATACTCGGCATGGGAGCTCTCGGAAGTATAATCCTCCAGCTTCTCGCTCTTGCTGGAGTCCAGCGATTCATCATTGTTGATGCTGATAAGGTAGAATTGAGCAATTTGAATCGACAGCCTCTATTCGGTTACAGCGATCTCGGAGAGTTCAAGGTGGATGTCGCTTCAAGAGAAGTATCGAAGAGGCTGCCAGACGTCGATGTTGAGACTCGCCGTGCGCGAGTCACTTCGGAATCTGAACTCAAGACGCTCGAACTGGGTGCCGCTGATTTCGCGATCTCATGCATTGATCAGCCTTACAGACTTATCGAGTCGGTGGTGGGCCGGTATTTTGAAAACTCGAGGACGCCTTACATCACATTAGCGAGTGGCCTCACTGGTGGTTACTGGGGCCCGATAGTGAAACACGGCATGACCTTGACCTACAGCGAGATCATCCGAAGCCATAATTCGCATCCCACGGACGCAGAGGCTGCAGCGCGCGATTCATTTAAGGAGCCCGGCAAGTGGTCTTTCGCTCCGGTCAATTTCGTTATCGCTTCATCCGCTGCTGTTGATGTCACTTTATTCATGAGTGGGCATCCCGACGTGATCTCCCTTGGACGCCGGATTGATTACGACGCGTTTAGACACAAAGGGCTGGGATCATGGCTTGGCGAGTAGCAATCGATACCGCTCCGTTGTCAACGGACCCAGCGTCGATTATTGACCTATCTAGTGAGATTCTTTGCCGGCTTATCTATCTTCCCCTCATCGAGCTTGATGAAACACATCGAGTCAGCCCGATAAGCGCAGTTCAAGGTTGGTCCGAGATCGACCATGGAACACTTTGGAAGTTTTCTCTAAGAGAGAATCTGCGTTGTTCGTGCGGGGTATTGATTGACGCCGCACGGGTCAGCAGGGTCCTCAACGCCAACCTCAGTCGAAGTCATCGCCCTATCGCTTCCTGGCTTCGAGATGCCGCCGTCCCAAGCAGCGAAGGTGTTTTCTCTGTCTCCGGCAGATTCACTTTGACACTACGGCTTTGGTATCCGGTGCGTTATCTACCGTATCTGTTGACTGGTAAGTGTTTTCTGGTTGCCGATACCTTAGACAATGCACGAGCTACGGGCTTGTATCAGATTCGTCACTGGGGAAAGTCCAGCGTACAACTGACGATAAATGCAAACTCGCATTTGGCGGATCGGCTTCCGACGGCGATTGAATTGATTAACGTTCAGACGACGGCAGAATCAGTAGATCTCTTCGCGAAGAAACGGATCGACTTAACGGACCCTTTCGCAGTCTCAGCTGAGCGCGCACAGAATCGGTTCGAGAGCGACGTTAAATATCAAAAGCGACTTTCTATGTTTGCGACTCTGTCGGTCCGGTCATCCCTCGATGACGCCCAGGTATCGCTAGAGCCCAGTCTCGCGTTCGATCAAGACAGATGGCAAAAAATCTCAGCCGGCGGTTCTGATGCCTTTGATCTGATGTCGAGCTTTAGCGAAGCTTTCTCCGAAGAATCCGCCTTGAGTGGAGCGACTTTCGCCGCGAAATCAAGGCTTTGGCTGACGGCTCTTAGCTCTGGGAGGTTAGCATCGTTGGCTTTTGCAGACTTCCATCCGAATGCAGATCTGGCGAAGCATCTCGGCGACTTGCTCCAAACAGTAACAGAACAGACCGTGCGTATTAGCCCGCTTACGTGGGAAAGATACCTTGAGGAAGTGCTTCAACCTTCAGCTCAGTATCTACTAAGCGTCGTTGTGCCTGACTTTGATCATCCGGCCGCCATTCCGCACGCCTTCTACGGCTATTTCGCGAAGTCAGTAGAGTGTTCCAACTATAAACTGCTCATGAAGGAGTTAGGCGCGTTTCCGGCAGAGGCTACGAACAAAATCGGAACCACTTTTTCGAAGTTGGAAGACGAGATCGTCCGGCGTACGCGTACCCTGCCTATCGCGCGATACACGGCGTGCGCTCTCAGATCGAGACGCGCCCAAAAATTTCGATATACTCGTCGAGGCACCCTATCCTTCGATTTTAACTAGTGTACCATCTCACATAGCTAACTGACCTGAGGCGACATCATCACTATATGTGAGACGGTACACTATATGAATATGCAGATGAGACACGATGAGCTTTGGCTTTCGCCAAAATATTACGCCGACGCAACGACGAAAGCATTGCGACAATGGTTTTCGGATCCGGTGGCTAAGCCACTCAGTCTAAAAAACTTCATTTATCCTGATAAGGCACTTGCACTTGGAGCTGCGCTTCAGGAGATCCGTAATTGGCAGCGAAACTTCTCGATCATAACTTCCGAATGTGATGTTCAAGGAGTGGACGAGCGGACCTGGAACGCAACCGAACCTTCGCGCCGGTGGAATCGCCATGATAAGTCTATTCCAGGCGCTGACCTTTCGAACTGGTCGAATCTGTCGCAGGATGCAAATGAAGTGATAGTAGATGCTTTCATTTTCTTATTCGGCGAGCATGGGATGAAAGCGTGGTTGGAAGGAGTGACCGGCTTCTCGATCGGTCAAGCGACGTGCGAGGTGGTCCGCTATCAACCGGGTGACTTCCTCGCTGCTCATTCAGACACTCATGACAACCGATGCATTGGCTTGAACATCTACTTGGACCATTTATGGAAGCCCGGAGACGGTGGCCTCTTGAATTACAAGAATGATCAGAACCAAACGATTGCCATTGAGCCAGTGTTTAACACCGCTTCTGTGTTCCCGGTACGATTTGGCTGCGTCCACTGGGTTGAGCGCTGGAATTCCGACCGGCTAGGCCGCCAAACTATTTCGCTGAGCTACGCCCCGAATCAATCTTAAAGTACTAATCTGCCGCGAGTCTAGATTTGGCCGCTGATCTCGCTCATGGAAAATATCGACGTCATTCAAACGTTCAACAAACTGTTGCACGGCTATTGCGCAGGCGCGGGAGAGGCCATCGAGTCAGACGAATATGTGGTCTATCGGAGTTCAGATTTCTTGAAGTACTACGGGGTAAATTTTATAACCCTGAAGAAGCCGTTGTCATTGGTTAGGGCGATGGAACTTTTTCGCGAGTACTTTGATCCTACTCAGTTCCATCACATGGCATTCGCATGTCCCAATTCGAGCGATAATCGGGAGTTCGTATCTGACGCTATATCTCTTGGATTTCATGTTGAACGATGCAGCACCATGTGGCGGCCATTAGAAGTCACGCTTACAACCTCTTCGTCGAACCTTGTTTGGCTCGAACCTCGCGAAAAAGCAGGCATTGTCAGGCAGGCTTTCGCCGCAGTCAGCGTAGAGGACGGGCTGGTGGCATGCGTCAAAGAAGCTTTGGATTTATTCGAGTGGAAAGCTGATATTTTGGAGAGATTAGGTGGGGGATTCGTTGCATTGACGGCTCACGACCGGTTTGAGCTTCTGTGCGTGACGAGTTACTTCACAATATCTTCGGGTGCGATGGTGCAGGACCTTGTTACTGTTCCGGGATTCCGTCGACAGGGTCATGCATCGACTCTGATCCGCGAGTTCTGTCTCGCGGCTCGTCGCCGCCTGAGAGTCGACACCATTTTCACTGAGTCCGATTTGGATTCAGGCTCCTTACCGTTGTTCGAAAGGGCGGGGTTCAAGTCGTTTGGCGAAACGCTGTTCTTGGTGCGGCGCGAGAGGCTCTAACCCGCAAGAACCACGCAATGACCGAAGCGACGAGACTTCGGCGAGCTCAGTCGAGTCGCTCATTGCCGGCTAGTCGCGCGGCGCAAGCTGCGCTACTAACTTGTCGAAGCGCGGATCTTTGCGGAGGGGATCCCACTGGGGATTAAGCTTAAGGTCCCCGTAAGTCACTCCGGCAGGCGTGTTGATAGAGTTGCCTAGCTGTTGGAAGGCCAGGTCCGGCTCGCTTGTTTGAGCGTAGATCGCAGCAAGGTTAGCCACCAGGAACGGTCCGTTGAGCGCATCTTTGGAAATAGGCAGCATTTCGACTGCGCGCTTTCCTTCTGCGATTGCCGCTTGTTCCTGACCCAAAGCGGCGTCGATCATGCCGAGGGCGCTTAACAGAATTGCGTCTTCAGGGTTTTCTTCGACTTTTCGATTTAGCTGGTCACGCGCCACCGCGAAATCCCCTTCCATGGTGAGATGCCCCCCCTGGAGGCGTGCGAGCCAAATCTCCAGGCATCCGCGGGGAACCATCCCGTCTTCAACGAAAAAGTAAAGCTCCGTGTGCGAGCTTTTGCTCAATATTTCCTTTGCAGCCCTCCAGTCGCGGGCGAGTAAGGCCGTATTAAAACGCCACGAAGCGAAACTCACGTTATCTTTCACCGAAGACGGAAGAGCTTCCAACGCAGCTCGATAGTTCGTTAGTTGCGCCTTTCCTAAAAGCGCTCCCTGGGCTTTTAGGACTTTTAGATATGGCTTATCGGGCTCAAGTTCGATTAGGCGACTGCTGGCCTGCTCGTAATCTCGATAACGGCGCTGCTCGCGATAGTTTATCGCCAACTGGCTGATTGACTCTGGATTTCTGGGATCGCGGGTGACAGCCTCTTCCAGGCCTCTCGTCGATTCTTCCCAGCGGCCTTGCCGACGATCGATCTCCGCAATGAGTCGCATTGCCTCAGGACTGTTCGGTAGAGACTGTTTAGCGATGGTTGCCTCAAGGCGAGCACTCTCTTCTTCCCCAAACCGTACGTAGCGGTGATAAGCTGCCGCCAGATGAACCTCAGGAAGATCTGGTCGCAGACGCAAGGCTTCATTCAGGGCTGCATCACCAAGCGCGTACCTCTCTGGTGTCTGATCAATTCGGTCCAGATATAAAGTGTCGTTAGCCTGGGCGGTTAGGCAGTATGCGAGCGCGAATTTCGGATCCATTCTGGTCGCTTCCTCCGAAAATCTAATAGCCTTGAGAAGGGCTTCATTCTCTTCTTTATTAGAAAGAAAGCTAGAATTCTCGATTAATTGCTTAGCCTGGAGATAAAGGTCGTAGGCCTCTAAATTGTCGGTTGGCTTTTCTTCGATGCCCTTCCTCTCTTTTGGAGTCAACCGGGCGCTCAATCTCGCGGCAATCCTTTGGGCGATATCGCTTTGGATCGCAAAGATGTCCGTCATATCGCGATCATAGCTTTCGGACCAAAGGGTTTCGTCTGTTCGAGCATCGATCAGTTCGGTTGTAACCCGGACTCGATCATCGTCTCTCCGCACAGTGCCCTCGACCACATGTGCGACTCCGAGAGCATTTGCAATGGAGCGCAGATCCCGATCCCCGCCGGGTCGATAACTCATCACTGAGGTTCGACTAATCACCCTGAGCTGGGAAACTTTGGCAAGGTCAGAAAGGATCTCGTCCTGAATGCCATCAGCAAAGTAGATATCGTTCTTATTGTCGCTCAGACTCTCAAATGGAAGCACCGCAATACTCTTTTCCGGCACTTTGATTGCTCGCGATGAGGTTGCGGTACCTTCAAAAGCTGGGCGGATGGATTTGAAAAGCACCGGCAGCATTAGGCTTCCAGTAATCAGGAGTGCCAGCGCGGTCCACAGAATCTGGCGCACCCTTGGGGACGTTCCAACAGCTCGTACTCTCGCCAGAATCCCATAGGCGTTCTCCCTGATGCTGAGTGGCTCGACGGCAATTTCCCTTATGCGCTGTGGAGTCATCAAACGCCCAGCTCTGATAGCTCCTATAACTATAGGTATGACCTTCAGGAGTTGGTCCGGGCTCTGAAACCGCCGCGCAGGGTCCTTTTCCAGGAGTATTTCTAGTAAAACTCTGACCGACTGCGGGACGCTCTTCAGTTGGTCAAGCGGCAACGGTGCGTGCTGCTGCTGGTACATCACCTCCGCGGGAGAACCCTGAAATGGTAACCGGCCGGTCAGCATATTCCAGAGCGTCACACCCAGAGAGTACAGATCCGAACGGATATCGACGCCCACTCCCGCAAACTGCTCAGGACTGGAGAACTCAGGAGTCCCAGCGAAGACTCCGGGTGTCGAAATCGCGTCTTCGGCAGGCGTTTCGGTAACCGTCTTCGCCAGCCCCAGATCGATAATCTTCGCCGTTTGACCGCCTTCCGCCTCCGGGCTGACCATGATGTTGGTCGGCTTGATGTCGCGGTGAACGAGGTTTTGACGGTGCACTGCGGCTAAACCGGCAGCGACTTGAGCCACGATATTCAGCGCCGGCTCTACCAGGAGTCGGCCTGAGCGCGTGATGAGATTCCCGAGGGTTTCCCCGTCGACAAACTCCATTGCGTAGAAATAATTCCCACCGCTTCTCCCGAGATGGAAGACCGAGGCGACGTTTGGATGCCGGACACTGGCCGCTGCGCGCGCCTCACGCAAAAAACGAATCCGTGCCGACTCGTCGCCTAGATATCGTGCACTGATGACCTTCAGGGTCACCGTCAATAGCAAGTCAACATCAAACGCCTTGTAAGTGACGCCCATCGCACCGTGTCCCAGCTCGATCGGTGCCCCGTCCTCGCCCTTCACCAGCTCATAATGCTCGAATCGATGTTCCAGCAGCGAAGAAGCGGATACACTAGATTCGGCATTGTCATGAAGGGCGCTCCGCAGCATGCATACCGGGCAAAACTCGCTGGCGCTGTCGGCTGTCAAAGGCGCTTTGCAGGTCGGGCAGACGCGCATCTCCTCCGGCTCCAGCGGTGGGTCTCCGGATCCGGCGTCACCGCCCGATTTTTGGGCATCAGACATGTTTGGACTATCGATTTCGGCCGCGATTAGGGCATTTCTGATCGCGTGGATTTCCCCTCGACCCTCTATTCCGCGCACTCTTCATCCAGAAGAACAAATTCCAGCTTATGGCCTCTTTTCTGGACGCGAGTGCGAGCGACCGCATCCGACGTCCATTTAGAGTAGCAGATATGATTGAAGTTTGGAATGACACAGTTAAGCAGCGACAAAGCGGTTCGCTTCGCCTACCGCAACGCTTGACAACTAACAGCCAGGTACGTTAGAGAGGACCTGCATTTAAACGTTTAAATGATCCAGGTCATCGAGCCATTCGTTGATCGGATCCAACCCCCGGAAAAGGAGTCATCATGCGTCTATATTTCTGCCATGCGGCCATCGCCGCATCGGTTTTACTTTGTTCGGTCTTAAACAATTCAGCACAGGCCGCCGGAGAAGAGGTCGCGGTCGTCGTAAAAATCGGTGGTATCCCGTGGTTTAACGCGATGGAAAAGGGCATTCAAAAGATGGGTAAAGAGTATGACTTAAACGCCTACATGGTCGGTCCTACCACTGCCGATCCTGCCCAACAGGTGCGAGCCGTCGAAGACTTGATCGCTAAGAAGGTGAAAGTTATCGGTGTCGTTCCAAACGACGCCAAAGCCTTGGAACCGGTTTTTGACCGCGCTCAAGCAGCCGGCATTCCAGTCATCACCCATGAGTCACCCAGCCAAAAAGGGAATACCTGGGATATCGAAATGATCGATAACGCGGCCTACGGCGAAGCGCACATGAAGAGCTTCGCGGAAGCTATGGGTGAAGAAGGCGAATACATCGTTTACGTGGGCTCATTGACCGTACCGCTCCACAATTTATGGGCGGATGCGGCGATCGCTTATCAGAAGGCTCATTATCCCAAGATGAAGCTCGTGGCCGACCGGTACGGCGTGGCGGAAAGTGTCGACGACAGCTACAAGACGGCGATCGACGCGATGCTCGCACATCCTAATCTGAAGGGGATTCTGACCTTCGGCAGCCAAGGCCCAATCGGCGCCGGGCGTGCCATCAAAGAGAAGGGCAAGGCCGGCAAGATCGTGTTGGTGGGAAGCTTTTCCCCTTCACAAGGCGAGAAACTCTTGAAAGAAGGAGTGATTCTGACGGGCTACATGTGGAACCCGATGGAGGCCGGTGAAGCAATCGTTACTCTCGCCAAAATGCTAATCGACGGCAAAGAGATCACCGACGGAATGGATATACCCGGGTTGGGTAAAGTCGCGGTCGATAAGGAGACCCGCGTGATCAAAGTCGACAAAATGCAACCAATCACCAAAGACACCATCGACAAGCTCGTAGCGCTCGGACTCTAAGCCGATGTGGCTGGTGACTAGTGGCTAGTGGCTGGTGGCTGGTGGCTGGTGG
>Ga0073928_10011738_pt1 | contig 10171 bp, 15 predicted proteins | sample PaiPotPPA55metaG_FD_76969 | JGI IMG/M metagenome (GOLD analysis project Ga0073928, IMG submission 76969) | Iron sulfur acid spring bacterial and archeal communities from Banff, Canada, to study Microbial Dark Matter (Phase II) - Paint Pots PPA... ... | reverse complement strand
TGGCCTTCCAGCGAAATTCCTTGTCGAGTAGCGCGATCAATTCTCGAACCGTTCTACGCGGATGGCGCCTGAGAACCGCGGCTATCATGTCGACCCGGGTGAGGCCACCATTCTGCGTCGCGCTGCGAGCGTCGCGTCCTGTCTTCGGCTTGCCACCCGCTAATTTGAGTATTGCGCCCGGGTTGCTGTTGCGCACCCCTCGCCTTCGGGCTCGCCGCCGCTCGTTCTCTCGCTATGGCTGGCGCGGGTACCATCTCGCGCGCGGTACCGCTTCCATGAATGAGGGTGGCCTGAAGCAACTCGGCAATCGCCGCTTGATCGGAATCGAACAACTCATCCGCGCGCTTTAGACCCTCCAGTCGTTTGCTCAGCGCCTCGACCTGCTGATGTCGCGCCTGGATTTCTTGCTCGACCCCGGTGATCTCCTCGCGCACTCGCTTTTTGAACGTATCGACCGAATTCATCTCGCTATTTTTCCTCAAGGACGCCGCCCCGTAGTTACAGTGTTGAACGTTTTGGTGCGGCGCCTTACTAACGACAACTTGTCATTTGCGTTAGCTGTTTTGAAGGTGACTGTTTAGAGCAAAGCTACCCCTCGGATGGAGATTCCCTCTATCTACTGCAGAATCAACGTTGAAAGAGGCGGTGACGGTCAACGTACCGGCCAAATCGCCTCGACCGTAATCTGTAACCGACACGAACTATGCGTTGGCCGTGATTCCATTACAGGCCCGGGGAGATTGCATCTTCTGCGTGTCATTTGACCGTGCTTGGGGCACAGCCGTGCTCCGGCCAATTCGAGCCATTTAGGGGTGCCGGCAGCAGCTCTGATCATTATCCATGATGGTTTCGCCGGCGGCCAGCAAGCTGAGTATTGTCCTGAAGTGAGACAGTCATCGGCATCTTTCTGTTCTGTACTTGCTAAGCACGGCTGGCTGAACTCTGGGCTAGCGTTTCTTCATCTAAGCATTATTAGTCAGCCGCAAGAAAGTGTCTGGAATTTATGACGAAGGGTCACTAATGTCATACAGTTACTATGGCGATTGAAATACTAAAACGTTGCGGCAAATACGTCTTCATCATCGATGGCGAACGAACCGAAACGTTTTATTGCCAGAAAGTCAAGAAATTCGGCTATCCCGATAGCGATATGGCGCTAAGAGCGGCTTTCGGGGAAGCAAATCCACACGACAAGTCGGAAGGCGGAACAACAGCGGACTACATCTGGCAATGTCGTCATTGTGGCGGGTGGCACCTGGGCGGAGCGTAATCGGCTAATACTAAGCCTTGGGAGCCATTCGGTCATTCACGGAAAAATCACATCACCATTCCCCATTTAGGTTCTTCTAAGCAAAAATCCCCTATTAGAACCGTTGGACTTCTTTGTCTTGCTTAGTCTAATGCTGTCTTAGAAAGGAGAACCGAACAAAATGATTGGGAAACAACAATGTGTATGGGTGTGCTCCCTTGGCGTTCTGCTGACGTTGGCGGGGGTCGGTCCCGCTCTCGCCCAACACACGGCAAAAGCACGCCTTTTGCCGTTTTCCAATTCAACCCTTTTCGGGTCATACATTCTGAGGTTCGCGGGATACAATACAGACAAAGGCTTTGCTGACGGGTTAGGCATCTTCTCCTTTGATGGGAAGGGAAACCTCAGCGGCGCGGACCTACAAGGACTAGATTGCCACGTATCTGGTTCGTACAGCATGAACGGCGATGGCACCGGAAGCGTGAGCATAGCCCCCGCGTGCCTTTATCACCTTCCTGGTGATTGGAATTTCGTGATTGCGGACCGCTTGGGTGGCAAAATATACGCCTTCGCCAGTGCAGTAAGCGCAACCTTTACTCGACGGGTTATACTCCGGCATCGTTTCACTGCTGCGGACCTGTCAGGCTCCTATGCATTCTTAATACGCACCAGTTTTCCCGGTGCAATGGGTGCTGGCGAACTTGCCGGAGTGGGGATTCTGCATCCTGATGGAAAAGGCACTGCCTCTGCGACCATCGCCCTGCAGGCTCAGTTCGCGACCTGTAGTGGCACTACAAACGGAACTTATACCGTAAACCCTGACGGAACAGGCACTCTAAGCCTCGCGGTGATTTGGGTTCCGCCCAACTGCGTTTACTCCGAGCCGGTTAGTCTGACTCTGACGCCGTGGAGTTTCGTTTTTGACCATGCTACGGGAAACCGACTTGACCTGTATGCGAACAGCGAATTGGTTGACGGCACACTCTCTCGTCAGTAATCGATTTTGTGAAGGCTAAATAAAAATCGCTCCAGCCTGACATCCGCGAGGCACCCTGACAGTTGATGTGGCTGTCGGGGCAGTCCTCTCTCCATTTCGCATTTCAAAAATGAGCTTTTTGGGCAGAGCGGTCGCGCTCGAGGGCGAGCCAATTACCACTTTTGCCCCTTTATGGTAATGCCAGCTCATCTCGAATCCCGATGGGAGTTGAGCTTTGGCGGCCATCATTCGCCTTCCCCAAACACCATTTTCGGCAAGCGCGCAAAATCACCCCCTTCGCGGCAGGCGAACAGCGCGGTCAGGACGCGTGAGCATGTGAGTCCGGACGAAGGTCGAGAGGCTCATCGTCGCTGCGCGACAAGTGTCGGCGGGCGGGTGGCCGAACGCGATGCGTTGCTGATCATGATGGCGTATCGTCACGGTCTGCGTGCATCGGAAATCGCTGGCTTGCGTTGGGACCAGATCGATCTGAAGGCGGGTGTGCTCCACGTCACCAGACGCAAGAACGGCTCACCCGCGACGCATCCCCTGCGCGGTCTGGAGCTGTGCGCGCTGCGCTCCCGGAGGCGCCAACAGTTTCCCAACTACGACCGCCGCAACCGCGCGCGATGGTATTTACCAATTGCATGAAAAGAACTAAGTCACCCGTACCACCAGGTCATAGCCCCGATTCAAGGAAAAAAGTTGGTGGTTTCCAGCCGCGCCAGCGGCTATTTCTCCAGCCACGCAGTGCGCGCGGCGGTATTTCTTCTCTTCGTTCTTTGTTTGATTGTGAAATCAAATTTCGCCGCGCCGGTAATTGTCGATCTGGGACAGCGCCGCTCGACTAACCTATGGTCGGGTCCTGACTTCGCCGGCGAGCGGCGCCTCATCGCTAGGGCAAGGTGCCTCGTGGCGCGGCTGCCCGCATGGAGCATGACGTTAAAAAGCTCGGACCGGATGCCGATCGGGTAATAAGTGTGGGCCGACCTGCCCTGCCCTATCCTGGTCGCCAGCGTTGGCGATTTTCTTACCGAACCGCGTCAGAATGTCTTCGAGCTTTTCCACCACACCACCACTCCTTCACACGCAATTAACACGCGGGTGTTATGTTACCCGCCCTTGGCGAGGCAAACCCCGCGAACGCTGGCGGTGGGAGCGCAGCGGAGAAAAGGCGGGATGCTGGCGACACCCGCCCCGCTGCACCCGTTTCGCCGTTAGTTGCGCGGTCCACGCGCCTGATCGAATAGTTCACTGAGTTTCGGCTCTGCCACTAACCTCCCCTCCTCCTTCCCTCAACCGCCTTACCGTTTCAGTAATCTGCCGCCGCCGCTCCGCCGTGTCCGGATCCTTGCGTTGCCACGCGTAGCGTAGGGCTCGCGCTAATCTCTCGCGCTGCTGCTGAAAGAGCAGGTGTGTCTCGTCCGCAAACTGCAGCACCGTGACATCGATTGGCTCGGCGAATTTGGCGAGGGCAAGCAGCAGCTTGATCGGCGCCTGGCGGGTGAATTCGTCAAAGTCCATCCCGACGAGTTCGCGGAACACTGCTGCCGCGGCTTTGTTGTCGCGCTTGCTCACCGCCCTACCTCGCGCCTTACGATCTCCTGGCCCCCTACCCCGCTCTCGCTCCGCAATCTGCTCGGCATGCACGGCGCACAGCTCATATTGGCGTTGCGGACCGCCGCCAGCCTGACGCTGCGCGCGGTTGTGGTCGCCTTAGCTTTGCAGTTATTGACCTTGCACGGCGCCCGATAGCCGCACGGCCAGAGCTCGATGACTTTAGTGTCATCGGGCATTACTCAATTCCGCAACCAGCGGGAGCGCTCGACGAGCATCATGCGCACCTGGTACGCAGGTCTGGCGCCAGGACTGAGCCCCGCGAGCATGAGCATTTCGAACCACTGGCGTTCGCGTTCCAGTGCTTCGAGGAAGTGTGCTGGCGTGAACCAGCATTCACAATCGTCTTCGCTGCTACTCCTCCCGAGTCGCATCGGCTACCTCGACGTCGATTTCCTCGACGCCCTCCCCTGCCGGCGTCAAGTCGCCGGCCAACTCATCGCGGTGTTTGTCGTGCCGTTCTGTAATTTGTGCCGGCCGCACGGCCACCTCGGCCAGGCGCTCCGCCGCTAGCGCGAGTCTCTCGGCGCTCTGGGCGAGCCGCTCCACAATTTGCAGCAGTTCGGCCTGGCCCTGGGCTTTTCTCGGTTTGGGCTTCGATGACGGCTTTTTGGTTGCTGTGGTTTTTGCGGATGATTTACTTCGTTGCGGATTGTTTTGTACCGATTTGGTGGGACTGGGCTTAGTCGCCTTTTTCATTTCCTCAACTCCTCTACTCAGTGCAGTCGGCTATGGGGCGGCTCATGATCCGGGTGCCAGTCGCGTTCGCGCAATTCGGCAATGAGTTCTGCCTCATCGGTGTAAACATGATCGGCCTGGGCGAAGATCCGGCCAGCCGGATCCCGGTAAGCGACCCAACCATCGCAGTCGGAGGTGAAGGAATCCGCGGAGATGCCAACCGCGCGGTCCTGGGTGTGGGTATGGTCCTCGCACTGCACCGCCGCGCTTTCAATGCGCCAGGCGATTATGCGGGTACTGAACAGGCGTCCCTGGAGCCAGCCGAGATTTTCCCAGCCGGGTTCAGCCGGCACGATAGTTAGCGCTGATTGCGGTTTTTTCATGAAAGTACTCCTTTGGTATCGGGTCGAGCCTCGATAGTCTGTGCTTCCATCTGCGCGCCCTCCCCTACTCATCACCTAACCACACAACTCGACCCACAAGAGAGGACGCGTAGTGGGCCCTCCCGTTCTGCTATTTGACCGCAGATCAACGTGGCCAGCGCCGTTTCCTCATTCTCGCTATAGAGTCAAAAATCAAACGCCGGGCGACACCACCGGGATTTTGCCAAGGTCCGTGCTGGTCTGTGCTGAGCGCCGCCAGCAACATCAGCCCGGCGGCTGTGTAGCGTAGCAGCATACGTATTGGGGCTGTGGTCCAGACAGACCGTCGTAAGCATGCCAGTAACCAGCCCTCTTTCGATGTTGAGCAATCGTCAACTCTAATCGCGCAGATTTTGCCGTGCGCTATACTGGTCGGATTTCCTTGTGCCCCACTCTGCCCTCGCGCTCCTGCTGTCATTCAAGCCGCGCCGCTGCCGGCGCGATTTACCGCCCCGTTCGGGGGGGCGCGGTAAAGTTTTCTATGCGTCCGTGCTACCGAAGGCGGCTTACTTCAACGACCAGGTGACGAGGCGATTGGTCGCGCGATCCGGCGCAGTATGCACGAACTTGTCACGGCTAGTATAGAGATGGCCGGTGACTGCGCTTTCGGTGGTCTTCCAGCGGTATTCTTTAGCGAGTAGTGCAATCAATTCACGCACGGTGCGGCGCGGATGACGCTTGAGAACCGCGGCTACCATATCGACGCGGGTGAGGCCGCCATTCTGGCTTGCAGTACGACTCTGGCGTTTTGCCGGCACGTTGTTACGGCTCTGAGAATTAGACGAGCGCCGCTTCTGTGCATTAGTTGTGTTCGGACTGCCTGTAGCTTTTTGTACTTTTGCCACCGGTGAGGTCGGCGTCTCCCGAGAGATAACACTGCCATCAGCCGTCCCCACCTGAAGCAATTCGGAGAGCGCCCCCTGCTCCGACTCGAATAACTCAGCCGCCCGCTTCAACCCTTCCAATCGCTTATTTAAGGCCTCAAGCTGCTGATTATGTGATTGGATTTCCTGCTGGACCGTGGCGGTCTCGTCGCGCAACCGTTGTTGGAATACATCTAAAGAGTTCATTCAAAACTTGTCCTCAAGCAAAACCGGTCTTCAGATAAGATCCCACTGTTCAAGAATCGATTCTTCACCTGCAGTGGCACTTTCTTCAACTATAGTTGCAACCATTTGTCCGGTCAGCCCTATGCCCCTGGGCAGCATCAGGTCTTTAGACTCGCTCAGGTCAGGCCGGATAAAGATCTCAAAATGCCGGTCCTCACTGCACTGATTATCCCAGCACTCGCCGATATGCCTGCTGCGGCGGCCGCTCGACGTAAATCTAATCGCAATACTTCAATTGCGCTGGTAGAGGAGCGCCTAATCGTTCGAACATGGGCGCCATGCTCTGGGCGACATAGTTCAGCCAGACCTCAGGCGTTTGATGCAGTTGAGGCTCCATGATCACTTCTGCCCAGCTAAGCCTGTAAGCAGGGACATGATCACACCTGGCCCTCTGAGGCCGAGGAGCGTGGCTGGGCCAGGATGACAGGGCGTCTCGCTTAGCGCTTGCTGAAAAGCCTAGCGGGCGCCCAGTACAGAGTCTTTCAGTGCCTTGGCAGGCGTGAAACGCAATCGAGTCCGCGCCGGAATCTTATCTGCTCGCCGGTGGCAGGATTGCGGCCTACCCGCGCTTACGAAATACCCCGAGGCCGGCCAGGACGCAGCGAGCCTTCCTTCTTGAGCTGGCGGGTTACTAACTCGTTGAGTTCGTCGAGTGTGGACTTGGCCTGCCGTTTGGTGATGCCGATCCTGTCGGCCAGGTAGTCCGTCATTTGAGTCTGCGTCATCCTCCACCTCCCAAACCACTGCCAATATTGAATAAGATGAATGAGCGCCGCGCCAAGTTCAAGTAGGGCGAGCATTCCATGCCTCAGAACTCCCGGGTCCGCGCCAGGGTCACCATGAAGGTTGGCGACTAATTCCTTATTGAGTCCCACCAATTGGCGCGTGAGTCGTAGAAGAGCACAAGTTGGGGCTGTCGGAGAATCAACCAATGACGAGTCGGGGCCGTGCAGCACGGGCGTCGTACATATCTCTATTTCTTAGGGACAGGATGGCAATCCTGAATCTGATATTCACGTGCCATAATGCAGGGCATGGCGCATGCCAGGTCGCCGGTGCGCTTGCGCCTCTTTCCGCCAGACGATCTCGCCATTCGAAGCTGTAAAGCAGGGCGAGGAGTTGACGCTGGAGACGCGGCGGGGCTACGAAGCCAGAGGTAATGCGGACATCTCAGATGAATAAGGAGCAACAGATACATGCCCTCTCCAGTCGAGGCTCCTGCAGCGCAGAGGCGAGCCCACAACTCTCGTGCGAAAGCCATCACCAAACTCTTGAAGGATTCGTCTGTGAGCGCCGAGGCGCCGCATAAGCAGCTCTCGGATTTGCACGAGCAGTTGGAGGAAATTGCGGAGGCGATGGCGCTCCCTCGCAAACCCACTCCGGAGGCTCAAAACCTTGGCGCATTGCTGCAGGCGCTGCACGAGCTTGCGAGCCAGATGACCGCGCATCCACCGCTGACGGGAGTCGAGTGGAGGGACCATCAAAGGACGTTAATCGCACCAAGCCCTTGATTCGCCGGGCTTCAGCCAGCGCGCAAAAACTCGCCAGGCAACTCAACGACATGAACGAACACGGGTCGACCATCTAGCTTTGGGTACCGTTGAGAGGCTCCCGTTTTCGCGGGAGTGCCCCCGGCTGGTCATGCTGCGCGTGGTTCACAGATTATAGCTTCCGATCGATCAACAGAGTGTGCGCGGTAGGATTGCTTTGCTCACAATGAAGCGAAATAGGCAAAGCAGCCCGGTTCAGACCCTTTGCCATAGATTTCGGAGAAGTAATCGGTGCTGAGCGTGAGCGCTCGCGGGCGCAGATACGAGATACCGCCAGTCTTCTGAATAGGGCTGGCTCTGCGTCGTTGGATCCCGGTGCCACCGACGCTCGCTAAAACCTTATGACAAATTGGACCGGGCCCGTAACTCACGTGGGTGTGCGCCATTGGCAGCCGTAACGATCCCTTCCCGCTCCATCTGCTCAACTATTCTCGCCGACCGGTTATACCCGATTCTGAGCCGACGTTGAATCATCGAAACCGAGGCCTGGCCGGTCTCGAGTACAATCCGCAACGCTTCGTCATAGAGCTGATCGCGCTGGTCCGGGTTAGGTGACCTGTCCTCCGCGTCCGTGGCAGAGGTTTCGAGAATCTCCATCTGATAATTGGGCGCGCCCTGGGCTCGCCAAAAATCGCAGAGCTTGCGGAGCTCGGTCTCGGACACAAAGGGTCCATGCAAGCGGCTAAATTTGGCACTCCCAGGTGGCATAAACAGCATATCGCCGGCGCCTAGCAGGCGCTCGGCGCCAATTGCATCGAGAATCGTGCGTGAATCCACCCGCGAACTGACCTGGAAGGAAATCCGCGCCGGCAGATTCGCCTTGAGCAGACCTGTGACCACGTCTACCGAAGGTCGCTGGGTGGCGAACAGCAGATGAATCCCGGCGGCCCGCGCCTGCTGTGCCAGTCGGGTAATATCGCGTTCGACCCGCTTGCCGTGGCTGAGTAACAGATCGGCCAGCTCATCGATCACAATTACGATTTTGGGCAACCGGCGATGCCTGGGCGTGGCGCACTCTTGCTCGCTGTTGCCAACGCTCTCGGCTGGTGTGGCACCTCGCCCCAGCGGTCTGCTTTGGATGAACTGATTGTAGCTATCGATGTTACGCACCCCCAGTTCCCGCATCAGCCGGTAGCGCGCCTCCACTTCACCCATGGCCCAGACCAATGCCGCCGTGGCTTTCTCCACCTCCATCACCACCGGCACCAGCAGATGCGGGATACCTTCATAGACCGCCAACTCCAGCATTTTAGGGTCGATCAGGATGAAGCGGACATCATCGGCAGTGGCCTTAAAAAGCATCGACGCCAGCATCGTATGAATCAACACCGATTTGCCCGTGCCGGTGGCGCCCGCGATGAGCAAATGGGGCATCGCTGCCAAATCGGCCCAGACCGGCCGGCCGGCGATATCCTTGCCGAGTGCGATCGTCAGGGGGCTGGCCGCGGTCTTGAACTCCTTTGCTGTCAGCAGCTCCCTCAGATAAACCGGCTCGCGTTTGCCATTGGGGATCTCGATCCCGACTGCGGCCTCGCCCGGAATCGGCGCCAGGATACGCACGGCAGGTGCTCTGAGCGCCAGCGCGAGATCGTCGGCTAAATTGACGATCTGGCTGAGCTTGACGCCTTCGCCGGGTTCCAGTTTATACATCGTGACGACAGGTCCGGGCTGCATGGCGACGACCTGCGCCGGCACGCCAAAGCCGGCGAGCTTTTGTTCCAGCACACGCGCGCTGTGTTCGAGCGCTACTTCATCCGCCTTGGATTTTTCCAGAGGCGGATTATCGAGCAACTCGAGCCGAGGCAGCTGATAGGCCCCTTTCATCCGGGCGGGGCGTACGCGGACGCCAAGTACGGAATCGTTCAGCGCCTTGGCCGGCGTGAAGCGTAGCCAGGTCCGCGCCGGAATCTTAATCTTCTCGCCCGTCGCCGGATTGCGGCCCACACGTGCCTTGAGTTTGCGCTTGCGGAACACCCCGAGGCCAGCCAGGCGCAGCGAGCCTTCCTTCTTGAGCTGGCGGGTTACTAACTCGTTGAGTTCGTCGAGCGTGGACTTGGCCTGCCGCTTGCTGATGCCGACCTTGTCGGCCAGGTAAGCCGTCATTTGCGCCTGCGTCATCCTCCACCTCCCAAACACCTGTAAACATTGAACAAAATGAACGGCACCGGCACAAAGTTCAAGACGGGATTGGCATTCCAGCGTTTGGGTGGTCAGGCCAAATGTTTCTGGCGGGCACTTTGCCGAAATTGAGCGTTTTGGGCAAAGCGGATCCAATTCCATAAACGACCCGTTAGTAGCGGCTATTCCAAGCCGTGCACAGCTGCCGAGGCTTACCGCGCGCAGTGCGAAAAATAAAAACATAGGATAAGGACGCTCGGCCGTTTACAACGAGCTGTAGGGTTTGTCAGCGCGCGAGACTGACGTAACGTTCAATCGATATGCCCAAGGAGCATCGGACACTGGGCGACGATGTCGTTGCCGTTGCGCACCCGAGCACTGCCTGGAGATGTACCATGAGCGCTTCCGCGTCCACCATCGGCACTATGAGGACAGTCCGATTCCACGGGTTC
>Ga0073928_10011737_pt1 | contig 10171 bp, 9 predicted proteins | sample PaiPotPPA55metaG_FD_76969 | JGI IMG/M metagenome (GOLD analysis project Ga0073928, IMG submission 76969) | Iron sulfur acid spring bacterial and archeal communities from Banff, Canada, to study Microbial Dark Matter (Phase II) - Paint Pots PPA... ... | reverse complement strand
CCAGAACGACACCTATAGCTATCCGCACATGTTCCTGGCCGAACAATTATCCGGAGCTGGCAAGAGCGTGCCGCCCAAGGACGCACGGGCCCAGCGTTTAATTCAACAATTAAAGGACTGGAATGGCATTGCCGGCGCGGATTCGGTGGAAGTTTCTTTTCTGCAAGCCGTGCGGCGGTCGTTGCTGGAAATGATTCTTGAGCCTTATCTCGGCAACGATACTGAGCTCTACAATTGGCGCAGTATGGCATTTCTGCAAAGAATTCTTACCGAGCGGCCCGCTAAGTGGCTTCCTCCCGCGTACAAAAGCTATGACGACCTGCTAAGCGCAGCGGCGGATCGAGCAGTTTCGGAGCTCGCCGCGCAAACGAAAAGTCAGCGTCCAAAGGATTGGCCCTGGAAACGATTTAATTCCCTTCAAATGCTGCATCCCATGGGAAAAACGGGCATTCTCAAATTGCTCTTCAGTGTCAGCGACAAACCACAGTCGGGAACAGTTTACAGTGTGCGGGCCGCAAGGAAGAGCCACGGCCCGTCGGAGCGCTTCGTCGCCAATCCCGCCAACTGGGATGACTCGATTCTTTTAATCACCTCTGGAGAGTCCGGGCAACCAGGAAGCTCACACTACTTGGATCAGTTTCCTTTTTGGTATGAAGGAAAGCGGATTGTGATGCCCTTTAGCGATGCTGCTGAAAAAACTACGCGTAAACACACACTAACTTTAAAGCCCGGATCGTGACTGGCTAGAAAAAGGCTGTAGTGTGAACTTGTTTTCGATCTCCTCACATATGGCCTCAAATAAAAATCATCGTCGCGCCATAAAGCGATTGTGTCCTTTCTCGCGCGTGCCTTAGAATGCTGTCATGTTGCTCCGATGGCGATTTCAGATGGCTGGCGTTAATCGCCGGCACTTCTGTTATTCGAAGTACAAGGCTGACGCGTGAATTCTCCTGCACCTAAAAAACCAGAGGCCCCTAAGAAACCCGATTTTGAGCGCTCCCTCGCGCGTCTGGAAGAAGTGGTTCGCCGCCTCGAGAGCCCGCAACTCTCTCTCGACGATGCCATGCAGCTCTTTGAAGAAGGCGTCGCGCTTTCTCGCGAGTGCCAGAAACAATTGGAAGAAGCCGAAGGACGTGTTGAAATTCTGTTGAAGAAGGCTGATGGGAAACTGGCGCCCGAGCCGTTTGAACCGGAAACCGAGAACGAATCTTGAATTTTCGCATCCTCCCGCCTGTTTCAGTGCCCTTCCGATGAACCTTCCCGATTTTTTTGAAAAAGATCGGCTGGCCGTTGACGCTGCACTCGACCGTTTGCTTCCTGCTGAAACAACCGAGCCCATATCCATTCACTCCGCCATGCGCTACAGCGTCTTCGCCGGCGGCAAACGCATTCGCCCCATTCTCTGTCTGGAAGCGGCGCGTATTTTTGAGCCCGATGGCCAGCCTGACGGGTCAAGCAAGCCCGAAGCATCCGCTGCAATGCATGCCGCCTGCGCCGTTGAATTCATCCATACCTACTCTCTAATTCATGACGATCTGCCCGCGCTGGATAATGACGATTTGCGCCGCGGCAAACCCACATGCCACAAACAATTTGGTGAGGCAATCGCAATTCTGGCTGGCGATGGATTGCTCACCTTGGCGTTTCAAATCATCGGTGAAAGCTCCACGAGTGCGGAACGAACTCTCGCGATTTTGCAAGAAGTGAGCAGCGCTGCCGGCACGGTGAAGGGTATGGTCGGTGGGCAAGTTGTCGACCTCGAAAGCGAAGGCAAGCGTGTCGAACGACAGACCCTCGAGTATATTCATCGCTCAAAAACCGCTGCCCTTATCCGCGCATCCGTGAGTAGCGGCGCAATCAGCGCGGGCGCAGGAATCGCCGATGTTGCGCGTCTTCGTAGTTTTGGCGAAACAATTGGCTGGGCCTTTCAGGTGACCGACGACATCCTGGATGTGGAAGAATCATCCGCGGCTCTCGGTAAGACTGCGGGCAAAGATATCGCGCAACAGAAGGCCACCTACCCGGCAGTGTTTGGTGTTGGGCAGTCGCGCGAAATCGCTGCAAAGCTCGCGAACGACGCGATTGCACAACTGGATTCGTTTGGGGAGCGAGCCTCACGATTGCGCGCCCTGGCAGAATTTCTCGTGCACCGTCGCGCCTGATCCGTTTTCGCTGAACGCTCCGGCTCTCCATGAAACGAAAGACCCCACGGACGCGGCTCGATAACTTGCTAATCGCGCGGGGCCTCGCTTCGAATGCGCAAAAAGCGCAAGCGATGATTCTCGCGGGCGAAGTGTTTGTAAATGGAGTTCGGATAAGCACCTCAGGCACGCCTATCGCGGAAGATGCATTGGTGGAAGTAAATCGCCGCGAACAACGCTATGCCAGCCGAGGCGGGTTCAAACTTGAAGGCGCTCTGCGAGATTTTCACCTCGATCCGGCAAGCAAAGTATGTCTCGACGTCGGATCTTCGACCGGAGGGTTCACCGACTGTTTGCTGCAACATGGAGCAATTCGTGTCTACGCCGTTGACGTTACAGTGGACCAAATCGCCTGGAAATTGCGCCAGGATCCCCGCGTGTTGCGGATAGAACGCAATGCCAGAGAGCTTAGTTCGCAGGACATCCCAGAATTGGTGGACCTCGTAACTGCGGACGTATCCTTTATTTCTGCTGGGAAAATGCTTCCACCAGCGGCAGCCGTAGCCAAGGAAGGCGCTATCTTTTTAATCCTAGTGAAGCCGCAATTCGAGCTGAGCCGCGAGGAAATAGGCCCTGGCGGAATCGTCGTCGATGCGGTCCTACACGAAAAAGCAATTTCAATCGTTCGGAACGCAGCCTCATCAGCGGGCTTGGAGTACCTAGGCCTTCAGCCGAGCCAATTGACGGGCACCGAAGGCAATCAGGAATATTTTCTGCACGCACGCAAAAAGTCGCTAAGGTAGAATCGCTCTCACACATGCAGCCCGCACATACGTTTCGAAATATTGGCATCATTTCGCGGCCAAGGCGCTCCAATCTTACCGAAGTGGTACCGCCATTGCTCTCGTGGCTGGAAGACCGCGGCATTCACGTCGCCTATGACCAGGAAACCGCAAGCTCCCTGCCGGAACCATCCGAAGGACGTAGCCGCGAACAAGTTGCGACAGCTTCGGACCTTTTACTCGTTCTCGGCGGCGACGGAACGTTGTTGGCGGCGGCACGCGTGGCCGCGCCCAGAAGCATTCCCATCTTGCCGATCAACATGGGAAGCCTCGGTTTTCTGACTAGTTTCATGTTGGAAGAACTTTTTCCAGCTCTCGAAGACATTCTCGCCGGCCGGCTAACGATAAGCGAACGCGTCATGCTGCATGCCGAGCTTCAACGCGGCGAAAAAATCCTCGACAAGCAAACCGTGCTGAACGAAGTAGTCATCAACAAAGGCGCGCTGGCACGCATGATCGAATTAGAATTAAGCATCGACAGGGATTTTGTGTGCCGTTATCGCGCTGATGGCCTGATCGTCGCATCGCCGACCGGTTCTACGGCATACTCTCTTTCCGCAGGCGGGCCCATTGTCCATCCGTCTGTGGAGTCCTTCATCATCACGCCGATTTGCCCGCACACGCTCAGTGACCGGCCGGTGGTAGTGGGCGACACCTCGATCATTGAAGTGAAATTGTCGGCCGGCACCGAATCCGTTTTTCTAACGCTTGATGGACAGAAAGGGATTCCGCTGCAAGCCACAGATCGCGTGCGAATTTCTCGCGCTCATCAACGTTTAAAGCTCATTCAAACGCCAAATAAATCGTATTTTGAAATCCTGCGCAACAAGTTGAAGTGGGGAGAAGCGTAGAACAAATCAGTTTACGCGCTTCGCTTTCAAGAAAAACTATCAGCAGCGAGCAAATCCTTCACCGTTTCACGCCGCCTGATCAGCTGCGATTTTTCTCCATCAATCATAATTTCCGGCGCTCGGCATCTTCCGTTGTAGTTCGACGCCAGCGACATGCCATACGCGCCGGTGGCCCAAATCGCCAAGACGTCTCCGGTTTTGACAGGCCCAAGCTGCCAATCGTGCAGGAAACAATCGCCGGTCTCGCATACCGGGCCCACAATATCGACTCGCTCGCGCGCCGGCCGCAACTCTGACCGGTTGCGCACCGTCTGCGTAATGGGATGCACCGCGCCATAAAGCGATGGACGCATTAAATCATTCATTGCGGCATCCACGATCACAAATGTCTTTTTGCCATTGCGCTTGTTATACAGCACGCGCGTTAACACAACTCCGGCCGGTGCAATGATCGTACGACCCGGCTCCAATAAAAGATGTACGCCTAACGGCCGAACCAGCCGCGTAATCATCCGCGCGTACTCAACCCGGGAAGGAACCTTTTCGTTCGTGTAGCGAATTCCCAACCCGCCGCCAAAGTCGAGATACCGCAATGCAATTCCATTTTTTTTCAGTTCGCGAACGAAACCGACCACTCTTTTCAGCGCCTGCTTGAACGGCTGTGGCGTGACGATTTGCGATCCGATGTGCGCGCTGATTCCCTGCCAGCGAATCCACTTCGAACTCCGGTACGAGAGGTATAACCGCAGCGCTTCGTTCCAATCGAGCCCAAACTTGTGCTCGTGAAGGCCGGTCGCGATATGCGGATGCCCGCCAGCCAATATGTCGGGATTCACACGCACAGATACGCCGGGCGGCGTGCCACCGCGTTTTACATGGCGGGCAGCTTCTTCCTGCAATACGTCCAACTCCGCTTCGGATTCCACATTAAATAGCAGGATGCCTGAATTGCCGCGACGGCGAGCACCGGGATACTGCAAGGCATCTCGAATTTCCTCGCGCGTTTTGCCCACGCCCGAATACACGATGCGGTCGCCGCGCGCCTCGATACGTCGAAGATGTTCGAGCTCGCCGCCCGAAACAATATCGAACCCGCTGCCCAGCTTGGCAAGATGTTTGAGAATGGAAAGATTGCCGTTCGCTTTCATCGCAAAGCACAGCGTATGCGGCACGCCCGCCAGCCCCCGGTCCAGTTCGCGAAATGCGTCGGTCATGGCTGCGCGGCTGTACAAATAGGCGGGCGTTCCGAATTTCTCCGCCGCTTCCGCGAGGGACACCCGTTCACAAAAAATCTCTTCACCATGCGCAGCGCTGCCGGATTTTGGCCTCCAGCGAAGATGCGGCGTGAATGTGGTTGGATCTACAGCTTTCAGGTGGGAGCGCGGTTTGCTAATGCTCATCGAACTTTGGCAATAACCAGCGTTCGATCATCCGCCAGCGGAGCATTCTGCGTAAACCAATCCACTTCGCGCAGGATCAGGTCGGCCAGCTCAGCGGATTGTAATTCATGATGCTGTTCAATCAGCTTGCGCAGTTTCTCGGTCCCAAAAAATTGGCCTTCGAGGTTGGTACTCTCCGCGATGCCGTCAGAATGAAAAACCAGTATTTCTCCGGGCTCCAGAACGCCGTTCCATTCGTCGTAATTCACTTCTTCAAAGATTCCCAGCGGGAATCCGGTCAACTCTATTTTGTCGCAGTGTCCATCTTTGTAAAGCAACGGCTGCGATTGCCCGGCGTTTGCGACGCGCAATTTTCGTTTGCCCTTTTGCCAGGTTGCAAAACACGCGGTCATGAATCGCCCTTCGATACGACGCTCGCCGATGATTTGGTTCATTACCTTTAGGATGTCCGCAGGTTGCAGTTTCTGCGGCGATAAACTACGCATGATTCCGATGGCCACGGCGCCATAGAGCGCGGCAGCCGTGCCTTTGCCACTCACGTCGCCAAGCGCTATGCCAAGCTGCTGCGGTCCATAGCGCAGAAATTCATACAGGTCGCCGCACACTTCCCGCGCGGACAGATACCGGGCGGCCATATCAAGCCCATAATCTTCGTTGGGCACCGGTTGCAACAGCGCACCTTGAATGCGCTTCGCGGCTTGCAGATCCCGTTCTAAGCGCGCTTCGTCACGCGCCAGTTTTTCGTACAGCCGCGCATTCTCCAGTGACACCGCCAGATTCGCTGCCAAAATGGAAAGAGTCTGAACGTGGTCCTCAGTAAAATAATTCAGCTGCGGACTTTCCAGATCCAGCACGCCGATGACTTGCCCCTTGTGAATCATCGGAATGGCCAGTTCCGATCGCGTTTCAGGATTCACCATCAGGTAGCGGGGATCAGCGGAAACATCCGGGACGCGCACAGGCGCTTTCAAAGTCGCGGCAGCACCCACAATTCCTTCGCTGACCGCCACCCGCAACTTGCCCTGCACGTGCTGGCCATGTTTCACGTCAATGCGGTGGCGAAAAACTTTTTGTTTCTCGTCGTACAGCATCAAGCTGAGGATCTGGTAGTCAATTACGCGCTTGATCTGCTCGGCTGCGCGGCGAAGTAATTCCTCTACATCCAGTATGGAACTGGTTTCGCGGCCAACCTCGTTCAGCAGTAAAAGCGTTTCCGCTTGGGTGCGTTCTTTTTGATACAAGCGCGCATTTTCAATCGCCACCGCCAGCCGGCTGGCGAGCAATGTCAAAATATTCTGTTGATCGGGCGTAAAGTAATCGGGATGGCGGCTCTGAATATCGAGGACACCGACGCATTTCCCTTGCAGCATGAGCGGCACGGCCAACTCGGAGCGCACATTTTCTATCGCGGCGATGTAACGGTCGTCTTTGGACGTGTCGCTCACACGCACGGAATGCCCGGTGGCCGCTGCTGTGCCCGTAATTCCCTGCCCAATGGGAACGCGTAAATTCTCAACGAGTTCGCGAGGGTAACCGATCGAAAAACAGTGCTTGAGATAAGCGCCGCCGCCCTCGACCATCAGCACACCAAAAATTTCGTAATCGATGTGCCGTTTGATCAGCGCAGCAGTGCGAGCCAGTACTTCGTCGAGATCCAGGGACGAGTTAACGCCTTCCCCGATTTCGGTGAGGGTTGCCAACACTTCGGCGGGAAGCGGGGTATCAGTCGTTTCGGGCGCCACTTCAACCCGTGCCTGTCCTGGATTCATTGCGTATCATCATTATAGCAGGGGGAATGGACCGGCCGGCTCGGCGTGTACTCACAATAAGTTACGATTGAAAAGCGCTAGATTCCAAACTTGGCCAGCGCTTCCTCCATAATTTTGACGCCATTGCTCGTGCCAATCCGCGTAGCGCCCGCGCCCACCATGTTCAGGAGATCATCCAGCGTGCGAACGCCACCCGAGGCCTTGACGCCCATTTCGCACCCAACCTCGCGCCGCATCGACTCCACATCCCCAATCGTTGCTCCGGAAGTGCTGAAGCCCGTCGAGGTTTTTACGAAATCCGCCCGTGCATCACGCGCCGCGCGGCAAGCGCGCACTTTTTCTTCTTCACTTAATAGCGCTGTCTCTATGATCACTTTCAGGATCGCCCGCCGTTCGTGAACCAAGCGCGCCAAACCTTCGATTTCGCTTCGTACCGCCGCATCGTCGCCGGCCTTCAACGCTCCGATGTGGATCACCATGTCGATCTCTTGGGCTCCTTGTTCCAGCGCCACGCGCGCTTCGTCAAACTTTACAGCCGGTAAATTAGCGCCTAAAGGGAATCCGACCACCACGCACGTTTTGACCTGCGAATTTCGCAGCCCTTGCGAAACTTGCTTAACGAACACTGAATTTACGCATACCGATGCAAATCTATATTGCAGCGCCTCCCCGCAGATGCGCTCAATGTCGTTTCGCGTAGCTTCCGCTTTTAATAAAGTGTGATCGATGAGCGCAGCCACAGCGCCGCTATTTGTGGGCTGCACGTTCACTTTTTAGAGCCTTTCCGCTTGCGCTTCTCTGCTTTCCCAATGGTCAATATTCCGACATCCAAGAGGTTACGGTAACGCTCGGCATAATCGAGTCCATAGCCCACCACAAATTCGTTGGGAATCCTGAATCCCACGTAGTCGGCTTGCACCGCGGTGATTCGCCTCTCCGGCTTGTCCAAAAGCGCGGCGACCCGCAAATGCAGAGGCTTGCGCTGCTGAAAAATACTCAGCAGGTAATGCATGGTCATCCCGGTATCCAGAATATCTTCAACCACAATAACAATTTTCCCTTCGATGCTGGAGTCCAGGTCTCTGGTGAGCCGAACTTGACCGGAGGAATGCATTTCGTCTCCGTAACTCGATACCGCTATGAAATCAAAAGAAACTTCCCCCGGGATTTGTCTGGCAAGATCAGCGAGAAAAAATACTGCCCCCTTCAATACTCCCACTAGGTGCAGAGGTTGGTCTCCAAAATCTCGTCGTATTTCGTTCGCCAACTGCTTAATGCGCTTCTTGATACGGTCGCGCGGGATCAGCACGCGCACACTTTCATGGACATGCTCAGCTTGTCGAGGTGACGCATTGTTCTTAAGTTTTGTGGTCATGTAATGGATTCGAACCGAATCGAGACTCTAGCGCACGCCTTGCGGTGAGAGCAAGCCGCGCCCGGCCTCTTTTGTTTCACTCGCCCCCCTCAATTCGGTCCGCGACGCAGTTGGGTGATTTTGCCCAAGCTGTAGGATATGGTGGAGCAAAATTCACCCAGAGCGTGACCAATGCAAAAATCCCAGCCGGAACCGTGGTTGCGAGGCACTCATTCAGAAATTCCTAGTGTACCTCGCGCGGTGCTCCACGCTATCGAACTCGCGCAGGAAGACCTAGCCTCCTGGTGTGGTGAACTGAGAGAACAAGAATTGTTTGCCGCCCCCGCGGGCCTGCCCTCCATCGCGTTTCATCTTCGCCATATCGCGCGCAGCTTGGATCGGTTACTGACATATGCGGAAGGGCGTCAACTTAACGAACGACAACTACTGGCATTAACCAGTGAAATGAACCCTCAGGCTACACTCGCTGAAATCTTCAGCGAGTTGTCAGAAGCCTTTACAGAAAGTTCCGCTAGAATCTTGAAGTTGAGCGCGCAACTCGCCACTCTAAATGAGCCGCGCACTGTCGGCAGGAAGAATCTGCCGACCACTGCGGCCGGACTTCTCGTACACATCGCCGATCACACACAAAGGCATGTAGGCCAAATTATAACGACCGCGAAGATTCTGGTGGCGCAGCGTGGCTAGTCCCTTTGACCACCTGTTCGACAAAAAACCATTATCGCCTGCCGTTCAGTGGCATTAGGACATTGCTCACAGGCAACCTCCACAGATAGAATCGAATCACTATTGATCTTCTGCGATATCGTCACAAGCGGAACGATCGCCGGTTCGCCAAACGCCTCCGAACCCTCGGGTTTGGATGAAACCGGCCAGCCAAAGCATTTGTGCGTTGTCGATGAGAGGCCTCAGAATTTGTGTGGAATAACCGGCTTCACGAGTAAAAATTGGGAAGCTCCTCCGGGTCGCATCAGGGACGCCACAAGTACGTTGATTCATCGCGGACCTGACCAGACCGGTGTCTTTGAATCCCAATTATTCTCCATGGGTGCCACCCGCCTCAAAATAATTGACTTGCACGGAGGGGATCAGCCTATCCTTTCCGAGGATGGCGACACCGGAATCGTCTTCAACGGAGAAATCTACAACCACCTCGAACTCAGACGCGAACTGGAGGAGCGCGGTCATCGTTTCACATCGCATTCGGATACGGAAACCGTTCTGCATGCCTTTCTCGAATGGGACAAAGAGTGCTTTCCACGTTTGCGTGGAATGTTCGCGATTGCCCTATGGTGTAAATCCGATAAGCGGATCGTTCTGGCGCGCGACCGCATGGGCATCAAGCCGCTGTACATCAGCCACCAGGGCGAAGATCTTTTCTTCGGCTCTGAGCTCAAAGCGATTTTTGCTCATCCGGAAATCGAGCGGATCATCAGCCTGGCGGGCTTGGATTGTTACCTCTCGCTAAATTATGTGCCGTGCCCGTGGACCCTCGTCGACGGCATCGAGAAACTTCCGCCTGGTAACTGGTTGGAATGGCGCGATGGACAAGTAACTTCCGATTCGTACTGGCGTTTGCCATTCGGTCCATCGAAACACTGGACACTCGATTCCGCCAAAGAAGAGCTGGACCGGCTGATGCAAAGCGCCCTTCGTGAGCACTTGCTCTCCGACGTCCCCCTGGGCGTTTGGCTAAGTGGAGGCATTGATTCTTCCGCAATTTTGCATTACGCGGCGCAGGCGTCGAGCTCCACCCTCAAAACATTTTCAATCTCCTTTCTCGGCCGGAGTTT
>Ga0073928_10011736_pt1 | contig 10172 bp, 9 predicted proteins | sample PaiPotPPA55metaG_FD_76969 | JGI IMG/M metagenome (GOLD analysis project Ga0073928, IMG submission 76969) | Iron sulfur acid spring bacterial and archeal communities from Banff, Canada, to study Microbial Dark Matter (Phase II) - Paint Pots PPA... ... | reverse complement strand
GCCAACGCGGGGCAACGGTGGCCGGGCCGGCTCAGCATCACGGTGCTGCTCACCTGGACCTTGATCTCGCTGGCGACACAGCAAGACCTGGGCAACTACAGTTCAGCGCCGCCTGGGCGGCTGACCCCCTGGATGCTTCTCATCGCCGCAGGGCTGTGCGGTGCGGCGCTCGCCGCCTCCCTCCGCGCGCCAGGGCAGGCCGCGACAGGCGCAGAGCGCCTCACCGTTTCGGCGTCCGGCTAGAACCGCTTCAGCCGTGGCGCAGGTAGCGCACACGGCGGCGGCTGCGTTGCGCCTCGTTGTCCATCGGCACAATGCTGATGGTGCCGTCGGGTTCGAGCATTCCGAGGCGCACCTCCTTGACGTTGCCGACCCCGTGCTCGCGGATCGCCATGTCAGCCTCTTCCTTGTCGATCCCCTCGCCGCCCAACGCCGCCTCGACGAACTTCCCGTCGCGGATGATGATGCGCGGGCGTGGCGCCAGGATCCGGTGGAAGAAGTCGATCCGATCCAGCTGCGCAATGCCCGAGTTGATCAGCACGAGCACGCCGATGATGATCAGGCCACCGGTGACCGAGCTGTCCGGTCCGGTCATCGCGGGCTGCACCGCATTCGCCACCAGGAGGATCAGCACCAGGTCGTACAGGGTGAATTGCCCGATCTCACGTTTGCCAAAGATGCGCAGTGCCGCGAGCAGCACCGTGTCGATGAGTGCGCAGCGAACAATGAACTCCCACGGTGGGATGGCGGTATGAAAGAGATCCACGCGCAGTCCTCCGGAATCGCCGCCGTCTGAATGCCGCGGCGGCGGCAGCGGAAACTCTAGGAGGAAGGGGTGTGGCGAACGCGCAGCCCCCGGAAATGGACGCGGCGCGGCCGGCCTTCCCTCGTCGGCCGAGCCGGACGCGACAGCCGGCCGAGGCGGCCGGCGGCGAGCGCGAGTGCCGCCAGCCAGGCCACCACCGTGGTGGCGAACAGCACGTATGCGACGTCCGCGACCCACGCAACGCCGGCGTGGTTCTCCCGCATCAACAGCAGCTGCGCGCTGTTCAGCGTCGCGGTTCGCGACGAGAGGAGCGGAATCGCCTGGAGACTCTGATCAGGCTCCGCAGGCATCTCGATCGGAGCAGCCGCGACAGTCGAGCCCTTGCCCAACATCACGATCACTTTCCAGTTGCCACCTGCGGGGACAGCGCGGTCAGCGATGTACGCGCCGCCGCCCTCCGGCACGAGTTTCGCGTTGACCACACCGCCGCCCTGCCACGCGGCCACCCGGAACCAGTCGGCGTCGGCAGCGGCCGCGCTGGGTGACAGCACGACCTGGACCACGATGTCGTGGGTCGTGACCCGCTGGCCGTTGCGGTCAACGATCGATGCGGCCGGTCCGACCTGCCATTGGGTGACGTGCACGGTCGCCGCGCTTCCTTGACGCGCGAACGGCACCGCGAGCAGCGCGAGCATCGCGGCGACACCCGCCACCGTGATCCAGCGTGAATGCCAGGTCAACGCGTGGCGTGAGGGCGCGAGACGGGTCGCGAAGGTGATGCCGGCGACTGACGCCGCTATCGCGGCTGCCAGAGGCACCCACATCATTGGGAGCAGGTCGGTTGACCAGGGCTGCAAGCCCCACACCTGCATCCACAACCACTCCGATGCGACGCCAACCGTGCCGATCAGCACGCCACCCAGCGCTGCGCTGCGGAAGCTGCCGCGCGTGACGGCGAAAGCGACTTCGACGCACATCGCCTCCACGATGTAGAGCGGAAAGTGCGGCAGCGTATGGCCCAGGACCGGGCCGATGAGCAGCGCGACGGCGCCCCGCATGACGAGGAATGCAAGCGCGACGCGGACGGCTCCCCACGGTCCCAAGAGGGCGCGACCAGCAGTGAGCGCGAATCCGGCTGCCAGCGCGATCAAGAGAGGGTGATACAGCGCCTGCCACTGGGGCACGCCCATGTCGAATTCGAGTTGAAACGTGGACAGGCCGATGAGGACGGTGCCCAGGATCACGGTCTGCAACCTGCGGCGCGCGCGATTGACCGAACCAGGCGCCTCCCACAACAGCAGCGCAAGGGCAAGAGGCGTCAGCGACGCACCGCCGATCATCACGAGATGAGTCGGACTCCACATGGTGACGTCGATGCCGTAGGTGGCATGCCAGAGGTCGTCGAGCGGGAACGCGACCAGCGCGGCCGCGCTCAGGACCAGCAGCACGGCGGCACCGGATGGAATCACCAATGAGCGGACGTGCCACCCCGCGGCCGCGCGGTCGCGCGTTGCGTACACGATGGAGACGACGGCTGCAACGCCGATGCCCAGCAGCCCCAGGATGATGAGTGTGTGCGGCACCGTGAACAGCTCACGGTCGCGACCCAGGTCGGTGTGCCATGCGACATCCCACATGAAGCCGACGAACGCTGTCGTCAGGGCCCACAGCCCGACCACGATGCCCGCACCCGCCCACGCCGGCAGGCTGGTCCGGCGCTCGATGCCGCGACCGATCGCATCGACCCGGCCGAGCGCGGTGCCCGGCGACCCCTCCCGCCCCGCGCGCGCGAAGTAGAGCAGCTGTCCGGTCAGCAGGCCAAGCGAGATGAAGAGCACGAGCCATTGCGCCGGGTCGGTCGTCTGCAGCCCGAAGGTGCCGCTGAACAGGTGAGCCAGCGCATACGCGGTCATGTCTCGTCCTCCGTGCGTCTCGAGCGGCCTTCGTCGATCAGCTGATCCAATCCGGGAAGCACAAGCGCGACAGCCCACTCAGTCATCTGCTCTGCGCTCATCTCTTCATGGCCGCCCCACCAGCGGGCCAGCGCCTCGACGGCGCCGTTCAGAAGGTGAGCCGTGGCCTCCACGCGCAACTCGTCGACCTCCACCCCGAGACGGCTCGCGCTCGCCGCGAGCAGTCCGGCAACGAGTTCGGTCTGGCGACGGCGGACGGCGGCGGCCTCGGCGGCGAAGGGCGTGACCTCCCAGGCCAGTGCCTCCCAGACCCGGCGGTGCTGATCGACGTAGGTAAAGAAGGCTGCGATGCCGGCGCGGAGCCGGAGAGCGGGGTCGCTCTCGGACTCGGCAGCCTCGGCCAGCCGGATCGACAGCTCGTCTGAGAAGTGCTCGACGCAGCGCCGGTAGAGCTGCTCCTTGCTGCCCACCAGCGTGTAGATGACCGGCTTGGAAACGCCGGCCCTGCGCGCCAACTCGTCCATCGACGCGCCCGTGAATCCCTGCTCGGCGAAGAGCTCTTCCGCAAGCCTGATGATCTGGCGCTCGCGCAGCGCGCGGGGCACGCGGCCGTGCGCATAGTCGGAGATCTCCGCGATGAGGTCGGTGGAGAGAGTCATGCGGGCAAGGCTACCACAAGTAACCTACCTGTGGTAACTTACTCCGGGTAATCAGCCCGCGCAGGGAGCAGGACGGGAAGGCGTTCAATTCATCACTCATGGAAAGGAGCCGAAACCAATGACGACCACCGACGCCAGGCGGGTAGGGGCAGTCATCGTCGGGACCGGGTTCGCCGGCCTCGGCATGGCGATCCGGCTCAAGCAGGCCGGCATCGACGATTTCGTGGTGCTCGAGCGAGCTGACGATGTCGGTGGCACCTGGCGGGACAACACCTATCCCGGGTGCACCTGCGACGTTCCGTCGAGCCTGTACTCGTTCTCGTTCGCGCCCAAGGCCGACTGGACGTGCACCTATCCGTCGCAGCCGGAGATCTGGACGTACCTGCGCGAGTGCGCGGAAACCTTCGGCGTCATGCCGCACATCCACTTCAACAGCGGCCTCGAAGACGCCGCCTGGGACGAGACGTCGAGCACGTGGCGCGTGCGCTCCCAGGGTGGCGACTTCATCACGCGGTTCCTGATCCTTGGCGTCGGCCCCTTGAGCGACCCGAAACTCCCGTCGATCCCGGGTCTCGAACGCTTCACCGGCCCCACGTTTCACTCGGCTCAGTGGCGGCACGATCACGACCTCACCGGAGAGCGGGTTGCGGTGGTGGGCACAGGTGCGTCGTCCATCCAGTTCGTCCCGAAGATCCAGCCGCAGGTGTCCCACCTCGATCTCTACCAGCGCACACCTGCGTGGGTGCTTCCCCATCCGAATCGCGATCTCACGAGCGCCGAGCACTGGCTGTCGCGCGCGCTTCCGTTCACGCAGAAGGTGCGCCGCGCGAGCATCTACATGGGCCGCGAGATGTTCGTGCTCGGGTTCGCCGTCAACCCGCGGTTCATGACCGTGGCCGAGCGCATGGGCCGCGCCCACCTCAAGGCACAGGTCGCGGATGCCGGGCTGCGGGCCGCGCTCACGCCGAACTATCGCATCGGCTGCAAGCGAATCCTCATTTCCAATGACTACTACCCCGCACTGACTCGAGCGAACGTCGACGTCATCACGACGGGGATCCGCGAGGTGCGGGAGCGATCCATTGTTGCTGCCGACGGTCGCGAGCGCGCCGTCGACACCATCATCTTCGGCACCGGGTTCCGCGTTACCGATCCGCCGGTCGCTCAGTTGGTGCGCGGCACCGAAGGCGTGTCGCTGGCGGATGCCTGGCAGGGCAGCCCGCAGGCGTACCTGGGCACGTCGGTGGCGGGGTTTCCCAATATGTTCTTCCTCACAGGCCCGAACACCGGGCTCGGACACACCTCCCTCGTCTTCATGATCGAGTCGCAGATCCAGTACGTGCTGGACTGCCTGCGCACGATGCGGCGCCAGGGTGCGACCGTCGTCGACGTCAAGCCCGAGGCCCAGGCCGCGTTCAATGGCGGCGTGCAGCAGCGGATGAAAACCACCGTGTGGACCACCGGAGGCTGCGCCAGCTGGTACATCGACGCCAATGGACGCAACACCACGCTGTGGCCGACATTCACCTTCGCGTTCCGCCGCCGTACGGCGCGCTTCGAGCCCTCCGCTTACACGCTGACCGCGGCTGCGCCACGCCGCGCCGCCGCGTGATCCCTCGCGGCATGCAACATCTGAGCGGACGGGTTGTCGTCGTCACCGGCGCCGGCAGCGGGATCGGCCGATCCACCGCATTGCGGTTCGCCGCCGCGGGCTGCACGGTGATCGCCGCCGATCTGTCGGCTGAGCGCGCTGCCGCGACGGCATCAGCCTCCGCCACGCTCGCCGGCCGCGCCGTGCCCTACGAGGTCGATGTCGCGAATGCCGGCGCCATGGAGGACTTCGCGGCACACGTGCATCGCGAGCATGGAGTTACAGACATCCTCGTCAACAATGCGGGAGTCGGGGTCGCGGGTCCGATGCTGAGCACGTCGCTGGACGACTGGCACCGCCTGATCGGCGTAAACCTCTTCGGGGTCGTGCACGGTTGCCGTTTGTTCGGGCCGCAGATGGTCGCGCGCGGAGAGGGTGGGCACATCGTGAACGTGGCCTCAGCGGCGGCGTTTCATCCGTCGCGCAGTCTCCCGGCGTACTCGGCGACCAAGGCGGCCGTGCTGATGCTCAGCGAATGCCTCCGGATCGAGCTCGCCCCACATCACGTGGGCGTCACCGCCATCTGTCCCGGACTGGTCAACACCGACATTGTTCGCAGCACCGTCTACGTGGGTGGGGACGCCGCGAATGCGGAGCAGCAGCGGCAGGCCGCGATGCGCCTCTACCAGCGTCGCAACTACGGCCCTGAACGCGTCGCGGCGCGCATCCTGGACTCGGTGCGTCACAACCGGGCGGTGGTCCCCGTCACGGTGGAAGCGCACGTGTTCAGGCTGATCGGCCGCCTGTTCCCCGGTGTGGCGCGGACACTGGCGAGGCTCGAGCGCGGTGGGAGTACGCTGAGCCTGCACCCGGACAGGTGACCGACAGGTTTCCTGGGTATAACTGACAGAGATCGATGGGCACCGGAGTACCAATCCTCAGCATCGCGGGAATCCGCATCAAGGCCCACTGGAGCGTGCTGCTCGTTGCCGGCCTGCTCGCGTGGGGTCTCGCGGACGGCGTCATTCCCGGCGCCGCACCCTCGACGCCTCTGGCGGTGCGCTGGGGGCTCGGGTTTCTTGCGGCCTTCCTGTTGCTCGTCTCGCTCACGGTCCATGAGCTCGCTCATTCCCTCGTGGCCCGCAGGCTTGGGGTAACCGTGGACGACATCACCCTGTGGGTGTTCGGAGGTGTGTCACACATCCACGACGACTGGGACACCCCCGGCACGGAGCTGCGTGTTGCGGCAGCGGGACCCGCCGCAACACTGCTCATCGCCGCGTTGCTCCTTGGCCTCATGTTTGCGCTGTCAGGCCTCGGCGCGCCGCTGCTGGCTGTCGTGCTCGTCCAGTGGCTGATGGCGGTGAACGTGTTGCTCCTCGCCTTCAACCTGGTTCCCGCATTTCCGCTCGACGGCGGGCGCATCGTTCGCGGCGTCATCTGGAAGCTGAGAGGCAATCGACGCTCCGCCACCATTGCAGCGGCGCGGGCGGGACGCGCCTTCGCCGTCCTGCTCATGTTGCTCGGGGTCGTCGACTTCTTCCTGACCACTGACATCGGCGGGATCTGGCTCGTGTTTGTCGGCTGGTTCCTGGACAACGCGGCCCGACGGGAACAGCAGGGTGAGGTCATCCGCAGCACCCTCACGGGTGTGCGTGTGCGCGATGCCATGTCGCGCAATCCGGTGCTGGTTCCCTCCTGGATCACCGTGCAGCTCCTCGTGGAGCAGTACATCATGCGCAGCCAGTTCACCTCGTTTCCCACCAACGGCCTGGACGGGCGCGTGGATGGCCTCGTCACGCTGCACAACATCCGCCGGGTGCCGCCGCATCAGCGCTCGACGCGGCGCGCATCCGACGTTGCCGTACCGCTCGCACAGGTGCCCATTGCGGCGCCGGATGATCTCCTCACCGATCTGCTACCGCGCCTGGGCGCATACACCGAAGGCCGTGCCCTCGTGTTCGAGAACGATCAGCTGGTCGGGATCGTGTCGCCGCGGGACATCGCGCGCGTACTGACGAGCATGGCGCCGCGCGGCGGTGCAGTGCCGCTGCCTCCGGCGCTGGCGCAGCCGCCTCCATTGCCGCCGGAACAGGAAACGCCTGCCCGCACCGCCTGATCCGGATCCCTAGACGTGAACCACGAGCTTGCCGTGGTTCGCGCCCCGGAAGAGTTTGCGGAGAGCGGACGGGAAGTTGTCGAAGCCTTCGACGATGTCCTCACGCGACTTCAGCTTGCCTGCCGCCATCCAGCCGGCCATCTGCTTGACAGCTTCCGGGTACCGCGCGGCGTAATCGAAGACCAGGAATCCTTCCATCCGTGCGCGATCGACGAGCAGGGTCATGTAGTTCGACGGACCATGCATTCGCCCGGTTCGGTTGTACTGCGAGACTGCCCCGCAGACGACGATGCGCGCGTGGCGTGCGAGGACGGTGAGGACGTCATCCAGGATGTCGCCCCCGACATTGTCGAAATACACGTTGACCCGGTCCGGGCACAGTTCGCGAAGCCGCGACCGCACTCGCTCTGATTTGTAATCGATGGCTGCGTCGAACCCGAGCTCGTCCACGATGTAGCTGCATTTCATCGGGCCGCCCGCGATTCCGACCACGCGACACCCCTTGAGCTTGGCGATCTGGCCCACGACTGAGCCCACGGCACCCGCCGCGGCCGACACAACGACGGTGTCGCCTTCCTTGGCCTCGCCGATGTCCAGCAATCCGAAGTACGCGGTCAATCCAGGCAGCCCGAGCACGCTGAGCCAGACGGGCAGCGGCGCCATGCGCGTGTCGATCTTCGTGACGCCGCGGCCATCGGTTCGCGCGTACTGCTGCACGCCGAACCATCCGCTCACCTGGTCTCCGATCAGATAGTCGTCATTGCGCGAGTCGATCACCTGGCCGACGGTTCCCGCGCGCATGACGTCGCCGATGCCGACCGGGGGCAGGTAGGAGCGACGCTCGTTCATCCAGCCGCGCATCGCGGGGTCGAGTGAGATGTACTCGATCTTGACGACGAATTCGCCCTGCTCGGGCGAGGGCAACGGCTCCTCGACGACCTGCCAGTCGCTGTTCTTGGGCAGGCCGACCGGACGCGCGGCGAGGCGGTACTGGCGATTCGTGGGCACGATGCTCGCAGATGTTGGCACAGCCGGTGACGCATACCGGGCCGTGTCGGGCGGGGCTGCGCTACCGTGTGCGCGATGCTGGGCGCCGGTCTCATCTTCTTCCTCGCGGTGCTGCAGGGGGCGACGGAGCTCTTCCCGGTTTCATCGCTGGGTCACGCCGTGCTCGTGCCGTCGCTGTTGCACCTCAACTTCAACCCATCCGATCCCTCGTTCGTGCCCGTCCTCACCGTGCTGCATCTCGGTACGGCGGCGGCGTTGCTCGTTCTGTATCGGCAGCAGTGGTGGCGGATCGTCGCCGGCCTGGGACGTGCTGTGGTGCGCGGCGGCATCGTCGAAAGCGACGAACGGCTCGGAATGATGCTCATCGTCGCGACAATTCCGGCGGGATTCGTGGGCCTGGTCTTCGAGAGCCAGTTCAAGATCATATTCGGCGATCCGCGCGCGGCTGCGGCATTTCTTGTGGTGAACGCCGCCATTCTTCTCACCGCAGAATGGTTCCGCCGCCGTGACGAGCGCAGGCGCGCGTCCGAACCCGACGATCGCGGCCGGCACAGCGACGAAGCGCAGTACCTGGAGGTCGAACGACTCACATTTCCGAAAGCGATCGTCGTCGGACTCTGTCAGGTGGCTGCGCTCTTTCCCGGAATCTCACGCTCTGGTATCACGATGTCAGCCGGGCTGGTGGCAGGCCTGCGCCACGAGGAGGCGGCGAGGTTCTCGTTTCTGCTTGCGACGCCGATCATCCTGTCCGCCGGCGTGCTCGAGACCTTCGAGCTTGGGCCCAACGGACCGACGGCGCTGATTGCTGCGGCTGCCGCGGCGGTGGCGGGTGTTGTCGCGTACCTGAGCGCACGATTCCTGCTGCGCTATCTCCGCTTCGGCCGCCTCGACCCGTTCGCGTATTACTGCGCAGCGCTGGGCATCACCGGCCTCATACTGACGCGCTGACTGTGAAACCATGATCACCGACATCGCCTCCTTCCTCCGCTACTTCGAAGGCGTGAACAAACGCGCGCTCCGCGATGTCGGCAGCCTTCCGGCAGCAGCGGAGTCCTGGCGTCCGCCGTCCGGCGAGGGAGAGACCGCCTGGAGCATCGGTGAGCTGGTGGGCCACATGGCAGCATCCCGGATGTTCTTTGTCGGGGCCTACTGCGGTGATGGCTGGATACCCGCGCCGTGGCCAAAGCCGACGACGTCGCGTCCGGAGTGGGTTGCGGCACTGGCGGAATCGGGTGCCATGCTCGACGAGCGCTTGCGCGAGACACCCGACGACTGGTTGCAACGCCGGATTGAGTCGATGGACACGCCGGGACGGACGTTTTCAGGGTGGCGCGGGCTCATGATGATGACCGAGCACGATGTGCATCACCGTTCCCAGATCGACACGTACGCGGGCATCCAGGGATGGCCGGTGCAACAGATCTTCGGCCGCAGAGCGGAGGACGTCGGCCTGCAGCCGCGTTAGGCCTCGGTCACGCGCACATCCAGCTGCCCTTGACGCGCTCCGATGCGCTGGTGGTGCCGCCGGACGCGGGCGGGAGTGTGGCGTTGATGGTGTACATGCCCGGCCCGCCGCCGCCGCCGCCGGCCGTCGGCGGCGCTGTGATCACGCCGCTGCCGGCGCCGTTGCCCCCGCGCCACTCCGACCTCCCGCCCGTTCCTGACGCCACGAGGTCGATCGACAGCGTCGAATGCGAGGCGAGCGTAAGGATTCCCGGCGTGCCGTCCTTGACCATGAATCGATACGTGCTTCCGTGCAGCCCCTGCAGCTGCAGGCTCTGCGTCGCGTTGCAACCGCTTGTTCCCAGCACAAGCGGAGCATCGCTGAGCTGTCCGGACAGATCCAGCGACCCACCGTTGGGGCTCGGCAGACTCGACGCTGAGCCGCCGGCTCCGCCGGTCGAACTGGAACACCCGACCATGCAGGCCGCCATGGACGCCACCAGCAGCAGCGCCGCGCGCGATGCGGCCGGTCTACGCGTGCGAGCGCTGGGGTGTTGGATTGGCGGAAGTATCGCCGTGCGCAGAAGCCTTCCGCAAGCTTTCAGGACGCGTTTGTCCCCGTTCGCGGTGTAACCGCCCGCGGTATCGATAAAGGGGTGATGTGCCCCTGTCG
>Ga0073928_10011734_pt1 | contig 10174 bp, 6 predicted proteins | sample PaiPotPPA55metaG_FD_76969 | JGI IMG/M metagenome (GOLD analysis project Ga0073928, IMG submission 76969) | Iron sulfur acid spring bacterial and archeal communities from Banff, Canada, to study Microbial Dark Matter (Phase II) - Paint Pots PPA... ... | reverse complement strand
CGTTCAACTTTGAGCGGCGCATCGCGAGTGACGCGCACGATTTTTTGTCCGAGCAGAATCGGTATGAGCGCGATTCCGATCAGCGAAAGCAGCCCCAATCCGATGAAATGCCAGATGAAGATTGCCGAAACAGCGAACTTCGGAATGGATCGGTCCCAATCACCACGCGACATTCTCGCGGCGATAACGGCAATTAGTCCCAGCATCATCGCGGCCATGAAGAGCGAAATCAGGACCCGTCCGAGCGTATGACTCGTGAGGCGAGCGAGAACAATCCACCAGATGATATCCAGCGAAACCATCAAGCCGATGATGGTGAAGATGAAGCTCACAGAGAGAATCTATTCCTGTTTACGCGAATTGCCTCTCAATAGCTCTGCAAATCCGCCGGAAAGGAGGTTCGCGTTCAGTCTGAGGGCCAATGAATTGACTACGAGCAACTAAGCCACGTCATAAATAGTCGTTGCGGGAAAATGAAAAATAGCCCAGCGTTTTAACGCTGGGGCTATGTGAATAGAACAAATCGAGTCCCGTCAGGGACGACCGGAAGCGGCCGGAGCAGCAATGTATTGATTATTCCGAACACGGTGGTGTTGGCACCGATTCCGAGAACGAGGGCGAGAAACGCCACAATGGAAAAAGCCGGATACTTCAACAGCATCCGGAAGGCAAAACGCAGATCGGTGATCATAATTTACTCCGAACGTAGAGCCTGAATCGGATTGACCAGGCTCGCTCTGTGCGCGGGAAACAGACAGGCGAGGAGCGCGGAAAAGCCGAGGATCGCCATGGTTGCGGCGAGCAGGAGCGGGTTGTGAGCTGAGGTTTGATAAAGTTGCGTCGCGATCAAGCGTCCGAGTCCCAACGCTGCTGCCATTCCGACGACGAGCCCGATCACAACGGGACGCATTCCCTGGCTGACGACCAGGCGTAGCACATCCATCGTTTGGGCGCCCAGCGCCATCCGAACGCCAATCTCTCCTGTGCGCTGCTCGACCGTGTAAGCGACCGCGCCGTAAATACCCACGGTGGCAAGTAGAAGTGCTACACCTGCGAAGATACCTAACAACACCATCATCAGCTTCGACTCACCAAGTGCCTGCGCCATCACCTCACTGACTGGCTGCGGCAGAATCAGTGCGAGCCCTGGATCAACGGTCTTGAGCGCGGCCTGGACCGACTTGGTGATTGTTTGCGGCGGAAGCGCGCTGCGAACCGTTATGCTAAGCAAAGGGAAGTTCTCCTGGGCGAAGGGACGATAGAATTCCATCTCGTTTTCTTGATTGAGCCGCGCCGAGCGCACATCACCCACCACACCGACGATCTCGACCGGCACGCTGCTGCTGGTAATGAGCAAGGTCTTACCTATCGGGTTGTCGGCTCCGAATACCGTTTTTGCTCCGGCAGCACTGATGACAATAACGTTGGGGTGGTCGGCCAGGTCGGTTTCGTTGAAGTCACGCCCAGCGAGGAGCGGAATACCCAATGCGTGGAACCATCCGGGCATGACATCGTTGGAAGGCGCACCTTTGCGTTCCGCAACCGGCGGCACGTTACCCTGTGAGGGCGCGTAGAGTGTCGCTCCGAAACCACCGGCGAGTGGGAAACCAGTGCCGATGGAAGCCTGCTCGAAGCCCGGAATCGCGCGCAGGCTGTTCACCAATTGGTCTGCAAAACGAGCACGGGTCGACTCATCGGGATACTGCGCTTCTGGCATGACGGTTACGCCGGTCCATAGTTTGTCAGGTTTGAAACCGGGGTCCTGATGGCTCAAGCGAACAAAGCTAGCGATCAGTAAGGACGCGCCAGCCAGCAAAGTAACTGAAAGGGCTACTTGAGCGCCGACTAAGACTTTGCGGAAGCGCTGCTGCCTAACGCTCCCTGCCGTCCCACGGCCGCCTTCCTTCAAGCCATCTACAATGTCTGCGCGCGAACTCTGCAGCGCGGGATATAAGCCCATTAGCAAACCAGTTAGCAAGGAGAGACCGATGGTGAATGCGAGAACCGGAACAGAGAGCGCAGTTACGCTGCCTTCCTCAATCGGGAGGAAGTTAGCGGCCAGCTTCGGGACGAGCGGCACCAATTGCCAGGCCAGGACTATACCTATGATTCCCGCGAGCAAGCTGATCAGCACACTTTCAAAAACAAAAAGCCGCAGCACACTGGATCGGGTTGCCCCCAAAGCCATGCGCAAGGAGATCTCACGTCGCCGGCCGCTGAACCTAACGAGTAATAGGTTGGCGACATTACTACAGGCGAGGAGGAGGACGAAAGTCACTGCAGCCAGTAAAGTCGCGAAACCCGGACGCAGGTTTTCGGTTACATCCTCAGGCAAGGTTTTAACCACTGTCCAGGATTGGGCGTCGATCTTCTCCGGATATTGGGAGCGGTAGCTATTTTCGAGCGCATCCAAGGCAGATTTTGCCTGCTCGACGGTCACGCCGGATTTCAAACGTCCGACAACGCGTAAGAATGCCGTGCCGCGCATCATTCGTTCGTGGGAGAAGCCAGGGATAATGAATGGTTTTGTTGTCCAAATATCGGCGTTCGGTCCCGTCCAAGACACCGGCAGAGTCGGAATCACGCCGACGATCGTATGCGCCGCACCATCGAGAGTTAGCGCGCGACCGATCACATTCGGATCGCTGCCCAGATGGGATTTCCAAAACCGCTCCGTGATCACGGCAACATCAGCCCCTTCTTCCTCTTCCGGCAGGAACGTTCGGCCGCGGACTGCCTGAAGGCCGAGGACATCGAACCAATTCGCGGTCGCTTTGAAGAGTGGCACCTGAAAGGCGTCACCAAGACCGGTCACAGTCGCGGCGAGTCCATTTTCACCGGCAAAGCCGTTGAAGATGGTTTGGCCGTCGCGGAAGTGCATGAAACGCGGGGCGGAAAGGGGAAAGTCCACCCGTTGGTCCTTCGCATGCGAAAAGACATGCAGCACGCGCGCAGGTTCTTGGAAGGGAAGACCGCGTAGAAATAGCTGCTCAACCAGACTGAAAATTGCGGTGTTCAGTCCGATCCCGAGCGCCAGCGTGATGACGGCCAAAAGGGTGAAACCAGGGGATTTAAGAAGTTGACGAAAAGTGAAGCGAAGGTCGTTAGTCATAATTTGTTACTCCAAACGTAAGGCTTGAATTGGGCTGACTAATTCGCCCGCGCGGGGAATAGACACGCGAGCGCGGCAGCGATAGGCAGGATGCCAATCGCTGCGACTGATTACGGCGAGGAACGTGAATCCGGGCGTTTTGCGCAATTGCCGAAAAGCAAAACGAATGTCGTCTAACATAGGCCATCCATGCCGCTATTCGTATCGGAGCGCGACAATGGGATCGACCCGCGTCGCGCGGCGGGCCGGAACAAAACAGGAGAAGGCGGCAACGACTGTGAGCAGGCCGGCCACCGCAAAGTAAATGAATGGATCGAGCGCGTTTACTTTGAACAGGATGTTTTGCAACGCGGCCGCGACCAAAACGCCCAGAAGAAGTGCGGCGCCTCCCGCGCCGAGAACCAGGCCGATCGCCAACTGCCACGCGCCTTGTTTCATCACCATTCCGAAAATTCGGGCAGCGTCAGCACCCAACGCCATTCGAATGCCATATTCCTGGGTGCGTTGATTGACCGAAAAACTCATCACCCCATAGAGACCGACGGCGGAGAGAATGAAGGCAACGACCCCGAAAATCGCGAAGAGGGTGGCCACGATGCGATTCGCTCCGAGGATCTCGCGGTGAAACTGGCCTGGGGTTCCACTGAAATAGGTCGGTAGATTCGAATCGAGATCGGCGACTCCTTTGCTCAACGTCGTGGCAAGGGCGTCTGCATTCTGTCCCCGCTGCGGCCGAACAATGATGGTGCAGAATTGCGCCGCCGGATCACTGCCAAGCAGAGGAATATAAAAACCAGCGTTGTCCGTTTGCTGGTTGAACGGCCCCTGCATCAGCATGTCCGGCACAACGCCGACAATCGTTCGCCATTGCAGCGGCTGAGCCGGATTAAAAACTCGGATGCGGCGGCCGATCGGACTTTGGTGGCCGTAATACCTCCGCGCAAAGCTCGAATTCACGATGGCGACCGGTTGCTTGGCATCTGAGTCGTCAATGGTGAAGTCGCGACCTTCCAAAATTTTCAAGCCGAGCGTGGTAAAATAATTATCCGATATCGCTTCGAAGTTTCCCCGCGGCCGGTCGCGATCGGTCACATAGGTTTGGCCGTCTACTTCGTATTGGCCAAACGGCGCAAAGGTCATCCGAAAGCGATCGGTCATGGCCGCGCTGGCGAAGGCGGGATTGGACCGCAAACTGCGCACCGCGCGAACGAAAAACTGCCGGCGTGCCTCCGAATTCGGATAATCTCCGTCCATCAAACCCATTCGTGCGCTAAAAATCGCATTTTCGTCGTATCCGTAATCGAGCGTCACCTGGTTGCGGATCGATTTGATTTCCAAAGTCGCTGCAATTAACAGCGCAGCGGTTAATGCGATTTGTCCGATCACGAGCGACCGTGTGACGATATTAACAATCCGGCTGGTATTCCCGCGGCCGCCCTCTTTCATAATCTCAGCCGCACTTCCGCGCGAGCTGACTAATGCCGGGATAAGGCCGGATGCGACTGTCGCGACCAGGGTAATAGCAATGGTGAATACGAGAACGGGCGCATCGATTTTAAATTGGATCCAATAAGGCAAAGGAAAGGGCAGGGCATTTATCGCCCGGGCGAATATGTCCACCGCCCAGTAGGCAATCAGAACGCCCGTGACCGCACCGAGGCCTGCGACGACCAAGCTCTCGGTCATCATTTGCTGCACCATTCTCCAGCGAGTCGCGCCGAGCGCGCCGCGGATTGCCAGTTCCTTCGCGCGGAGAGCGACCCGACCAAACTGCATGTTCATCACGTTCACACAGGCGATCAGCAACACGAGAATGACGGCAGCGAGCATTGCCCAGACCTGCTGGCGCAGTTGCGGGCCAGTGAGCGCGTTTAGCAGGGGTTGAACGGTGGCTGAAAGGAGAGTGGCATTAGTTTTCGGATTGTCCTGGGCGAGACGGCGCGCGAGGCCGACAAATTCCGCATTCACTTGATCGATGCTTACGCCGGACTTGAGCCGGCCCATCACCGCTGGCGCGGGATTATTCGGGCCGCTGCGGGCATCGCCGCGCGGGACGATCGGATACTCATTATATAGAGGGATCCAAAGTTCTTCCGAGACCGGGAACTTGAAGTTGGGTGGCATGACGCCGATGACGGTCGCCGCTTTTCCGTTGATTCGAACGCTTTGCCCAACAATGTTCGGGTCCGCGCCAAAATCGCGTTTCCAAATTTCGTGGCCGAGAATCGTCACCTTTGCCGACCCTGCTTTGTTATCGTCGGCGGTAAAATCGCGGCCCATGATTGGCGCTACCCCAAGGATCTTGAAGAAATCCTCAGTGACATAACCGCCGGTGTAACGCTGCGGATTGTTTTTGTAAGTCAGGTTGATCGTCGATCCGCTCAAATAACCGGCCATTGCCGCGAACGATTGCTGCGCGTTGCGCAAATCCTCGTAATCCTGCGCGGTTGGAATGTTGCCGAGTCCGAAATTATTGTTCGGCGCACTGGCCTGAGGATCGATCAAACCGACGCTCATTAATTGCTCCGGATGCGGAAAGGAAAATCCGCGCAACACCACGGCGTTGACCACGGTGAATTGGGTCGTCGCGCCGCCAATGCCGAGGCCGAGCACGAGCACTGCCAAGAAACAAAATGACTTTTCCTTGAGCAAAACGCGCAAACCGATGCGCACGTCCTGCCGAAACGATTCCAGTATCATATTGACCTCTTTGTTTGACTGTTGCCCTCGACAATCCACCCGTCCCGCAATTGAACGATGCGATTGCCATAACTGGCATTCCTCTCGGAATGCGTCACCTGCACGATGGTTGTCCCTTCGCCGTTCAGCTTCTTGAACAGCTCCATGATCTCTTCACCCTGGCTGGAGTGAAGATTGCCAGTCGGCTCATCCGCCAGCAGCAGTTTCGGGTTCGAAATGATCGCTCGGGCGACGCCAACGAGTTGCTGTTGCCCGCCGGATAGCTGGCTTGGATACAAATCCTTTTTTCCGACAATCTGAAATCGGTCGAGCGTGTCCGCGACAACCGCAGCGCGTTCGTTCTTGTTGACCTTGCGGTAGGAAAGCGGGATTTCGAGGTTCTCATAAACGGTCAGATCGTCGAGCAGATGATATTGCTGAAAGACGAAACCGATCTGTTCGTTGCGGAGCGCGGCGCGTTCTTTTGCCTTGAGGTGATGAACTGCCGCATCACCGAGTAAAAATTCGCCGCTCCAGCCGTGATCGTGCATTCCAAGGATATGAAGGAGCGACGATTTGCCGGCGCCGGAAGGCCCCATGATGGACACGAACTCGCCTTCTTCGATGTCGAGGTTGATGTCGCGGAGGACGTAAAAGAATTTGGCCTTGGCCAGAGGATAAGAACGTTCGATATGGCGGAGCTTGATCATAATTCGTTAGGCGTTATGACTGAGGGCAATCATCGGATTGGCGCGAGTGGCACGGATGGCGGGGATGTAACTCGCAAGCAGTGAAATCGCCGCGAGGGTGATGGTCACGAAAATGAAAGTCGCGAAATCAAAAGCGCTGACGCCGTAGAGAAGGGCGGCGAGCGCGCGGGTTGATAGAAGCGTCAAAATCAGCCCGATGACCGTTCCGATCCCAATAAGCTTACCAGCATGGCCGATGACAAGACGAAGCACATCGCGGCGTTGCGCACCGAGCGCCATCCGGACACCGATCTCGTGAGTCCGTTGGACAACCAGATAGGACATGACGCCATAAACACCCACCGCGGCCAGCAGGAGCGCGAGGCCGGCGAAGACGCCCAAAAGCACCACGGCAATGCGGCGGGGCGCGACGGAGTCGGAAATGACCGTGTCCAGTGTGCGAACATGAGCAATCGGTAATTCGGGATCCATCGATTGGATCTGTTTCCGAATTGCCGCGGTTAAGCTGCCGGGATCGAGCTTGCTTCGAACCACGACGATCATGTTGCGCAGCGAGTTCGGGACGTAATATTCGGGCTGCGGATCCAGATCAAGCGCCCGGTGTCGGATACTACCCACGATTCCAACAATGGTGATCCAATTCGGGTTCTTACGAGGATCGTCAAACGTGATCCGTTTTCCCAAGGCCTCGCCATTCGGAAAATATTTTCGCGCGAGCGCTTCGTTAACGATTACGACTGCCGGCGAAGTAGACGTGTCGGCATCGTTGAAAAAGCGGCCTTGGAGAAGTGGAATTTTTAACGCAGGAAAAAAACCTGGCGAGATCACACGAAATTCTTCGTCCGGACTGGGACCGCGCTGCGGCCTGCTTTCGATTTCGAACGATGAGTCGCCGTTCGACCCGCTCAGCGGAAGAATCGCTGCGCAGCCGGTGCCTTCGACTCCCGGCAGCTGCGAAATACGCCGCTCCGCTTCTGCGAAAAAAGTTACCGCCTTCTCGCCGCCCATATAACTTGGGCCCGGCGCGGGATACTTTAGTTCCGGTAAGGAGATTTCCATGGTCAGGACGTTGTGCGGATCGAACCCGGGACTGACGTTTTGCAAGCGCACAAAACTTTTCATCAGAAGTCCGGCGCCCACGAGTAGGACGAGCGCGAGCGCGACCTCGGCCACGACCAATGCGTTGCGAATCTGGATATGGCGCCGGCCAGTGCTCGTGCCGCGGCCACCTTCTTTTAATGCTTCGGTTAATTCCGGTTTTACGCTGGCCAATGCCGGAAGCAATCCGAACAAAACACCGGTTCCAATTGAAACAATTGCCATAACGATGAGAACACGAAGATCGATATTGACCTCACTAAGGCGCGGCACGGTGCGCGCTCCGATCCTTTTTAAAAATTCAATTCCCCAAATTGATAAAATCACACCTCCCACGCCGCCGCTAGCGCCGAGCAAAATACTTTCGGTGAGGGTTTGGCGCAGTAATCGCCCAAGACCTGCGCCAAGGGCGGAGCGAATGGCAAACTCCCGTTCCCGCGCGCTCGCCCGAGCAAGCAGCATCGTCGCGAGATTTGCGCACGCGATCAGTAAAACGAAAACTACTGCGCCGAGAAGGATAGCGAGACCGGTCCGCATTCCGCCGATTACCTGCTCGTGTAACGGGTAAATCTTCGCCCCGAAACCGGCCGTGCTGGGATAACTGTCGGGATACTGTTGCCGCCAGCTGGAAATCAAATTATCAAGCTCGGCTTTTGCTTGGCCCGCGCTCACGCCATTTCGCAAACGCGCAATTACACTGTAGCTTCGGGAGCCGCGCAATTTCATCTCGCTTTCAGAGAACGCGATCGGTTTCCAAATTTCGACCCGCTCGCCAAAGTGGCCGCCCTGCACATTGAAAAGCGGTAATGGAAATTCGAACGTGGCCGGCATGATTCCGACGACGGTAAATGCATGTCCGTTCAGCATGAGTTTGCTTCCGAGCACAGCTGGGTCGGAATTAAATCGGCCTTTCCAGATTCGCTCACTGATCATGACCACATCGTCATGCCCGGGTCCCTGCTCGTTGGCTAAAAACGTGCGTCCGCGCGATGGTTGGACCCCAAGCAGGTCAAACAAATCCGGCGAAACGTCCGCACCCTGGATCCGTTCCGGACGGTCCCCCTTGGTTAGATTAAAAGTCGTATAATCAAATGCCGAGATCTTGTCGAAGCTGCGCAACTGCGTTTCGTAATCGCTAAATTCCGGCGCCGACACTGGAATGCGCTCCAGGCCCTGAGCGGTGAATTGTTCCCAGAGTAAAACAAGTTTCGCCGCCTGGTGATAGGGCAGCGGCCTAACGACTAACGCGTTGATCAAACTGACGACGGCGCTGTTTGCCCCGATCGCCAAAGCTAAGGTCGCAATCGCAATCGCGCAGAATCCCGGGTTCTTCAGCAGCCCGCGAAGCGCAACTTTGATTTCGTTGAGCATAACTCACTCGTAGCGGAGCGCTTCAAGTGGATTCAACGCGGCGGCGCGACGTGCTGGCAGCCAAGTCGCAACCAGGGCGGCGGCCGCGAGTAATATCGGCGCGGCGGTAAACGCGATTGGATCGAATGCGCCAACGTCGTACAACATTCCGCTGAGGATTTTCCCAGTTCCAACGGCGAGAAGAAGCCCGAGCGCGATGCCGCTAACAAGCATGATGGAGCCTTCGACCATGATTAATCGCAAAACCGCGGCCGGCTTCGCGCCGAGCGCCATGCGGATTCCGATTTCACGCGTACGCCGCGCAACCGAATAAGCTTTGACTCCGTAGAGACCCACTACGGCCAGACCGAGGGCAAGTCCGCCAAAGATGGAAAACAGAGCCGCGCCAGCGCGAACAAGCCATAGGTCGAGGTTCGAATCGAGATGTTGAGCAAACGTTCGCAATGAAAGGATCGGAACTGAAGGATCAACCTCCCGGACGGTACGTCGTATCAAATCGGCCGTGCCAGCTTCGTTTCCGGATGCGAGCGAGCGGAACCGAACAAAAAAGAAAATGTCGCTTTGGAATCCCCGCGCGAACGGCAGGTAAATTCCGCCAGCCGCCTCCTTTTCAAAGAGCGCGTGGCGCGTTGCCGGCACGATGCCGACTATTTCGATCGTCTCTTCCTTCTTCTCCGCTTCACCCAAATCGGCACTCCCCCCGAAGTGGCCGCCTCCGCCATCCTGGGCCGACGGCGCGTTTAGATTCGCATATTGGATGCGTTGTCCGAGCGCATCACCATCCGGCCAGAGCTTCTTTGCTAGAACCTCGTCGATGATCGCAACCTTCGGACCCGGTTGGGTCGCTTCCGCTTCGGTGAACGCGCGACCACGAACCACCGACAATCCAACGGTTGAAAAATAATCCGCGCCGACGCTGTTCCACGGCACGTCGAAGGCAAGACCTTCCGCCGCGGTCGCCGGCTTGGCGTCGGCAGCAACCTGGAGTCCGGCGCGTTGGACTTTTCTGCTTAATTCAAACATCCCGAACGGAGCTACTGAAGAAATGCTTGCGTGCTCCACACCTGGCAGTGCCGCCAGTCTTTCGTTCAGGTTACGATAAAGTTCCTGCGCGCGTTTCGGTTCGTAACCAGCCAGGCTCGCATCGACTTCGAGAAGGTAGCTCGCGCCCGGTTTTAGCCCGGTATCGACGGACGCGGCTTTG
>Ga0073928_10011733_pt1 | contig 10174 bp, 10 predicted proteins | sample PaiPotPPA55metaG_FD_76969 | JGI IMG/M metagenome (GOLD analysis project Ga0073928, IMG submission 76969) | Iron sulfur acid spring bacterial and archeal communities from Banff, Canada, to study Microbial Dark Matter (Phase II) - Paint Pots PPA... ... | reverse complement strand
GCACGTGATCCTCGACGGAGAACCTCTCCGCCGAAGGCCGCATAAACTTCGATTCGAGCGTGAACGCGTGGGCTTCGAGAGGCACGGTGAAATGGACTCTGGTCCTTAGGAAACTTTGTACGAAGAGCTCGGCATAGCGCTCCAGGCCGAGGACGCGAAACTGCACGGCGTGCACCAAGGCGTGGAACAACGAACGTTCCGTGAGCGCTTCGTTGAAGACTACTACGTCAAGAAACGTGAGCGAGTGCATGTGAGTGACTGCGGGCAGATTGTCGAACCCGAGAGCGCGAGCCTCAGCGTAGAACGCCGGAGCCGGGACGCGCTGGTCTTGGAGTTCCACGATGCGTACGTCGTTAAGCAGAACAGACGAAAAATAGGCCCACATGCGGGCCTTATGATGATTCGTGAGCGGCTCGGCTGCGGGGAAATAGCGTTCGCGTTGCTCGCGAAGGTAGGAGGCGACGCACTCGATGGCGTACGCCATCTGCTCGGGGGTCAGCTGCGGTTCGGGATGGCGGGTGTTTTGAGGAATTTTTTTCTCAATCGTCTGATAAAACTCGTTCAGGGAACTGGCGGCTTCGGCGGATTTGCGCAAAACGTCGCGACGTCCGAAGCGGGCGAGATCGTCCGCGGAATAATGCAGCCGCAGCTTATGAGTGGCGCAATGCGCGGCCAGAAGCTCCAGCTGAGCGTGCTGGAGCTCAGAATTCATTTGCGCCGTGGACAGGCGGTCGTCGGAACTCTCATACGAACACATCGGGAAACTTACTCCTAAACCAACAAATTAGAAAAAGCGCAGAAGGGGCCCGGTTGTTTGATTATTTATACGTCGTTATGTGTACGTTGTCAACGAAATAAACGAATGTGCTCTGAAGTAAACGCGGCGCAAAGTCTTGTTCTCAGAGCTGAACCTGGGTAAACAACCGGGGAGGACTTGTATGATTTGTATAACAGTGTAATGTGTACATTGTCAACAGAATCGAAGAACGGTTGAATGCCCGCCTGGGAGGAACGATCGATGCCGCGGCAGCCGGATCCGAACCTGGAAGATCGCATTCTGAACGCCGCTCAAGCACTGTGGAAGCGGGGCGGAGACCATGCGCTCACCATGCGAGCTGTGGCGCGTGCCGCTGGAACGAATACGCCCGCAGTCTACCGAAGGTTCAAAGACCGGCGCGACTTGGTGCGCGGGCTGGTGTTGCGGACAGTAGCTCGTTTGCGCAGACACTTCGAGGCAGGCGAAACCTTGGAAGGAATGGCCGAAGCCTACGTCGAGGAGGCGTTGCGAGCGCCGCATGAGTACGAATTGTTTTATGAGTACGGCCATCAACTGATGCCTGCCAAAGGCGCGGGGCGGCCCCGGCCGATCCGGGAGTCGAGACCGAACTTCGCGTTTCTGGAAGGGCAGTTGGCCAAGCGGCTGGGGGGCTCCCCGGAGGACCACACGCGGCTGGCGCTGGCGCTGTGGGCTTTGTTGCACGGAACCGTCCGGCTTCTGCTATCGAAATCGGCCGAGGGGCATGAGGCGCAGTTGCGCTCCGCGTGCCGGACCTCAGTGACGGCTCTGCTCGAAGGCGCTGCCAGATTCTCGGAAAAAAGCGATGGAAAGCGTGGCGTGGGCGCGCGGCAGTGATCGACCAGGCAGGTCGGGCGGCCCCGGTCGCTTGGAAAGGTGAGAAAAATCTGATCTCCCTTGTCTCTGGACTTCCCTCCCTGGGTTTGCATCCGGCTGTTTCGTTCCCGAAATCTGCCGATAAGCATTGTGGAGGCTGTCGATGAGGCAGCGGATTCCGGCAAGAAAGCGACGGGGTTGCAGGGAACCGAAATTCGCCCTGGGAGGCGAGACGTGTCTCGAATGGCGAAGATATGCTGCTGCCGAAGATACGGGGCTGGACGCGTCGAAGGCGTTGACGAATGATCCGGCGACGGCGGGGATTGCGGTGGTAGCTTGCACAGGCTGGTCGCAGAAGAATGCCAGGCGCCGGCAGCAGGATGTTGCCTGTGCCTTTCTGGACATAGCGGAATTGGGATTGGACGAGGGATGCGAGGCACTGCTGGTGCGCTGGAGCGCACTGTGCGCAGGTTGAAACTGGAGGTTCCGGCCACGCCAGCGGTGAACTGACAGGGATATTCGATTCACGCGGCCGGGCCAGCACAAAAAAAGACGTTGCAAAGCAACGTCTTTACGAGGCCAAGGACCTATCCACGTACGCTGATTTTTGAGAACGACAGCACGGCCCGGCTCGGTGTGGGGCGGCCCATCGACAACGCCGGACGGAACGTGGTGAAGATCAGCATCCGCTTTACCTGCGGCAACACTTCCTTCGATGCGGGAGTGTCGGAGAGAATGCGGTAATCCTGCACGCGGCCGTTTGCGTCGACGTAAGCCTCGATCACCAGCGAATCGGCATCGATCGTGTCGAGGGTCATGCCAAACGCGCTCTGCTCCAGCTGCGGCGCAGTGTTCACCATGACCAGCGGAACATCGCTGCCGGCCTGCAGGGAAGATGGAGCCACGAAATACACCATCGCGATTCCGAAAATGATTACTGCACTGAGAAATCCAGCGGTAGCTGGAACCATGAATGCCTGGAAAGCATTCTCTAATCGGACTCGCAGTCCCTCGAACGCAGGCTGCCGGGAGCGGGCCGCTTCGCGCGAAATCGCAAGACGCAACTTGAGCCCGAGATCCGCCGGAGCCTTCGGCCTTCCGCCGCTGACCAACAGTTGTTGGGTTCGGCGCAGGCCCTGATACTCGTCGTTGCAAGCGGCGCAACCGGACAAGTGCTGCTGCAGCACGAGCATCTCCGCACCCGTCACCGCTCCATCCAAATATGGCGAGAACAACTGCTTCGCCTGGGGGCACCGCAGTCCCATCCCGTCCCCTGTGCCCTTCATGGCATCACCTCGACCCTTCTACCCCCTCCAGCAACCGGTGACCGCAAATTCCGCTGTTCCGGAGCGGTCAACCCCAGCTCGCGACCAACCTCGCGCACGTAGGGCGCCAACCGCTGCCGCAGTGCGTCTCTGCCGCGGGTAAGCCGCGATTTCACTGTTCCCAGCGAAATCTCCAACACCTCGGCAATCTCTTCGTAGGACATTTCTTCCAAATCGCGCAGAATCAGAGTGGTCCGGTAAGGCTCGGGAACCTTCCTCAACTCTATTTCCACCCTGTGTTGCACTTCGTGATGCGCGACGCTGTCAAAGGGAGAATCGGCATGATCGGTCAGCGCGACCTGCATGGCGTTGTCTCCCGGACTCGGACCATCGGACTCGACCGGCTCAATCGAGGACTCTTTCGCCTTGTGCCGGAACCACCATCGCCGCCGGTTTGCCGCCTCGTGCAGCGCGATGCGATAGATCCAGGTTTTCAGGCTCGATCCTCCGTGAAAATGCTTCATTCCGCGAAACACTTTCAGAAAGACATCTTGCGTTGTATCCGCCGCGTCCGCCGGATCGTTGACGATCCGGTAGACCAGCCCGTAAACCGGCTGCTGAAACTCCCCGATCAGCCAGGCATATGCCGCTTCTGAGCCGGCTTTCAGCTCCGCGACGATTGCCGCTTCCTCTTGCGAGCGGGTTCCGATTGCGCTTGCCAGATCACCCAAGGTGGTTGCTCCCGCCATATTGGCGTCCCCTGATTATAGGATTTTTCCACCCCACCGCGCCCTTGAAAATTTACCGCCTGGCCAAGTCCGGCAAACCGCGTGCGGAGCCGTGACCCTCACATAACATAGACTCCACCCGAGTGCGCCGAGTTCCCGCCTGTAAGTGATTTATTTTCAGCCCATGGCAGGCTGGAAGCAAAGGACCCGATGCCAGAAAGATGTTTAGAGAGAGAAGTCACCTGGTGGAGGTTACCGGCGATTGGGCACCCAGGGACGGTTAGGGGGACTCTGACAAACTGGCTATCTTGCGGACGGCTGTTAGAAGGAGCTCGTTCTGTTCTGGGGTACCGATGGTCACGCGAATGCTGGTCGGCGCGCCCCACGCGCCCAGAGAGCGCACGCTGATGCCTTCGTTTCGCAGGCGGGCGGAGAGGCCGAAGGCATCCTGTCTTAGGTCGCAGTAGAGAAAGTTCGCCCAAGTTGTGACGACACGATAGCCGAGTTTCGTCAGCCCTTCCATCAGAACTTCAGCTTGAGAGGCATTGTTGGAGACGGTTCTTTCGATGTGATTGTGGTCGTCGAGCGCGGCCAGAGCCGCTGACTCCGCCACTGAAGAAACGGAGAAAGTATTGCGCATGCGCGCGCAGTATGCCAGAAGTTCGGCCGGGCCCAGACCGTATCCGATGCGCAGTCCTGCGAGTCCATGCGCTTTCGAGAATGTTCGCAGAATGACCACGCCTGCGCCGCGCCGAAGGTGTTCGAGGGACCGCGAATACTCGAACTGGCGCAGCTTCGCGAAATACAGCGCGAATTCGTAGTAAGCCTCGTCGAGAACGACCACAACGTGGTCGGGAACCTTGGCGAGGAACGCGTCAACGGCCGCAGCGTCGATCAGGGTGCCGGTTGGATTATTGGGATTGGCTAGAAAGACCAGGCGGGTGTTGTCGTTGATCGCAGCCAGGATCGCGTCAACATCGAATCCTTCGCCGTCGTTACGCATGGGAGTCCGGATTAACTCTGCTCCCGCGGCGTGGGCGGCCATTCCGTAGACGACAAATGACAGTTCGCTGGTTACCGCGTTCATGCCGGGCGCAAGCATCGTGTGGCACAGCAGTGACAGCATCTCGGTGGAGCCGGCTGTCACCAGAACTTGTTCGAGCGGCACGGTGTGGCGCAGGGACAGCCTGCGCCTCAACTCGGAGCAGTCGTCATCGGGATACGAACTGGCTGCGGTCGTGGCCGACTGCATGGCCTCGATAGCGAGCGGCGACGGACCAAAAGGATTTTCGTTGGAGTCGAGCTTGACCAGTGGCGATTCCGCGTCTGCCGTCGCAGGTTTGGGGAAGGGAACCGGAGAATAACCGGCCATGTCGCGGGCCGGTTTTGAAACCAGATCTGAGAATCGGCTCATGCTCGCCGCAGACTCCTACGCGGTTTTCTTGGTGCCGGCCGAGCCCGTTTTGCTGGCAGACTTCAGTTTTTCGATCTCCCTTAACGTGAGCGAGCGAAACTTTCCGGGGGGAACGTCGAGCGTGAGCGGTCCGTAGCGGACGCGCTTGATTTTCTCCACGTGATGGCCGACTGCTTCAAACATGCGCCGGATCTGGCGGTTGCGACCCTCGATCAGCGTGATTTCGTACCACGGGTTTGCGGCTTCCTTCACCACGCGCACCAGAGCCGGGCCCGTCTTCACGCGCTTGCCGTCGTCGGTGGCGATGGAAACTCCAGCGCGCAGCTTGGCGATGGCTTCTTCCTTCGGTGTGCCGGCAACTTTGACGACATAGGTCTTGGCAACGTGCGAAGCCGCTTTCATCAAGCTGTGCGCCAGTTCGCCATCGTTGGTGAGCAGAAGCAAGCCTTCGCTGGCGTAATCCAGACGCCCGATGGGATAGACGCGGCCTCTGACGCCGTGAATCAGATCCATGACCGTGGGGCGCTTTTCAGGATCGCTCATCGTGGTGACGAAACCCTTGGGCTTATTGAGCAGGAGGTAGACGTGGCGCTGCGCGCCGTGAAGCAGCTTGCCATTCACGCGCACGTGGTCGGTTTCGGGATCGGCTTTGGTGCCGAGTTCGGTGACGACGGTTCCGTTGACCTGCACGCAGCCGGATGAGATCAGTTCTTCGGCCTTGCGGCGGGAAGCGACGCCGGCAGCGGCGATAATTTTTTGCAGGCGTTCCAGCGGCATAATGTGGAACCTCGGATCGATCCGAAAACAATTTGTGTTAGGGCGTCAGAGTTTCAGCAGTGCGGAAAGTGGTGCCGTCCCTTCGGGACTCATTCGCTCTGGCTGTCTGCACCCGGCACTTCCGTGCTGGGCTTTCGCATACCGCCGCTTCGCGGCTGAGTCGGGAGAACCCGTCAACCGGCCTTTTCGGTTTCCGACACGCTCTCGCCGTCCGCAGAGGCTTCCGGTTCCTCAGCTTGGTCAGGTTGCGCGGCCTCTGTGGGCGACGATGCGCTCTCCGCCGGAATCAATTCGGACTGAAATGATTCCTCTACTAATTTCTCGAACTCTTCCATGCTCGGCAACTCGTTTACATCTTTCAGGCCGAAGCGCATCAGGAATTCTTTCGTGGTCTTGTAAAGAATGGGACGCCCGATGACCTGTTTGCGGCCCGCAGTTGTGATCAGTTTGCGATCGAGCAGCGTGCCAATCACGCCGCCGGAATCGACGCCGCGAATGTCGTTGATCTCGGGGACGGTGACCGGCTGTTTGTAGGCGATCACGGCCAACGTTTCCAGCGCAGGCAGCGAGAGGCGAATCGGAGGTTTTAAGCTCTTGGCGAACGCTCGCACTACTTCGTGCTGTTCCGGCTTGGTCGACATGCGGTATCCGCCGGCGACCTGGCGGATCTCGATGCCGTGATCGGGCTTGCCGTATTCTCCGACAAGCTCTTCCAGACATGAGCGGACGCGGGATTTCATTTCCGCCTCGTCCGCCGCTCCTTCCGCGATGACCGCCTCTTTCACGAGATGGGTCATCTGCTCCAGCAGGATGGGCGTTTCGGCCGCGTAAATAATGGCTTCGAGTTGAGCTTTGAGACTCATAGTGATTTCCGGTTGCCCGGACCGCCGAGTCTTAATGACAAGGCTCGTGGCAACTGCAGTTCATCTCCAGTCGTCGCGCACCGCTGACTGTTCTTTCATGATCTCATCGAAGTGCGAGTGCTTGCGGATTGCGATCTCTCCGAACATTCGCTCCTGCCGTACTTGAATCGCCTGCAACCGAACCATTTCCAGCAGCGCCAGGAACATGCAGACCAGGGCATGGCGCGATGGAACCCGCATCAGAATTTGCTTGAGCCGGATGGGACGATCTTCGAGCGCGAGCCGGCGCCGGAGGTAGTCGATCATCTGCCCCACCGTGACCGTTTCTTCATCCACGTTGAGCACCGGACGGGTGCGCAAGCGCTCGAGCACTTGCTGGAATGTCTTGACCAGGTCGATCACGTCGGCGGCAATTTCCGGCTCGGTGCCTTCCGCCTCCATGAATTCTTTCAGCGACGGGTTGGACAGCACCGCATCTTCAATCTGCTGCTTCTGCAAGAGCATTTGCGCCGCCGACTTGAACTTCTCGTGCTCCAACAGGCGGTTGACCAGTTCGTTGCGTGGATCTTCCTGCTCTTCGGCGGGCGCATCGGGATCGCGCGGCAGAAGCATCTTCGACTTGATGTGAATCAGCACCGCGGCCATGTAAATAAATTCGGCAGCTACGTTGACATCGAGTTCGCGAATCTTCTCGACATAGGCGAGATACTGCGACGTAATCTTGGCAATCGGAATGTCGTAGATGTCGATGTCTTGCTTGCGGATGAGGTCGAGGAGCAGGTCCAGCGGACCTTCGTAGACGTCGGTCACAGCAACCGCGAAAGGCGAATCGCTCTCTTGCTTCTTGGTGGTATCCCTGGTGGCCTTTGTTGGAGACGAGCCGGCAACAGCCTGGGGAGACGGTGGCGCCAGCGCGTCGTTACCGGAAACGATTTTGGCTTCTTCCGTCATTGCAACTATTTCGCGGCCGGTGGTTCGTAGTCGAGGGACATTCCCATCGCGGCGCGCACCGTGTCCATGGTCTCGCCTGCCGATTTGCGGGCCCGCTCGCTGCCAGCTTCAAGGATATCCCAGGCGAGGCGCGGATTCTCCTCGAATTTCTTGCGGCGCTCCTGCATGGGATTCAGCAGCCTCACCAACGCATCTGCGGCCCAGCTTTTGCACTCGATACAACCAATGCCGGCCGACCGGCAGCCTTGGTCCACTTTGGCGATGGTGGCTTTATCACTGAAGATTTTATGCAGATCGCCCACGGGACACACATCCGGATTACCCGGATCGGAGCGCCGGACGCGTGCTGGATCAGTCACCATTGTCTTCAGCTTCTGACGAACGGCTGGCTCGGGATCGGTTAGCAGGATGGTGTTGCCATAGGATTTCGACATCTTGCGCCCGTCTGTGCCAGGCAACTTGGCGGCCGGCGTGAGTAGCGCTTGAGGCTCAGGGAATACTTCTTTGGGCTTGCCGTAAAATCCGTTGAACCTACGGGCAATCTCGCGCGTGAGCTCCACGTGCGCCACCTGATCTTCACCCACGGGAACGCAATCTGCCTTGTAAATCAGAATGTCCGCCGCCTGCAGCACGGGATATCCCAAAAACCCGTAAGTCCCGAGATCCTTGTCCTTGATGTTTTCCCGCTGTTCTTTATACGTAGGCACGCGCTCCAGCCACCCCAGCGGAGTAATCATGGAAAACAGCAAGTGTAGTTCCGCGTGCGCCAGAACATGCGACTGGATGAAGATCACTGACTTCTCTGGATCGAGCCCCGCGGCCAGCCAGTCGAGAGCAACTTCGAGGGAATTCTCCTTTACGTGCGACGTGTCGGCGTAGTCGGTAGTAAGCGCGTGCCAGTCTGCAACGCAAAAGAAGCATTCATATTCGTCCTGCATTCGGACCCAATTTTGCAGTGCGCCCACATAATTGCCGAGATGGAGCTTGCCGGTCGAGCGCATGCCACTGAGCACTCGTTTGCGGGATTGCGAGGAAGGAGTCATTTATCGATGAGGGCCGGAATGCGGCCGAAAGATGGGATCAAATGTTGAAGTGTCATGCAAGGCTGAAGTCGATACTAACATGCGAAACGGGGGGTTCGCGCTCAGTTCCGGTGTCCGGCTCTCGGCTCCCGGAAGGAGCGTGCAGTTAGATATCGAGGCTGTGAGAAGCGCTGATGAAAGCGCCTCTAGGGGCTGTAGCCCTCATGAAATGAGATGAGCTCGCTGCGCCACCCAAAACCGGTGCTCAGATCGTCATTCACTATTATCTTCGCTTCGTCGGCGTGAGGGATGGAACTTGATTTCGAGGGTGACTGCTTCTACTCCGGTTGATCGTAAGTCTATGTGTCCAATCGCGCCAGATCGGCGACGTGTTTGCGGGAACCGGCGGTGCGACTTGACGGGATCACCGTTCTAGACAGTCGGAGGCGCGCGACTGCGCGAGCCAGGTGTTGCATCGGCGCGCGAACATCGGGTGAGGAATTAGGTGCGCCAGCGTACTGACATATTAAGCGATACAGTGTATAAGAATTAAATCCCTGGCCGGAGCGTTGTGGATTTGATTTTTCGACTTCGGCCAGACCTTGAACTTTTCGCGCTTACCCTGCGCTTTCCGCCGACAGCGGGCTCAACCCCTTGGGCCGGAGTCGTTGTTGTGTTTTCACCTCGATATGAATGCGGAGAGGAACTTCTCGTCATGCAGAATGAATCGCGTATCCCCTCGTGGATGAATTCCGGTGCCGGAGATCCGTTGAAGAGAGCAATTCAGTCGGAGAACCCTGTTTCGTCGGCACATCGAATTGGGATTTTAATGTCCCAAACCGGCCGTTTTCTCGAGTGCATCAGTTGCCGGTTGAGTTTTGCATTTCCTCCTGGAGCACACTTCGACACGGTCGCAAAACAGTTTGAGCGTCATGAATGCGGGGCCGCAGTTTCCCCTAACGAAGGAAGCTGAGAATTGTAGAACGATTGAGTTCCAGGGGCGACGGCCTGCGTAGCATTTCTTTCGCTCCTTCCGGGGGCTTGCTCAATTCCCGCTTAGCGACCCCCGGCTTCGGCCGTGGGCTGCATTCTCTTGCCGGTTCCTAGCTTTGCAAGTATTCGCACTCGTTTCCTGGAAAAAATCGAGCTACGATCGAGACTCCTCCGGGACGCACGCTGTTTTCGCGTTCGCACCCGGCACTTCTGTGCCGGGCTTTCCCATGTCGCGGTTTCGCCGCTGGAAGTTTGACTGGTCCCCCTCGCGGACATTTCCTCACTCCTCTCGCGAGGCTCAACGTTTCACAACTAGCTAGACTGAGACTCAGACTCAGACTGAGGCGCGGAGCGAACTACTCGTAGCGAAGAGCTGTCATGGGATCTACTTTCGCTGCCCGCCGTGCGGGAGCCGAGCAGGCGAGCGCAGCAACCAGGCTTAACAAAATGGTCACGGCCAACAGGACCAGGGGATCGCGGGAAGTGCCCTGCGCCCATCGAGCCAGAACCTGGTTTAGCGCCAAAGTCAGGATCATACCGATTGCGATT
>Ga0073928_10011732_pt1 | contig 10175 bp, 8 predicted proteins | sample PaiPotPPA55metaG_FD_76969 | JGI IMG/M metagenome (GOLD analysis project Ga0073928, IMG submission 76969) | Iron sulfur acid spring bacterial and archeal communities from Banff, Canada, to study Microbial Dark Matter (Phase II) - Paint Pots PPA... ... | reverse complement strand
CATGAACCCGGACCTGGCGATGGGCGACGAGTTGCTAAAGAAAACTGGCGCCGGAAACTTGTTCACGGTCTTCGGCGAGCCCGACCTCGCCGTCAGCAAGACCCAGGCTGGTAAGTTGGTCGTCGAGATCCATGGAGTGGATGTCTACGACCCCACAACCGGCGAGATCCGCAGCTCCAGCACCGACGACATCGCCTGCTGGTTCCTCGATACGCTGTACAATGGCGAGAGCTTCTTCGTTCGACACGCCTACTTTACGGGCGCGGGCGAGCCGTACGAGAACTTGCAACGTGCACTGCGAGCCGACATCGACGAAGCAGCCTGGCGGTCACTATACGCGACGGTGAGCCGCCCGTTCGACCCGCCGGAGACGGGCAAAATCGCCGTCAAGGTAATCAACCACTACGGCGATGAGGTGCTGAAGGTAATCCCGATCGAGTAGAGGTTTTTTACGCGTCGCGGAGCAGCATCCCGGACCCATGCCGATCGGAGCCAGGGACAACGTCGCAAAAATGTTCGATTTTGGCACCGCATCTGGAGTGACCCCCTGGAGGTGGACAGCTGAGGGGGTTCGATTTGACCTTCGGGGCACGGCCCGGAGGCCACGATGTCCGTCCGCACGCAGCGTCGGTACAGTGTCGAGTTCAAGCTCCGGCTGGTGCACGAGTATCTAGCGGGTGAGGGGAGCCTGAAGGGGATCGCCGGTCGCCACGATCTCAACCACTCGGTCCTGGTCTATTGGCTGAAGAAGTACCAGCGCGGGGAGTTGACCGACGACGATCACCTCGCTGATCAGGTGCATGAGTACGAGGCGCAGATCGCGGCGCTCGAGCGCAAGGTCGGCCAGCTCACGATGGAGCTGGACGCGTTGAAAAAGGGGCTGCGCGTGCTCCCCGCGACGCCAAGCGGGCCGCTGTCACTCATCTCCGGACCCTCGGCCTCTCCGTCGTCCGAGGATGTCAGCTCATGAGCCTCACACGGAGCAGCTTCTATCGGCCGACCACGGCCGCGATCGTGCGGCAAGCCGCCGACACCGCGCTGCTCGCGGAGATCGAGCGCGTCGCTGGCGAGTACCCAGCGTACGGGTACCGCCGGATCACGCACGAGCTGCGGCGACGCGGCACCGTGATCAACCACAAGCGTGTCGCCCGGTTGATGCGCGAGGGCCACGTCGCGCCGACGCGCGTGCGCCGGTTCTTCGCGACGACCGACAGCGCGCACGATGCACCGATCTTCCCGAACCTGACGCGCCAACTCGCGGTCACCGGACCGAACCAGCTCTGGTTCGCCGATCTCACCTACATACGCCTGCGCACGCGGTTCGTGTTCCTGGCCGTGTTGCTCGACGCCTGGTCGCGCAAGGTCGTCGGGTATGCGATCAGCCATCTCCTCGATACGCGCCTGCCGCTGGCCGCCCTAGACGCAGCGCTGACCTACCGGCGACCACCGCCGGGACTCGTCCACCACTCCGATCGCGGCGTGCAGTACACCTCGCGGGCGTATCGCGAGCGGCTGGCGGCGAACGGTGTGCGGGGCTCGATGGGGCGCCGCGGCAACCCGTACGACAATGCCATGATCGAAAGCTTCATGAAGACGCTGAAGTACGAGGAGGTCTACCCGCGGGACTACGCCACCGTCGAGGACGTGATCCGGCACCTCCCCCAGTTCATCGAGGAACTGTACAACCGACGGCGGCTCCACTCCGCGCTCGGCTATCATCCCCCAGAGGAATTCGAGACCATGCACACCCAACCCGCCGCGTAGGTCAAATCCCTGACCCCTAACTGTCCCGCTCCAGGGGGTCACTCCAGATTCTGAGCAATATTCAGTCGGTGCTAACAGACGGCCCTGTCTCTAGCAGTCGGGTCTCCCAGTCCGTACTGAACGGACCGATTAGATATCCTCGCGACAAGTCGCTCGCCGGTTTCACTTCGCTCAGCATCCGGCACGGCTCGCCAGGACCTTATGGCGTGCTCGAACACACGTGTCTTGAACCGAATCTCATCATCGTCGTTTACGAAGCACTCGGCGACAATGCCCTCGATAAACGCAGCTGGCCAGACCGGGTCAGCTACAGTGAGGCGGTGAAGGAACATCCCGGCAGCCCTGGAGCCGCCATCCGCTGCTTGAAGGACGTTGTTCCCCAATCGGAATTGTTGTTCTGCGTTAAGCCGGTTAATTCCAGGAGCGCCCATGTTCTCGATCAGCTCGATTGCTGGGTTCTGGCGCGGCCACGTGTGGGTCTTCAATTCCGCGATGATCCGATCGATAAAGTGTATAGGACTAACTGACGACTGGGCCACCGCTTCAGGTGGCATCGCGGCGATTGCCCCACGGAATCGCTCCCCTTGGCGCTCCGACAGAAGGGCCTTCTCCGCAAGGGTGTTCAATCGACTGAGCTGTATCGGCGAAGTGAGCGCAGCTTGGACCAGCACGCCTACGACCATGTCGCTCGCGTGGGATCCTATTGCGCGAAAGATTTCCGGGGTCGCGAGCACACGTGAGAGCGTTTGTGGCCACCGCGTGAGGTCGTCAACTGGCTCCCAAGTCGAAGCGGTCAAGAGTCCGCTGGCTTTGAGGTAGGAAGCGGCAAACCAGATGCCGCGCCGGAAGAACGCATCCACTGACCTGTCTCCCGCAATTGGCTCCAATGCTTTCCATAGCTGCTCCAGAAAATACTGATGCAACGTTTCCTCCACGCGAGGAACCGTGTCCGCCGCGTACTTCTCAACTGTCGCTTGCAGGTCATCGAGGTAGGTCGCATCCTGAATCAGTAGTCGGACTTGCTGGCTTATGAACCCGTGTCGCAACTTGGTATCGCGGCTCAGTACGATGTCCACCACTTCCGCTGCGGCAGCGAGCAGGGCTTCCTCTCCTGGTCGCTGTTCGTAGGGATGCCCGAACACGCATCGCTCCTCGTAGATGTATCTGAGCCGCGCATGCTCTGAGTCGCTGACGATGCCGTAGCGTTTCGCTTCGTCTAGGATGTAAGCGTCGACCGATTGCTGCTGCATCTCTTTTCGTGCGATCTCGCCGACAACCTTTGCAGCCGCATTGTCGCGAGGCGCGAGTTCCCGGAATCTTCTCTTGAGGGACTCTGCGCAGCATATCCAGATCATAATCCAGGCGGCACGTAACGCTCCTGCACCGGACGCGCTTTCAGCTTCCGCAAAGAGGACTCGATCCTCCGAGGAACGAATGCGAGACCTGTACCGACTGAGATCAACGCCGGCGCTCCGCTGCTCGCTGGCGGCTTCGACCCTATCGGGATCGGCTGGCGGCTGAGTCAGTGAGGCCGCCGGCGCCGGTGCAGTCGCTGATTGGCGGCTCCTCTCGTTGTCACAGGCAGATTGCCCAACGTTACGTCCGGAGACTGTAGGCGCGAGTACTTAGTCGCGACATCAGTGTGCTCATTCGCGACAACCCGACCGGGCTCAAGTAGACACAGCGCTAAGCCACTGACGCAGCGCTTACGCACTAAAGAAAACGCGCGATAGGGTAGGTTGGTGCCCGCTTGCTTCCAGCGGCCCGGTGTCCGAAATCTGCATATGCGTGTCGCAAAACTGCCTTGCATCGCTGGAGGGCACGCGTATCATGAAACGCTGGCTCGGGGAGCCATCAGTCAGCGTATGTGCGCGCTCGACCGCGAGGGGTTGCTCAACGCCATCAGCGATCCGAGTAGGCGAGAACAAGAAAGCTATCGCTGCCGGCAAAGCACCGCCCGGGCCCGCGGCGAACGGACGGCGTCTCGGCCAAAAGCTTCCAGTGTTGGAGTCCTGAAGTCCAGCGAGATACGCTCAGGGCGTTCCGGTGTGACGTCGTTTGACGTACCCATTCTCACCGGGTCTCAGGAGGAACGATGTTTGGGTCCGCCGCTCTCGAGATCGCAATTGGGCTCGTCTTTATCTATCTGATCTTCAGCCTCGTATGCTCGGCGATTAACGAGTGGATCACGCGCGTCACGGGCCTTCGCGCGTCCACGCTCCATGCTGGCATCAATCAACTCTTCGGGGATGCGACAGATCTCGCTGCCGCTTTTCATAGCCACCCGCTGGTGCGCGGGCTTCCCTCACAAGGGGTTATCCGTCCTACATCCCATCCCAGACGTTTGCACTCGCCGTGATGAACTTGGCACTCAGCCCAACTGCGTCAGGCGGAACAAGCGGCGGGAAGCCGCCTTTGCGAGCGACGCTGAACGCATCCCCCGCCGCTCCGTTGTCCGAAGGAGCCAGTCAACTCCTCACGTCACTGTTGCAAGATGTTGGCGCTGATCCGTCGGCGATCCGGCAGCGGTTACAAAGCTGGTTCGATGATTCGATGGAGCGCTTGGCTGGCACTTTCAAACGTAAGACGCAGCTCTTCATCAGCGGCCTAGCTCTCCTAGTTGCCGGCCTCCTGAACGTTGATACACTCGAAATCGCAACCAGACTCCAAAACGATGGGGCACTCCGGGATGGTCTGGTCGCGCAGGCGCGTCAGGCCGTCGCGCAGAATGCCCCAGGAAGCGACACGGCAAGCGGGTCACAGTCACGCGCTGTCAATCCAGACGCGATCAAATGGCAACAGCAGCTTGGCAAGATCCGATTGCCGATCGGCTGGGGTACGGACGATACAGAAACCGGACTGCCTGAGAGTTTCGGTGATTGGTGGCGAAAGGTCGCCGGCATACTGATTACCGCTGTTGCCCTGTCACTCGGCGCTCCGTTCTGGTTTGACTTGCTCGGAAAGCTGGTGAACCTCCGGCAGACGGGGATCCCGCGGGACGAGATGCCGCCGCGGCCGGCTCCGGTACCAGGCGGCGCCCGAGCGGCGCCCTCCTCGGCGATGTCGCCCAGCGCAAATCAAACGAGTGCCACACCCATCAGCGGTTCGGCGAACGCGCACTAGCCTCACCGATGGCGCCGCGAACGGTCGCTAGGCGATGCTATGCCCGAACCCACCGGTCAAATAGCCCAGTCTCCGAATCGGTACACGTCGTTTGGCACACCCTCGGTGAATGGGAGCGGCACACGACTCAGGCGGATTTCAACAAGCGTCGTAGTAAACGGGTAAAAGAATGCAACCGGCTCCCGCGCCAGCTTTGGATCGCCTGCGATTAAGGGGGTCAAGTTCAGCGCGGCACTGAGATCTCCTGCTGGCGAATCATCATCAAGCAGAGGCATAAACGGGGGATCGGTTACTCCTCGAAAGCCCACGAACCGCGAGCCGGTCGATGCGCGCAGGTGCAAACAGAGCGCGGTGCCGTCTTGCAAGGCTGAGAGTTTAACATGGAAGCACCGTAGGCTGTTATCGGCAGCGTACGTGTGAACGTCCTCGCAAAACGCCGCATCTTCGGTGAGCTCTCCCTGCGCATTGCGGCGGCAGATCTGGATGTTGTAGTCAGTGACAGGATCGCCATGCTCGTCGACCGCGCGCACGACGAACTGTTGCCACCGCTCGGGCGGTCTGGAGAATGTCCGAGCGGACGCGCACCAAGTGGACCACGTTCCTTCGTCTGTTACGGCGAGTGCATCAACCACCTGCGTTACGAGCGGGTCGGGCGGGCTGTGCATGATAGTTCCATGATTAAGTCCTTCTGCGAAGGTCACGGGGATGTCTGAAACGTTCTTCCAGTCGCCGATCGTTATACGTGGCGTCGCAACAGCGCCGCCGCCTGCGGGCGACGGCGTCCTGAGATCCAGAATTATCTTTCGCGAATTGAGCGAGACACCCGCCCAGCGGACCGTTCCGTCCGTGCCCGGTTCGTGTACCGCCAGATTCTCCGGGAATGGATACCCAACGGTGCCGCAAAAGACGAACACATACGGTGTGTCGGCATCTGGACCGTAGTACGCGAGCTCGCCAAACAGGTCTTTGGTCGCGAGATCCCATATCAACCTGCTTCCGAGCTCCAATCCGTCGAGTACAAGGTCCCCTGCAGCCAGAAAATCTGGGCCAATCGCGTGGTTGCCTTTGAAGATCGCCCCGAGAAAGCTCCGTCCCTTATGTGCTAGCGGAGATCCGAAAGTTGCAGGGGCGAGTCCAATGAGATGCTTCAAGCGCGGAATACGGCGCTCGGGATCTGTGGTGAGCCAGCATCTCACGACGAGCATACCGGTCGAGTGGACGATCGCGTCGAACGGTTCGTCCTCGCCGAGCCCCGCCTGGATGCACAACGCCTGTCCGAATCCCTCGCCGATGTCTTTGATCGTGAGTTCGTTGGTGAGCGTTCGGTATGTGCCAATAAAAATGTTCCGGATGTCGCGAATCCCACGAGCCACGAGCCGGCCACGCCAATCGTAGAAGGCCTGGCCGGTTGAACTGTAGCCATGGATCATCACGAGCGGCCGTTGCTGTGGTGCGGCCGGTACCGTTGGCGGCACAGGTTGTACGGGTTCCACCACGCCCTCCACAAGCCCCTCCTTAGCTAGGTCATGCCTCCACGCGCCCCCGTTCCCGAAGACGGCAGAAATTAGATCCCTGATTATGCCAAGAGACATGTCACGTCGACGCGTCTACGTGGACCAAACTCGTCCGCCGACGCTTTCGGCGGGCGCCCGACTGCAACTACTGTAGATAGGCTCCGACGAAAGGGCTAGAGCTGTTTCGCGACAGGGAGAGGCAGTTTTGCGACACTCTGGGTGCCATCTTTACTTCGCATTTTGGCCGGGTTGACCATACACTTGCCAAGCAGCGGGACCACGTCTGACGTACGCCAGACTACGCCAGACTACGCCAGAGTACGCCATGCTTGCCTCAAAAGCCTGCAACTTAGGTTGGATCGAAAACGGTGCAGCTCACTGTACCAGGCCGCGGGGCCGCGACATACGCAACTGCTAGTAGCGCCTTGCCTTGCGCACCAGGCAGCGCGAATAACGACGGTAGGCCGCGCGTGGGTAGGAACATGTCAAGATCGGGTTGCCACCGGCGGTCCCATATACATTAGATGGAGACTTGGTGTGAGGCTGCTGGGTGGGTGTTGCGGACGGGATTTGAGTGTGGTATCCTAAGTGGCGATAAACGATAGTTATCAGCACTCAGACGATGGCCAGAACCCAGTGAACGCCCCAAACGAGCTTCCAGCCCCCTCCCACCCCACCCTCTCGCCCGAAGTCCTTCGCCTCGCGACAGACGCGGCCGGTCTCATCGACGAGGCCCGCGCTCCCAGTACCCGGCGTGGGTACCTCGCGGACTGGATCGACTTCCGGGTCTGGTGCGCTAAACACGACGCGACGGCGCTCCCCGCGGACCCGCGTGTCGTAGCCCTCTACTTGACCGACCTGGCTCAAGGCGGCCCCGGTCGCCGCCCACGCAAGGTCACCACCATACGCCGCCGACTAGCCGCCCTCGTTCACTACCACCGCGCCCAAGGGCACGAGCTCGATGTCCACGACCGCGTCCTTCGCGACACGTGGGCCGGCATCCGCCGCACCTACGGCCGTGCGCCTTCAGCTAAGAGTGCCGCGGTCACCGAGTTCCTCCGTCTACTCGTGGCCTCCTGTCCCACTGACACACCCTTGGGCCTCCGCGATCGCGCGCTCCTTCTCGTGGGATTCGCCGGATGCTTCCGTCGCGCCGAGCTAGTGGCGCTTGATGTCGCAGACTGCGCCTTCAATCAAGAAGGTGTCTTCCTAACGCTCAACCGCTCCAAGACCGATCAGGAAGGAGCCGGCTCCGAAAAGGCGGTTCCCTTCGGGGCGCACCAGGAGACGTGTCCCGTGCGCGCGCTCACCACCTGGCTCGAGGCAGCAAGAATCACGAGCGGGCCAGTGTTTCGCCCAGTGAACCGTCACGGAAGCGTTGGTCCGAAACGACTTCTCTCCAGGAGCGTCGCGCTCGTTGTAAAGCGCGCAGTATCTTCGGCGCAGACAACCGCCATCGAGCAAGGCAACCGCTGGCTCGCCGACGCGCTCGACCCCGCACGCTATGCCGGCCACTCCCTCCGCGCCGGATTCATCACCAGCGCAGCGGCCGCGGGCGTTTCAGAATCCGACATCATGCGGCAGAGTGGCCACCGCCGCGCCGACACTCTGCGGAAGTACATCCGCCACGCCACGGCCTTCCGCCACAACGCTGCGGCGAAGGTCGGATTATAGGAATACCCTCATCGGGGTAGTGGTGGCTGCCTTATGGAGCAACAGCAGATAGCACAACCGCGTGCACTCTGTGTCGACCGTCGCTGTGCTGAGGGTCACTCTCGGGCGGTAGTTCAGACTTCATAGCCGCGCCCATTCTACTAACTGCACAAACGCACGCTTTCTCACGTGAGGTATCACGAGCTCTTTGGCCGATTTAGCATCCAGCCACGTGCTGCAGAACCAATTGTGATAGGCAGCGACCCACAAATACTTCCGGCGCACACGACGAGTATGCCTGTGCTCTGCGAGCGCGTTCACGACACGTTCCTTATGGCGATCCAGCAGTTGGCCCGTGCGGTCAGGAGTGTAATCCAGGCCGATGGGCGCGTGAAGGTAGTTGATGAAGACGTGGCCGTCGGCATCACCCGCGAACGCTAGGTTTTCTGGGCTGTCCTCAGGTTCAGAGTAGTAGCTGAGAAACGTAGGGAGAGCATTTCGAATACTTACGTCAACGATCACTCGTGGCCAGACTGCCTCCTTGCGCTCAAGCCTTAGCGCGTTAGTCAAGCCTGTCCCGATGACGAACTGACGGGTCGTGTACAGTGGTCCCAGTGCTACGGATCCTCGGAGAAACCAGCCGAGACAAGCGAGCCGGAATTGCACGTCAGCAGCTACGATCGCAAGCTGCGCGATCATTTCCTCGGGGTGGCCAGAGTCGATCGGCACGCTCAGAACGATCATGTCACTGAAGGCATTCCATCGAAAGTCCGTAGCGCTAAAATCCCATCGCAGGGTCCGATATATCGGGCGAAGCACGCGCAGGTAGTCCGCAACGAACGCCGATTCAGACGCGTTCTGAGAAGACGTGATTAGCCGCTCCCTGAGGCCGAGTAAGTCCAACCAACACACGATCGCGTCTTCAAGGCTGACCGTTCGCGGTCGATCGGCGACGTAATCGAGGCTTGCCGCCCGTGGCATTTTGCCGATGCTTCGCCTTGTCACGGCCGTCAAGTTAGAGAGGGAGCGCGTGCCGCGCGCCAAATTGGTGAGTCCGTCACATCGAGTGACGACACGGCTGTGAGTAGGCGATTGGTCCAGATCAGCAGTTGCGGACTCGGCAGTCTGCCCGACCGACTGCGGCTCCCAAAATGGTGGCCATCCGGCCGCCATCACCTCCCATTGTCTCGGTCGCGGCTAAGAGGTAGACCGAGCATTCTCAGGTACTGGTCGAACGAGGCAACTGATTCAGGCACCCGAGCGGTCTTGGCAGCGGTGCGAATGCCGCGGTCGTTCGTTACCAGGAGGCATGGTGCGCCGTTAATGCGCAAGTACGGCGAAGCCACGAAGCAAATGTTGAAGTCCCATTTCCAGTTTCCGCATTTGTCTCGTGCCGTTTGCCGACTCATGGGCCCAAGCGCAATCCGACCCATAAGGTCATCGAATAGGGCGAACGGTGCCGGGTACGCCTCGAGCAATCGAGCCACGCGCCACGAAACTCTCCACGCGAAGCGCGGAAGTGCGGCCTTTCGCGCCAGGTCAACCACAATGGCGTGTGCACGTATTCTGGCTCCCTTCCCTGCGATGAACCTCTCGGCTTCGCTACGCAGCCCGACGTTGCGGGCCACCACCGTCCAATCGTCTGCCTTCGGCGCGATCTCCCGCAACGGCGCGTCGAACACGTCGGACAAGAATTGCGCTTCCTCCTTCTCACACCAGTCCGCGAAACTCCCGAGAGCCGGCGGCATCGATTCAGGAGGGTCAAGAGTCTGCGTCGCGGTGAGGTACGCCAACATCTCTCGGCACGTGCTGAGAACAGATGCATCGGTGGGACGCTCTAGGCCGAAAAGCGTGTGATAGAGCTGCGCATGCACCTCATGCAAAATCACCGGCGAGTCGTCGCTATCGCATTCTGGCGTGCAGTGTTCCCACAGCCGCCCGGCGGCTTTCCAGGCAGACCCGCGATCGGATTCCCGCCCGCGCGCGGCGCGCGCAAGAATCTCCCTCACCGTATCGAAATTGGCGTAAGGCACAATGCCGCGTCTGCGCTCCATGGCCCGGACTGTAGCTACGTCTGGCGCGTCGCGAGGCCAAGCGCGGTAGATATTGGTGTCGCAACTG
>Ga0073928_10011731_pt1 | contig 10175 bp, 12 predicted proteins | sample PaiPotPPA55metaG_FD_76969 | JGI IMG/M metagenome (GOLD analysis project Ga0073928, IMG submission 76969) | Iron sulfur acid spring bacterial and archeal communities from Banff, Canada, to study Microbial Dark Matter (Phase II) - Paint Pots PPA... ... | reverse complement strand
GCGCGCGCCAGCGCGAGCCGCTGCCGCTGCCCGCCGCTGAAGTGAAGGATCGATCGGTTCATCCAATCGGGAGAAAGCCCAACTTCCACCATCAAGTCGCGAGCGAGATCGCGACGACTCTGTCGATTGCGACCACCTTGCCCCCTTTGGCTTGCTTGGGCCCCTCGGCTATGGATCTGCAGAGGTTCTTCGATGACTTCCAGCGCCGAGAAGCGCGGGTTCATCGAAGTAACTGCATCTTGAAATACCATCTGGATGCCCGGTCGAAAGGGAAACAGGTCGCGCGAATCCAGCTGTGCGATGTCGGTCCCCTGGATCAGAATCTGTCCCGCATCCGGCCTTTCCAGGCGTGTCACGCATCGCGCCACGGTGGACTTCCCCGATCCCGATTCTCCGATCAGCGCCAACGTTTGCCCGCGCGGGATCTCGAAGTCGACGCAACTTACAGCGGCTACGGGCACGCGTTTCCGCCACAGACCGCCGCGGACGTATTGTTTGCGAAGCCCTTTGACCCGCAGCAAACTCTGAGTGCCTGCTTCGTAAGTCGGCGAGTAAGTAGTCGCGTTAGTCGGCAAGTTACTCCCCATACTTGAAGCAGTTCACAGGTCGCGAGGGCTCCGGCACGAACTCGCGCGGGTAGCGGCGTGAACAGATGTCCATCCGTTCGGAACAGCGCGGCTGAAACCTGCAACCAACTGGGATGCAGGCCGGATCGGGAGATTCACCTTCGATCGCCGGAAGCCGGACCCGCGTCCTTGATCCTGCAACAACCGAGGATGCCGCAATCCGCACCAGTGCCTGAGTATAAGGATGCAGCGGGCGACCGAAGATCTCGGCGCTGCTCCCGACTTCGACAATGCGGCCGGCATACATTACCGCGATGCGATCGGCGAATCCTGCAAACAGCGTTGGATCGTGGCCGATTACCAGAATCGCCGTCCCATGTTGCCGCCGAATCTGCAACAGGAGCGCGAGAATCTCTGCCTGCAGAGTCGCGTCGAGTTTGCTGGTAGGTTCATCGGCGATCAAGAGCGGCGGCCGGCACGCCACCGCCTGCGCAATTGCGATCCGCTGACGCTGTCCGCCACTGAGTTGATGAGGATATGCGGAGTAGATTTCTTCTGGAAGATCGAAGCCGACCTCGCGAAGCAACTCCATGACTCGCTCCCGGCGTTGCGGTGCGTTGAGTGGCAAGTGCGCGCGCAGCACTTCGCCGACCTGCAAACCAGCCGTCATCACTGGATTGAGGGACAGAGCTGGGTCCTGCGGGATCAGCGATATCGCCCGGCCGCGGATCGCGCGCAATTCCTTCTCGGACAGATTCAGCATGTCGCGGCCGCGGACCAGAATCGTCCCGCCTTCGCATTTCGCGCGCGGCGCCAGCAACCGAAGAAGTGCGCTCGCCAGTGTGCTCTTTCCGCAACCGGACTCTCCCAGTAGCCCGACGATCTCCCCGGGGCGAACCTCGATACTCAAGCCATCCAAGGCGCGAATTGGCTCGCCGTCTTGAGGATGGTACGTAACCGTCAGATCCCGGACTTGGACAAAATATTCGTTTGAACCATCCACCAGGCAAGCACCCCGCTAGTCAGATCTTACCCACATCGCCTCGGCTAGCAATTGTCTACTAAGGAGCGGAGCTGAGCGTAGATCACCCTTTTCGATGGGAAAACGTAAGGCATGAGGAACTACAGTTAGCGCTCAGGCCAAGCCAATATTCCACGGCAAGGACTTCCGCCCTTACTTCCACTTACCCTGACCCTCGACGATCGTGACGTAACGATCGACGGGAAGATCGGTAAAGCGTTCGATCGCAGTGCTGGGTTGCGGCCATTTCACTTCGAGCCAGTCCAGCGTCGGGCGGTTGCCGATCCCCAGCACCATGCGTGGATCGTGCGACGAAAGGTAGCTGCCGCCACCTACTTTCATCCGGGTGCGCTTCAGATCGCCCGCCTGGTAGGTAACGCGCGCCCCAACAGCGTCGATATTCGCTTTCTTGCCGATGAGTTTTATCCCCAGCCAGTGATTCTGGCTGCCAACGTTGTTGTGCAAGAGAACCGGTGGCTCGTTGTTACAAGAGACGAGCGCGTCGACGCCTCCATCATTGTCGAAGTCGCCCAGGGCTAAACCGCGAGCAGAGAGGGGACGGGAAAAGGCGGGACCGCTCTCCTGAGTTACGTTTTTCAACCCAATTTCTTCAAGGTGCCGGCCTCCATTGTTCTTAAAGAGAAAATTGGCCCCTGTGTCGTTGGCTACAAAGAGGTCCATCCAACCGTCATTATTGATGTCAGTGGCAACCACGCCCCACGATTTGCCCGGATTGTCGGCAATCCCCATCTTTTGGCTCACATCGGCAAATGTACCGTCGCCGTTGTTATGAAAAAGCCAGCTGGCCATTGGCGAGTAGACTTTCGGATAGCAATACTCATTCAGTCCCTTCAGCGCGGGAATGTTTGGCGCCCCGCAGTTGTGGTGCTTGGCCTTGCTGAAGTCGACGAAGCGGCAGACGAACAGGTCGAGCCTTCCATCATTGTCGTAGTCGAACCATACTGCACTCGATACCCATCCAGGAGCCGCTACTCCAGCCTGTTCGGTAACGTCAGTGAAGGTGCCATCGCCGTTGTTGCGATAGAGAATGCTGCGACCGTATTGCGTCACGTACAAATCGGGGAAGCCGTCGGCGTTATAGTCGCCGACCGCGGCGCCCATTCCGTAGCCTCCACCGGCCACTCCGGCTCTTTCGGTCACATCGGTGAAGGAACCATCGCGGTTGTTGTGGTAGAGGGCATTGCGCAGAGGCTGTGCAGGCGTGAAGATGTCACACTTCCCGCTGTTGACAAGGTAGATGTCCATCCATCCATCATTGTCGTAATCGAAGACCGCGCAACCGGCGCCGGTTGACTCGGGCAAGTATTTTTCTGGCGAAATGCCTGCAGTATGGGTCCAGGTGATGCCGCTGGCGGAGGATGGAACTTCAGAAAACGGATAAGAAGCAGGAGAGTCTGAGGCGGCTGCAATCCGCGCCCAAGCAGGTAAGGTGAGTGTTCCTCCGAGAATTCGCAGGAATTCTCTCCTTCCAATTCCAACGAGACCGGGGGCGAAGCGCATTGCTACTTCGGCTCCGGCACCGGAGCATCGGGAGACGGCTCTTTCTCCATCGCAGTAGCCGCCTTCCGTTTCACCGACTCCAGCGCTTCCGCCGATTGCCGCTGCAGTGCGGCCTCGCGGTTGGAGTCCTCGCGGCGTCCCGCTCCAGCATAGGCAATGGCGAGTTGATAATGCCCAGTCGGACTGTCGGGCGCGATCTTTTCGTAGGTCTCAAGCGGCGGAATGGCCTCCGTGAACTGTTTTGCCGAGTTCAACGCTGTCCCCAGTCCGAGGAATGCCTCACCGAAGCCGCTGTCTAACTTGGTGGCGCGCTTAAAATACAGGATCGCCGTGGCCGGATCGTTCGCGTCCGCCGCAAGTTGCCCCAGGACATACTCCGCAACGGCGTTCCTGGGGTCGATCTCGAGTTCCTCCTGGAAATTCTTCTTGGCCTGTTCGACTTCGGCCGGCGAAGGCTGCGGCTTTGACAACAGCGCGCGTCCCAGGTAAGCGTGGATCCCCTGCAGCATCGGACTGATCTCTAAGATTTTGCGATACTCGGCAGCCGCCTCATCCCATTTGCCCTGGATTTCCAGTGCTTCGGCATTCAGTTCGTGAACCTGAAACGAGAACGGCGCCTCGTGGGCCAAGTCTTGCGAAGCTCGCATCGAAAGGTCGGAGTACGCATGCGTGGCGGCGTAGAGCACCTCCGGGTCGTGCGGAAAATCGCGGCTGAGGATGGCGAGGAAATCGAGAGACTCGTAAGGAACGTCGTGGGTCATGGCGCAGTGCACACCGTCGAGGCCCAGGCGCTTCTTGAGGTCCTTATCGGTGACCTGATGAATTGCCTTCTGCCCGGTTGTGAAGTCTATGCCGCGCTGACGAAGTTCTTTGAAGAATCCTGGTGGCAAAGGTTGCCAAGCATTCTTGAGTGGCCGTTAGGCAATGCAAGGACTGCACCGTTCTCGGCAACGATTGCATCAGCAAATTGCAGGTCTCCTGCGACTCGTACTAAGTCAGATAGAACTCGCCCAGTCACAAGAACCACGACGATGCCGCAAGCACGAGCCTCTGTGATTGCCAGGCGTACATCAGGATCAAGTGCTTCGTCACGTGCGATCGTACCGTCATAGTCGAGTGCCAGTACACTGAATCGCATAAATGCTCACTCGGGTCTTCGTCCACTATTACTTCCCGCAAGTGATCTGGGCGATAAAGATCGGAACTGGCAATGCTCTGAACTCTTAGAATGGGGGATTTTCGAGGCGGCGATTTGCGCCAAACGCAACGACCCGCGCCCGGCGCTTCCGCTGGGTTTTGTACCCACCTTTAGCTTGAATCTTGTTCATGGTCGGAACCTCGGTGCAATCCTGCCACCGCAAGACAGGCACGCCAGTGGTCAGCGTCACTCCTCTTAGTGATTGGCGTCACTGTCGGATTCTGCGGAAATGCATACAAAGGTTCTTGCGAGGAGGCAATTTGATGCAAGCTGTTCAAACCAATACGCGCATCCTGCTCAGGAATATCCTGGTAGCGACCGACTTTTCGCAAGCCTCGAAGCTTGCCTTGCCCTACGCGATTGCATTGGCCGGGCAATACGACGCTAAGCTTTTCATAGCTCACGCAATCAGTCCTGAGCCGCATCTCAGCGTCCCTCTGGACCCACTGCCCGTAGAAGCTGATCCAGTCTTCGTTGAGGCTGAGCGGAACCTTGCCGATTTTGCTCGTCCAGAATTGCTTCGTGATACACCACATGAGGAAATCTTGGAACGCGGCGATTGTTGGAACGTGATTTCCGACATTATTCAAAGGCACAACATCGACCTCATAGTCGCAGGTACGCGCGGGCGACAAGGAGTGAGAAAGCTAGTGCTGGGATCCAATGCTGAGAAAATCTACAGGCAGGCAGATGGCCCCGTGCTGACCATTGGTCCAAGGGTTCGTTCCCTCAAGAGCGGAGATTGGAAGATTGAACAGATTCTTTTCCCTACCGATGGATCGAACGTTTCCCTCTCAGCTCTGCCACACGCCTTGTCGCTGGCCGAAGAGAATCAGGCCACTTTGATTTTGGTCCAGCTTATGCCTCTCGTTCCTCCTGAATATCGCGAAGGGGACGAAGCGAGCTCTCGCGAAGCGCTTCGCGCCTTAGTACCTGCAGGAGCGGAAGCCTGGTGTAAGCCCGAGTTCGTGGTGCGTTTTGAGTTCCCTGCAGAGGGAATTCTGCGGCTCGCCGGGCACCGCAACGTGGACCTGATCGTAATGGGTGTAAGGAAGTCTTCTGAAAGAACGATCGCCGAGCACTTGCCGTGGGCGGTCGCTTCTCAGGTAGTTGCTGAAGCACAGTGCCCGGTGCTGACAGTGCGCGGCTAGCAACGAGCAGGCTAATACAGAATGGTGTATGAGAACTGCAATCACTATTTGTTGCTGGTCATGGGTTGACTCTGCAGGCAGAGACTCGCACAAAACGCTCGGGCTAGCAAAGAACGGAAAGATTCACATTTGACCAATGTTTTCGGAGGTAATGCTATGCGACATAAGCTCAGTGGCAAAATGTCGAGTTCCCGTGGGCTTGATGGAGATATCGTGCACATCGCCAGAGAGAACACCCTTTTTCGAAAGGTCGTACACACAGGAGAATGCAGCCAGCTTGTAGTAATGAGTGTCCCCCCGGGGGGAGAAGTTGGTATGGAAGACTATCCGCACACTGACCTAATTTTCTTCATCTTGAAAGGAAAGGCCAAGATGATCGTGAATTCGCAATCACGAACTACCAGAAAGTACGAAGTGATATTCATTCCGGCGGGAGAACTTCATAACCTAACAAACGCCGGACAAGACGACTTAAAGCTTCTCGCAATTTATGCCCCAGCAGAGTACCTGGAGGACAGCGTGTGCAGGACTCAGGAAGAGGCGCAGGCGGCGAGGCGCGAGGCCTTGGAACACGCGTGGGAACAGTAACGAAAATAACGAGAAGGAGGTGGGCTCCTTGACAGTTTGCTTTAGGATTCACATTCGTCCGCTCTGCGATAAACATCACATGCCGATGATGAAAACAACTCTGTTGACACCAGAAGGCACACGCGAGGTATATCGCTGCACAGAAGCCGCCTGCACCCGGCACTATGATGTCTCGAACGGCTATTTCGATCTTGTCGACAAGGCAGTCTTCTTCGATGGGTTTCAACGGTGTTGTACAAGCGATGGAAGTGCGATGTACTTCTCAGGACGAAATCCGCAAACCGACACTGATACGTGGCGCTGCCCCCGCGTAGGCTGCGAACCTGAGCAATTGACGACTGACGACGAAGAACGTCACGCGCTTCCGTCCCATGAATTGTTATCGGCTGCGAATGCGCAACGCGAGCGATGACATTCACCCGATTCATTTGCATCGGCACAGCTTCGAACTTACCAGCCTGGCAGGAAAGCCCACATCTGGAGTGTTCAAAGATGTCGTCATGCTCGGAGGCTATCAGGAGGCAGAGGTGGACTTCATTGCCGACAACCCAGGACTCACGCCCTTCCACTGCCACCAACAACTGCACATGGATTTGGCTTCATGACTCTATTCGACTACGCTTGATCTCGGGACAAGACGGGAGGCTTTTATGGCGCAGAATAGTTCCGATTTCACTCGAAAGCTGTTGCTTTGGGGCGGGCCGATTGTCGGAGCACATTTCCTCGTCGTGCTGTAGCATCTCGTGCTCGTTCTCAAAGTGCAACCTGGCTTCCCAAGACTCGCGATCCCGTTGCTGATCCCGGTCAATCTGCTTCCTATCGCTGGCCTCATCGCCTTTGCCGAGGGATACCACAAACTAGGCGGAATCCTGATTATCGTTCCCTTGGGGATTGCGCTGGTCATTGGCGTTAACGAGCACTTCCTCAGCCCAGGCACAGATAACGTGTTCCACATGCCGTCTGGAGATTTGAGACTGCCGTTCCAGGCCAGCGCCGTGGTGCTCGCCCTTCTGGAGGGACTGGGCTGTTGGGTCTGTTTTCGAATATTTACGCAGCCGACCGACACCCGACGAGACCTTTACGCGAATTGACAGTCGTTTCGAGGAGAGCAGTCAGATGGCGGTGAATATAGACGCAACCTGGGCAGGCCGTACAGCACGGGCAATCCTGCTAATTCGCATACTTGTTGGTTGGGTTTTCCTCTCTGAAGGGATTCAGAAATTTCTGTTCCCCGATTCACTAGGGGTCGGACGCTTTGTGAAGATCGGCATTCCTTCGCCGCAGATCATGGCTCCGTTTGTCGGTGTGGTCGAGATTGTGTGTGGGACGCTGCTATTGATGGGCCTGATTACGCAGCTTGCCGCTATCCCTCTTCTCATCGACATTTGCGTGGGGTTGTACTCCACCAAAATCGTCACTCTTGCAAAGAACGGCGTCTGGAGCACGCTGCACGAAGCCCGCACCGATGTCAGTATGCTGCTGGGTTTGATCTTCCTGTTGATTGTTGGTGGCGGATCATTCGCTCTCGATGCGAGGCGTGCTGCAAGACGGCCATAAAGGCGATGCCTGAAGAAACCCTCCCGGAAGTCTCCGAGTCCACCTCGCGACCAGAGAACGGTTCGCTACGTGAACTCGCTTTGTTCTTTCTGCGCTTGGGAACAACTGCGTTCGGAGGCCCAGCGGCGCACGTCGCCATCATGGAAGATGAGTTTGTGCGCCGCCGCCGCTGGCTCTCTCGTGAGAAATTCCTTGACCTGCTCGGTGCGAGCAACCTTATTCCAGGCCCAAGTTCAAGCGAATTGGCCATACATATTGGCTACTTGCGTGCCGGATGGAGGGGACTGCTCATTGCGGGAGCCTGCTTCATCTCTCCGGCAGCAATCATCGTCGCGGCCCTTGCATGGTTCTACGTGCATTTCGGCAGCCTCCCTGCGACCGCCGCCATCTTGTATGGAGTAAAGCCCGTTGTCATTGCCGTCATTCTGCAGGCTCTCTGGGGTCTAGGACGAACGGCAGTGAAAACGCCATCTCTTGGATTTCTGGGAGCCATTTCGGCTGTTCTCGCATTCCTTGGTTTGCACCCGCTTCTATTGCTGGTCCTCGCGGGTAGCGCAGCTTGTCTGCCGAATCTCCAAAGATCACGCCTATCCCTGGCTGCGTTTTCTGTCTCCAGCGCCCCCGTCGCTGCTTTCGGCGGTACAGCAACTTCGTTCAGCTTGGTTTCTCTCCTTCTAGTGTTCTTGAAATTGGGTGCGGTTGTATTTGGCAGCGGCTACGTCTTGCTGGCATTCCTTCGTGCCGATCTGGTTGTGCATCGCGGTTGGCTTACCGACTCGCAACTCATTGATGCTGTAGCCGTGGGTCAGGTGACACCCGGACCGGTATTTACGACGGCCACTTTCGTCGGTTATCTCCTAGGAGGCGTACGCGGTTCCGTGGTCGCCACAGTTGGCATCTTCCTACCGGCATTTCTGCTGGTCGCCGCAAGCGCGCCGCTGGTGCCGCGAATTCGTAGATCCAAAATTGCCGGGGCTTTCCTTGACGGCGTGAACGTCGGGTCGCTCGCGCTGATGGCGGAAGTCAGCTGGCAACTTGCTCGAACTTCACTTGTTGACATCGTCACAGTGGTCTTGGCAGCGGCGTCGCTGGTGGCCCTATTTCGGCTCCGTGTGAACTCAGCCTGGCTCGTGCTAGTTGGAGCGGTCGCGGGACTCGCTACCCACGCGTTTCACAGTTCGTAGCCGTACACGGTGACTGTTTGTCTGCGCGCCGTGTTGATTCATTTCAACGACTCGGCTGGAAGAGTTCTATCGGATTTCCCGATGGGTCAAATCGAACAACGCGCTTCTCCACATCTGTCTTCGTTGGCGCGGCGGACCGCTGGTAGACGCGCACGTAATCGACCAGCATGCTTTGAGGAAATACGGTGGACGAGTCCGGCTTCCCGGGCCAGTCGCCACCCACCGCCAGGTTGAGGATCAGAAAGAAGGGCTTGTCGAAAACCCATTTCCATCCGGGCTGAAGATCGGCGCGCGTGCGGCGCGCGTAGAGATTCTGGTCCACGTAGAAGCTGACTGAGTCAGCGTCCCACTCAACAGCGAAGATGTGGAAGTCGTCGGCGAAGCGCTTTGCCGGGAGTTTGTAGGGCGCCTCTATACCAGTGTCGCCGATATATCCCGGTCCGTGAATCGAACCGTGAATGATGGCGGGTTCCTTACCGATGTTCTCCATGATGTCAATTTCGCCGCACGCGGGCCAGCCGACTTTTTCGATGTCATCGCCGAGCATCCAGAAGGCCGGCCACATTCCCTGTCCGTATGGAATTTTGATGCGGGCTTCAAAGCGGCCGTAGGTTTGGGAGAACTTGCCGAAGGTCTTGAGTCGGGCCGAGGTGTAGTTTCTTGTGACGCCGTCGGGACCCGTGTACTTTTCCGAGCTCGCTTTGACGACCAGGTTGCCGTCGTGAATCGATGCGTTCTCGATGCGATCGGCGTAGTACTCAAGCTCATGGTTGCCCCAGCCGTCGCCCCCGGTTTCAGGAACCCACTTGGAGCGATCCACCGGAGAACCGCTAGGACCGTTGAACTCGTCGCTCCAGACAAGTGTCCAGCCGGTGCCGTTTATAGGACCCGGAGTAGCTTGAGAGCAGCAGGTTATGGCCAGGCCAGTGATGAGCGCGTATAGCAGGAGAAACCGTTTTCGTCCAGATTGCATAGAGAACTCAGCTGCATGCGCGTTGCGGCGCAACGTTGCATGAATTGTAAGCCGGCACATTATTGCAGACAAACTTATTACCAACAAACCTGGAGAATATGGGTTGGCCGGACTCTTCCTATCTTTGGCGCAACCAGATTCCATTCCTTGTCGCGAATGGCTTCCGCGCCATCGCACCGGACCAGCGTGGCTTCGGGCGCTCCGATCGCCCGGAACGAGTGGCCGCATATTCCCTGCAGAACGCGGTCGCCGATTTGCTCGGCAGTCTCGACGCGCTGGGTATCGACGCAGCCGACATTGTTGCTCACGACTGGGGAGCCTCTGTGGCATGGCTGACGGCTACTGCCCACCCGAATCGCGTTCGCAGGCTTGTCGTTCTTTCGGTGCCACATCCACTTGCGCCATATACGTTGCGG
>Ga0073928_10011729_pt1 | contig 10176 bp, 16 predicted proteins | sample PaiPotPPA55metaG_FD_76969 | JGI IMG/M metagenome (GOLD analysis project Ga0073928, IMG submission 76969) | Iron sulfur acid spring bacterial and archeal communities from Banff, Canada, to study Microbial Dark Matter (Phase II) - Paint Pots PPA... ... | reverse complement strand
TGGATAAAGAATATGCGATCGCTGTTCGTAAGCCGGACGCGCCTACGCACTATCCGGCGCAACATAACCACCTGGTGCCGGAGCGCAGCATTTTCGGCTTCAAGTCGGCTCGTCGACTTAAATCGCGAGACCAAGACGTTAAGGACAAAGCATAGCAGCGCAATCATTGTGCGCCGACGTTAGGCGATTCCCTCCTCCAATCAATACGGATAGGTTTTCGGTACACACAATCGCGTCCGACCTATTGTGCAGCAAAACAATAGAGCAACCCGTCTCCACCGGTACTGCGCAGATCATTTTGGCTGCAGCCGCCATCGGGGCCTCGCGAAGGATGCGCCGAATTCCATGACCGTGACGCGGCATCGTCGCGCAAGCCCCGACGATCGATGTGACCGAGCATTGCGCTGCCCTGGGTGGTGCTCGTCCAATTGCCGCAGGTGCGGTCTTCGCCCGGCGGGAAAGCGCGACCGTCCGCTTGCGAGCCGGTCAGCGCGTCGTGACGGGTGGGTGCAAACCCGACGCCTGGGATCATCCGGCCGTTCTCGGTCAGCGAGGTTTGCATGCCGAGCTTGTTGTTATCGCTGTGCAGGTCGTCGATATTTTGTGCCACGACCTCGTCCTTAAAGTTCTGCCAGGGACCAGTACCGATGCGGTCGCGCGCGTTGACGGCGGGTTTGCCGTCGGCAGCCTGCGTACTTAGATAAGCGCGCCAAGTCTTGTTTCCGGCGCCAGCAGTGGACGCCAATTGCTGGCAATAGCGGTCCGCGCCCTCGATGCCGCCAAGGTCGGCGCCCTTCCCGAGCCCGACGCTGGTCACAAAGAATGTCATGTTCGGCGATTGCGGAGCTTGTGGTGCTGACGGCTGCTGCGCGCCCGCGCTTGAGATCGCACCAAGCACCAGTAGGGAAACGGCTGGTTTCAGCTTTTTCATTATGGTCTCCTCCCAAACACAGTTGTCTGCTCCACAGCTGTAACACCGAAGTTTGGCAAGAATTCCGGCGAAGTTCTGAGCCACAGCCGAGATTATCGAAAATAAGAACGGGGTTCGAACGGGGGTTACGGACAAAACCGATTGTGAAACGCCCCCTTACCCCCGTTACCTGGCTGTGATGCAACTGTCGCTTGATTTAGGTCTGTCACGCGGCGCACCATGTCTGGGCGGGGATTGAGTGATCTTCGGTTCGCTGGCGCTGTGATGGGGTTGTCGCAGAAAATACGCCGAGAGCTAGTCAGATCACGCCGCAGATCATCATGCCCACCCATGACGAGCCGCAGGATATTCATGACGAGTTGGATCATAGGTGGTCACCTTCCGGTTGACCCCTCACCCGTTTACAGTTGGCAACTCTGGGGGAGCCCGCACAGGAGCCGCTTAACGGTAGGCGCGGCCCTGATCCTATTCGTGCTGCTGCTGCCGCGCCTCGGGTACAGCCAAGTTTTCGATGGCCTGCCGATAACGGAACAAGAGCGGCATTGGTTCGCCGAAATCCGTGCCTGCTGTGGGCTTGGCGATGCCTTCGTGGCCGACAGCTTCTATGAAAAGGACGGCAAGTTCTATGCGGTTATCACCGACGGCACTGATTGGTTCTACCGGATCAAAGGCGCGATCCGGGTCGGGACCGCAATCGAAATACCACGCGACATGCTAGCGGCGGCTAACGACCCGTACTACATCGATCATCCCAATCCGACCCATCATGGCGTGGTGTTCCTGCAGGTCAATACTCTCGGCGGCAGTCTCGTGAACTCTGACGGCGGCCCGCCTGAACAGGCCAAGCCTATTTGCTATTTCAAGCCGAACGGGGCTTGAATTGTGATCTCCTTCCTGATGATAGGCTCAACTTCAACCGAGGCCCCAGTATGTGGCGCCCCAAAGGCTGTTAATATCGTAATGTCAGCGTCCTGCGTTCTTGGGCAGGGCAACAACAACTGAAAACATAACGCGCACGGAGGACTAAATGGGTCGTCTATCCTTGATCACTATCGCTACGGGAGTTGCTTTATTGTTTGGGACCGCCGTTCACGCGCAACAACAGCCGTCGCCGCCGCCGCCGACTCCCCCTGCTTATGGCGCGCCAATTTCGCTCGAACAGGCAAAAGCCGCGATCGCCGCCGCTGCGGCAGAAAGTAAGAAGAACGGCTGGAACCATGTTTTTGCCGTTGTCGACGGTGGCGGAAATCTTATTGCGTTTGAGAAATCGGATCTCGCTGGCAACTCCTCTGTACCAATAGCCGAGGCTAAAGCGAGAACGGCTGCTACCTTCCGGGTACCCACAAAAGCGTACCAAGATCGTCTCGCAGCGGGAGAAAACTTCATATTGGGACTGCCGGGCGTCGTCCCGGCGGCAGGCGGAGTGCCGATCATCCTTGGCGGGAAAGTCATTGGCGCAATCGGCGTGAGCGGCGCAACGCCATTGCAGGACCATCAATCTGCCGAAGCCGGCGTCGCGGCCGTGAAGTGACAAGCTAATTCCCGGCAGCGAAAGCTGTTTGCGCGGGAAAGAGGTCGCCTAAGTCGGCGGCCTTGCGCGCTAAGGACACTCGGCAAGAGTCTCGATAGATGCTTTGGATGCGTGTAGCAGAGTGTGTGGGTCCTTAATTCCTTGAGCACGCAACCACTGAATTTGTAACTCATAGGCCTGTGCTTCATAACGGCCCCAGCATGCAAATTGAATGTGATCTTCTATCTGGAAATGGTGCACCAGTTCGTGCACCAGTATGCTTTGATCAACGAGGTCATCTTTATTCCAGCCATCAGCCAAATATATTAAATGTTCACTCTTCGAATAAAACGCTGCTGGTCGGATCCATTCCGCATCGCTGGACAGACCCGATAACTCTCCCAAATGCGCGAATGAAGTAACTCTAATAGGAGGCGCATCGGCACCGGGCCATCCGGTCTGCTGGATTATCCAATTCATGTAGCTACGAACAGTTTCGGATAAAATTTTTTGTGAGGGGGCGATTTCTTGCTCAACTAGTTCATTATTGGATTTTGTTGGAGCAGTATCTTCCGCACCCATCGTCATGGAGGGATGTGTCCAAATCACGAGCAAGACAGAGAACGAAGCGGCGTAGGTAATTGAAGTGAGCTTTTTTGCACGCATTTACGGCAAACCTATCAAAACTAAAAGCAGCGAAGTATCTGGTCCGCTGTTTGCCGAGCCGGCACCCCATGCAGCCCGAGCAGTCGTTGACCGTTCCGATCACTGAAACTTGATCATATCGATCCTAGTCAGCGTAATCTTCGATGACACTACAGGTGCGTGCGCCAAAATATAAGCGACAGCCTGTTCATCATAACCAATCTGACCGTCGCCCGACATGCCGTCCACGGGAACGATCACGTTGAAACCGCGAAGTGCTGCTTCGCTGGCGGTGTAAAGGACAGCACCGTGGGCCGCCGTTCCAACTGCAACAATGTTGGTAATATTTTTGTCCTTCAGCATTTTCTCAAGGCCCGTATCCTTGTCCCCGAGAGTAAACTTGTCGACGAAAGCCACCACCACGGGATCGCTGGTTTTAGGTGCAATCGCGGGAAGGGTGTCAGCAATAGGGACCGGCGGCACGGTAGTGAAGATCAACATCACGCCTTGGCCGCGCGCTGCGGTAATCAATTTTTCAATCTTAGGAATAGAAGCAACGCAGCGTGGACGCCTGTCGTTATTGCAGGTCTGCTTGACGAAATCCATGACCAGGAGGGCAGTAGTCTTTGAATCGAGCGTCACCTGCTTGAGTTCAGGTGCAGGTGGCGCCTTGATGCTTGACCACTCGTCGACGATGGTTTGAGCTGGAGTCGGCGCAGCGTAAAGCACGGCCACTGCAAGCGCGGGAACAGCAAAAAGTGCTTGAATACGGAACATAAATTCCCTCCCGGTGTTCTCTTTTGCCAAGGTGACCAGTAAGTGCGCGCACCGTCAAGTCAACGGGGGTTTACTTTTCCGATTCGCCGATCATCCGGTTGGGTCGCGCTGATAACCTTGGCATGCGAGCACAATTGCAGCAAACTGATCGAGGAATGAACGAAACGTAGGGACATGCGCCATGAGGAAGCCGTGGCTGGTCACGATTGTGGCCTGCATTATTACCGCGCTAGCAACGACTATGGTCCGCGCTGAGATAAAGATGCAGACCGTCGATTATAGGATCGGCAACAGCGAGTTCGAGGGTTATCTCGCTTATGATCCCAGTAAGCAAGGCAAGCAGGCTGCAGTTGTCATCTATCCTGCCTGGACCGGCATTTCGGACAATGAGCGTGAACACGCGCAGCGTCTGGCCGAATTAGGATACGTCGCGTTCGTGGCAGACACTTTCGGCAAAGGTATCCATCCGAAGCCGCCGAAGGAGGCCGGCGCCGAGGCCTCCAAGTACATGAACGATCGTGGGCTGTATCGGCAGCATGCTCGCGCCGCTCTTGATCAGCTCGCCAAGATACCAGCAGTCGATCGCAGCCGCATCGCGGCGATTGGCTATTGTTTCGGTGGGACCGGCGCGCTTGAACTGGCTAGGAGTGGCGCCGAACTTAAGGCAGTAGTCGTGTTTCATGCCGACCTGACCTCGCCTACGCCTGAGGACGACAAGAACATCAAGGGGCGTGTTCTCGCGCTCCACGGGGCCGATGACCCGATCGTTCCCGCCGTAGAGAGAGAAAAATTTGAAAATGAAATGCGCGCTGCGCACGTGGATTGGCAGTTAGTCACCTATGGTGGCGCTGTGCACTGTTTTACCGATGCACATGCCGGCAACGACCTTTCGCACGGCTGCGCGTATAATGCCGAGGCCGAGCAGCGCTCATGGCGAGCGATGCTGGATTTTTTCAGTGATGCCCTTTGATCGCAAAACCAGCTGCAGCGCGTGACCGTTGTTCTGGGAAAGTTTGAGCCAGGGCGATGAAACTGATGCTCTTGAGTCTCGTGCTGTTGTTCGTAAGGGACGATGGCCGCTATATGTCGTCGCCGCTCAAGCCTTGGTTCGAAAGTCTGCGCAATGGTTGGGGTCAGTCGTGCTGCGCATTGGCCGACGGCATCGAAGTTCTGGACGGCGATTGGGATGCGCATGACGGCCACTACCAAGTCCGCTTGGCCAGTGGCTGGACTGTGGTACCAGATGAAGCCGTGGTGCCAGGGGCCAACTACTACCACAAGGCCGTCGTGTGGTTGTGGAACGAAGAAGCTCTGAAGGATGAGTTTGGCGCAATTCCTGCTAGTCCTATCCGCTGCTTCCTGCCAGGGAGCGGCGTGTGATGGGGCGGCTATAAACCGGTACCGAGCACGCCGATTTACGGGAGAGCGAGTCGCACGCACGGCAGCAAGCCCAATCGCGATAATAGCTGCTACTGCTACTCTCCCGACACGCGACACCGGATGTCGGAATATCTCATTTGGGCCAAAGTTCGGACAAAGTGCGTCGCAGCAAAATTTAGCCGCTGATGTCCGAATCGGGTCTTGGTTGTTTCAAAACGTTTTGCCAGAAGAGGTTAGAACTGCGCGAGACAGCCGGACCAGTTTTCTGACTTTGACTATGCCCGGATCGCGGCCATCAGCGGCTGAATGCCCATAATGTTCATCACTCGGGTGAGATTATAGGCCATTACGTGCAACGCCATCTCAGTGGCGACCTTCGGCAGACGCTTCATCAGGAAGTGCGTCGTCCCCATCCTCATCTTCAGCGTGCCAAAGGGATGTTCGGCTGTCTCACGACGCTGGCGCATGGCCTGGGGGTTCTTGTCGAGACGCTTTTGCACAAGGTCCAGTACGTGTTCATGCTCCCACCGCGTGATCCTGGCACGGCGAGAAGGTCATTCTCAAGGATCAGGTGCTCGAGGTGCGCAACGTCGACGGGCGGGTGCACGTCGCGCGCAAGGAGCGCCACAACGACGAATGGGACCCGCCGATCGAGCCCTACGATCCGTATGGGCCGGGCGAAACAGTAAGCGCTGATGGCGATGAATTCACCGAGGACTGAAGGCGGCGTAAGCGATTACGTCGGTCAGAGGTCGGCGCGGCAAGATCAGAACCGGGACGCGCAGGCCCCCAGGGACGGTAAGGCCCGGGCCTTTCCAGACCAACAGGCTCCAGTTGGGCGTAACGCTGGCGTTGTACACAAGGCAGAAGCATTGAATCTGTGCGCCGCGTTGCAACGTGATGCGCTCGCCCGTCCTCAGGCTAAACTCAGGCGGCAACCCAAAGGCGAGATTACGAAATAAGAAGACTAAAAGAGAAATAAAGTGAACGGCAGCTACGCGGACCGCTCACGCGGCGCCGGGATGCCGGCCTGCTTCTTCTTGAGCATGTCGACCACAGCGTCCTCGTAGTGGTCGACAAGCTGTGACGGGTCGAAGTCGGCCTTCTTGCTTTGCAGGATATGCTCCGCAAGCTTCAGCATGTCCGGTGCGACTTTCACGTTCGGGATGTCGTCAAAATATTCCTTCGCATCCCGAATCTCGTAGGGATAGCGCAGCGTCGTCCCCATGAATCCCTTGTCCCAGGGCTGGAGCATGATGACCCGCTCGCGCTTGCTGAGCACGACCCGGGCGAACGCCACCATGCCCTTGCCGCGCATCGCCTCGCGGATCACCGCGAAGGCTTCCTGACCGACCTTATCGTCGGGCGTGATGTAGTAGGGACTGTCCAGATAGCGTTCGCGGGTTGCGCGTTCCTCAGGCCCTGGGATGCAGTGTCCCCCGCGAAATCCCAGCCGGAAGCTTTGAAAGATTCCGTATGATGCAATAGGCGCCGGCTGCTTTCCGCCATTCAGTCGCCTCTACGAGCGCACCTCAATCATCGTCACCACCAACCTCGCATTCGGAGAATGGCCGAGCGTCTTCAGTGATCCCAAGATGACGACCGCGCTACTCGATCGCCTGACCCACCACTGCGACATCATCGAGACCGGCAATGACAGTTGGCGCTTCAAGAGCCGGGCCGACGATCACACGACCCGCACTCGCGCCGTCTCCGCTACCCCGACCAGCTCCGACGGCGCGAGCGCTACCGCCAAAACGCGTCGGCAGAAGGGGTCAAAATTGGACGCCGATAAGGAGTCAAATTTGGAAGCCGATTGACAAAAGGGCGACCGCGCTTTCAACATTGATCCGCCAGCGTCATCTTACGCCATCATGCGGAGGGCTCGCCCTACCGCGGAGAAAACAGTGGGCCCGGCAAGGATCGTTGAAGAGAGCTTGACACCCAGACCCGGAATTAGAGAACATCATCGACCCAACTGAGACATTGTTGCCTTGGTGTCCAACTTCGATCGCCCGGCGCGCAGGCACGGTCGGACCGTCTCGTTAGTGCTAGTCAGACACCAAACTGACGGCGGTCATGTTGAAGAACCGGCGGATAACATGCCAATGCCGGTATTAATTTGGCAGTTTCCGCTTCGCTGGCATGTTTTCCACCCAAATGAAAAATCTGGCACAATAACACCGATCGAGGGACCTTATTCGCGCGAAGGGGGAGGAGGCACTTATGTCGGAGGCGAGGACTGAAACGAAACTTTTTCTGCCGTTCCTGCAGCCGTTTTACGATGCCGTTATTCCGCTCTCCTGGCTGATCCTTCGTGTTGCCGTCGGCTGGAACCTGCTGGTCCACGGCTGGGGTAAAATCATGATTGGGCCCACGCCGGGTTTCCTCAAAGCGTTTGCTGACCTCGGCTACACGCCACCGGAATTCTTTTTTTGGAGTTCGTTTCTCATTGAGATGCTCGGTGGAATTTGCATCGTTCTCGGGCTGTTCACGCGCTTCTTTGCAGCTGCGGCAGCGATCGAGCTGCTATGCATCACGGTAACCTATTGGAGGAGCGGGAACGGCTTCGGCTGGATGAACCGTGGCTACGAATATTCGTTGCTGTGGGGCTGGGCATGCTTTGTGATTGCACTGCGCGGCGGTGGACCGTATTCGCTTGACCGCAAACTTGGCTGGGAGCTTTAGCATCGTCCACCAAAAATCGGGGTTTCGCCCCTTTTCGAAGCTGACGAAACTTGCTCTACTTCGACAATTTCTGGAGATGGGTGTCGTGAAGAGACTTCGGAGCAATCCGACCTGGGGCTGGAAACTGATAAGCGATATCTACGATACGGTTCATATCGCGCTGTGGTCGATCTTGATTGCTGCGATTATCTTTTTTTGCCTGTTTACCCTGCCAAAAATTTGGCAAGTACAGGCACAGTTGGAGGTGCAGCGAATTCAAGAGATCGCAGCAGAAAATAGGCGCTACTGCGAAAAATGGGGCTTCCCGGTGGGAACGGACAAGCACACGGCGTGTACGCTTGATTTGCAGGAACTTCGCGCAAAAATCGAGCAGCGCGCCTTTGACAGCGTGCTCTGGTAGCGGAGTGGATCGCCTCAGTACGTAAGCTGATTTCGTATAGGCTAGCCAAAAGGGGGAAACGATGGCGGCTCGCGGCGAAACAAAACTGTTTTTTCCAGGACTTGGTGGCCTTTACGACACGATAGTGGATTGGGCTTACCCGCTCCTCCGTGCCACTGCTGGCTTAATGCTACTCCCGCACGCATGGCCGAAGTATATGGTGCTCGGCGCACAAGGCGTTGCGACAAACATCCTTGCTCGCCGCGGGATCGAGCCCGCGCTGCCAATCGCATATCTTCTTATGTTCCTAGAATTGGTCGGGGGCATCTGCATCACCATCGGATTTCTCACCCGTCCGTTTGCCCTATTGCTTTTGATAGAAATGCTAGTCATCACATTTAAAGTGCAGTTACCGAACGGCTGGTTTTTCAGTGCGCAGGGAGGCGGCGCGGAATTCACCGTGATGTGGGCAGCACTTTTCCTCGTCATATTGATACGCGGCGGCGGGCATTATTCTGTCGATCGCGCTATTGGTAAGGAATTCTGAGCGCTCGTCTCGCGGAGCATTTCACTGCGTTTGTAGTATCCAGGGACAGCGGAGTAGCGGCTATAGCGCAGACGCTGCTTCTTCGTTCCGTCGCATGCTGCCGACGTTTCGGTATGGCCCGCGGACGGTGCTAACCTTCACGAAAGTACGCCGAGACGCCATCGCCCCTACGCCGGTTCATCTGATGCCATAGTTGACTTGAGCGTCAATGTCCGGTTGTGGGGCCCGTCTCGGACATCGGGTGATGTCCGAGTTATGTCCGAAAAGCAGATCAAAGCGGACGTCAGAGAGACGTGCCGGTATCCGCCGTGCTTCGTCGCGAGGCAGGAGTTTCGCCGGGGAGCGTTTAAGCGTGCAAGATCGGGATGCTTTTCTGGCGCAGAATGTCCGCCTCTATCGCGGCCTTGTCTTGATCCGACAGGGGCCAGTAGTCGCTATTGCGTAGATCACGCGCCTTGCGAAGCGTGCGCAGGTCGGCGAACGCTGTCGTCTACTACGATCATGGGTCAGGAGAGATCGCCGATTTCGTCACGGTCGAAGAGACCAATGGCCGTCTAATCCTTCGCTTTTACCCCTGCAAGGGCGCGGGGGGCGCTGCGCCAGGCCATCGCGTCGGCGATGTTTCGGTTTCACCCACAAAAAGGGCGGCGCTCGTTTCGTACGCGGCGACCTCAACCTTTTGGAACGGCTCCTATCCGATGCGGCCGCGGCGCAAATCGATTTCGAATTCATCGCAGTTCAGCCTGGCCTGCAGAAAGCCGGCTTACCGGGCGATCTTGGCAACGTTCTCGCGGCCGCTAGCGACTATCTCACGCGCGGCGGCTTCCGGCCACTGAAGGTGGTGGCATCGGCGTGACGTGCCAGGACCGTCTCATCTCAGAGCTCAACCTGCCACTGTGTTGGACCCAATTTGGACCCAAACGCCGTTCTACAATCAGTAAACTTTGAGCGGGATAAAAATTTTTAGATTTTTCAGGAGGATTTTGGTCGGAGCGGCGAGATTTGAACTCGCGACCCCCAGTACCCCAGACTGAGTGTCGCAATAGTGGTTGGTACGAGCAACCCTGACGGTTTGTGCCACCAGAAAATTTGCAGTTAACTGCGTTTCTTCCCGCATGACACATGACTGATTTTCTGGAAGCCTTCTCGCGTCGCTCCGACGTGAGTTTCGACTTCGTTTGATAGAATCGTTGTCAGTAGAATCTCCTTGCAGTGTCACACGATCATGCTACACAAACGTCAACCGCAACCGTGCTAACTGCTTGATCTATGTGGACTTTGGGGAGCGGAAACGATCTTCCCCTCGGCTCCACCAAAAG
>Ga0073928_10011727_pt1 | contig 10177 bp, 9 predicted proteins | sample PaiPotPPA55metaG_FD_76969 | JGI IMG/M metagenome (GOLD analysis project Ga0073928, IMG submission 76969) | Iron sulfur acid spring bacterial and archeal communities from Banff, Canada, to study Microbial Dark Matter (Phase II) - Paint Pots PPA... ... | reverse complement strand
GCCCGGTGTTCCCGTTGAGGAAGTGCGGCTGCGCCGCGACGAAGGCGCTGGCGATCAACGCGCAGACGAGCATCGCCATCGCCTGGTAATCGCCGCGCAATCGGCGCATCGCCACGAGCCCCAGCACGAACGACACGAGTCCTCCCGCGAGGGCGGCCCCGATCAGGGGGAGCGGAAACCCGAGGTTGAAGCCGCCCACGTAGGTCTCACCCGCCTGGTAGTACGACGCGGGATGGAGGGCGAATATCCCCGCGGCGTACGCCCCAGCGGCCTGCGGGACGATGTAGGCGAAGTTGTAGATCCCGGCGACCCCGTACTGGAGGTCGAGGCCCCAGACCGCGATGAAGTTGACGCACGCGATGATCGCGATCGTCGTGATGTAGAACTGCGCCGCGACGCTCATCCCACGAGCTCTCTCTGGCTCGCGAACTCGGCGAAAATCCCCTGCGGCCGCACCAGCAGAGTGGCGATCAACAGCCCCCACGCGACAATGTCCTTGTAGGACGGATCGATCAGCGCAGCGGCGGCCTCGCTCGCGATCCCCACGATCAGCGCGCCGAGCATCGCCCCGTACGGCTTGCCGACGCCACCGATCACCGCCGCCGCCACCAGCGTGATGAAGAAGTCGCCACCCGTGGTCGAGTCGAACGAGCCGGTCGTGATCCCGAGCAGAGCGCCGGCGATTCCGCAGAGCGCGCCGGAGATCAGCCACGCCGCGTTGCGCACCCTGGTCGTCGAGATCCCGCATGCGCGAGAGAGCGACGCGTTTGCCGCGGTCGCGCGCATCGCCAGACCGAGGTTCGTGTAGTTCAGCACGACGTGCACGATCAGCATCAGCGTGACCGCGCAGCCGATCACCACCAGCTGCAGGACGCTCATCGTCACGCCCCCGATGTTCACGTTGGTCGTGTGCGCTCCGTAGCTGTAGGCATAGAGGGTGGGGCCCTGGATCGCCTCGAGCGTGAACTGGATCACGATTCCGACAGCGATTGTCACCATCGCCATCCCGAACAGATTGGTCCCGCGCTTGACGTAGGAGGCGACGACGACGCGTCCGAGCAGGAATGACATCGCCGCGCCCGCGACGGCCGCGACCGGGATCGCGACGACCAGGCTCGCGCTGCTCCCGAGGACCCAAAACTCGATGAACATCGCCGCAGTGAGAATCGAGCCAAAGGCGATGTTGAGAACGTTCGTGACGCCGAACTGCATCGAGAACCCGACCGACCCGATGCTCAGAAGGGCGCCGGTATAGGTACCGAACAGGATGATCGTCAGCAGCTGATTCATCGCTGTGGCCCCGGCGAGCCGGCTCGCCGCGCGTCCGCGTGTGGCGCTCGATCTGCCAGCTGTATACGCATTACGCCCCGGCTCGCCGCGGCCGACCCGATCTGGCGCCGGCGCCGCACGCGCCGCCGCGCCGGGGTCCTGCGACCGCCGCACAACTGCCGACGGCCGGCATCCTCGGCACGATCGTCTCTGCTGCGATCAGAATGCGGCGCAGCAATACCCATCTCGACCCGCGTAGGTAGGGACACCCACCGGCGCGACTGTATGCAGCTAGTCAGGCTTTGTCAAGCCGTGATGCATACAGCATCGCTGTGGGAGCCTCGGAAGCGACGCTTCTCGCGCCAGCGGTGGCTCAGCGGTTCGCCGAGGTCTCGGGCACGATCAGCGCGAGCGCGGCGCGCACAGGTGCTGGATCGTGACCGGGATCCACCATCGCGATCACCGTGAGCGCGGTCCGCGCAAAGTGACGCGCGAGCTCGGACGCTGCGAGGCGCGCGTCGCGAGCCTCGCACGCGGCGAGTATCGCCGCGTGTTCGACGACCGTCGCACGCCAGGCGCCCGGCCCCTCACTGAGGAACACGCGCCGGTAGCGTCTGGCGCCGTCGGCGAGCTGCCGGATCATCGAAATCGTCCGCTCACTGGAGTACGAGACCAGCCGCTGGTGGAACTCCACATGGGGCAGCTCCCAGGCCTCGAAATCTCGGCGGTTCGCGTCCGCTTCCATCTGGTCGAGGCACCTATGCAACGCGGCGAAGTCATCATCGGTCATGTGCGGGACGGACAGGCTGATGCCCAGCGATTCGAGCACGATCCTCGCGGCGTACAGCTGCTCGAGATCCTCGACGCTGAATGAAGAGACCGTGACTTTCCGATTCAGCTCCGCGTGGACAAACCCCTCGGCCTGAAGCATCCGCAGCGCCTCGCGTAACGGGGTCCGGCTGACGCCGAAGCGGCGCGCAAGCTCAACTTGTGAGAGAACGGCCGCCTGCGCGAGCTCTCCGTTGATGATCGCGCTCCGCAGTCGCTCGTAGACCACCTCGGCGCTGCCGCGCGACCGCTTGCCGTTCCCCGCCGGAGTGCTGCCACCGCCCCGATCGCGCGAATCGATCTCGTCGGCCGTCGGCACTGATGAAGATTCGGAGGTCTGCACTGCGTACAGATTCTGGTCCCGCGTGATGGCGGCCAGTATAGGGCACCTATCGGCCGCCACCTCCACGGCTGTTCGCCGACAGGTACCTCGTCCCGCGACAAATCCTCAGATCCGATGACCCAACAGGGAGCGGCAGGACATGCCCGACGGGTGCGATCTGCGTTCGCCTTTGGCTTGACACGTCTTCCCGATTCTGCATACACTTGCTCGGACGACCACCTGGGGATGACTCGGCGCCGAGCCGAGCGGGTGCTGAAAGCAGCACTCCCCTGAGGGATACCTGGAGGTGGAGGATGGGTTCAATCACAGCCGCGTTGGCAATGTCACACGCGCCGTTGATGGCTGACGGCGCCGAATCCGACCCGGTTCCGCAGGAGCAGATCGACAATCTGGTCCCGGCCATGGCGCAGCTTCGACGTGAGCTGGCTGAAGCGAATGCAGATCTGCTGCTGGTGATCATCGACGATCATTTCGAGAACTTCTTCAGGCCGTTCATGCCGAGCATCGCCGTGAGTGTCAGCGACAGTAACTTCGGCCCCCCGGAGCACTACGTCGATTGGCTCGGAATCGAGCGCCGGGAGATCCCGAGTAACGGCGACTTTGCGCGTGCGCTCGCGGCGGGTGCAATCGAGCGCGGCCACGAGATCACGCAGGTGCACGACGCGGACTTCGGACACGCGGTGATGGTGCCGCTCGAGAAGCTTCGCCCCGAGGGTGACATTCCGATTGTGCCGGTGTTCACCAACGTCTTCACGCCGCCGACTCTGCCGCTGCGGCGCGCCTACGAGCTGGGGCAGGCGATCCGAGAGGTAATCGACGAGCGGCCTGAAAAGGTCGCGCTGCTTGCGACGGGCGCCTTCTCCCACCGGCCTCCGTACTGGCTCCCGTACAGCCCGCCCCATCCGTTCCTCGAGCGCATCAAGCGCTTCCAGACCGAGGGCATCGGCGTTCTGGAGGAGGATCCGCACCTGTTCGTCGACTTCGGGCGGCGCGAGATGGAGATGGCCCAAAACGGCGAGCCGACGATCTCGCCAGAGTGGGACCGCATCATGATGGACGCCTTCTCGAGGGGCGACGTCGACTTCATCACCAGCCAGACCTACGAGCAGGTCGTCGACGGTGGAGGGGCCGGCGGGTTCGAGGTGATCAACTGGGTGATCCTGCTGGGGATCATGAACGGAGCGCCTGCGACGTATCTCGCGTACGAGCCGGTGGTCGAATGGATCAGCGGCATCGGCCTGATGAGTTGGGCCAGCCACCTCCCGACCAACGGCACGGCGAACGAGCACGTGGACACGCAAACCGCGGCCAGATAGCCCCGTGCGCGGCATCGACGAGCGTGAGAGGGCGGCGCTCGAGCGCCGCGCGCTCGAGCTGTTGGATAGCTGCCAGGAGGAGCTCTATGAGTTCGTCGCAGCCGCGGTACGGATTCCGAGCATCACCGGGGACGAGACCCAGTTCGGCCAGTTCGTCTTCGAATGGCTGACGCGCCACGGGTTCGAGACGTACACCCGGACGGTCAGCGAGGACCTCAAACAGGAGGTCGGTGGATTCGAGGGAGAGCTCGACCTCGACCGGCGCCCGAACGTATTTGCCTGGTTGCGTGGAGACGGCGCGTCCGACCGGCAGCTTGTCCTCAGCACCCACCAGGACGTCGTCAGCCCGGGCGCGCCGGAGACCTGGTCGTGCGACCCATGGGGCGGCGAGCGTCGCGACGGGCGCATCTGGGGGCGTGGGTCAACCGATATGAAGGGGTCAATCGGAGCCGCCCTGTTCGCGCTGCGCGCGCTTCAGGAGAGCGGGCTCCGGCCGGCGTCCGACGTCGAGCTGCAATGCGTCGTTGGCGAGGAAAACGGCGGACTCGGGACGCTTGGGGCCCTCGCGTCCGAGCCGCCGCCGGCGGGCGCGATCGTGCTGGAGCCAACCGTGCTGGTGCCGCTCCCGGCGTGCTCCGGCTGCGTCCATTTCACCGTCACCGTCGACGGCCGTGCCGCCCACGGCGCCACCCCTTGGAAGGGCGTCTCCGCGCTCGACAAGCTGATCGTCGTCTACACGGCGCTCAAGGACCTGGCGGACCGGCGGCGCGGCGAGCAGGATCACGCGCTGTTCGCCGGGCTACCGGACGCGGCCCCGCTCTCGATGGGCGTCGCGCGCGCGGGTGAGTGGCGCTCCAGCGTCCCCGACAAGGCGACGATGATCGGTCGGTTCGGCGTCATGCCCGACGAGTCGATCGCTCACGGACGCGAGCAGATCGTCTCCGCGGTTCGCGAGGCGGCCGCCGGGGACGATTGGCTTCGGGAACATCGGCCGCGGGTGTCGTGGGACAACGCGGGCTTTCCCGGGTGGGAGACCGCCCCCGATGCACCGATCGTGCAGACCGTCATCGGCGCGCTCGAGGCCGTCACCAACCAACGCGTGATCGGCGCGGCGACGTACGGGAGCGATGCGGGACATTTCGCCACGGCCGGGGTTCCCGTCGTCCTGTTCGGCCCGGGTCGAATCGACGACGCGCACGCACCGGACGAATCCGTCGACGAGGACGAGATCCTCACCTGCGCCAAGGTGCTCGCGCTCACCGTCGCCCGTCAGAGGCTCGGCGCCGCTGACGGATCCGACGGCAATCGGTGATGCGGGTCGGCTTCCTCGGAACCGGCCTGATGGGCAGCCGCATGGCTCATCGGCTCCAGCTCGCCGGAAACGGGCTGACGGTCTGGAACCGCAGCTCGGACAAGGCCGAGCCACTGGTCGCGGCGGGGGCCACGCTGGCCGCCTCGCCCCGCGAGGCGGTGGCTGGTGCCGAGGTTGTGATCCTGTCGTTGCTCAACGGCGAGGTCGTGGACGAGGTGCTGTTCCAGTCCGGCGCTGCCGGCGCTCTGGACCCGGATCGGCTCGTGATCGACACGAGCACGATCTCGCCGTCGAGCGCTCGCGAGCACGCCCGCCGCCTTACGGAGATGGGCCATGCGCCGCTCGACGCGCCGGTCTCTGGTGGGACCCGTGGGGCGGAGTCCGGGACCCTGACGCTGATGGTCGGTGGTGAGGAGGAGCACTTCACGCGTGCCCTGCCCGTGCTGCGGGCGCTCGGTGAGCCGACCTACGTCGGGAACTCCGGATCGGGGCAGGTCGCCAAGGCGGCCAACCAGCTGATCGTTGCCGTCACGATCGGGGCCGTGGCCGAAGCCCTCACGCTTGCCCGGCAATCGGGCGTGGATCCAGGCGCCGTTCGCAGTGCGCTCCTCGGAGGGTTCGCCGACAGCAGGATCCTGCGGGAGCACGGCCAGCGGATGCTCGACCGCGACTTCACACCGGGCGGCCGGGTCCGCGGGCAGCTGAAGGACCTGGGCATCATCGCCGAGCTGGCGACGCAGCTCGACCTCGAGCTACCGCTGACCGCTTGCGTCACGGACCTCTTCCGGAGGCTCTCGATCGAGCATCCAGACATGGACCACAGTGCGCTGCTGGTGGAGCTGGAGGACCTCAACGAACGCTCGTCCAGCCCGGCGACGCGAGCCGGAGAATGAACCTCGGACTCGATGGAGCACGAGCGCTGGTATGCGGCGCGAGCCGCGGGCTGGGAGCCGCGATCGCGCGCAACCTGCATGACGAGCAGGTCAGGCTCGCGGTAGCTGCGCATGAGTCTGACGCGTTACAACGTGTCGCCGAGGACTGCGACGCGACGCCGCTGGCGGTCGAGCTCGCGACCGCGGGCGGGGTCGAGGACGCGGTCAACGGAGCAGCCGCCGTGCTGGGTGGGCTCGATCTGCTCGTCGTGAATTCAGGCGGCCCGCCGGCGGGCGCGTTCGAGGACCTCAGCCCGGAGGCCTGGAGGATCGCAATCGACGGGACCCTGCTGGCGACGATTCGTCTGATCCGGTGCGCCGTGCCGCACCTGCGTGAGAGCGACAGGGCGGCGATCGTGGTCGTGCTCGCCTCGTCGGTCCGGGTTCCGTTCGAGGGTTTGGTCACCTCGAACGTGACGCGGCCTGCGCTCGTGGGGCTGATCAAGACGCTGGCCGGCGAGCTCGCTCCCACGATCAGGATCAACGGCGCCGCGCCGGGACGGATCAAGACCGCCCGGTCGGCTTCGCTCGACGAGCGCGAGTCGCGCCGGCGCAACGTCGACATCGAGGCGATCCGCGCGGAGAACAGAGCCGCAATTCCGCTCGGGCGCTACGGCGAGCCGGACGAGTTCGCGCGAGCAGTCGCGTTTCTGCTCTCGCCATCGGCGTCATACATCACCGGTCAGGTCGTGCCCGTGGACGGTGCGATGACGAGGACGTATCCATGAGCGTCGTCAACGTCGAGATCGGGCTGCTCCGGGGCTGGGCCGCGGGCGTGCTCGTGAACGCTGGAATGAGCGCTCCTGCCGCTGAGACCACGGCCGCCGCGATGTTGCACGCCAATCGCCGGGGCCTCGACTCCCACGGGGTCGTCCTGCTCGGGGTTTACGTCCCGCGGCTGCAGGGCGGCCACATCCGCGGCGATGCAGAGCCCGAGGTCGTGCACGTCCGCGGAGCGACGGCGTTGCTCGACGGGCATTGCGGGCCCGGTGCTCACACCGCGCGCGTCGCGATGGACTGGGCCTGCGCCGCGGCCGAGGCTCACGGGATCGGCGCGGCGATCGTCCGGAACTCATGCCACTTCGGCGCCGCCTCGTTCTTCTCCGAGCTCGCCGCCGAGGCCGGCTGCGTCGGCGTGGCCGTCACCAACACGGATCCTGGAATGGCGCCGCTGGGAGCACTTCAGCCAATCCTCGGCACGAATCCCCTTGCGATCGCCGCACCCGCCGGCGGCGGCCCGATCGTGCCGTCGCTCGACATCGCGACCAGCGTCGTCGCTCAGGGCCGGGTGGCGGCGGCTGCGCGAGCCGGCCTTCCGATCCCCGAGGGATGGGCCATCGGGCGGGATGGGTCCCCGACCACGGACCCCGGCGAAGCACTCCGCAACTCGATGCTCCCGGCCGGGGGCCACAAGGGCTTCGGCCTCGCGTTCATGATCGATCTCCTGTCGGCGTGCCTCGCGGGGACGCGGATCAGCGCCGAGATGGTCGAGGAGGCGGGTGTCGGTCATGTGATGCTGGCGCTCGACGCCTCCGTGGGTGCCGGCATGGAGGAGTACGGAAACCGCCTGCGTGCGCTCACCGACGCAGTCCATTCCGCGCCACGCAGACCCGACGTCGACCCGTTCATGATTCCGGGCGAACGCGAGCACATCGTCGCGTCTCACCGGGACCGTTTCATTCCGATCGATCGGCCGACATGTGAGCTGCTCGACTCGATCGGCTCGCAATGCGGACTGCCGTTCGCGTTCGAGGAGGTGTCCGCGTGAGCGTCTGGCGGCGCCTTGACCACGTCGCGCTCGTCGTTCGCGACACGGACAGCGCGCTCGCCTATTTCCAGGGCACGCTCGGGATGTCCGTCGTCGAGACCGAGGAGCTCGAGGTGCCGCCCGTCCGCCTGACGTTCCTCGATGCGGGTGGCGTTACCGTGCAGCTCGTCGAGCCGCTCGCCGGCAACGCCGTGCTGAACGATCACCTCGCGGAGCACGGTGAGGGTCTGCACCATGTCTGTTTTGAGGTGGATGACCTGATCCCGGCCGTCCATCAGCTCAGCGGCGGCGAGGACCCAGAGCTCGTGATCGAGGGCAGACGAACCCGCTCGGCCTTCGTCCCGAACCGCAACGAGCACGGGCTGCTGATCGAGTTGACGCAGGAGCGAACGCCGAAGAGCTGAGTCGTGTATGCAGCTTGGTGGGCCTAGGTGAGCGTCCAATCCGCCCGAATCCCGGCATCACTGGCCCACTCGCCGGTTCGCTTCCTCCCGAAATTGACAGCCTCGTCCAAAACTGGATACAGTCTGGGACGAGTGGAGCTGGAGCTCACGAACCTTGCGGCGGTCGTCGGCGGTGCCAGCCGGGGCCTCGGGGCGGCCAGCGCCGAGTGCCTAGCGGGGGAGGGTGCGCGGGTCGCCGTCATCTCGCGCGACGCCGATCGTCTCCGCGCGACCGCAGATCGGATCGGCGGGGTCGCTGTCCCAGCCGACCTGTCGACGCCGGCGGAGGCGGCAGCGGCGGTCGAGCGAGCGGCGGCAGAGCTCGGAGCTCTCGACGTCCTGGTGGTCAATTCGGGCGCGCCACCGCGTGGCTCGTTCGCGGCGTTGGGCGACGGCGAATGGGCGTCGGCGATCGACGGCACCCTGCTGTCTGCGATCTCGATGATCCGCGCCGCACTGCCCCACCTGCGGCGCAGCAGCTGCGCATCGATCGTGATCGTGCTGGCGGCTTCGGTCCGTGTACCGCTGCCCAATCTCGCCGCATCAAATGTCCTGCGGCCCGGCCTCAATGGTCTGATCAAGACGCTCGCAAGCGAGTTGGCCCCGAGCATCCGGATCAACGGCGCCTCGCCCGGTCGGGTCCACACCGAGGGCGCCGACGAGCTCGACGCCCTGTTCGCCACGGCGGAGGGCGTCGGCGTGGACCGCATCCGGGCACGGTTCGAAGCGTCGATCCCGCTCGGCCGGTATGGGCGTCCAGCGGAGTTCGGCCGACTCCTCACGTTCCTGGCATCGCCCGCCGCGTCTTACCTCACGGGCCAGGTCGTCTCGGCCGACGGCGGAATGGTCCGCTCGTTGCCATGAGGCGGCGGCCGCGATGACCGTCGATCGTCCGGACTCAGAGCGCCGATCGGCGGGCGCAGGCGCGCGGCGCCTACGCAGCGCCTCGTGGTTCGAGGGCGACGACTTCGACAGCTTCTTCCAGCGCTCGATGCTCAAGACCGAGGGGTTCGCCGACGTGACGGGCCGGCCGATCGTCGGGCTCGCCAACACCTGGTCAGAGCTGACCAACTGCAACGTGCATCTCCGCGTTCTCGCCGAGCACGTCAAGCGCGGCGTGCTGGCCGCAGGGGGCTTACCGCTCGAGTTTCCAGTGATCTCGCTGTCGGAACCGCTGATGAAGCCGACAACGATGCTCTACCGGAACCTGCTTTCGATGGACGTCGAGGAGTGCATCGCTGCGCACCCATTGGACAGCGTGGTGCTGCTGGCGGGCTGCGACAAGACGCAGCCGGGGTGCCTGATGGGCGCGGCAAGCGCGAACGTACCGGCGGTGATGCTGACCGGGGGGCCGATGCTCAACGGTCATTGGCGCGGGCGCGAGCTCGGGTCCTGCTCGGACTGTTGGAGCTACTACGACCAGCTGCGGGCGGGCGAGATCTCGCGGGAGGAGTGGTCAGAGCTCGAGGGAGCGATCGCGCGCTCGCACGGCCACTGCATGACGATGGGAACCGCGTCGACGATGGCATGCGTCGGCGAGGCACTCGGGATGTCGCTCCCTGGCTCGGCGGCGATCCCCGCGGACGACGCTCACCGTCGGGCGATTGCCGAGCGCACGGGGGCCCGCGCCGTGGCGCTTGCAAAGGAGGGCCTGCGTCCGTCCGAGATCCTCACGCCGAACGCGTTTGACAACGCGATCCGCGTGGCGCACGCGCTCGGCGGCTCGACGAACGCGGTGATCCACCTGATCGCGCTGGCTGGACGGGCCGGAGTCGAGCTCGATCTCGACCACTTCGACGCGCTGTCCGAATCGACGCCGTGGCTGGCTAACGTCAAGCCGTCCGGCGAACGGCTGATGGAGGCCTTCTACTTCGCGGGGGGTGTGCCGGCGCTGATGTCCGAGCTCCAGGATCTGCTCGAGCTCGACGCGATGACTGTCACCGGCCGGACGATCGCCGAGAACATC
>Ga0073928_10011726_pt1 | contig 10178 bp, 8 predicted proteins | sample PaiPotPPA55metaG_FD_76969 | JGI IMG/M metagenome (GOLD analysis project Ga0073928, IMG submission 76969) | Iron sulfur acid spring bacterial and archeal communities from Banff, Canada, to study Microbial Dark Matter (Phase II) - Paint Pots PPA... ... | reverse complement strand
CGGCAGCCCCGTCACCGCGCGCGAGCACCACGATCGAGCGGCCTTCCGGCGTTTCGTCGGGCAGCGACGAGAGGTATGCTGCGCGCATCACCTCGGCTCGCGACACGCCCACAGCACCGATGATTTCGGTTGCCTGACGATTGCCTAGCGTTATGGTGCCGGTCTTGTCGAGCAGCAAGGTATCGACATCGCCCGCCGCCTCGACGGCCCTTCCGCTCATTGCCAGCACGTTGCGTTGTAGAACGCGGTCCATCCCGGCTATGCCGATTGCGGAAAGAAGACCGCCGATGGTTGTGGGAATTAGGCACACGAAAAGCGCAATGAGTACCGTAACGCTCTGCACTTTACCGGCGTAGATAGAGAACGGCCCGAGGGTCGCTACTGCAAACACGAAGATGATCGTCATGCCGGCAAGCAAGATCGAAAGCGCGATTTCGTTCGGCGTTTTCTGCCGTTGAGCACCCTCGACCAGCGCGATCATGCGGTCGAGGAACGTGTCACCGGGGTTCGACGTAACGCGCACGACGACTGCATCGGAGAGCACACGCGTGCCGGCGGTTACGGCGCTGCGGTCGCCCCCGGCCTCGCGGATGACCGGCGCTGATTCTCCCGTAATGGCCGACTCGTCGATGGTGGCCGCGCCTTCGATGACGTCGCCATCTCCCGGAATGAGCTCTCCCGCCGAGACCCGCACCAAGTCTCCAGCGCGCAGCAGCCCAGCCGCCACCAGTTCCTCCACTCCGTCCACGAGGCGGCGCGCCTGAGCTTCGGTCTTCGTGCGCCGGAGGTGGTCGGCTTGTGCCTTACCTCGCCCTTCTGCGACGGCTTCGGCGAAGTTGGCGAACAGCACCGTAAACCACAGCCACGCCGAGATTGCGAAGTCGAAGCCCGCGTTCTGGCCGCCTGCGAGGACGAGGTCACGCACCCAGAATACGAGGACGGCGAGTGCGCCGACCTCGACCGTGAACATGACCGGGTTGCGCGCCTGCCACCGCGGATTGAGCTTGACGAACGAGTCGGCGATCGCGCGCAGGATGATCTCGCGGTCGAAGAGTGAGCGCGCCTGAGGTCGCCGTTCGAGACGGCGCGACGGCAACACGTTACTGGACCTTTCCTTGCAGCATTTGGAGGTGCTCGACGATCGGGCCGAGCGCGTCCGCGGGGAAGAACGTCAGCGCGCCGACGATGAAGATGACGCCGAGGAGCAGGAAAACGAACGTCGGCGAGTAGGTGGTGAACGTCCCGACGGTCTCCGCGACGCTCTTTTTCCCAGCCAGCGAACCGGCAAGGGCAAGGGCGGGTATCAAAAACAGGAAGCGGCCGCAAAGCATTACGATGCCCATCAGGATGTTGAAGTACAAGCTGCCGCCGAGCCCTGCGAAGGCACTCCCGTTGTTCTCTGTGGTCGAACTGAAGCCGTAGAGCAACTCGGAGAAGCCGTGGGGGCCGCTATTTGAGAGGGTTGCGGTACCCGCGGGAACGAGGACCGAGATCGCGGTTGGAACGAGGGCGAAAACCGGCAGGACGAGCGCCCCCAGAATCGCCAGCTGCACTTCTTTCTTCTCGATCTTCTTGCCGAGAAATTCGGGCGTGCGACCGACCATGAGACCGGCGATGAAAACGGTCAGCACGACGAAGAGAATCATGCCGTAAAGCCCGGTCCCGACGCCGCCGTAGGCGATCTCACCCAACTGCATGTCCGCGAGCGGAACGAGTCCGCCCAGCGGCGTGAACGAATCGTGCGCGGAATTCACGGCGCCGCAGGACGTGTCGGTCGTCACGGTCGCAAACAGCGCCGATGCCGGGACGCCGAAACGACACTCTTTACCTTCGAGATTTCCACCGCTGACACCGAGTGCATGCACGATCGGATTTCCAGCGGCTTCCGAGGCGTACGAGACGGCGAAGCCACCGGCGAAGATGAGCGCCATCGCCGCGAAAAGGGCCCAACCTTGGCGCTGATCCTTCGCGTAGCGGCCATAGGTGTACGTCAATCCCGCGCCGATCGCGAAGATCAGAAGCATCTCCAGCAGATTACTGAAAGGCGTCGGATTTTCGTTCGGCGACGCCGAGTTCGCGTTGACGAAGCCGCCGCCGTTGGTGCCGAGTTCCTTGATGACCTCTTGCGAGGCCATCGGGCCGCCCGTGATGGTCTGTTTCGCGCCCTCGAGCGTTTGCACGTCAACGTATGGATGGAAGTTCTGCGGGACGCCTTGCCAGCAGAGCACCAGGGCGCCGACGAAGCTGATCGGCAACAGAACATAGAGCAGCGAGCGCGTGGCGTCGACCCAGAAGTTTCCGACCGTTTTTCGGTCGGTACGGCAGACGCCGCGTATGACTGCGACGGCGATGGCGATGCCCACGGCAGCCGAAACGAAGTTGTGCCATGCCAGACCCGCCATCTGCGAGAGGTAACTCATCGTGCTCTCGCCCGAGTAGAATTGCCAGTTCGTGTTGGTCGTAAAGCTGACCGCAACGTTCCACGCGTTGTCAGGCGTGAGGTTATCGAAGCCTTGCGGGTTGAGTGGGAGCCACTTCTGCGTTCGCAGCAGCACGTAGAGGTAGATCAAGCCAACGACACTGAAGGCGAGCGTCGCGAAGAGATATCCGCTCGCGGTCATCTCGCGCTGCGGATCTATTCCGCAGATGCGGAAGATGACGCGCTCGCACGGTCCCATAATGGGACTGAGCAGCGTTCGCTCGCCGGAGAAGACGCGTGCCATGTACGCACCGAGCGGCCGCGTGGACGCCAGCACGATGCCAAAGAAGAGCGCAGCCTCTACCCATCCGACCGCCGTCACCTAGAATTTCTCCGGGCGCAGCATGGCGTAGGCGAGGTAGACCAGCGCTAGGACGGACAGCATGAGACCGACGATCTGATCGAACACCGCTTACAGCCGATCGCAGGCGCGAACGAATGCGTCGAAGAGGGCGAAGAGCCCAATCGTCAAGATGACGAGCGCAATTTCCAGACCGATCACAAAAGAACCCCGCGCCGCATACGATTCGATGCTACCTCTGCAGCACGCGAGGCGCCATCCGCCGAACGGACCATCCGTTCGGATGGGCGGAGCTCCGCAGGCACGCCGCTATGGACGGACGATGCCATGGATGAGGTCGAGGTGTTCCGCCACGGGGCCGAGAGCGTCCGCCGGGAGGAAGGTCAAGGCGCCAACGATGCAGATCACGCCGACGAGCAGCGCACCAAAGAGCAACGAGTCGGTGCGCAGCGTGCCGCGCGTGGCGTCGTTGCGCGGCTTTGCCGCCAGCGACCCCGCGATGGCGAGCGTGGGAACGATGACGAGATAGCGGGCGCACACCATCACGGTCCCTGTCGTCACGTTGTAGAACAGGCTCGGGCTTAGTCCCCCGAACGCGCTGCCGTTGCTGGCGGAGGTGGACGTGAACGCGTAGAGGATCTCGGCGAAGCCTTCGGGACCCGACGCGCCCAGCGTGGCGACGCCCGGCGGGACAATCGCCGCGATCGCCGCCGGTAACAGCACCGCGAGCGGAAACGCCAGCACGGCGAGCATGACCAACTGAATCTCGCGACGCTCGATCTTCTTGCCGAGATACTCGGGGGTCCGTCCGACCATGAGGCCGGCTATAAAAACCGTGAGGATGGCGAAGACGAGCATTCCGGCGAGGCCCGTCCCAACTCCGCCGAAGAGGACCTCGGAGGTTTGCATGTTCGCGAATGCGACGAGCGATGCGAGCGGCAACAGCGACTCAAACGTAAAGTTCGACGCTCCGTTCGTCGAATCGCTCGCGACGGCGAGCGAGATGCCTGCGTCGCTCGCCCCGAAACGCACCTCTTTGCCCTCGAGGTTTGGCCCGGCGACGCCTAGAGCATGCACGAGCGGATTGCCCGGCGCCTCCGCAAACGACGCCGCCACTGCTCCTGCGACGAAGACGACGCACATGACGCCGTAGATCAACCAGCCATGCCCTCCGGTCCCGACGCGCCGGCCGAAAGCGAACGGCAGCGCGGCTGGGATCAGAAACATAGCCAACAGTTCCAGGAAATTTGAAGCCGGCGTGGGGTTCTCGTTCGGCGAGGCGGAGTTTGCGGCCACGATTCCGCCGCCGTTGCCGCCTAGGAGCTTGATGATCTCCTGGGACGCCATTGGGCCACCGGTGATCGTTTGAGCCGCCCCATCGAGGGTCTGAGCGCTCGCATATCCGTGGAGATTTTGCTGAACGCCTTGGGCCGCGAACAAGAGCGCGCCGATGAGGCTCAGCGGCAACAGAACATAGAGGCACGCGCGCGTGAAATCGACCCAGAAGTTCCCGACGGTTTCCGACTTCGTGCGCGCAAGGCCGCGAATGAGCGCAATCGCGACGACCAGGCCGAGAGCGGCCGCGACGAAGTTCATCCATGCCAGGCTCATCTGCGAGAGATAGCCGAGCGTATTCTCGCCGGCATACACTTGCCAGTCGGTTGTCGTCAAGAAGCTGAGCGCGGCGTTCCAAGCGACATCGACGGGAACGTTCGGGAAGTGCTGCGGATTGAGCGGAAGCCATCGTTGGGTCCGCAAGATCAGCTCGAGCACAAGACCGGATGCGACGCTCGTTGCCAGCAGGGCGAAGGCGTACGTCGTCCAGCGCATCTCGCGGCTCGCATCGATGCGGACGGCCCGGAACCACCTCTGTTCGACCGGTTCGAACAGCCACGAAAGTGCTACGCGCTCGCCGGCGAACACGCGGTCGATATAGATGCCGAGCGGGACCCCGCAGGCCGTGAGGATGGCGACGAACGCGGCGAGTTCGGTCCAGGCGTACAGCGTCACGCCCGCATATGATAGGGCTCGACGGCGTAGAACCGCCAGCCGCCGGACGGACTATCCTTTCGGACTGCCGCAGCAGCGCTAGGGATCCAGTCCGTGCCGTTTTCGAAGCGGGCGTAGGAAGCGCTGCACGAGACCGTCGAGCCTGGCACCGTTTCGGAGCCGCTGGGCGGCCGCAAAGCGTGCCGTATGTCGACGTTCGGCGAGAACGTGCCCCGGTCGACGAGTTCGATCGTGCTGCCGCTCGCTACGCGCACGGCGATGCGAACCTCGAGCGCAGCGAGGTGAGATTCGTTCACGAAATCGACCCAGACGATGGTGCCGGCCCTCGATATCCCAACGGAGCAGGACCGTACAAGAACCGGAGCGATCGGGGACCGCTTCGAAGCGGTGGGAGAACTCGATTGCGGGTTGGAGGTCAGATTGCTGAGAGCCATCGTCGCGACCGCGACGACCATCGCCAAATTCACGGCACTCGATCTTACACCCGAGTGCGATCTGCACCGCAAGCCGCCGAACGGACTATCCTTTCGGACGGGCGCGAGCAAGGACGGGCGCGCTAGTCGAACCGAGACTTAGCGAAAGAGAACCTTCGTGCTCTCGCTTTTTTCGACACCTTGCACCGGCGCGTAGGTCCGCGAGAGGAAGTCCATCGTCGGATTCGTGACGCCGAACCAAAGGCGCTCGTTCTTGAAGTGGTGCCAGAGATGGTATTTCTTCATCCAGCGACCGAACGGCGTGCGCGGCCGATACGGGATATGGGCTACGTAATGCACCCACTCGTAGTACGTCAGCCCGATCAGGTTGCCGAGGACGAGTGACCAGGTAACGCTGGGGCTACGCGTGATGGCCAGATAGGCCAGGCCGAAGACGAGCAAGATCGGAGCGAGCGCCCACCACGGAAGGAACAGCAGATCGAGCCGCGCGGGGTCGACGTGATGGTCGTAGTGCAAGCGTTTTTGCAGCCGCAGGACAAACGCCGATTTCGCCGGTCGCGCGTGCAGGATGAACCGGTGCGTGTTGTACTCGGTCAAAAAGAAGAGCGCGACGCCGATGGCGACGGCGAGCGGTGAAAGGTTCGAGGCGCCGAGCGCGGCGGATACCACGATGACCGCCATCGCAGCCACGATCAGCGAGTTGCTTCCATGCCGCAGGAACGTCATGACCACCGCGGGGATCCCTCTGGCTCGCGAGCGTTTACGTGCACCGTTACTCCGAACTCTTTCCCGGGAGCGCTCGGCTACCGCAAGAAACGCCGAACGAGCGTGACGACGGCATGCGAGCGCGCACCGTATGGCGGATACAGCAACCGGCCGAAGTTCAAGGGGCGCTGACGAAGCACTGCGCGTTCGTGCGAGAACGTCCGAAAGCCGAACTCGCCGTGGTACGCGCCGATCCCACTTTCGCCGATGCCGCCGAACGGCAAATGAGGGTTGGCTAGGTGCACGACCGTATCGTTCACGACGCTCCCGCCCGAAGATGTTCCGCTCAAGACGGTCTCCACGTTGCGCCGCTTGCGGCTAAAGACGTAGAGCGCTAAGGGCTTCGGGCGCGCGTTCACGACGGCGAGCGCCTCTTCGAGGCGTGCGAACGTGAGCAGCGGGAGAACGGGGCCAAAGATTTCCGCGCGCATGATCGGCATGTCGCCATTCACGTTGCTCAACAGGGTCGGTGCCAAATAGCGCTCTTCGGGCTCGCGGCCGCCACCCGACTCAACCCGCGCGCCCGCAGCCACGGACTCGTCGAGCATGCCGGCCAGCCTCGTGAAATGAGCATCGTCGATGAGGCGGCACATCGCAGAGCTGCGCGCGCGCTTTGCCTCGGTGCCGCCGTACTCCGCGGCGAGTGCGCGACGCATGTGCTTGACGAGCCCTTTGATGCGCCGTTCGTGCACGAGCACGTAGTCAGGAGCGACGCACGTCTGACCGGCATTGATGAACTTCCCCCAGACCAAACGCCGCGCCGCAGTGCGCAGGTCGGCCGACTCGTCGACGATCGCCGGCGACTTTCCGCCGAGTTCGAGGGTGATGCCCGCGAGGTGTTCCGCGGCAGCGCGCATCACCCGCTTACCGACGCTGGCGCTGCCCGTGAAAAAAATGTGGTCGAACGGCAGCGTTAGGAGAAACTCGGCGACGTCGATCTCGCCCCCGACGAGCGCAACGTCTTCGGGCGCAAACGCCTCGGAAATGAGGTCGCCCAGCGCGCGTGCTGTCGACGGCGCCTTTTCGGAGGGCCGGACGATCGCGCGATTCCCGGCAGCGAGCGCTGCAACGAGCGGCGGAATCGTCAGAAAAATCGGATAGTTCCAGGGGGCCAGGATCAGGACTTGCCCCTTGGGTTCGCGGCGGATCTCGCTGCGCGCCGCAAAGAGCAGCAGGGGCGTCGTGACGCGGACCGGCCTCATCCACGAATCTAGGTGCCGGAGCGCATAGCGCAGTTCGGTGAAGGTCGGGTTGAGTTCAGTTGCGTCGACCTCATCGGGGTGCTTACGCAAATCGTCGTAGAGCGCCGAGCGCAGGGCTTTGGCGTGCCGCTGCAAGGCGCGTTCTAAGGCGCGCAGGCGCTCCTTGCGCGCAGCGCCGTTCCAGCGCGGCGCAGAGGCCAAGGCCGCGCGCTGGCGAGCCGCAATGGCTTCCACTTCGCGAAGATCGGCTGTACCACTTGGGTGGTCAACGAACCGCTGCGAAGCCCTCATTTTTTTGCAACCATTCGAACGCTGTCGGCGTCATACATAACGGTGATTCCAATGAGCAACATTATAAAAGCAATCTTTCAACACCCCTCTGGTATTCCGGCCATCCGCCGCGAGGGCGTCACGCCCCTCGTGCGCGTCATCGAACTGCGGATCGGCGGCGATTCGTTCGGCGGCTGGGGTCCGCGGCTGCTCTAGCGCTGCAGCGACCACGCATACGCGTTCCACGTCGGGCTAAAGGCATTCGGAGAAAATCCGCGCAGACGGGTTCGGTACGCGTAGACGTACTGCGGATTGAACAGGTAGACGATCGGCGCTTCGCGCGCGACGATCGCGTCGATCGTTCTGTAGGCCGAACGGCGTGCGCTCAGCGCCGGCGTCGTGACGGCGAGATCTTCTAGACGCTGCACTGCGCCGTTGCAGTAGCGCATGTAATTTTTCTCGGCCCCGGTGCAACCGAGCAGGAAACGATCGTCCGGATCGGCGCCCATTTGCCACGGGACGTAGGCCATGTCGAAGCGCCCGCTGGCAAGCGTTCCACCTTCGGCAGCGGGCAGGAACAGCTGGGCGTTGCTGATCGACTTGACCGTCACGTCGAACCCGCGCTCGCGCAACTCCGCCTGGACGAACGTCGCCACCCGAACGCCGGTCGTGGTCTCCGGGAATTGGACGTAGGTGAGCGCAAGCCGGCGCCCTTCGCGCTGCCGAGCGGTATCGTCCGGTCCCCAACGCCAGCCGGCCGCATCGAGATCGTCGTCGGCGGCCTGCGGGTTGAAGCGCGCCTGCCGAATCCCCGCATCGTAGGCCCACGAGAAGCGCGGCCGGTCGGAATCGGAGACAGGATATTTGTCCAGGGTGATCTTCGCACTGATGGCGCCCCGGTCGATCGACTCGACGATGGCGCGCCGGACCCGCGGGTCGGAAAGCGGCGGGCGCGCGACGTTGAGGGCGATGCCGGCGATCAGGCTGGTCGGCACGACGGCGTACGATAGCCCCGGCACCCCCCGCAGAGCGGCCGCTTGAGCCGGCGCGATTAAATTGAAGTCGATTCCGCCGGACTGCAACTGCGTCAAATTGGTGGCAGGATCGGGGATGATGCGGATGTCGAGGCGGCGGATCCGAGGCTCTCCCCGCCAGTATCGGGGATTGGCGCGGTATTCGAGCCGGTCGCCGCGCTTCCAGGAGACGAACGAGAACGGGCCGTCGCCTACTGCCGGCGCCGCATCGAACGGCGCCTGACTCAAGGGCGCTTCGCGCTCGAGGATGTGCTCGGGGAGCACATACTGCGGCGCCGTTCCATAGGCGAAGAAGGTCGCGACCGCCGGCGCCCAAGCGGAGCGCAAGTGGAAGCGCACCGTCCACGGATTCAAGGCGCTCGCCCGGTCGATGAGGTCGTAGCCCTCGCGGGAGGCCACGGGGTTTGCCGGATCGAGGATGGCGTGCAGCGTGAAGAGCACGTCGCGGGCGCTGACGGGCACTCCGTCGCTCCAGCGCACTGCACGCCGCAGGTGATAGGTGATCGTGCGGCCGTCGGCGCTCAGCCCGCCGTTCGCAACCGTCGGGACCCGCTCCAGCAGCTCTGGGACGGGCCGGCCGCGGGCGTCGAGGTCGAAGAACGGCTCGAACGCGAGGTGCGCGAGCTGCTGCTCGACCTGCCCTGCGTCGGCGTGCGCGAAGAGCGGGTTGAGCGTCGCCGGATCGGCCGAGAGATCGAAGCTCACGGCTGGCTCGAGCCCGCGGCTGATGGGGCGCGTGTTCGAAGGCGCACAGCCGGCTAGGGCAATCAATAGAGCCACGGTCACCCGGGTTCGCATCGCGCAGCCCTTTGCGGGCCGAACGGCAGGCGCCTCCGGGGCCGGGCCGGCGCCTGCCTGCAGCTCCCCCGACCTGAACGTTGTGACGCTTCACACGCACTTGCGCCGAACAAATATCATGTGTTACCCTATTGTCCTCGAACAGACGAGGGAAAGGAAACGGCACGAAGATGGTACTCGAAGGCGAGCTCGACGAGCTGGATCTACGCCTGCTCGAAGCCCTCCAACAGAACGCACGCTCGACCTTCGCCGAGCTCGGCGTCGGCGTTGGCTTGAAAGCGCCGGCCGTGCACGATCGGGTCAAGCGGCTGGAACAGCGCGGTTTTCTGCGTGGATATTCCGCGCGCATCGACACGCGCAGGCTCGGCATCGAGCTCATCGCATTCGTCAGCGCGTACACGACCTCGGACGTCGACTACGACCAATTCACAACGGCGATCGCGGCGCTTCCCGAAGTCGGCGAGATCCACAGCGTCGCCGGCGAGGAGTCGTTCGTCCTCAAGGTCTTCACCCGCTCGACCAGCCATCTCGACGACTTCCTCAGCCGCCTCAAAGCTATTCCGGGAATGGCTCGCACGAAAACGACCGTCGTGCTCTCGACGGTGTACGAGCGCACGTGGCTCTCCCTTGGTGAGCTCGTCGGCCCGGTGGCACCGCCTGCCCGGCTGCGCGCTCTCTCATGACGTTCGCAGAGCGTTCGCTCTGCCGGCTAGGCAGCCACCGCGTGATCGAACCGCAAGGCGCGCTACCTCAAGCGGCGTGGAAGCTGGATGCGACGCCACGCGCGCTCGCCAACGAGATCCGCTGCGACGTCGAGATCCTCAACGTCGACTCCGCATCCTTTCGGCAGATCTCCGAGGCGTGCGCGTACGATGCGCAGCGCAT
>Ga0073928_10011725_pt1 | contig 10178 bp, 10 predicted proteins | sample PaiPotPPA55metaG_FD_76969 | JGI IMG/M metagenome (GOLD analysis project Ga0073928, IMG submission 76969) | Iron sulfur acid spring bacterial and archeal communities from Banff, Canada, to study Microbial Dark Matter (Phase II) - Paint Pots PPA... ... | reverse complement strand
TCCATTACGCCGACTTCGGGCTTCCTCCCAGAATTTTCGTTGCCGAAATCGGGTTCCTCGCCACGTGGTGGGTGGGGTTCGTCGCGGGCTGGTTCCTCGCGCGCGTCACCGTCCCCGCGTTCTCGCGGGCCGTCGCGTTTCGCTACTCACTGAGGGGCTTCGGAATCATTCTCGCCTGCGCCTTTGGGGCATCGTGTGTCGGCTATGGGTTGGGGTTGTTGTGTGGTCCCCACGCCGATTTTTCCGCCTGGCAGCAGTTTGCCTCCGAGCACGGCGTCCTGGATTTGCTCGCTTTCGTGCGGGTTGCCTATATCCACAATGCAAGCTACGGCGGGGCTCTTGTCGGCGTGGCCATCGCCATTGCTTACTTCAGACGACTGCGGCGGCGGGTGATAGCAGAGAGTCCGAAGGTCTGAGTTGACAATTTATAAGTTGTGACGAACCAGTACGTATGAAGTTCTCGCGAGTAAAACTCTGCGATCGTCTTCGTCGCAGGTTTGCCAAGGCTTATGCGTTAATCATGCGTCGGTTCGACGAATCGATTTCTGGTTCGCTGGTGGATATGGCCGCGCGGGACAAGATCATGAGAAGTCTGGATGGCACCGATACCTGGTGAGGCGCAGCTTGCAGGAAGAAAAGCGCGGCCACTCCGAGGCACTGGTACTTGCCGGGATTAAGGACGCGATTCGGTGGGCTCTCGAACTTTGACGCGCCGGCGGGATTCGCTGAGTGGGCCAGGAAGCTGGGTGCGATTGAATCGAAATCGGATTAGAGAACCGTCAAGACGATGGCCGAGACGATCAGGGCCGAAACGAGCAAAGTCATCACGGTGAGCCGGATTCCCCACGACAAGTAGGCAGCCGCGGGGTTCCATTGGCTGCCATACCGGACGAGGATGCGGCTCCAGCCAAGCAGTGCCCAAATCGCAGGGATCAATCCCAATACCATTAGAACTATGATTGGCATCCACCAGAGGAGATCGTGAGCGGGTTCCTGAGGAGTGACTATGTCCATGGGGCTTATGGAGCTTTCTACCATGGAACGCATCACCAGGAAAAATACAGGCACCAATCCAAAGACAAATGCCACGCCAATGAGACCGCAGACGAATACGGCCATCGATTGACGTATGGCAGCGATGCGGTCCATCCGTGCTTATCTAAGGTTTTTCTTTTCGACGGCCGGAGTTTCCAATGCCGAAATGGAGTTGGTGCCTATCCGGGCGCTGGCCGATTGGAGCCTGCGGGTTTGCCGCTGTTCGACTAATTTCAAATCCCGCCCCAGGTTGTTGAGCGCGCGGAGGTTGCCGGCAATGTAGATGAGCACGATGGAAAGGAGTGTTATCACCACGATCACGGCCATGCCTCGTTCGTGCCGGCTCGATGAGATAGGAAGCTTGATTTTCATACACTCATTTGCCGTCTATTCCCGGTGTGGCCAAGAACGTAAACAAGGGAACTATGTGACTGGCCCTGGCGCTGGCCTTGGCTCGCGGTTGGAGTTCCAGTTCCCAACGCCAGGCGGTCACGTTGTGTCGCTTGTCGGCCTCCATGCCGGAAGACTTTACGTTGGTCAACAACGGCACCCACGGTCCTGCGCCAAGCCGCCGGAACAACGTGTTTTCGGAGAAGCGATACACCACCTCGCCTTGTGCGCGAGGCAGACGAAGGAATTGCTCTGCCGAGTTGGTTTCCAATCGGATTTGCCCGTTCGCGGAGCGCACGTCCGCGCGCCACAATTCGCCCATCCGCAATGAGCGGGCGATGTCGTCCGCGTTGCGCCGGAGTACGATGGAGTTGTCGATGCAACGATACAGCGCCGCGTAACCGACGCCGAGCACGACAAATACCAGGCCAATATAGACCAGTGTCTCGGTCAAGAGATAGCCGTCCAGCCGGCACTTCGAACCATGAGCCTCAGACTTTGGACTTTGGGCATTAGGCTTTGGACTCATTTTCATCTCACTCTCGCCTCTCGCACGACGGCGCCACCGTGCATTTTCACGGCCGGTTGCCATTCCAGCCGGACCTTGTCGTTTTGGACTGTAAGCAAAAAGTGCCCGGGCGGCAGGTTGGTCATCGAGCCCGCCTGAACATGATATTCATGGGTGCCCGGCGTGAAGGCGCGCCATTCGCCCGCCGCGAGCACTTCGATTTCTCCATCCACGATTTCCATCGCCACGGCTCTTTGATAATAAGCGCGGGCCAGGCGCCTTTCCGAAGCAATGGAATACGCCACGGGAAGCAACGCGCTGACCAGCAGGGCCATGGCCACCAGCAACTCCGTGGTCAGGAAGCCAAGCTGGCGGGCACCGAGTCGCGCAGTTCGGATCACCATAAGACGGCTTCGTTTATGAGTTGAATCAGTGCCAGGAACACCGCGATTACAATGCTGGCCACGATCACGCCGTTGAACAACACCAGCGCGGTCGTGGTGATTTGCGCCGCGGCTTGCTCCGATTGAAAGGCGCGCGCGTCGAGCGCCTCGTGCCAGCCGGTCAGCGCCCGCAAAAAACCGCGTCCGCTCCTGAGAGCGTTCGAGAGCCGCCATCGCAGCTCTTTGGAGTCGTCCATTGCGCCGATTGCCTCGGGCAATTTGACGCCCTCCTGCAAAAGCGCGCGAGTCCTGGTGGCACGATGGCGCATGGCAAGGTTTCCCGTGGCTTCCGCAGCGAGCCCCACTGCTTCCGCCTCCGGCACTTCGGCGTCGAGCAGCACGGCCAGCATCGTGGAGAAGTCGCGCTGCATCCGCTCGCGCCGCCACGGCAAATGGCAGCTCACGCGATCCGTCAAGCCGGGCAGCCAGCGGCGAAACCAGCCGCGATGCGGCGGACCTTCCACATAGGCAAAAACGATGAGCCAGAAGCAACCTAGGACGGCGACCTGAATGACGGTGGAAATCCCGTTCCCCGCAAAAACGAAACGCGTGAAGGCTGGCAGCCCCGCCTCGGCCGCCATTCCCGCAAAAATCTCTTCGAACTTAGGCAGGATCTTTACGCGCACTATGACCGGCACAATTATCATGGCCGGTGTTAATGTGAGCGCCAAAAGCAACAAATAGTTGAGCGCCCCGCGCACGTGCGAGACGCCATCCTTCAGAAACTGGCGGCACGCGGGCAACACCTTGGTCACGTCGCCGATTCTTTCTCCGGCCTTGAGCATGGTGCGAATTTGCGGCGGCAGCAGACGCGGCGTTTGATCCAGCGCCTGGCTGAGCCTCACGCCCTGCTCGAGATGGGCTGCCAGCAGGTGGAAGCGCACCCCCAGCGAACGGTCGTGGCTGCCGGCCGGCCCGGCAACGGCGGACTCCGGCGTGCGGCCTTCTTTCAGTCCCAGTTCCAACAAATCAAGAAATAATCTCGCTCGCTCGTTTCGGCGCATTGGAAGTGTCAGCAGGAAATAAAAGACCCAGAGCACGCCGCAAGTGGGAAGCAAAGCGGCAAACAGATAAACCAATACAGACAGGACCATGTAGCCGAGGGCCTGCAACGGGCCAGAATTGAACGCCAGTTGAAAGCTCTCGTTCATGGCGGGTCAGCTACCGACGTAACTCAGGACGTTCATCATCCAGATGAAGGACCGGAAGAGTGGCGCGGCCTGCCAAAAAACCATCTGGCCCAGCAGGAGAACGGAGACCGGCAGCGCGCCGTATAGCGCGAGTTCGATGCGATACGAAGCTCGGATCTGATAGATTCCCGCGGCTTTCTCGAATCCCGCAGCCACGTCCTCGCCGCCGTTTTGCACCAGCCAAAGGAACAGCGGCGGAAAGGGGCGGTTGTTCCCTGTCCATTGGATGGGCTTGCCCTGGCCGGTTTCCACGAGCGACCGCCATCGGGCGAGACCCTTGGCGGCTGGCGTGCCTTCTTCGATGGATTCGGCCATCGCGAGGGATTCCGGCAGCGTGGTCCCACTCCGGAGCATGAGCGTCATGGCGGAAGCAAGTTGAGCGAGGCTGGCTTCGCGGAATGCCGGCAAACGCCAGCGCAGCCGCGCCCGCCAACTCGGCAGGGACACCGCCACCAATCCGAGCGCTGCCACCAGGGCCAGCAATATCGGCGGCACCCACATGGCTGTAACCATGAGGACCGGCGGCGCCGGAAATTCGTTAAAATACCCCGACAAGAACCTGCCGAAGGCCAGCGAAATCATCAGAGTCAGCCCCAAGGATACCAGGATGACGAGAATGGGATAAACCATCAAACCCTTGAGGCGGCTCCAGAGCGCGTTGGCGCGATTATAGTGGTCCGCGAGCAACGTGAGCACGCCTGGCAGGTCATTGCTCCGGACGCCAATCTCGACCATCCGCTTGTAAAAGACGGGCAAGTCGCGCCGCGCCAGCGCATCCTTGAGCGGCGTGCCGCGCGCCAGATCGGCCTCCAATTGTTGCAGTTCGGCCCGCAGCAGACCGCTGCGCATCCCGGAGCACAACTGCTTGAGCGCGCCTTCGAGCGGGATGCCGTCACGCAACATCGCGGCAAGCTGCTGATTGAAGAATGCAAATTCGTCGTAGCTCATTAGATTGGTTATCCCATGCTAACACAAAGGTTAGACCGGACAAGCTCCCTATCCTCACGCACCTGGGCGCGCCAATCACCCGGGAAATCCGAGCACCCGATCCACTTCGGGTTCGTTGGTAAGCCCGGCTTTTACGAGCGACTTCGCTGAGTCGGCAAGCGAAGGGTGAGCACTCAACGCGTCGAGGTCGCGAGCGGCGATGCGCCCGCGCGCGGTGTCATTGACGCGCAACCATTCGACGAGTGGCAGCCGGCCACGATAACCCGTGGCGAGGCAGCTTGGGCAGCCCTTGCCGGAGCAGTCGCAGCAAAGTCGGCGGATGAGCCGCTGGTTCAGGACCAATGCCACGGAAGCTGCTGCCGCCGAAGAATCGGCGCACAGCGCCAGCAGCCGCCCGAACACCCCTTGGCACGAGCCGGCATGGAGCGTGGAGATGACCAGATGGCCCGTCAGAGCGGCGCGCACTGCGATGTTGGCCGTTTCTTCGTCGCGGATTTCCCCGAGGACAAGCACTTGCGGGTCCTGGCGCAGAAGGTGCCGCGCCGCCTTGGCGAAATCCAGCCCGCGCACTTCGTTCACTTCGGTTTGCATGACGCCGGGGATGATTTGCTCGGCGGGCTCTTCCACCGTAATGATGTGCCTTTGGCCGCTTGCCGCGAGGTGGCGAAGACAAGCGTAAATGGTGGTTGTTTTGCCGCTGCCGGCTGGGCCGGTCAACAAAAGCAGGCCCGTGGTTTGCGCCAGAAAACGTTCCAATTCCACGCGGACATCGGCCGGAAAATCCAGCTCCGCCAGCGTTCGGACGGTGCCGGCGTTGAAGAGGCGAAGCACAATCTTTTCGCCAGTCACTGTCGGATACGTGGCCACGCGGATGTCGCTGCGCGCGCCGACGGCGGACTTGTCGATGCGGCCATCCTGCGGCAGAGATTCCTGGTAGGTCTTGAGGCGGGCGAGAAACTTGATGCGGCCAAAGACGCGCTCGGCAATTTCCGGGGGCAAGCTCGCCGCCGGAGTCATCACGCCATCGAGCCGGAACGAGACTTCGGCGGAGCCCTCGCGCATGTGCAAATGAACATCGCTGGCGTCGGCCCGCTCTGCTTGCTGCACGAGGCGCTCCAATATTTGCGGCGCGGATTGTTCGGCTCCCGCTGATTCCGTTTTTGGAGTAGTGCGATTGGTGGCCACGCTGCTTCTGGCCGCGATAGTACCATGCCAGCAGATTTGGAGCAATATGAATACCTTCGACTGGTCGAGTTGGGGCAGCCTGGGCCGAAGCTGGAATCGACCGCCACGAAAAAAGCCCTCCCGCGCCGGAGTATGGGCGGCGCGAGAGGGCTCGGTTGCGGCTGAGCGCGAAATCAGCCGGCTTTGTTGCTTTCATCCACTACCACGTAGTGGCTGCCTCCATTGCGCCACACGCGGAGCAGAGTTACCTTGTCCTTGGGATTCTCGGTAAGACGTACGGCCTCGTCGGCGCTGCGAACGGGCTTGCGGTTGATGTCCTGGATGACATCGCCGGCTTTCAGGCCCGCCTCGGCGGCAGGGGAATCGGGCTGCACCTCGGTGATCACCACTCCCTCGACATTGGCCGGCAATTCGAACTGCTGGCGCGCGCCTTTGTCGAGATCGGCCACGCCCACGCCGTTGAGCGTGCCGGTGTCTTTGGTGTCGCTGGACTCGGCTTTGGCCAGGTTTTCGTTGCCCGGAATCTCTTTGACCTTCACTTCGACGGTTTTGGTCGCGCCATCGCGCAGGATTTTGACCGGCACGGTTTCACCCGGCTGGGTGCGCGCGGCCTCGAGCTTCAGATGACGGCTGTCAGAGACTTTCTTGCCGTTGAAATCGAGGATGACGTCGCCGCTCTTGATGCCGGCCCGTTCGGCCGGGCTGTTGGGCGTCACATCACCCACGAGGGCGCCGGTGCTTTCGTCCAGATTGAACTCCTTCGCCAGCGCGGGAGTGACGTCCTGAATCATGACGCCGAGGTAACCGCGGGTGACGTGCCCGTCTTTGACGAGGCTGGTCATGACGTCGCGGGCGAGGTTGACGGGAATGGCGAAGCCGATGCCCTGGTTGCCACCGCTGCGGCTGAGAATGGCGGTATTGATGCCGATCAGACGGCCTTCGACATCCACCAGCGCGCCGCCGGAATTGCCGGGGTTGATCGCCGCGTCCGTCTGGATGAAGTCCTCATAATCGAGGCCCATGTTGCCGCGGTCCGTTGCGCTCACGATGCCGGTGGTAACCGTCTGTCCGATGCCGAACGGATTGCCGATGGCCAGCACGATGTCACCCACTTCGATTTTGTCGCTGTCCGCCATCGGAACGGCCGGCAGGTCCTTGGCCTCGATTTTCACGACGGCAACGTCGCTCTTGGGGTCGCGGCCAATGACTTTGGCGTTGAATTCGCGTCCGTCCTGCAAGGCCACTTTCACTTCATCGGCGCCATCCACGACGTGGTTGTTGGTGAGGATATAGCCGTCTTTGGTGACGATGACGCCGGACCCGATGCCTTCCTGGCGCGGGGTCATGTTGTTCTGCCGCGGCATCCGGCCATCGAACTGGTTGCCGAAGAAATGGCGCAATAAATCATTCATATCCCCGCCGCCAGGCATGGCGGTATTATGCACCTTGGTGACGGTATAGACTTTTACGACGCACGGGCCGACTTTCTTGACGATAGGCGCGAAACTCGTGCGGCCACCCTCCTCGCGCACCACGGGGCGCTCATCCAACGTGAGGCTGACCGGTGTGAGCCGGACGTTGGGTCTTTGTGTGAAGGCCAGGGCCGAGCCGGCCACGGCCACGGCGCCGCCCAGGGCGAGCACCGCCATCCGATTGCTGACGTGATCCAATAATTTCATAATGTGTTTGTGTTGTTGCATATCGCTGTGTGTTGATTCGATAACTCTGATTGAATAGACCACGGCCCGATGACGAGCGCCTTTCCGGAGAATTACAAAATCGAAAGAATTTGGGGGCGGATTTCGGCAGAGCTGACACTCATCGGCGCACAGCGCGTTTCTTGACGAACCGACCGGCTGGATTACTGCACTGCCGGCAAACGTTGTTCGATTGAACTATGGACAATCCATGCCTGATGGCCTTGTTTCTGCGGCAAAAATAATTATACAAATCTCTATTGACATAATAGAGATTATGTCGATAATGCTCCAGGTTTGATTGGAAAACCAATTATGAGTTTAACGACAAAAGGCGAGTTTCCGCCCGCCAAGGAGGTCGGTTTGCCAAAGCGGTCCATGAGCGATTTGCTCGCGCCACTCGAACGAGCCGCGAAGGCCTCGCCCAACTTGATTGCGAACCACGGGGCGCACTTTGAGAGCGGGGGTGAAACCCATGAATTGCCGCGCTACCTCTTCATCGGACCCAAAGGCGGTGGCGAGACGATACGCATCGGCATTTTTGCGGGAGTGCATGGCGACGAACCCGAAGGCCCGCACGCGCTCGTGCAATTCCTCACCTTGCTGGAACGCCAGGCGAACCTGGCAGCCGGTTATTGCCTGTTCGCCTATCCGGTCTGCAATCCGGTTGGATTCGAAAATCGCACGCGCCATTCCCGCGATGGCGTCGATCTGAACCGCGAATTTTGGCGCGACTCCAATGAACCCGAGGTGAAGTTGTTGCAGTCTGAGTTGGTCGCCCATTGCTTCCATGGCATCATCTCCCTGCACGCGGACGACAGCAGCCACGGCTTTTATGGTTTTGCCCATGGCGCCACGCTAACCACGAACCTGATCGAACCGGCCCTCGAAGCCGCCGAGCAATTTCTGCCGCGCAACGGCAACGACAGGATTGACGGCTTCCGCGCCCGCAATGGGGTCATCCGCGACGGCTACCAGGGTGTGTTGAGCGGCCCGCCGAAAGTGCATCCGCGCCCCTTCGAGATCATCCTCGAAACGCCGCAGGCCGCGCCGACGTATCTCAAGGAAGCAGCGCTGGTGGCGGCGCTGCGGAGCATTTTGACCGAATACCGCCAATTCATTGCCTACGCGCCAAATTTGTAACCGCGTGTCCAAGGAGGGGTGGCACGGGCGACTCGCCCGTGCCGGTCGGCAACTTGCCGACCGGAACTAAGGGAAGCGACTCCATTGAGAGGCCGGTTTGATAGCATCGAATCGTTGCCTCCGTTTTGTCCAGCGAGCCCCCTATTCTAATACTGCGCCGGCGCCATCCAAACAAAGGCTGGGCACGGCAGGTTGCGCAGGATGCCGAAAAGGACCATCGCCCCAAGCGCGAACCACAGCCAGGATGGACTTATTGAAGGCACTGGTTTTCCAGCAGCTTGGGCGAACGCCAATCGCAAACCATACGCGCAAGCCAGCGGGAGCAAGACTACGAATAATGCGTTGAAGCGAAGAGCGGCGGCTAAGTGCCCGTGAAGCAATTGGTGCAACGCGCGCAACGTGCCGCAACCCGGACACAACAAACCCGTGACATGATGGAAAACACACACCGGATAAAAATGGAAATGGACCGGGTCGAAACAATACAGCAGCAGCGCCGCCGCGCCCGCGAGGAAGAGGGCCACCGCCCAAAGCAGGGTCTGTGCAGGCCGCGTTCGAAGGGCGGTCGAGGTCATTGCTGCAATTGTTTCTGAAACCTCTGCCAAATCTCGCTCTTATGCGACGTGAGGCCCAGCGCCAGAAGCAACAACACCAGAACAATACTGACGACGGAAAGCACCAGACCGGCGATGGCCATGCCCCGGCCCTTTTGCGGGATGGGATCGCTCTTGATTTGCGAGAGGCCAACCAGGGAGAAAATGATCCCCAGCACGTTGAACGGCAAACCATAGCAGCACAGGCCGCAGGTAATCGAGAGAATGCCCATGATCATTCCCGTGAGGGCCATCGGGTTGGTCCTTGGAGACTGGGTGTGCGCGATGCTGATCGTCCCGGGCGCTGGGGCCGTTGTGCCGGCGAGCAGTTGGGCGAATTCCGGAATCTCCGAAAGCGACTTCCACTCCGTCGTGCCTTCGAGGAGCACTTTGGTCTGCGCGTTGGCCCGGCTTTCCGAAATCCATGCCCGCACCTGCTCCGCCGTGACCGGGCCGTACACCTTGCCATCCGCTCCCGTGATCTTGTACATGGTCGGACTCTGCCCCCGTGGATGGTGGGCGTCAAGCCATACGAAAGACGACTTCTCTCGCCTGGCTAGTTCGCAAACCGGTGCTATCAACCGTCGCTACGCGACGCCTGAAAATTCTGTCCTTCGTTTCCGTGGACCAAGGTCCACGGCTACCGTCATGAAACCGCTACGCGGTGAAGCAACTGCGGAATCGTGACATCGCTTTGGACTGTAGCGAGGCGGTTCGCGGTATCACGGCCTTGGAATTTGGCCATCACCGACTTTTTCGCCGAAAGGCACATTCTCCGACACGACGCGAACGATCGGGGTGTTGAGCGGCGCACCCGCGGTCGCGCGCCTTTCCTCGATTGCAGGCGCGAAGTAGATCGAGCGCCAATCAAAGATGAGTTCGGGATTCAACTCGGATTTTCCGTCGTCCACGTGCAGCTGTTGCGGCTCGATCAACAGCCGTTCGGCGTTTCGCTTCATGTTGTTGTAATGAGCGTTTCCCCCGCCGCGTTGGAGGTCCGCGCGGTCTTTGGTCAGCCGCCGTTGCATCTGCTCGGCAGTCCTCAT
>Ga0073928_10011724_pt1 | contig 10178 bp, 6 predicted proteins | sample PaiPotPPA55metaG_FD_76969 | JGI IMG/M metagenome (GOLD analysis project Ga0073928, IMG submission 76969) | Iron sulfur acid spring bacterial and archeal communities from Banff, Canada, to study Microbial Dark Matter (Phase II) - Paint Pots PPA... ... | reverse complement strand
GCGATCACGACGGCGACGGGGCAGCGGCCGATCGGTTTTCGCGGCCCGGGGTACAGCTGGAGTCCGACGCTGCTCGAGGTGCTGGTGGACCGTGGGTACCTGTACGATGCGTCGACGCTGCCGACCTTCTTGGGTCCGCTCGCCCGGACGTACTACTTCTGGACGGCGAAGCTCTCACCAGCCGAGCGCGAACAGCGCCGAGCACTGTTCGGATCGGTGCGCGACGGCTTTCGGTCCATAAAGCCGTACTACTGGGAGCTCGATGGCGGCCGCCGCCTACTGGAGATTCCGGTGACCACGACGCCCGTCGTCAAGACGCCGTTTCACCTGAGCTACTTACTCTACTTGAGCCGGTACTCGCAGGGACTCGCGATCGCCTATCTCCGTACGGCGCTCGCGGCATGCCGAGCGACAGGTGTCGAGCCAAGCTTCCTGCTGCATCCTCTGGACATTCTGGGCGGCGATCAGGTGCCAGCCCTGAGGTTTTTCCCCGGGATGGACATATCGGGGCGCCAAAAAGTCGAGATATTCATGCGGGCGCTGCGCGTCCTTGGCGAGCAGTTCCGCCTAGTGACGATGGGCGCGCACGCCCGCGCCATTCTTGCGCGACCGGCGGTCGCGGTGCGGTCGCCAGTGGCGACGGCCGCGGCAGCCAGCTAGCGCCGACGGGAACCCAACTACACCGTGTGCGGCATCGTCGGCGTGCTCAATTTCGATGGACGGTCTGTCCCCGCGCCAGTGCTGTCGGACATGGCCGACGCGCTGCAGCACCGCGGACCGGATGGCGAAGGGCATTGTATCGAGGGCTCGGTCGGTCTATACCACAAGCGCCTCGCGATCATTGACCTGACGTCCGGGCAGCAGCCCATGACGTCTGTGCGCGGCAATACCACCATCGTTTTCAACGGCGAGATCTACAACTACGTGGAGCTGCGCGCCGACCTCGTGCGGCGCGGCCATCAGTTCCGCACCACGTCGGACACCGAAGTCATCTTGGAGATGTACGCCGCGCATGGCCCGGCGTGCGTCAACATGCTCAATGGCATGTTCGCGTTCCTGCTGTACGACCGCGAGCGAAACATCGTATTCACCGCGCGCGACCACTTTGGCATAAAGCCGCTGTACTACGCAGCCACGAAGCATGCCCTGCTCTACGCGTCGGAGATCAAGGCGCTGCTGCGGCATCCAGACCTGCAGGCTGAGACCGACCACAGCTCGATGCGCGAGTACGTGACGTTCCAGTTTGTTACCGGCGACCGCACGCTCTTCAAGGGAGTGCGCAAGCTGTTGCCGGGCCATTATCAGGTAATCGACCTGGCGTCTGGTCGCGTGCAAACCGAGCGGTATTGGGAGCCACGCTTCACGATCGACCCGTATCACACCGAGGAGTACTTCGTGTTGGAGGTGCGCCGGCTGCTGGAAGACGCGACGCGCCTGCAAATGCGCAGCGACGTGCCGGTGGGCGCCTATCTCAGCGGCGGCATGGACTCGAGCATCGTGACGGCACTCGCGGCCGCACACAACGCCAACGGCAACGTCACGAGCCGCTTACAGACGTTCACCGGGTCGTTTCGTGAGGGCCCGGAGTTCGATGAGTCGCGCTACGCGCGCGAGCTGGCGGACGCCACCGGCGCAATGATGCACGAGATCGTGTGTACCGAACAGCAGTTCGTCGATCTCATGCCTCGTCTGGTCTACCAGATGGACGAGCCGGTCGCCGGCCCGGGACTATTCCCCCAGTTCCTGGTCGCGCGCAGCGCCGCGGCCCACGTCAAGGTCGTACTCGGCGGCCAGGGCGGTGACGAGATCTTCGGCGGTTACGCCAGATACATGGTGGCGTACCTGGAACAGGCGCTCAAGGGCGCCATCTTCGAGACCAACGAAGAAGCCGAGCACATTGTCTCGCTGAAGTCGATCGTCCCGAACCTGCCGGCTTTGCGCGCATACGCGCCGATGATGCAGCAGTTCTGGCGCCAGGGAGTGTTCGAGCCGATGGACCGGCGGTACTTCCGTCTAATCGACCGCAGCGGCGGGGCGCTCAGCCTTTTCAGCAACGACTTCCGCTCGTGCTACGTCGCGGAAGAGCTGTTCGCCCGCTTTCAGCAGGTCTTCAACCATCCGGACACGCAGTCGTACTACAACAAGATGACGCACTTCGACCTGGTGACCGGGCTGCCGGCGCTGCTGCACGTCGAGGATCGCGTCAGCATGGCCGCGTCTCTGGAGTCCCGGGTACCGCTCCTGGATTACCGGATCGCTGACCTGGTCGCGAGCATGCCGCCGGGCATGAAATTCCGAGGCGGAGAGCTCAAGTACATCCTCAAGCGTGCCGCCGCCGACCTGGTTCCCCGAAGCATCGCCGAGCGCAAGGACAAGATGGGGTTCCCGGTGCCACTGCACATGTGGGCAAAGGGGAGCTCGCGCGACTTTTTTGCCGACGTGCTACTCTCCCAAACGGCGCGGGATCGTGGCATCTTTGACGCCGCCGAGGTGGAGAAACTAATGTCTTATGAGTCTGCCTTCAGCCGGCGGCTCTGGGGTTTGTTAAACCTTGAGCTATGGCATCGTCAATTTATTGACGCATAGGCAACTCTCCCCGATCCCGATCCCCTGGTCCCGACTCCACACATGCCACTCACTCTAGAAGACGGCCGCGCCCGCGACTGGCACATCAAAAAAATCGCCGTAATTGGCCCCGGAATCGTCGGGATGCCCATGGCGGCGCTTCTTGCTCACGCGCGAATCCGCGAGGGTAGCGAGGAGCCTGCGCACGTTCTCGTGGTTCAACGGAACTCGCCCACCTCGGGTTGGAAGGTTGCCGCGATCAACGCCGGCAAGTCGCCGATCGGCGGTGTCGAGCCCGGGCTGGACGAGATCGTGGCCCAGTCGGTTGCCGCGGGCGTATTGAGCGCCACCGACGATGTCGGCGACGTGCGCGACGCGGACGTGATTCTCGTGTGTGTGCAAACCGACAAGGACGGGCTGGCGCCGGATTATGGACCGCTCTTCGAGGCTTTGACTGGCGTGGCGCACGCGCTGCGCGAGCGGCCGGCCGGCAACGTGCCCGTGATAATCTTCGAGTCCACGCTTGCGCCGTCTTCGATGGCGACGCTGGTGCGCGCGCACTTTGCCCGTCACGGACTGGTGGAGGGTCGTGACCTGCTGCTTGGCAACAGCCCCAATCGCGTCATGCCAGGCCGCCTAGTGGAGCGCGTGGCCCAGTCGGACAAGATCGTCGCCGGGTTGCGACCGGTGACGGTGCAGCTCATTGGGCGCTTGTACGAGCGCATTGTCACAGGTGGAGAGCTTCACCGTACTAGCAGTCTCACGGCGGAAGTGGTCAAGACGCTCGAAAACGCGTATCGCGACGTGCGTATCGCGTTTTCCGCCGAGGTGGCACGGTATTGTGACGCGCAGGACATGGACTTCTACGCCATACGTGACCAGGTGAACGCGCGGCTCTCGCAGTCCGATGCCGCATCGGCGAGCCCGAACACCGTTCCCAGTGGCGGATTGCTGGTGCCCACCGTGGGTGTGGGCGGACACTGCCTCCCCAAGGACGGAATACTCCTATGGTGGCGTGCGCTGGAAGCCGGAGTCCGGAGCGACCGGAGCCTGATCCTGGAGTCACGCCGCATCAACGACGAGTCGCCGGGCTACACGATGCAGTTGGCCACGCAGGCGTTCGGCGACCTTGCCGGGCGGCCCGTGGCTCTGCTAGGAGCGGCGTATCGCTTCAACTCCGAGGACACGCGGAACTCGCCGACGCTGGCGCTCGGCACGTTGCTGCGCGAGAAAGGCGCCCGCGTGACGATCCATGATCCGTACGTCAAACCCGACGACCAGAACCTGCGGCGCTTCAATCTGACACGGGAGTTCACTCAGGATGAGCGCGCCGCACTGGCTGAAGCCGAAGTCGTATTTCTCTGCACCGCCCATCATGACTACCTCGGTCGGATGCAGCAGCTGCTCGCGGAAGCGCCTCGCGCGGTCGGCTTCGTTGACGGCGCGAACGCGTATCACGCCTCTGACGTCGCAGGCACCAAGGTCGGCTATGTGGGAATTGGTCGGGGGCGCAGCAAGCCGTCGCCCGAGCTGCTCGACTCAGTGACCGAAGCCTTCCACGCGGTCGAGCGCGGCCTCGCGAACGAGGTCAACGCTTTGTGCAACTTCCTCAACGACAGATACGCGGGCGACACATTTGGCCGCGTCCGCTTTGCCGACGTGCAGCGCATTGCCGGGACGTGTGTAACCGGGTGCGTGATCGCGGACGCCGGCGACCCTCCGGAGCTACGCTTCGGAGGCTCGTCCTTTACGTCGCGCCTGGCGTCGCACGCCGCGCAGCGCTCGCTGCGCGCCCAACACACGGCGCAGCCTGTGGGAGCGGCCTAGGCGGCCTTCTGGGAGGCGCCGGTGCGATCGCTCGCGTACCGGCGCCAGTCGCGCAGGCCGTTACGGGTGTGAGGCGATGATCGCGACTATGCCCACCGCGGCGCCTATGAGGCCGGTGAACACGTACGGGTTTCTGGCGATCCAGCCGCGCTCCTCGACGTAGATCTGATCGCCGGACCGCATCGGCGTCGAGTTCAACGCCGTCGTCGTGCTGACGTCAGCTCGATACTTGACGCCGGCACGGAAAAGATCCACTCGATCCTTGCGGCCATCGGGCGTCGCGCCGCCCGCCAGCGCGAGAACTTCCGAAATGGTCATCGTGGGGTCGGCGTTGTAGATCCCCGGCTTTGTGACGGCGCCTAGAACGGTGACCCGCCGCAGAAACGTGACCTCTATGGTGGGGTCCCTGAGCGTTTGCCCCATCGTGGCGATTAGGTACGTCTTGAGTGAGTCGGGCCGGTACTTGCTGACGTAAAGTGGCGCCATGCGCGGAAGCGTGGCGTATCCTTTCTCGTCTATGGAGAAATCGCCGGAGAGGTCCGGCTCGCGCAGGATGCGAATGCGGATGACGTCACCCGGCACGAGGTACGACTGCGAAGCGCTCGTGTCGGCAACCGGGGTACCTGGCGGCGGCGTCGTGCCCTGCGCACGGACGATAGACGCCGCGGCGTTACCCAGACACAGTATTGTGGCGAACGTGGCAGCGAAGAAGAGGCGAAGCGCGGCGAATCGAAGGCGCATGTGGCTGATATGATAATTGTGAGACGAGCTGTAACCTGCCACTCAGACGCCGCAGGCGGCAATAGAGATACGAAAGAGCCCCGCCGGCGACAAGCCGGCGGGGCCCACGCTGAACAAGCTACAGAGATCGCTACGGGGAGAAAGCGAGTCCTTAGAACGCGATCTCGACGATGAGCGGGTGGTCGGGAATATCGATGGCCACCGATTTTGACGCATCGGTCGACCAAGACTTTCCTAGTGTCGGCTCGTGCAACACCACCGACTTGGGGTTTGACGCCAGCGAGAGAGTGGTTCTCACAGCGGCCGGATTGAGCAGTACATGAGAATGGCGGTTAAAGCTCGCGACCTCATTCCAGAGCACAAGGAAATAGCGCCCGTTGCTCTTTTGGAAGAGTGCATGATGAACCGTCGATGGCACGCCGCCGATACTGTAGCTGAGCGATCCAGGCTCAAATCCATCCCCGGCGTCACTCAATACTCCAATAAAGTTGGCGAGGGCGGTATACCCAGACTTTGGGCTTCCATTGGAATGGAGGAGCCCCCAGCCGTTGATACCGTTGCCTTGGCTACCCTCGTCAGCGAGCTGGTAGATGAAACTCCTGGAGAACCCGGCATTCCAATATTCCAGGTACAGTCGAGGAACATATTTTCCGGTCACCGCTTCCGAGACCCAAAACTGCGAATTGGGGGTCGTCGGATACCCTGTCTCCGTAAGACGACGGGGCTTCGAGCCGTTCTCGGGCGCGAAAAGCGCGATGTTCCGATCTATGAACGCCGATGGGATGCTGTCGCCGGGATAGGAGTGCAGGTTTGCGTAGTCCATCCAGGGCTCCATGGAGCCGAGCTTGCTCGCGCTGGCCCGTTTCACGAGGGAAGGCCCCAGCACCGGCTTGTCGCGCACACTTTCGTCGCCTTTCACCGCACCGTACATCGCCTTCTGCCACGCTCTTTCCTCCGAAACCCAGTTCCCGTCGTCTTGGTCGTCCCGCTCATTGAGCCCTTCGAACGACTCGATTGCGCTCGGGCTGAGAAATGAGACGAGCCGCCTAACGTTGAATTTCGAGTAATAGCCCTGGCCCTGGCCTGGCAGGGTGGCAATGTTGAAGGTGATCCCAAGAGCGCTGTGTAGGTCGTTCATTCGGCCGTACACCGCGCGCATCCACGAGTCCATGTTGAGGACAGTGCCGCCATCCCGAAGATGCTTCACGCCAAGCGTTTGGAGACGCGCCTTGGTCAGGCTGAAGTTGCCGTACATGGTGCTCAAGTACGACAGGTGCGTGTTGATCCCTATCGAGTTGACGAAGTCGCTCGCACGCTGCGCGCGCACGCTTTGCAGCGAAAACTTGGCAGCAGCGCTGGCCTGAAAGGCCGAGCGATTAGCGGCAACAGATGCCGCAGCTGGTGCTGTCGGGGCGGAATTGCTGTCGCAGCCTGACGAAAAGGCCGCAAGTGCAAGTCCAGGAATCGCCAAACGTCGAGCCGAACGTACCGCAGTACGGATAGCTATGCCCATGGGGCCTCCTGCGTCTGTTTGGCGGCCCGACTGGCATGGTGGGGGTCCGGCCCTCGCACCTTAGCCTCGAAGCTTTGCGTCCCCGGCTTTCGCCGGGTTTGCCTTTGTCGCAGCCCACAGGGCTAGCGATCCTGCCGGTTAGGTTGTAATGACGATCGAAAGAGCTGCTCGCAATCCTCGCCGAAATTGATGAAACGACGGCTCGCTAGAGCACCTGAAATGAGGGTCCAGGGCTCTAGCATTCAAGCGGGGGCGAAGCTACCGAACTGTTGCCGATTGCGCAAGTGGCAATCGCGCGATTTGCGTCACTATCGAGTCGCGATGATACGGAACCTCTCCGAGCTTGACCTTCCCGTTGGCGGGGCCGGGGGTGGCGGGGGTGCTCGGGGGAGTGGGGTCGGTCGTGGTGGATGGCACGCTAGCAGGCGCGCCGGAAAGTCCTATCTCTATGATCAATGGGTGGTCGGGAATCTGAAGCGCGACACTCTGCGCTGGATTGACCGTCGTCGTCGTGCCCAAAGTCGGAAGGTGAAAAACGAGCACGCCGGGCGTGGATGCCAGAGTGAGGGTCGCGCTAACCGGCGCGGGGCTGAGAGCCACGTGCCTGTGCCGGTCGAAGCTGGCCACCTCGTTCCACAGCACCAGAAAGAAATTGCCGCTGCTCTTCTGGAAGAGCGCGCTGTGAACGGTTGCTGGCACGTCGCCGATGCTGTAAGTGAGCGAGCCCGGTGCAAAGTCGCCACCAGCATCACTCAGCACACCGATCAGATTCTTCAGCGCGGTAAACCCGGCCTTTGGACTGCCGTCGCCGTGAAGCAGACCCCATCCGTTGATACCGTTTGCCTGACTGCCCTCGTCAGCCAGCTGATAAACGAACGACCGCGAGAATCCGAACTTCCAATATTCGAGATACAGCCGAGGCACATACTTTCCGGTCGTCGCCTCCGAGACCCAATAGTGTGAGTTCGGGTCAGTGGGGTAGCCGGTCTCCGTCGGACGAATCGGCTTTGAACCATTCATCGGGCTGTAGTTGGCCACGTTCTTTTCCAGATATGCCGACGGTATGCTGTCGCCCGGGTACGAGTGCATGTTGCCGAAGTCAATCCACTCAGTCAGCGATCCTAGCTTCAACGCATTGGTTCGATTGACCAGTGAGGGACCGATTACCGGCTTGTCGGTCACGACGCTGATGCTCCTGACCGTCCGGTACAGTGCCTGCTGCCAGGCGCGATCCTTGGCGACCCAATTTCCGTCTCCCTGGTCGTCAAGCTCGTTGGCTCCTTCGAACGCCTCTACTGCGCTCGGATCGAGAAACTTGAGAAGCCGCGCAATCGGTGGCGTTGAGAAATAGCTCTGACCCGGAAGAGGAGTGGTGGCCGCATCGAACGTGACGCCGAGCGATTTGTACAAATCGTTGCAGCGACCATACACCACTCGCATCCACGAATCCATGCTGGTGACAGACCCACAGTCTCGCACATGCTTGACACCTAGTTCCGCCAAGCGAGGCTTCACGACACCCGTGTAATTCCCGTAAACGGTGCCAAAGTACGTCAGGTGGGTGTTGATGCCGATCGAATTTATGAACTCGTTCGCGCTTCGCGCCTGGACGGATTGCGGCGCCGCCGACTCGGCACTGGCCGACGCTTTGAACTTCGCGGCCAGCGGAGCGACCGGGGATGAAGTAGCCGTGTTTTCGCAGCCATAAAAGAGGACTGCGATGGCCAACGCCGAAATCGCCTGGTGAAATGACGCAGTACGTGCTGCCGCGCGTACCGTGGTACGTAGAGCCGCGCCCATTGGGCCTCCTGCATGTGTTTCGGCGGCTCGACTAGCATCGTAGTGGACAGATCCTGGGACCCATCCACACACGGCAGCTTCGTAGCTTTGCGCCCCCGGCTTTCGCCGGGTTTGCCGTTGTCGCAGCCCATGAGGCTAGCGATCTTGCCGGTTAATTTGGAAACGGGAACGTGGTCTGGTGCTCGAATCCCCTTGGGCCGAAACCCGTTCGAGAGCTCGCGACGATAATGCCGTTACGTGATCGGGGCGGCTACTTTGAGATAAGCAGCCTCCACCTGTCTGTCGCGAGCGAAGCTACGTGGGTGCGTTTTGCCGCGCAAGAGGCTTTCGCTCGTGGCGGGCCTCAGGGATGTCCGCCGGGAATAGCGATCTACCAGCGGACCAACTGCCGATCAACCGACTCCGGCTGGGCCTCCGACGTCGGCGGTGGCCGCCGCAGTGGTGAATGTCGAAAGAGCGAATCGCTTCCCCGAGGCGCGCACCGCCCGTTCCAAAGCCTCGGTCATCCGGCCGCCAAACACAGGCTCCCCGAACCGCTCCGCGTGGCGCCGAAGCTCGCCCGCGTCCCACGCTATCTTGTCGCACTGCTCGACGGCCGCACGCAGCGCGGCGACCGTCTGTTCGTGGAACAGCACCCCATTACGGCCGTCTACCACCGTGTCGAGGGCGCCTCCGCGAGCGTAGGCAACCACGGGGCGTCCCGCCGCATTGGCCTCGAGCGGCGTGATGCCAAAGTCTTCCTCGCCCGGGAAGAGCAGTCCGCGGCAGCGAGCGTAATACTGGGCCACGAATTCGTCGGGCTTGTGACCCAGAAAGCGCACGGTCGGACCCGCTAGCCGCTGCAACGCCGATCGGTCCGGCCCGTCGCCGATTACGACGAGGGGACGCTGCATGGTGTTGAACGCCGAGATGGCGAGGTCCACCCGCTTGTAGGGGACAAGCCGCGAGACCACGAGGTAGTAGTCTTCGATAGCCGACGTCGGCGTGAACCGCTCCACGCACACCGGAGGAAAGACAATCTCGCTCGGACGCCCGTAATAGGTGTTGATTCGTGCCGCCACGATCGACGAGTTCGCGATGTACGCCGTAGGCCGCCGCGACGTGGATATGTCCCAGTGCTTCAACGCCTTGATGAGCAGCGGCAATGCGGCGCCCGCCAACCGCCCGAAGTTTTCCCGCTCGACGTACCGGGCGTAGTCCCAGACGAATCGCATTGGCGTGTGGCAGTAGCACACGTGACATGCATCGGCCCGCGTCCGGGCTGCCTTGGCAAACGCGCTGCTGCTGCTGATGACCAGATCGTATTCGCGAAGGTCGAAGCTCTGGATCGCGAGCGGATAAAATGGCAGATATGCCTTGTAGTGCCGCGTCACCCCGGGAAGATGCTGCATCCATGACACGCGGATGTCCGCATCGCGCAGGCCAGGCCACAGCGAGTCCCGGTCCAAGATGGCCGTGTAGATGGGCGCCGACGGAAACAGGAAGTGCAGACGCTCGAGCACGCGCTCCGCGCCGCCAGCCTGATTAAGATGGTCGTGCACGAGCGCGACCTTCACCGACGTACGACCTCGATCACATGCTGCTCGATGCTCCGGAGCATCGCCTCTGGCGTGAAATGCGTCATCGCGCGCGTTCGGGCCGCACTGCCCATCGCCCGCCGCCGATCCGGCGCCATTAAGAGTTGATGTACAGCCTCAGCCAAAGCCGACGGGTCTCCCGGAGGCACAAGAAT
>Ga0073928_10011722_pt1 | contig 10179 bp, 4 predicted proteins | sample PaiPotPPA55metaG_FD_76969 | JGI IMG/M metagenome (GOLD analysis project Ga0073928, IMG submission 76969) | Iron sulfur acid spring bacterial and archeal communities from Banff, Canada, to study Microbial Dark Matter (Phase II) - Paint Pots PPA... ... | reverse complement strand
GTCCAGACCGTCGATGCGGACCACAGGGCGCGGCCCGGCCCCGGCGATCGTGTCGGCATCGCAGGTCAACACGCACGCCGCCGCCACCGAGTCCAGCACCGTGGCGATCCGTTCGACGGGATGAGTCCGATCCACCGGCACATAGATCCCGCCGGCCTTGATCACCGCCCACCACGCCACCACCAATTCGGCACACCGGTCCATGGCCACGCCAACGGCACGCTCCGGACCGACCCCGGCCTCGGTCAGCATCCGCGCCAACCGCGTCGACCACTCATCGAGCTCGCGATACGACAAGCTGCGAGCGCCGTCGACGACTGCCACCGCCTCTGGGCCGGCCGCCACCGCCGCGGCCAACAGCTGCGGGCCAATCCCGATCGGCGCCCGCCCTCCCGCGCCGGACCAACGCTCCAACTGAGCCTGCTCGCCGGCCTCAAGCAGATTGATCGACAGCAGCCGCCGCGCCGGATCGGCGGTCATCGCCACCAGCAGCCTGCTCAACCGCCCGGCCAGCGCCTCGATACCTGCCGCGGTGAACACGTCGGTGTCGTATTCGACGTGCAGGCTGAGTTGGCTGCCCGGCAAGGCTTCCACCGTCAGCGGGTAGTGGTTGTATTCACGGTTGGTCAACTCGGCGATGGCCAAGTCGTCGACGCCCAGCGGCGCGCCGGTGTCGACCGGGTAGTTCTCGAACACGAAAAGCGTGTCGAAGAGTTGTTCGTGGCCGGCGACTCGGTGAATCTCGTTGAGCGCCAAGTGCTGGTGCTCGAGCGTGTCGTTGTGAGCGGTTTGCAGCTGATCGAGCAGATCGGTGACGGTGGTAGCCGCGGTGATGGTGGCGCGCACCGGCACCGTGTTGATCAACAGGCCCACCATCGATTCCGCGTCAGCCACCTCGAGTTGGCCCAACCGGGACCGTGCCGTGCCGAAGGCGACGTCATGTCTGCCGGTCAACGAGGTCAACAGCACCGCCCAGGCACCCTGCAGCACGGTGCTGACGGTGGTGTGACACGAGCGCGCCAGCTCGCCAACCGCCTGCGTGGTCTGGCCAGGCACCCGGAACGACGCAAAGCCTCGCCGCCCGAGCCCTAACCGATCCTGCAGCCGATCCTGCGGCCCGACCAGTGTGGGCGTGTCAAAGCCGGCCAGCACCTCACCCCAGGCCGTGCGGGCGGCATCGAGATCTCGATCGGCCAGCCAGGCGATGAAGTTCCGGTACGGCGCGGCGGGGGGCAGTCGCTGCCCGTGGTAGCTGGCGAAGATTTCGCGCAGCAGGATCGGCATCGACCAGCCGTCGAGCACGATGTGGTGATTGGTCAGCACAAACCGGTGCCGGTCCTCGGCAACGCGGATCAGGACGGCCCGAAACGCCGGCTGGTCGGCGAGGTCGCAGACGGCGGCGCGTTCGGCGGCACAAAGCCGCTGGATCTGTTCTTCGCCTAAGTCACCGTTGTCACCAGAATCTCTGAAATCAACGAACCCCCAGGCCATTACGGGATCAGCCAGGATGATCTGCACAGGCTCGTCGAATTGTTCGCAGAACTGGGCCGCCAAGTGGGGATGCCGGGCGACCACCGTGTGCACCGCATCGCGCAGACGGTGAGGGTCGAGGGCACCGGTGACGGTGAAGTCGAGTTGCACCGCATACATATCGACCATGTCGGCGCCGGCTTGCGCGGTGCTGGCGTGGAACAGCAGCCCCTGCTGCAAGGGTGTCAGCGGCAAAATGTCGGCGATCCGGTATTGCCGCTGTAGCTCGTCAATCTGCTGTTGGCCGAGGCGAGCCGGCGCGATATCGGACGGAGTCAGCCCGCCCCCACCGGCTCGGACGTGCGCGCACATGCCCGCGAGGGCCTCAAACCACAGTCGGCTCAACCGGGTGATCTGGGTGTGGTCGAGTGCGGAGGTTGCCCAGGTCCAATCGGCGTGCAGCTGCGGGCCGGCGTCGGCGTCCACGGTACCGGCGTTGAGCTCCACGGTGTGAAACAGCGGCAGGGACGCCGCGGCGGCGCCGGTCAATGACAGACCGTCTTGGCCGAGCCGCCACAGACCTTCGGCACCCTGGACTGTCGGGAAGCCGAGGCGCCCAAGGTAATTGAATCCGATGGTCGGCTCTTGGACAGCTGAGTCGTCCAGATCGATCTCATCATTGAGGTAGCGCAGCAGCCCGTAGGTCAGGGGATGCGGCAGTGTGCGCAGCTGCTCTTTGGTGTCCTTGATCACTGCGCCCAGCGCCGCCTCGCCGGCGACTACCTGGGCCCAGGGCAGCTCACCGACCGTTAAAGACACCGGGTACTTGGTGGTGAACCATCCCACGGTGCGCGACAGGTCGACATCGGCGGCCAGTTCCTCGTGACGGCCGTGTCCCTCGACGTCGATGCCGATCGGTGCCGCGGGATTGCCCAAGAACTCCGCCACCGCCACGGCGAACCCGATCAACAGAATGTCTTGGATGCCAGCGTGAAACGCGGCAGGCACCTCGCCGAGCAGCGTGCGAGTGTGCTCGGCGTCGAGCGTTACCGACAGCCGCCCCGCCGTGACGTAGGTATCCTCTTCGCGGCGCACCGCGGGCAGCGCGGCCGGTGCCGCCGCCACCTGCTTCCAGGCGTCCGCGTGCCCCATAACTTCACGGCGTTGTGCATGCTCGGCGAGCAGCGCCGCCCACTGTTGAAAGGACGTACCGGCCGTGGTCAGCTGCACCGGCTGCCCGGCGCGGTGCTGGCCCCAGGCAATGTTGATGTCTTCCAACAAGATTCGCCACGAGACGCCGTCGACCGCGAGGTGGTGAATGATCAGCACCAGCTGGCCGCTGGTAGCGACCCACAGCGCGCGCAGCATCACCCCGGCCGCCGGGTTCAACCGCGACCGCGCCGCTGCCATTGCCTGCACAGACAGTTCGTCCACCGTGTGCAGGCAGTCGTGAGCATCGACCGATCCCAACTCGGGCACCAGCAGCGACCCACTCCCCGCGCCGTCGTCGTCGACGCGCAGCCGCAACATCGCATGCCGATCCAGCAAGGCCTGCAACACCACCGCTACATCGGCCTCGGTGGCTCCCGCCGGAGCTTGCACCATCACGGTCTGGTTGAACTGGTCAATCGGTCCGTCGACGCTGGCCAGCCACCGCATGATCGGGGTGGCCAGCACCGGCCCGACGCCTTCATCGATCACGTCGCGCACACCGTCGGCTTCGCCCTCTGCTGGCCCGACCACCAATGCCAGTCGGGCCACCGTCTGCTCGACGAAGACATCGCGCGGCCGACACGTCAGCCCGGCGGCCCGCGCCCGCGCCGCTACCTGCATTGAGAGAATGCTGTCGCCGCCCAGCTCGAAGAATGAGTCATCGACCCCGACAACCTGCGGCGGCTCGACACCGAGCACCTCGGCATAGATGCCGGCCAGGATCTCCTCTGTGGGGCTGCCCGGCGCCCGGTACTCACCGGCGGTGTACTCCGGTGCCGGTAACGCCCGGGTGTCGAGTTTGCCGCTGGGTGTCAGCGGCATCTCCGGCAGCACCATCACCGCGGCGGGGACCATGTAGCCCGGCAGCCGCGCCGCCAGCGCCGCACGTGCCTCGGCCGGGTCGACGGTGCCGGTGACATAGCCGACCAGCCGTTTGTCGCCGGGGCGGTCCTCGCGGGCGATCACCACCGCCTGCTGCACCCCGTCGAGCCTGGCCAAAGCCGTTTGCACTTCGCCGAGTTCGATGCGATAGCCGCGGATCTTGACCTGTTCATCGGCGCGCCCGACGTAGCGCAGTTGCCCGTCGGCGCCCCAATACACCAGATCGCCAGTGCGATACATACGTTTTCCAGGTTGACCGGCGATACCGAACGGGCAGGCCACAAATCGCGATGCGGTCAACCCCCTCCGGTGCAAGTACCCCACACCCAGCCCGGCACCGGCCACGTACAACTCACCGATCACCCCGGCGGGCACCGGCTGCAACCATCCGTCCAGCACGAACAATGCCGACCCGGGCACCGGCGATCCGATCGGCGCCGCGCCGCAGCCGGCTGTCAGCGGTGCGCTGATCGCGACATAGATCGTGGTCTCGGTCGGGCCGTAGGCATTGATCATCACCCGCCCCGGCGCCCACTGATCCACCACTTCGGCAGGGCAGGCCTCACCGCCCATCACCAACGCGGACGATTCCAACCCCTCGGCCCCCAATATTCCTATCGCAGAGGGGGTTTGGGTCAGCACGTTGACTTGTTGGGAGACCAGCAAGTCGTGAAATTCTCCTGGTTCGCCCGCCACCGAGTCGGGCACCACCACCAGCCGGCCCCCGCGCAACAACGCGGCGAAAATCTCCCACACTGAGAAGTCGAAGGCATAGGAATGCCAATGCGACCACGCCTGCTCGGACGCCGCAGGCAAGCCGCCATCCAGCGACGCGATCAACTGAGTCAGGTTGTGGTGGGAAATGGCCACGCCCTTGGGAGTACCGGTCGTGCCGGAGGTGTAGATCACGTAGGCGAGATCGTCGGGGGCCGGCGCTGCCAGCGCTGTACTGGGTTGGGTGTCGACGGCGGGATCATTGAGACCGGGGTCATCAATGACGATTCCGCCGATTCCGCCGAATCCGCCGAGCCGGTCGGCCAGGTCGGCGGTGGTGACGGCGGCGAACGACGCGGCGTCGGTGAGCATGAACGCGATCCGGGCCGACGGCAGCGCCGGGTCGATCGGCAGGTAGGCCGCCCCGGTTTTGAGCACCGCCATAATCGCCGCGACGGCCTCGGCGGAACGGGGCAGAAGCAGCGCCACGCTGTGGCCCGGACCCACCCCACGGCTGGCCAGCAGTTGCGCGAACCGGTTCGACGCCTCATCCAGTCCCCGATAGGTCAGCGACCGACCCTCGCAGCTGATCGCCACCGCCTGCGGGGTGCGCGCCACCTGCGCGGCAAACATCGCCGGAATCGAGACCGGCGCGGCCGCCTCCCGCGTCAACGCCGCCCAGTTACCGAGCTCTTCCAACCGGGCACGTTCAGGCTGACCAAGCAGATCCAACGACGACAACCGCCGCCCCGGATCAGTGGTCATCGCCGCCAACACCCGCTCCAGCTGACCCGCCAGATCAGCGACGTCAAAGGTCGAGAACGGCTGGCCAGCGCCCAACGTGCTGAGCAGCAGCTCGTCACCGGCGCCGGAGAAAATCAGCCCAAAGCTACGCCCGAGGCCGGAAATCAGTGACGCCGATGCCGCTACCCCACCGAAGGGCACCGTGAATCCCGACGGGAGGAAGTCAACCACCACCCTGTCGGCCACCTCCCCTGGACCGCGGAGGTGAGATTTGCGCTCAAGGGCTTGCACCGGAAACCGCTGATGTTGCAGCGCTTCACGGATGCGCGTGTCGACATGTGCACAGAAATCGGCCACCGACGATTCTGGCGAAACCCGAAGCACCAACGGCACCACCCCGGCGACCATCCCGGGCAGGGTTTTCGACTCCGGCAGTACGCGCCTGCTGACCGGGAAGTCGAGCACGACCTCGTGGCCCTCCGCACTCCAGCCACGAACCACTAGCGCGCAGGCCGCGGTGATCACCGTTGATCGGGGAATGTTCCACGCCTGGCATAGCTGCTGGACCCGGAGAAGGATCGCGGGATCCAATCGAACCGGTCCAGAAGACCGATACGGATCGTTTTCGCTCAAGTCTTCAGGCAAGCGATAGTCGTGTCCGGTTGCCGCTGGAAGATTTGCAGTCCAATATGCCTGATCTTCGACATAGGATTCGGATGCTTCGTAATCCGATTCGCAGTCAAGTAAATCCTGCAGCGAGCCGAAGATAGGTGGCGGAATCGGTGCGCCAGAGACAACTGCAGAATAAACCGATGCGATCCGCTGGCAGACTAGCGCAAGACCATATCCGTCAATGACGATGTGGTGGCAGCACACAAACAGATAAACCTCATCGGCCCGGGCCTGAAATAACGCGAATCTCAACAGCCGGCCCGTGAACGGCATCGGCGTGCGCTGAATCGACGATGCTATCTCGCGAGCTTCCCGCATCGGCTGGCTCGCATGGGTCAGGTCAAAAGTGGCCAGCTCGACGTCTGCGTAATCGAGCGGCCGCTGGCACACCTGGCCATCCACCTCGGAAAAGGCGGCCCGGACTGGTTCGGCTTCTCCCACCACTCGACGGATCGCCCATTCGAGAGCATCTCGCTCTACGGTGCCGTCGATTTTTACAAAAAGCCCAAGCTGCCACTCCGTTCCCGAGTGGCCTGTTTCCTGCGCGAGCCAGATGTCCAGCTGTCCGCGCGTGACTGGTAATGCTGGGTCGGCCAGCTCCATCCCCTACTCTCGAATTGAGACGGTTAGGCGATCAACCTCGCTGACGCTCGGCCAATCTGTCGCGCAGACTCCTTGGCCGAATATCGGTCCATTCGTGTTCGATGTAGTCCAGGCACGCGGCCCGATCCGCTTCGCCGTAGACCACCCGCCAGCCATCCGGAATGTCGGCAAAGGTCGGCCACAGGCTGTGTTGCTCCTCGTCGTTGACCAGCACGAAGAAGCTTCCGTTGTCGTCGTCGAACGGGTTAGTCGTCACGGTGCCCTTCAAACGAATTGACGCGCAAGATGATTAATGCTTCTGATCTTGGTTTACTCGTTTGCGGATGTTACCCGGCTGGCCTGACTTGTAAACTGAAGACTTCCTGGGTGGACTGCGTTCCGGCGCGGCTGTCGGCTAACACGCCCCAACCCGGCCCAGCACGTACCGCGGCCCCGAAGCCCTCCGCGGTCGGGACGAAATGTTACGGCCGTGCTACGTCAAACACCTTGCGCACCAACATGTCCTGCAACGCATCGTCACGATTCCACGCCAGCGGGACACCGGCAGCCGTTGCCGGACACGGTTTTTCCCGCGCTTCGGCTAGCCGAAGCGACTGACGGGCGAGGTGAGTCCACGGCGGGCCGCCAGGTAGCCGCCGATCTCACGGGCCAGGGGCGTGGCGGCGAGGCGGATGGCGCGCAGTGGGCCATTGGGCGGAATGCCGTAGCCGATCGCGAACATTCCGTCGCCGACGTGCGAGGCGAATCCGCCGCGTGGTTTCCCACGCTCGTCGAGGACGCCGAGGTGGCCGACCAAACCGTCGAGATCCATGCTGAAGCCGGTGCCGGCGATGATCACGGTCGGCGGTATGCGGTTGCCGTCGGCGAGGATCACCCGGTCGGGTTCGATCGCCTCAACGGCGGCGACGACCTCGACACGGCCGGCCCGCACGGCGTCGATGAGCTCGTCGGCCAGCGTCGGGATGCGGCCTGTCTGCTCCACCGTCGCCTTCAGCCCCAACGGCGGCCGGTTGAAGCCGTAGGCCGACAGGTCGCCCCACATCATGCGTTCGGAGAGCGCGATGATCGGATCGACCGCGCTCGCGGGCGCCCAGGCGAAGAGCTCGAGCAGGATGTCCGATGGAAGCGGTCCGATGGCTCGCCGCACCAGGTGCGGCGGTGTGCGGACCGCAAGCCAGATCCGGTGCGCGCCGTTGTTGGCGAGCTGGACGGCGATGTCGGCGGCCGAATTGCCGGCGCCGACAACGAGGACGTCGCGGCCGCGGAACGGCCAAGCGTTGATGAAGTTGCCGGAGTGAACGAGCTCGCCGGTGAATTGGCTCAGGCCCGGCCAGCCGGGGATGCTGGGCGTACGGTAGTTGCCGGTTGCGAGAACGATTGCCCGTGTTCGGATTTCGCCGGACGAAGTGTCGAGTCGCCAGCCGCCTTCGGTGCGGTCGACCGCGGTGACCTCACAGCCGAGCTCGAGCGTGATGTTCTGCCGCCGCACATAGTTGTCGAAGTACCGAACCATGTCCTCCCGCGTCGGCCAACGGCCTGCGGTCAGCGGGATCCGCTGTCCGGGAAGATGCGACAAGAACCCGGTGGTGTTCAGACGAAAATTGTCGTAACGCGTGCGCCACGAAATCGCCGGCGCCGCCGCTCGGTCGATCACAAGAGTGTCGATGCCGTGCTGATGCTCGAGCTCACGTGCGACGGCTAGACCGGCCGGACCCGCCCCGATGACAACAGCGTCGCGGTTGTCCTCGACGTGTGCCGTCATAGTGATTACTCCCCGCAGCGACTGGTGAACATAGGCGGTGTGACGCCATCGTCACGGTCCCTCAAGTAACACGATGGAGAGCCGCGTGGGGTTCATCGGTCGGGGCGGGAACCTCATCCGATGACCAGTCGGGTGGGCCGGTAGCGTGGAGACATGCTGGGCGGCGTTCTTGGCGCGATCCAACGGTGGCAGTATCGCGGGGGGCGTCCGCAGTGGTCGGCACGCATCACAAACCGGTTGGGCGCCATCACTTTTGCGGCCGGGATCGGGCCCAATCAAGCTGCCACACTCGAACTACGTGGCCACAAATCTGGGCGCACGATTTCGTTCCCGGTGGTTGTCGCCGACTATCAGGGTGAGCGCTATCTGGTAGCCATGCTCGGTCAGAACACGAACTGGGTGCGCAACCTGCGCGCAGGCGACGGTCGTGCGGTTTTGCAGCGCGGTCAGCGCGAAGACGTGTCGCTGGTCGAGGACCTCTCAGACACGCGCGCGGCGATCCTGCGCCGGTACCTCGAGCTGGCGCAAGGGGCGCGTCCGTTTTTCGACGTCGACCGCCGTTCGCCGCTCAGCGACTTCGAGCGCATCGTCGACCAGTATCCGGTATTTCGCGTGACCTGATAGCTTCTGCGAAGCAAGCCGGTGGCTATCCGCCTTGCTGTGAGTTTTGGACGACTTGCGGGTCTTGCTCTTCAAATTGTTGCTCGGTCTGTTCCGTCTGTTGCTGGGCTGCTTCGTTTTCCTGTTCGGCCTGTTGTTCGGAGTTGAGTTCGTTCTGCTCGTCCAGTTCGTTCTGCTGCTCGACCTGCTGTTCGTCGTCCTGTTCCTGCTGTTGTTCCTCCTCGTCCTGCTGCTCCTGGGCGAGTTCATCGTCGGCCTCTTGTTCGGAGTCGTCGGTCGCAGCATCATCGGCGCTGCCGTCGTCGCCGGCCACGGGCGGCGGGTCAGCAGGCGCAGGGGCCGCGGGAGCAGGCGACGTCGGTGCAGCGCTGGCGATCTCGATTCCGCCGGGCCGCAGGACCTGAACAAAAGAGATCAGTGCGACGATGGCCGCCGCAGCGAAAACCACTCGCAGGACACGCGAGAACCGGCTCGCGCCTCCCACCGCAACTGCGTCACATATGTTGGGGGGCCGTTCGCCTGGTGCCATATGTCACAGTGGCGTCAGTTCCTAGGTGTACGCCCAGACCGTGCTATCCCCCAGCTGTGAAAAGCGCGCAATTGACGGCGTTCAGTCGCCGCCTACCAGGTCTGTTCGGCCGCGCGGACCAGGATCTCGTTGACTGCGACCCGACGGTCGCGGGTGACGATGAACATCACTGCATCCGCGATGTCGCCCGCCTGCAGCATCTCGATCTCTGCGCTTTGCCGATCGACGGCCGCACGCGATTCCGGCGGCAGATGAGTGCTGATCTCAGTGTCCACCCTGCCCGGTTCGACAAGGCTGACGCGCACCCGCTTGCCGAGTACCTCCTGGCGCACCGACTCCGAAAATGCGCCGATACCGAACTTCGTCAGCGCATACACAGATGTGCCGGGTCGGGCGACGCGGCCCCCAGTCGAGCTGATGTTCACCAGATCGGCCACCCCGCGGGGCGAATCGGCCGCCGCCCGGATCAGATGGGGCAGGCTGGCCCGAGTCGTGTAAAGCAGACCCTGCACATTCACCGACAGCATGGCGTCCCAGTCGTCGGGATCTGCCTCGGCCGCCGGGCCGATCCGCATCAGACCCGCATTGTTGACCACGGTGTCCAGCCGCCCCAGTTCCGCGACGACCCGCTCCACGGCCGCCTCGGCCTGCTGACGCTCGGCGATGTCGGCGTCGACCGAGATCGCGGTGCCGCCGTCCGCCACGATCCGGTCTCTGAGGCCGTCGAGGCGGTTGCGGCGGCGGGCCAGCAACGCGACGGCGGCGCCCCCGTGAGCGAGGGCCAGCGCCGTCGCCTCACCGATACCGCTGCTGGCCCCGGTAACCAGGGCAACGGTTCCCGCGAGTGTTCCCGCCACAGCAGACCTAGTTAACGCCGTTGATTCCGGGATGCTGGCCGGCGCAGGCGTCGTGGTTGAGTAAAGCCCCACCCGCCACAGCCAGTCGTCGACGATCAACGCTCCGTGCATGC
>Ga0073928_10011719_pt1 | contig 10180 bp, 8 predicted proteins | sample PaiPotPPA55metaG_FD_76969 | JGI IMG/M metagenome (GOLD analysis project Ga0073928, IMG submission 76969) | Iron sulfur acid spring bacterial and archeal communities from Banff, Canada, to study Microbial Dark Matter (Phase II) - Paint Pots PPA... ... | reverse complement strand
TGTCAGATTCAGCGATTGGCCCGCGTGCAGGTTCCAGCTGCAAACCGGCGGATAGAAGGTCGGATTGCCGTTGCCCGGACCGGGTCCACCGCAGCCGCCGGGATCGAACTTGCCCAACGTATCGGTCGGCTCGGTCTCGTTCGTGCCCAGCCACGCGACGTCGACGTGTCCCGGATCGCCCGCCGCGATCGCCGGAAAGACGTCCGTCTGAGGCTGACTCGACGCGTCGACCTCGTAAGCGGTGGCCGCGGTTCCCGGAAACGCGCCGCCGCCTCCGTCCCAGGTGGTCCCGCCGTCCGCCGACCACACGACCCACATGTGGTATGCGCAGCTCGGGTCCGACTGGACGGTGCCCGCCGTTGACTCCGCCGCGCACGTCGCCGGGTTGTCGCTCGGCGCCGGCGTGGCGAACGAGAAGTACGGGTTGCCCCGGTTATCGAGCGTGAACGACACGAACGGCGTCGAGGTGTCGTGCCCAATGCCGGCGTCGTATGCGAGTTGCGGCGTCCAGGTGGCTCCATTGTCATCCGACCACGCGACGAACAGGTTGTGGAAGGACTGGATCATCGTCACGTTGCAGCCGGTCCCGACGCTCTCCGGATCCGACGCGATCCACGCGGCGTAGATCCGCCCGGGGTGAGGACCGGTCTTCTCGATCCGCAGTCCGGCAGGGACCGTGTTGCAAGCAGAATCTGCCTGCGCGACGACACCCTGATTGGTCCCCGGTCCCGTCAGGTTTGTCAGGATGTCGGTCGGCGGCCCGAACGTCTTGCCTCCGTCAGACGAGGTGTTGACCCAAATCTGGCTCGGCCCGAAGAAGTCGTGGTACATCAGCACAACGGTGGCGGTGCTCGTCGTGCCGCCCGGCGGGATGTAGGCGTCCGCCCATGGTCGGTCGACCCCGAACGGACTGCAGCTCGTCCCGCAGATGTTCGAGCCGCCGGTCTGATTAACGTTGTTGTTGCCGTAAATCCACGACTGGCCATCGTCTAGTGACTTCCACACGTCGGCCTGCAGCGGTCCGGTGGACTGGCTGCCGGCCAGGTTGCACAGGTAGAGGGCGTTGGACTGGTCTGTGAACACGCAGTCATCGCCGCTCGACGTGTCGGCGGTCGTCGCCTGCGTCCAGCTCGTACCGTGGCTGGTCGACTTGTACAGGACCGTGCCCCCGCTCGGCGTCGTGTCGTAAAGCTCGCCCTTGCTGTTCGCGGCGATGCTCGGCTCGCCCCCGAACGCCCCGACGTTGACAAGCGAGTACGTCGGCGCCTTGTTTGCCTTCGCGCTGGCCACACCAACGCCGATGAACGCATTCGCGCCGACGAACGCCGCCAGAGCAGCCGCCACCGTCACAGCACTAAAGCGCCTAGACGACATCCTCGATTCCCCTCTCCCAGTCATCTACACACCGGAACGGTGAGACTCAGGACGCGCCCGCACCGACGGACGGCCGAGTCGCCAGCTAGATGTGGTCCACAGAAGGCGCTCATCCTTCACAACGTTCACCGGTCACACGCGCCGGTGATCGTGCTCATGGACACAAGTTCCCCGCGGGCGCCTTCGATAAACATCATCGCGATTGGAGCAGTGGCCGCACATAACGGCGGCGTAACAGCGTTACATCGCCGTTAGCCGCCACCGGCTACAACTGCCGGCGGAGCACCACGGGTCATGCCGGGACGCAAACGCGCAACTCCGCTACGCGCCGTCATCGCGGCGCTTGCGATCGGCTGCGCGGCAACCGTCGGTGCCTGCGGAGCGTCGGGTCGCTCGGGCAACTCGTCTCATTCGGGCCCCTACGCCGCGGGCCTCAAGTTCTCCGACTGCATGCGCGCACACGGCGTGTCGAGCTTCCCCGATCCGGGCGGAGGTGGGGGCGGAGTCAATCTCGCGGGCACGGGCATCAACCCGCAGTCGCCAGCATTCAAGTCCGCAAACGCGGCATGCGCGCGGCTCGCTCCGGGAGGGGGCCGTGGTGGCGTCCGGGCGACGGAGAGCCAGTTTCTGGCCGCGATCGGGTTCGCCAAGTGCATGCGCGTGCATGGTTTTCCGGACTTCCCCGATCCGACGCACGTTGATGCTCCCCCTGGGCCGATCCTGATTGTTGGACACGGCTTGTTTTTTCGAGTGGGCGCAAGTTTCGACCCGAATGCCCCGGCGGCCAGCCGAGCGCTTGCGGCATGCAGCCGATAGTAGGCGCGACCGCTTGAACCCTGCTCAGCTACTCCAAGTGGGGCGGCCAGCCGGAGCGCTTGAGCGCCGACCGTCTCCGCCCCCCGATGCCGCGCTGCGAGCCGGGACCACCAGGACCGTTTGAAGCCGACGGACGGCGTCAAGATGGTCGCCGGTCCAGATCACCCTGACTCCAGTGGCGGTCGCGCGACCGTCTGATCCCACGAGATCACGCGTGACGGCGTCAACCAGCCGACCGCTGGCGGCTTCGTCTGGGGCTAGGGGCTCCGGGACGGGCTCACGTCCCGTGAGACTGGCCGCGAAGTGCTCGTACCAGTTCGTCACAGTTTCGGCCCCGATCGTCAGCTCGCGGCGAGCGGCGGAACGATCGCCGGGGGATGCGGCGGTACCGTCCCAGAGGTCGAGGACTGCGTCACCGGCCAGTCGAGCCGCAGTGACACCGGTCACCAGCTCCGCGGCGGAGGCGAGCGGCGCGGGCTTCGATCCGTGTTCGGCGAGGTATCCCCGGAACGCGACATCGAGCCGGCGCGATGCCGCGGCCGCTTCAACCGCCTGACGGCGTGGAGGCGAGGACCCGGCGCCCGCGGGATCGCAGCACCCGGCGCCGTAGGCGACGGCGGCAGCGAGGTACCGAGCACCGGCGACGTAGGCCTGGGCGAGCGCTCGGCTGAGGGCTGCCGTCGCGCCGCGCGGCCAGAAGAGAATCCCGACGCCGAGGCTTACAGCGCCGCCGATTGCTACGTCCTCGATCCTCACGAGACCGATCTTCCACCCGGCAGGCGAGACGAGGTTGAACAGGATCAGGAGGGTGAGGGTGAACGCCGCCTGTCCGGCGACAAACGAGATCGTCGCCGGCGCGAGCCCGGCGAACAGGATCGCCACTGGCAGAAGGACCCACAGCACCACCGTGTTCGTCCCAATCAGATAGACGAGTACCCCGCCGATAACGAATCCGGCGGCCGTCCCGATGAGCGCACGAACGAGGTTCTGCCCCGTGCTCAACGCATTGGAGCGAAGCACTGAAAGCGTCCCGAACGCGACCCAGAAACCGTGCTGCACGCCGCTCAACTGGGACACGAGGACCGCGAGGCTCAGCGCTACCGCGCCCCGCAGACTGTTCTGCAACCAAAGCGAATCACGCGCGATCTGGGCGGTCGCGCGCTCCTCGGCGGCCGCCAGTGGACCCTGCAAGCCCCCGGGCTGATGCCCGAGAAGCCGCTCGATCCACGAACGCCGGAATGCGGCCACAGCGAAGTCGGTATTGGCGGCGATCTGGGCGACGACGAAACCCAGCTCCTGGGCGCGGAAGCTCGGGTCAAGCGAGGAGACGATCTGCCGTGCCGACGCCTCTGACGCAGCTGCTCGCGGGAGTTCTGGGGGAATCAGATTCATTGCCGCACGCTCCACACCGGCGAGGGCTTCGCGCATCCGATCGAGCGCCGAGCGGAGCTCCTCGCGGCTCCCGCGCGGATCCTCGAGCAGGTTGGCGACATGCCCTAGCACGTCGGCGGCCGCCAACTTCACGGCTGAGACGTCGCGGCTGGCGGGGGACGGGGGCGATGGCGTCGTCCGCAGGACGATCGAGTTCAGCCAGCGAAGCTCATCCACGAGCCGGATCGTGGCCCGGGCCTCCGTGCTCAATCCAGTCGGTCGATAGGGAACGGCGAAGAACTCGCCCTCCATCGCCTGGATCGCCTGGTCGGCGCGGGTGACCGCGGAGCGACGTGCGGTCACCGCGTCCGCGTCACCGGGGCTCATTGCATAACCAACCCACGAGGACAGGCGCTCCGCCAGCGCTCGGCACGCCGCGATCGCGGAGGCGCGAACCGGGTCCCGCGTCGGGGAGGGCCAGAGAACGGAGATGGCGATCATGGACGCGCCCGCGGCCATCCCCCAGCCGGCCACGCGATCGGGTATCGAGGCGGCCGAACCGGGCAGCGAGACAGGCAGGATGAACGACAGCAGCAGCGACGTGGTCGCCCCCACCAACACCGAGCTGACCACCCCCAGAAACAGGACGACAAAGGCGACTACACCCATCGACAGGGCGGACAGCCAAGTCGTGCGGGAGACGAGCGTCGCGAGGCAGATGAGAACCGCGCAGGCGAGCCCGAGCGCGCCCTGGTCAAGGAGGCGATCCTTGATCGGGCCCCTGAAGTCGACCAGCAGCAGCATCGCGAATGAGCCGAAGGCGGCGAAGGTCGCGAGCACTGGATTCGCGATCACCTTGTCGCCCAGGGCGAAGAGCGCCGGCATGATCGGGGCGGTGCGCGCCGCCCGCCGCAGCGCGCCGTACCCCGGGTCGTGCTCGCGAAGCCAGGTTCGGCCAGCCGTAATCACCAACGCCGATTCTCCCCGGAAACACCTCCTCGGGGCAGAAAGTGGATGCGTTCAGATGTGCTTGAACACGTAAGCCGCGCCGTTTCCACTGGCGGAGGGCGCGCCGATCAGCGCCTGGGCGTTGTCGATCGCCACCGCCGAGCCACCGGTGTCGGACGGGTCTGAGCCGGTCAGCTGATCGCTCTCCGACCATGTGGACCCCGACCGCCCGAACACGTACGTCTCCCCCGTAGGGGCGCCCGTCGGCGCGCCGATCAGTGCCGTGTTGTGGTCGATCGCCACCGAGAATCCAAACCCGTCGCCCACCTCGCCATCGGTCAGTTCTGCCTGCTGGGTCCAGCTTGTCCCGGATCGGACGAACACATACGCAGCCCCCGCGCCGCCGGTGTAGTCGCCGACAACAGCGGTAGGGCCGGAGACCGCGACCGAAACGCCGAACTGCTTGCCCTTGGCAGCGTCAGACGCCGTCAGCTCCGCCTGTTGGGCCCAGTGCATCCCCGTGCCCGCGAACACGTACGCCGCGCCCGTGAAGGAGTTGTGGCTGGGCGCGCCGGCCACGACAGTCCACCGAGTGGGCGTAACCGGGGAGCTCGACACCGCCACCGACGCGCCAAAGTCATCGCCGCTGACGCCATCAGAGGCGGTCAGCTCCGCGTCCTGGGTCCAGCTCGTCCCAGACTGAACGAACACGTACGCCGCCCCCGCGTCGTCGCTGTGGTAGAGCGCGCCGATCACCGCCGTTGAGCCGGACAGCGCCACCGACGAGCCGAAGGCGTCAAACAGGCCCCCGTCGGAGGAGGTCAGCTCCGCCTGCTCAGACCAGGTCGAGCCAGAGCGGACGAACACGTAGGCCACGCCCGTCGCCGTGCTGTAGGGCGACCCGACCAACAACGTGGACCCCGAGATCGCCACCGAGATGCCGAAGCGGTCCCCGCCGAAGCCGTCAGGCGGGGTCAGCTCCGCCTGCTGGGTCCAGGTCGAGCCGGACCGGACAAATACGTACACCGCCCCTTCGCCGTCGTTCCTGAAGGGCGCGCCGACGACCGCGGTCGCCCCCGAGATCGCCACCGACCAGCCGAAGTCGTCAGCTCCGGTGCCGTCGGACGCCGTCAGCTCGTGCTGTGAAATGCCGCTAGAGGTGGCGGGTGGTGCGAGCGTCCTGCGGGCCGCCGCCCGCAATCCCGCTGGCGCGCGCGCCAGCGTCATCTGAGAGCGCGACCACTGCAGCGCCCGGTGCGCACGGACAAGCGACCCCGGCGACGCCCCCGCCACCCCTACGAACACCACCGACGAGCACACTACGCCGACCAGTACCCCACCACGACGCCACATCGCCACCCCTCCACTCGCCCTAACAACACGCAACCCCCGATTCCGGGAACCCTCCAAGTCGCGCCCTAACCCAACCGAGCCGACCTTACACCCCGCTGGCCCCGCGCGCAATCTCCGTCCACGTCACACCTGTTCTATAACTCGCCAGCTGTGACTATCACTCTTCGAGCGCTAGACGACGACGACCTTGACGATCTCTTCCGGTGGGAGAGCGACCCGACGGCGGCAACATTGGCGGCGTTCACGCGGGCCGATCCTGGGGACCGGGCCGCATTCGACGCTCACTACCAACGCGTTCGATCCAACCCCGACAACACGACGCTTGCGATCGAGGAGGACGGCGACCTTGCCGGGATGATCGCAAGCTTCACGATGGAGGGCGACCGCGAGCTGACGTACTGGATTGATCCAGAGCGGTGGGGACGCGGCATCGCCTCTGGGGCTCTGCGGACGTTCCTGGGGCGCGAGACTCAGCGTCCGCTCTATGCACGCGCTGCGGCAGACAACGTTGGCTCGAGCAAGGTGCTCTTGCGCAACGGGTTCACGAAGATCGGCCAGGAGACATCGTGGGCCGACGGCGCCGGTCGGGACGTCCTCGAGCACATCTATCGGCTGGACTGATTCCCGGCTGCTGAGATCGCGAGGATGCCGTGCCGCTCAGGCGAACAGCCGGTATGCGATCCAGATCCCGAAGAAGCCACCGATCATGAAAAACAGGATCGATGACATCGAGAACTGCCCGGCTCCCCAGAGACTCGGGATGAAGCTCCCGACGAGCCCTCCAACGAAGCCGCCGATGTATGTCGGGCCTTTTAGCACCAATCGGTCTTCGGTCGATTCGGCCGCTGTGACGATGAATTGCCGCGAAAATGGACGACCTGCGTGTCGCCCTTCAGCGGCCGCGCGGGGCGGTCAACCGGGTCACTGACCTCCGCACACACGGCAGTGAAGGACGACATGTCACCTGGTTTTTTGTGCGACGCGGAGGAATCAGCGAGCAGACTCGCCGCTCCATCCGGGCAGCGCCTACCGCTAGTCGGCCGAGCTGCCGGAGCGGCTCGTCCTTTCGTGGACGAACCTATCGAGCTTCGCCTTCAGCGAGGCCAGGTGCCGCTGGATCGCCTGCTCATCCTCTCGGGGCTCTTTGGCCATTGCCACCAGCAAATCGAGATCCGACTGAAGATCGTGCGCGTGGGTCTCATGCGAATCATCAGCCATCGGTACCTCCTAAGTCGACGACGTCGCCTCCGTCAAGAAAGACCAGCCTAGGCCAGGCCGCCTCCCGCGGTCAAGGCCTCGTGCGGTCGGCCGCCGCTCGAACTGGCCTGCGGGGCCGCCTACTACGATGCGGCCATGAGCGGTCCGCGATTGCCCGGCGGGGTGGTGCACAAGCTGCCCGCGGACCTTCGTTCGGCGCTGATCGCCAACGCCACGGCGCTCGATGCCTGGAAGGACATCACTCCGCTGGCCCGCAACGAGTTCATCTGCTGGGTGGAGGACGCCAAGCAGGCGACGACCCGTGAGCGCCGCATCCGGCGCACCCAGGAGGAGCTGGAGGAGGGCCAGCGCCGCCCCTGCTGCTGGCCGGGCTGCAAGCACCGCGAGCGCACCGGCAGCTAACTGCAGCGCTTCGGGATGGCGAACCAGCAACCGTTGTCCTTGCGTCGGGTCGCGAGGGCCGCGGTTCGGCGGGTGGCTCCACGCGTCGGATACGACGTCGTCGAGCACAACTTCAACTCGCCCCTCCCGGATATCGAGCACCTTCCGAGCTGGGTCTGGGATGACCGCGCAGAGACCGCCGGGATCGACCTGCGGCTCGCCGAGGCCGGCGCGCTCCTGACGGACGTATTACAACCGTACGTGGCCGAATTCGACCCGCCGCGGACGCCTCAGCCGGGTCGGCGGTACTACCTCGAGAACGGGATGTACGAGAGCGTCGACGCCGAATCGCTGTACGCGATCCTCAGGCACTTCAAGCCCGCCCGTCTGATCGAGCTCGGCTCAGGCGCGTCGAGCAACGTGATCGCCGAGGCCAAGGCGGCCAACGAGCGTGAAGGAAGCGGGCTCAGACACACGATCTTCGATCCGTTCCCGTTCACCGCCAGTCCGCTCGATCCGGTCGAGGCCGACGTTCATCGGCAACGGACCGAGGACGTGGAGCTGGCGACGTTCTCTGAGCTCGGCGCCGGCGATGTGCTGTTCGTCGACACGACCCACACCGTCAAGACCGGCGGCGACGTCCCGCGGTTGATCCTCGACGTTTTCCCGCGCCTGCGCGAGGGTGTGCTGATCCACGTCCACGACATCTTCATGCCGTACGACTACCCGCGCCAATGGGTCATCGACCGGCGAAGAGCGTGGGCGGAGCAGTACCTGCTGCAGGCGTTCCTCGCGCTCAACGACAGCTACGAGGTGATGTTCCCCGCGCATGCGCTCGCGAGGGGCGCGCCCGATCTGGTCCGAGCCGCGATTCCCTCGTTCGCCGCGGGCGCCGCGCCTGGAGCGTTCTGGATGCGAAGGGTCGCCTGACGACCCGGCATTCGGGCTGAACGCCGGACGTTCGTCCGGGCTCAGCCCTCAGGCTGGAGCGTCCAGCGCTGCGGCCGATACCGGACCGGGGCCGATTGCCGTGCCCGGAAGGCTTCTCTTGACGCGTCGCTTCGCCATCACCGTGTTGTTCGCGTCGGCGCTCGTGGCCGCGATCCCGGCACCGGCCGAGGCCTCCGCCGGCTCGATGTTCGCGGGATCGGCTACCGGAACGGTCCTCACCGTCAGCGCCAACTCGTTCACGATCCAGACGGCGGGCCCGAGGGTCGGAGTGGTCAACGCCCTGACCGCCGCCGCCAACCGGATCACTAAGCGTGACTATCCGTACGTGTACGGTGGCGGTCACGCCGAGGCCGGCGTCGCGAGCGTCGGGATCAGGGGGCCCGGCTACAACGGCCGCCGGCGCGGGTTCGACTGCTCCGGGTCTGTGGCGGCGGTGCTCTCGGCGGCGGGACTCTGGCCGGCAGGCGGTGGCGTGCCCAACGATGCCGGGATCATCGCCGCGCTCCGGAGCCAACGACTGATCGCGCGAGGCGTGGGGACCGGGCCGGTGGAGGTCACGCTCTACGACCACCCGGGCGTCCACATCTTCATGAACGTCGACGGGCGCTTCTTCGGCACCTCTGACGGGGGCGGAGGCGGCGACCCCCGGGGTGGCGCGGCATGGCTGGACGACGGCGCCCCGGACGCCTACTCACGTGCCTACAAGCGCTACCACTTACTCCCTTCGGTGCTGCGCGGCAGCACCAGCTCGGGCCACATCCTGTCCTTCCAGCTCGGCGGACCACAGGAGACGGGCGCGGGCTCGGCACTCGGCGAAGGCTCGGGCCTGGCGCTCGGCGAGACGGTCCAGGTGAGCTACCAGGAGACCGCGTCCGGAGCGCTCGTCACGACCTCGCTCACGTTCCCGGGCGCGGTCACCGCCAGCGGCGCGGTCGCGGCGATCGCCCCCGACGGAAGCTCGTTCACGATCCAGACCTCCTCGGGCACGAGCCTGACGCTCTCGACCGCGAACGACCCGGCACTGCTCCAGAACGTGAACGTCGGCGACAACGTGCAGATCACCTATACGACAAGCAGCGCCGGGATGACGGCGCTCGCGCTGACGGATTCCGGCCCGTCGGTCCCCCCGAGCACGTCGGCGCCCTCCAGCCCGTCAACGCCCCCAGGGCCGCCGGCGCCGCCGAGCGGGAGCTAGCCGGCTCCGTTCGCCTTCTCTGGCTCGCCGGGGTCGCCGGGAGCACCCGGGACGCGCGCGAGGACCTGCTCTTTGGGGTGGTAGGCGCGCTCGGCCGCGTAGGCCTGAAGCGCGCGATGGTCAGCCTCGGTCTGGGGGGCGTTGACAATCGAGCGCGGGTAGAGATGGTCCTTCAAGACGACGTTCAGCTGTGCGCCGAGCAGCGTCACCACCGACTGGAGGTAAAACCACCACAGGATCGTGATCACGGTCGCAAACGTGCCGTAGGTCGACTGCGCGCTCTTCAGATGACGCGAGATGATGAATGCCGACAGCTCCTGCAGCACGAAGAACGTCAGCCCGGCCAGGACCGCGCCGGGGAGGACGTCGCGGAACGTCACCTCGCGCTCAGTCAGGATCCGAAACGCCGCGAGCACCAGGCCCACATCGAACAGCGCCGAGATCACGTAGGCGCCGATGTGGCCGGCGATCCCGAGGTGAACACCGTTCGCCGAGCTGGTGATGAACGACGACAGCAACGTGGTCGCGACCAATCCGACGCCGATGGTCGCGAGCACCCAGAGGCTGCGCCTG
>Ga0073928_10011718_pt1 | contig 10182 bp, 9 predicted proteins | sample PaiPotPPA55metaG_FD_76969 | JGI IMG/M metagenome (GOLD analysis project Ga0073928, IMG submission 76969) | Iron sulfur acid spring bacterial and archeal communities from Banff, Canada, to study Microbial Dark Matter (Phase II) - Paint Pots PPA... ... | reverse complement strand
GTGCCGGATGATTTCGCCAGCCTTCAGCGTGGCGCCTAGCAGGCGCGCATCCGCACGAATCGAAAGCGCGCCTTCGTCGCTGGTGAAGCCGCTGGCCAGTACTACGAAGCGCCCGGAGCGATCCCGTGCCCTTGTTGAACTCGGCGTGGCGGATGCCGGTGCCGGCGCTCATCACCTGCACATCGCCCGCGTGGATCGTTCCTTCCGAGCCCAAAGTGTCGTGGTGCCCGAGCACGCCCTGACGGACGTAGGTGATGATCTCGACATCGCGGTGCCCATGCAGGGGAAACCCGCCGTCGACCGCAATTTCATCGTCATTCCAGACAATCAGGGAACCGAGTGCCTGATGCGCGGGGTTTCCCGCGGCGTTGACCTGGAAGTGGTATTTCGCGCGCAGCCAGCCATGGTCAGCTCTGTCGAGTGATTCCCAACGCCGGTGCGCAAGCATCTCTCCGTCTCCTAGTTCGGGTGCCGTCAACCTCCATCGAAATCGGTGAGGGTCTTAAGGCGGCAATGATGTTAGTAGCGCAACGATCAGCTGCATATCTCCGGACTTGCAAAGGAGCATTGCGTTTGGTAGAACGATCGGAACCACTTGGAGCGTTGATCCCGTGGACCAAATCTCTGATCTCAATGATCTTCGGCTCTTCGCCGAGGTAGTCGAGCGCGGCAGCTTTACCGCCGCTGCGCGCGGTCTCGGCCTTCAGACTTCGAAGCTGAGCCGGCGCGTTCGTGCCTTGGAGGAGGAGCTCGGGGTGCGCCTGCTCAACCGCACCAGCCGCAGCCTGTCCTTAACGGAAACCGGGCGACGCTTTCACCAGCACTGTCTGGCGCTTGTGGCGGAATCCAGGGCCGCCAAGGAAATCGTGGATCAGACGCGGACCAAACCACAGGGCACTGTGCGGATCAGCTGCCCTGTTGCATTGCTGAGCATGGGTATTGCCGAGATCATTTCGCGATACGTCCGCGAGAACCCGCAGGTCCAGGTTCTCGTCGATGCGACTAACCGGCGCGTGGATGTCATCGAGGACGGCTTGGATCTCGCTATTCGAGTCAGACCCCCACCGCTGGAGGACACGGACCTCGCGGTTAGGCAGTTGGGGCTGTCGTCCTTCGTTCTGGTGGCTAGCCCGGATTTGGCGGCGCGTTACGAGACTCCCACATCGATCGAATCACTGAAGGGCTGGCCGACTCTCTCGATGGCCAACAACAACGAGCAATACATCTGGAACCTGGCCGATCCCAACGGGAATGTGGCGTCGCTGATGCACCAACCTCGATTAGCGACGGACGACTTGGCCAGCTTGCGTATCGCGGCGATGATGGCTATTGGCGTGGCGCTGCTGCCCCGGGAACTCGTGGACGAGGATATACGGGCCGGTCGGTTGAAATGGCTGCTACCTGACCTGAGGACGACGCCGGGTCTCGTGCATGCGATCTTTCCCACGCGGCGAGGGATGGTGCCGGCCGTGCGTCATCTGCTCGATAGCCTCGTTGCGGGATTCGAAAATCCGAACCGAAAGGTGTAGATCTTCGCGGCCCTACAGCATGTCGTCAGCGTTCGGTACAACCTTCTGCGCCGCCGCAGATACTTGAGCATGTCCTTGGGTTTCGCCTTTCCCGCGCGTGCACGTAGGAAATCATCCGGAGCAACCTTGGCGGTGACAGATCAACTCCACACTTCCACTTTGAGGCCGGGCACGTTCGAGAAATGCTTGAGATTGTTCGTGACCACGATCATCCCCTGGGAGGCGGCGTGTGAGGCGATGAGAGCGAGCGGCATCGGTGAACGGGTAGCCGAGGACATCGTCGCGCAGGGCGGAAACGTGGTCATCGGCGACGTAAACGGTGACCTTGGAAGGAAACTGTCCTCCAGACTAGGCGCGACAAAGGCTAAGTTCGTCGAATTGGATGTGAGCCGAAGCTCGGATTGCAAGCAAGCGGTCGAGGCGGCTCAAGCCGCCTTCGGCGGGCTCGATTTTCTCGTCAACTGTGCGATCACGATGAACGCAAAGCCCCTGATCGAGCTCTCCGAGGCCGGTTGGCGCAAGACGTTGGACGTCGGCCTTACAAGGACGTTCTTGATGTCCCAAGTTTTTGCCGCGTATTTGGTTCTAGAGAAGAGGCCTGGCGCGATAGTGAACATTTCATCTATCGGCGGTCAGCATCCTTATGGGGGAGCCGGTCCCTACAGCACGGTCAAGGCAGGTATCGTCCTATTGACCGAGCAAATGGCAATCGAATGGGCGCAGTACGGCATCCGCGTCAACGCGGTTGCTCCGGGCACAATCGAAACACCTCTCACGGCTTACCTGAGGGATCCAGAGATACGAGAGTCCCGCAGGGAAGCAGTGCCGCTTGGGCGTATTGGTCAACCGGCCGATATCTCCAACGGCATATTGTATCTGCTAAGCGACGCCGCCTCGTGGGTCACGGCCACGACACTGACGATCGATGGTGGCGTAACTAGATCTCTTTTCAACTACATGAAGGGCCGCAAGTGGACCTGACGACCGGGCCCCTCGACGTCGGACTGTTGCCGCCCTCTGAGGTTCAATTGCCCGCTCGTCTCGGTCATTCCGTCGACGGAATGCCCTTTAATGTCGGCGCCCGAATTATTCCGGCAGTCCGCATGGCGACTCAGGCCGGAGGTACGAGCGCTGTAACGAGTTCGACCGCTCGTACAACTGCGGGACGAGCTGCTACCTCGTCAAACCACCTTGCAACATTAGGCGTAGCCGAAAAGTCGACTCCGGCAAACTCGCGCCTCCAGAGCCATCCGAAATGTGTAATGTCGGCGATCGAATAGATGTCCCCGGCGACGAATTTGGATCCCCCCAGCACCCCGTCGAGAACGCGCAAAGTTCGCTCTGCTTCAGCCTCGAACCGCGAGATCGCCAGCGGGATCTGTTCGGGCGCTTGCCGCTTGAAGAAGCCCACTTGTCCGAAAGCCGGACCGATGCCACTTACGTGAAAGAACATTTGCTCGAACACGCGGGCTCGCTCGAATAGATCCGAAGGGATCAATTGACCAGTTTTTTCCGCGAGATAGATGAGAATCGCGGCCGACTCGGTTAATGTAAATGCCATGTCTCCCGGACCGTGTGGATCGACGAGTACCGGCACCTTTCCATTTGGGTTCATCGCCAAGAACTTTGCGAGTTTTTGCTCTCCCCTACGTACGTTCACCGGGATCACTTCGTAATTCAGTCCGAGTTCCTCGAGCGCGATAGGCACCCGAATGCTGTTCGGTGTCGAAAACAGATAGACCTCGATCATGATGCTTGGCTCCTAAGTCTGAGATGAGTAGAGCGACGGCCGTACCGGGCGTCCGAGCTCTGGTGTGCCTTGCCCCAGCGTAAATAGCTTTGAATTCGAACACCCCTCACGCTTCCGTCCGAACGGGCGACTCGCTTTGTTGCAGCGATTTCAATGCCACCAGCACATCCGCCGGCTCGAGCCGTTTGGAGTAGTCGACATTGAGATAGGAGAGCGCGATACGGCCATCTTTACCGATCACATACGTTGCTGGAATGGGTAGCAGCCAATCCTGAGCGGCGTTTTTCTCTGGCAGCGCATGCCCCATCGCTTGGTAGATTGGCCGCAGTTCATCCGCGAGCGAGAAGGCCACCCCGAACCGCGCGGCTACTTTGGCTCCAACATCGATCAGAATCGTGAAGGCGGGATGGGAACCTGCCCCCGCGAATCGGTGAACAGGCGCCGCTTGAGGGGAGATGGCAACGAGACGCGCCCCTAGATGCTGAATTTCTTCGTGCACCTCCGCTAGCGCGCTCAACTCTAGGACGCAGTAAGGACACCAGTCCCCTCGATGGTAGCTAAGAACTACGGGGCCGTGGAACAGGAGGCTTGAGAGCGTGACCGCAGCGCCTGAAGCATCTTTAAGTGCGAAATCCGGCGCGACATCACCGGCCTTCAACGCACGGTCGATGATCCCCGATGCCTGAAGCGCATCGTCCGCGCGTTTCATCGCCTCAAGGATGTCCGGATCGGTATATTTGGCGAAGCGGCGCTGAAAAGCCTTAAGCTGCTTATCGAGTGACATGGGACTGAATGTCGAAAAACCTAGTGCCTGGTAGTGCCACTAGTAAGCTTGTTCCCGGCGCGTTGTGGTAGGCGAAACCGGGTGATATCCTACATTCCCGGCGAGAATATCCATGAATCGATTTGCTACGATGGAGGCGTTCGTCCGCGTAATCGAGACCGGCTCATTCTCGAATGCGGCTCGCCAACTTCACGTAGGTCAACCCTCCATATCAAAGATGGTCACCCAATTGGAGGACCGACTTGGGGTGCATCTGTTGTTAAGATCGACCCATGGGTTGACGCCGACGGAAGCTGGGCAAAACTTTTACGAACACGCGAAGCGGTCCCTTGAGGAGGCCGACGAGGCTGATCTAGCCGCCCGCGGCGCCGCGGCCACCCTATCTGGCCGACTACGAATTTGCGCCGCCACTACATTCGCGCGCTTGCACGTAGTGCCTCGATTACCGCTCTTTCTGGAGGAGCATCCGGATCTTGAAGTCGAAGTCGTACTTGATGATGGCAATATTGATCTCGTGGAGTCGGGCATCGACATCGCACTTCGCATGGGCAGCCTCGTAGACTCAAATCTCACCGCCCGAAAGATCTCTCAAAGCCGGCGCGTTGTGCTTGGTACCCCTGCGTACTTCGCGAAGGCCGGTGAGCCGGCGGCGCCGGCCGACCTCCTTGCGCATCAAGTTATCATTTACGACCAACGCGGGGGCGGCGCCGTCTGGTCATTCCGACAGGGCACAGCTGAAACTTCCGTTACCGTAAAAGGACGCGTTCGGGTCACCGCCGCGGAGGGGATACGCGAAGCGGTCTTTGCCGGTCTCGGACTCGCTGTCGCCTCTGAGTGGATGTTCGAGCCGGAGCTGGAGAGCGGCGCGGTCCGCGCCGTATTGAAGGACTGGGAATTGCCGCCCGTTGAACTTTGGGCGGTGTTTCCCACGGGCAGACGCGCTAGTGCTAAGGCGCGCTCTTTCGCCACATTCATCGAGTCGCACTTGTCAAAACCGAAGGTGCCCATCGAATCTTCCGTCACGGTCTGAGGCCAGCACGCTGCGCGTGCAACGCGCGTTGGCTCTCCGAATCGGTTCATCGATGCTCCGATTGCATAACCGTTATTCGATCACAGTGTATTCAGTGTTGAGGGTCGGCCATCTACGCTCCGATCCCCAAGAAACCCCTGTCCCTAATAGTTAGCAAGCGATTCTGATACCGCGGGCGAGCACGCCGCAAATCCGCGATGGCCGGAATGGAAGTTACGATATGGCCACACCAACAATCCTCATTACTGGCGCTTCCAAAGGCATTGGGAGGGCACTCGCCAATCGTCTATCGTCTGCGGGCCAGCACGTGATCGGCCTCGCTCGCAACGCGGACGCAACATTTCCAGGTGAGTTGCTTCCCGTCGATCTGGCCGACCCACAAGCGACTCAGGCGGCGCTTGAGCATCTTGCGGCCCGAAGGCACATCAGCGGGGTAGTAAACAATGTTGGTCTCGTTCGCTCGCAACTGCTAGGCGACGTTACGCTCGACGACCTCAGCGCGGTGCTCGACCTTAACTTACGGCCCGCACTACAGACGGCCCAAGCCATGCTTCCCGGAATGCGGGCCGCAGGATTCGGTCGGATCATCAATATTTCGAGTCTAACGGTGCTCGGCATATCCCATCGAACTAGTTATGCGGCCGCTAAGGCGGCATTGATTAGCTTCACTCGCACGTGGGCGCTCGAACTCGCGACAACCGGCATCACTGTAAACGCGGTGGCGCCCGGACCCACAGAAACGAATTTATTTCGCGCCAACAACCCCGTCGGCAGCTCCGGGGAAAAGCGCTACCTCGCCACAGTTCCAATGAATCGGTTCGCACGCCCGGATGAGATCGCAGCGACCATTGCGTTCTTGCTATCCAATGACGCCGGTTTTGTCACCGGCCAAACATGGTTCGTTGACGGCGGCGCCTCCATCGGCAAAGCCTCAATCTGAAGCGCTTCTTTCCTCCACTAACTACGAGAGCACTCTATGATCAAACTCTATCGACCAGCGGCTGTTCTGGCAACCTTACTGCTGGCCGGAAAAGTCCTTGCAGCGGACCCGCCGTATTTCACCAAATACCCCAGCATGAAAATGAGCCGAAGCAACGGCGTACTCCTGGTCGAAATGACCAGCAACGGTGGGCCCCTACGTTTCTCTGCCAAGGAGCACGAGAGTTATCCGGACGCCTTCTATGACATCAGCCGGGACCGAGATAATAAAGTTGTGATCCTCACAGGCACCGGAGGTCAGTGGATGCCGGACATCGATTTCAGCAGCTTTGGCAATGTGGCGGACCCTGATGTGTGGGCAAAAGTTCATGACGAGGGCGATCAAGTTCTCGACAACATCGCCAATATACGCGTTCCACTCATTTGTGCGGTCGAAGGGAAAGCCTGGGTGCACACCGAGTACTGTCTCTTGGCAAACGTGATCATCGCGGGAAAGAGCGCGAGCTTCAATGATGCTCCGCATTTCAAAGGCGGCATCGTCCCCGGCGACGGCGTATTCACGCTCTGGTCCTACTACGTCGGGCCCGGGCGGGCGCAAGCGCTGTTGCTTAGTCCGCAGCCGGTTTCCGCCTCGACGGCAAAGGACTGGGGCGTCGTGGCTGAGGTCACCCCTGACGGTCAAGCCGTGGCGCGCGCAACGGCGCTCGCGACCACATGGCTGGCTGCCCCGGACGTGACGCGTCGCTTTACGCGTGCCCATTTTGTGCAACCTATCAAGCAACGTCTTGTCGTTGAGATCGGCAACGGACTTGGGCTCGAGGGCGTGAGCGCTGCGGCACTTGTCAAGCAAATGCAGTCGCAATCGAAGTGACCGTACAGGGGCGACGATAGCCGCCCCTCCCTTTGCTCGTGTGAGAGGAAACGCAGCATTGTGAACGGCTCATGCCGTATTCATTACTCTGAACCGTGATCGCTCGCACCAATCGGTCAATGGATATCTCCGTCGAACAATAATTCGAAATTCCGCGACGGAATAGGCCCTATTCAGCGCAGAGCCATACCACATCGATTGATGTGCCGCTATCTATGTCGTACTTCACTCTCACGACCAGGAACAGATCGCAATGACACAATATCGTTTACCCGGTTGGCATTCGTGGTGGATGCTGGTCGCCATCGGTCTCTCCGCATGCGCGCGGCAGCCACCGCAGCAGTCGGAAATGCCGAGCGTCGAGGTGGCGGAACCCGTCACACGCGTCGTCACGGACCGCGACACATACCCCGGACGTTTTGAATCCGCGGACATGGTCGAGATTCGCCCTCGAGTCAGCGGCTTGATCGACGCCGTGCTTTTCAAGGACGGCGACGTGGTTCGCAGAGGCGACCCGCTATTTCGTATCGACACGCGGCCTTTTGCCGCTGCCGTCGAACAGGCGGCCGGTCAAATGGCCGCGGCACAATCACAATTCGTGCTGGCCGCCCAGGAGCTCGGCCCCAAAGCTGCCGGGCTGCAGGGAAGCGCCGCCAGCTTGGAGGACTTGGATCGCATGTACGCAGCTGTGAAAGCGAAGGCGGGGCGGGTCGACGTCCTGTTTGTCAACGCGGGCTTCTATGAGTTCAAAAAGATGGGCGAGATCACGGAAGAGCACTTTGACAACACGTTCGACACCAACGTGCGCGGCGCCTTGTTCACGGTACAAAAGGCGCTGCCGTTGATGGCGAAAGGCTCATCGGTCATCCTAGTTGGTTCTATCGCATCCCAAATGGGCATCGAATCATTTTCGGTTTACAACGCCACAAAAGCGGCCTTGAGGGCATTCGCGCGCAGTTGGATTGTCGATCTGAAGCCCTTGCAGATTCGTGTCAATGTGTTGAGTCCCGGCCACACGGATACACCGGGACTCAACAGTCTTCTTAGCAGCGACCAAAAGAAGTTCGTCGCCGGCGGGACGCCCATTCCACGCCTCGGCACTGGAGATGACATTGGCAAGGCCGCGGTCTTCCTCGCCTCTAGCGATAGCGAATTCGTGACCGGGACGGAACTCTTCCTCGACGGTGGTGCAGGTCAGATTTAGCAGAGTGTGCACACCGGGTCGAGGTCCGCCGGTGGCTTTTCCAGCGCCGAGACGGCCGGGGGCTATGCGCGTGAGCAGTCAGCGGTCGACCAATATCGTTTGCGGCGGGCGCTGAGTCGCCATATGCGCCGATGCAGCTCGTTGTGTGCACGGCACAGATCCCCGGTCGGCCCGCCCCGGTTCAATTTCCACACCGGCACAAAGTGGCGGCATGATCGTTATTCCCATTCGGGGCATTCCAGGCGGACATAGCGGAGCATAACTTTACGTCTCTAGAGAGCGGTCATTTTGGTCGTTCAAACTGAAGGAAAGAGACTATGAGTAAGCTGTTGAATAAAGTCGCCGTCATTACTGGCGGCAGTAGTGGCATTGGGCTTGCGACCGCCAAGCGATTTGTTGCAGAGGGCGCTTTTGTCTTCATCACGGGGAGACGGCAGTCGGAACTCGATAAAGCGAAGGCCGTCATTGGCAAGAACGTCACCGCCATTCAAGGTGATGTTGCCAATCTGGCCGACCTGGATCGCGTCTATAAGACGGTCAAAGAGCAGAAGGGTGGATTGGACATCGTCATCGCCAACGCAGGCTTCGTGGAAACTAGGACGCTGGCGACTGCGACGCCGGAACATTTCGATAAGACGTTCAATACGAACGCTCGCGGAACGTTTTTTACCGTGCAAAAGGCGCTGCCGTTGCTGCGGGACGGCGGTTCCGTGGTTCTGGTCGCCTCTTGCGTGATTCACATGGGTATTCCGTTTTATACGACCTACTCCGCGACCAAGGCCGCGTTGCGCTCGTTCTCCAAGACTTGGGCCTCGGATCTGAAGGATCGGCGCATCCGTGTCAACACGTTGAGCCCGGGCGCCACCGACACACCGATCATCGATGGCCAGTTCGCGACCAGGGCGGAAGCCGATGAAGCGAAAAAGGGATTCAGTTCACAAACCCCGCTGGGTCGGATTGGGCGCCCGGAAGAGATCGCGGCGGCGGCGCTGTTTCTCGCCTCCGACGAATCGAGCTTCGCGACTGGCAGCGAGATTGTAGTGGACGGCGGTTTGTCGCAAGTCTAGGACAATAGTGACATCGAGCCCTTGATAAGACTGGAGGAGGTTCGCTTCCGGCCGCGTCGAGAGACGCGGTCGCATTCGAATAAAGACACATTGAATTAGTGGGGGAGATCCACTCGGAGTCGTCTGCGCGCGGCGACCTTGTCCGGCGATTGGTAATGGAATGGGGGCCCGGAGGGCGATTGCCAAATTTATGACCACCACACGAAGACTTATAGTGAGGCAGTGACGTACGATCGATCACCTAGGTCGCATTAGTGTAAATTCATGCGGCCACCTAGTTCGTAGCTATCCGATTCTTATGAACCTCGCTCCCGGAATGCCTGTTGCAATTTGACCCTGGAGCACAACGAAGCACAACAGCGCATCACCGAATCCGGCAAAACCCCGGCAAGCTCGTATGCTCATAGCGGCCGAGTTGGGTCGTGCCGTCCCAATTCAATAGCGGGGCGTCTCGAGCATTTCCCTTGAGTCCATCAAATCACGCATGCCCCTCGAGCCAGCTAACTCTCACTGTCAGTAAACGGATCAAACACCTTGATTCCTGGCCTCTGAAAATCCTTCACGTTCCCCGTGGCGATCGTCAGGTTGTGCCGGCGCGCGATCGCAGCGATGTAGCTATCTTCAACCGGCATAGGCTTGCCTGCCATCTGCAGCTGGTATTGCTGATCCGCCCACACGTGAGCGACCGAGACGTTGAATCCACGAATCCGGCCGTGCATCGCCTCGACCAATTCCGTGAGCCATTTCTGCAACGCCACTCGCTGCTTTCCGCGCTTGGTGCGCACCCAAAACGCCAATTGGGCGATGACGATTGAACTGGTGTAGCACTGTTCCTGATGCTTTTCGAGCCACGTGATGACACGCGCGTCGCCGACTTTCTTTGCGGGTTGGCTTAGGACGTCCGAATCGAGTAGCCAGCTCACAGCTTGAGACGTTTGGGAAACTCGCGGCGCCGCGGTGGAAGATCGTCCATCTTTACCGGGCAGGCCTTGAGTACGTTCAGCCAAT
>Ga0073928_10011717_pt1 | contig 10183 bp, 14 predicted proteins | sample PaiPotPPA55metaG_FD_76969 | JGI IMG/M metagenome (GOLD analysis project Ga0073928, IMG submission 76969) | Iron sulfur acid spring bacterial and archeal communities from Banff, Canada, to study Microbial Dark Matter (Phase II) - Paint Pots PPA... ... | reverse complement strand
GAAGCTGGTCTACGGGCCGTTCCAGATCGAGGCGCGCATCCAGCAGAATACCGAGATCTCGCAGCAGATCTCGCTGTGGAACCAGATGGGCTCGCGGGTCATCCGCGGCCATCTTGTGGTCGTGCCGATCGAGAACTCCATCCTCTACATTTCCCCGCTCTACTTGCGCGCGGCGTCCGGTCAGTTGCCCGAGTTGAAGCGGGTGATCGCCGCCTATGGGGACCGTGTGGTGATGGAGGAGACCTTGGGCGAAGCCCTGGCGGCGCTCTTCAAGGAGACCACCCCGGCGGCAATGCCCCGGGGCACGGCGGACGCGCGCGCCCGCGAGGCGCTGGCACACTATGACCGCGCCATCGAAAGATTGAAGGCAGGAGACTGGAGCGGTTTCGGCTCGGAACTCGATGCCCTTCGACCTCTGCTCGAGGCACTCGGCGCCGGCCGTCCCGGGGATCAAAAATGATCTGCGTGAAACCCAAAGAGCGCCTGCTCAACGCAACAAGTAAGGAGTCCACTCTCCACTTTACAAAAGCAAACGTTGTCATGTGATTCAACGTGTCTCAATGCGAACAAGATCCCAAGATTTTCAAAATGCGATGTTGCCGAGACTTTTTGCATGGTGTTTTATACGCAGATACCCTATACGGTCCAAACGTTCGGCGGGACCTATCATGAAAGGAGTGCTTTCATGATTGCGCTGCGATAAGCGCCCTGGTCAGGCGACTGAACCGGCAGGTCCTGACGTGCATGCGTGCATGCAAATGTAAGTTTTCAGTTGTTTTCTGACGCCACCGGCAAACCCGTGTGGCGGATCGATCCGATCCCTTTCACAATAAGGAGTCACTAACATGATTGCTCAGAACAATGACACGTCCGGCGCTGATCGCGTTTTGCGGAAAACGAAACTAGCGGCAATCGCGGCGCTCGCCGCGCTCGCCGGCATGGCCCCAGGTTTGGTGCAAAGCCAGGGCGAGACCATCAAGATCGGCGTTCCCGTGCCTTTGTCAGGCAGCAGTGCCAACGCAGGAACGGACATCGTCAATGGCGCCAAGCTTGCCGCCACCCGGATCAATGCGGCCGGCGGCGTTCTCGGCAAACAGATCGAAATAGTGCCGGAGGACGACGCTTGCGACGCGCAGACGGCTGTGCAGGCAGCGCAGAAACTGGTCGATGCGGGGGTCGTCGCGGTGGCCGGCGGTTATTGCTCCAGCGCGGCGCTACCGGAACTCACCACATTTCATCGCGCCGGGATTCCGTACGTACTGGATGCATCGACCAATCCCAAACTCACCGAAATGGGCTTTGACAACGTGTTCCGCACGATCGGCCGTGACGACGAGCAGGGTCCGTTTGCCGCCAGTTTCATGAAAAACTCGTTACACGCAAAGCGCGCGGCCGTGATCAACGACAACACGACCTATTCCAAAGGCCTGGCCGACAACACAGTGGAAGCCCTGAAAAAAGACGGCGTCGATGTCGTCTACGACGACTCGATCACACCCGGTCAGATGGACTACTCGCCAACACTGACCCACGTCGGCGCATTGAAACCGGACGTGATCTACTACACCGGCTATTTCTCCGAAGCGGGTCTGCTCGTGAAGGAGGCGCGGCAACTGGGCCTGAAGATGACCTTCATGGGCGGTGACGCCACCAATGACCCGACGCTGATGAAAACAGCGGGCCCGGCGGCCAACGACATGATCATCACCACGGCGCCGCTGGCGCAGTTCCTGAGCGCCGCGCATGGCTACGTCGACGACTATACGAAGGCTTACGGGCAAGGCCCGGGCCCGTATTCCGTCTACGAATACGATGCCGTCGGGGTCACGGCGAAAGCGATCGCGGACGCGAAATCGGCAAAGCCTGCCGCGATCACGGCTGCCCTGCACAAGATCTCGAACTACCAGGGCGCGACCGGGGCGATCGGCTTCAATCCGAAGGGTGATCGCAGCGTGGCGGTGTACATCACCGTCATCGTTCGCGACGGCAATTTCGCGCCCTACCAGAAGCAGGATGCAAGCGGGCACTGGATGGCGATGAAATAGCCGCCTGCCGCGCTCAAGCCATGAGCACCTTCTTCCAGTTCGTCATCGAGGGGCTGACGATCGGCTCGTTCTATGCCCTTGTCGCCCTCGGCTACACGATGGTCTACGGGATTATCCGGCTGATCAACTTCGCTCATGGCGACTTGTTCATGGTCGGTGCGTTCATCGGCTGGACCGGTTTGACGACGCTTGCTGCCGCGCACGTGCCGCTCGCCCTGGCGCTGATGATCACCCTTGTGGCTTCGATGGTGGTCACCGGCGCACTTGGCCTCGCGATCGAGCGGGTTGCGTACCAGCCACTGTTGCGCGCACCGCGGCTGTCGATCCTGATCACGGCGCTCGGCGTCTCGCTAGCGCTGGAAAACGGCGTGCTGCTGCTCTACGGCGCCGGTTTCAATACTTATCCCCATGTGCTCAGCCACACAGGATTCGATGTCCACGGCGTGCAGGTGACGTTCGCGCAGGTCGGCATTATCGCGGCCAGCTTTGCGTTGATGCTCGCGTTGTATTTCTTCGTTCACCGTACGTTCGTCGGCACCGCAATGCGCGCGCTCGCGATCGATCAGGACGCGGCGCGCCTGATGGGTATCGATGTCGAACGGCTGATCCAGCTGACCTTCTTCCTGGGTTCAGCGCTGGCCGCCGTGGCAGGCGTCATGGAAGGGATCTACTACACGCAGATCAATTTTTTCATGGGCTTTGTGCTTGGCCTGCGCGCCTTCACCGCCGCGGTTCTCGGCGGTATCGGCAACATTCCGGGCGCCATGGCCGGCGGCATCCTGATCGGCCTGCTCGAGGCCTTCGGCGCCGGCTATGTCTCGTCACGGTGGACCGATGTGTTCGTGTTCGGCGTGCTGATCGGCGTGCTCGTGATCAAGCCAACCGGGTTGTTCGGCGAACGCGTTGTCGAGAGAATGTAGCCCATGAGCGCACTGCAGGCGTCATCGCGTTGGTCCCGCCCCACCGGCGTCGCTCTTCTTGCGGCCGCCGTGGCGCTGCCGGCTGTCGCCAGCAATTATGTCGTCGATGTCGGCCTGACCATCGCCACCTATTCCATCCTCGGTCTCGGGCTGAACATCGTAGTAGGTTATGCAGGGCTGCTGGACCTGGGTTATGCCGCCTTCTTCGCCATCGGCGCCTACACCACAGCGCTGCTGGAAACGTTGCTGCACTTCTCGTTCTGGGAAACGCTGCCGTTCAGCCTGGCGTTCGCCGGTGCTTCGGGTATCGTCATCGGCTACCCTACCCTGCGCCTGCGAAGCGACTATCTGGCGATTGTGACGCTTGGTTTCGGTGAGATCACGCGCATTGTTGCCACCAACCTCAACATCACTGGTGGCCCGAACGGCATCTACGGCATCGAGAGCCCAAGCCTGTTCGGCTACGAGATCAGCTCGCCGCGTGCCGTCTACGAACTGGGCCTCGCGTTCCTCGTGGTGGTGCTCGTGTTTGCAATCCGGCTTGGCCAGTCACGGCTCGGCCGCGCCTGGACCAGCATCCGTGAGGACGAGGATGCGGCCGAGGCCGTCGGCGTGCCGACACTGCGCGTCAAGATGCTGGCGTACATCCTGGGCGCGCTGATTGGCGGTCTCGCCGGCAGCCTGTTCGCCGCGCGCTTCGGGACCATCGACCCGACCGGCTTCACCTATCTGCAGTCCGTCACCATCCTGATCGTTGTCGTGCTCGGCGGGCGGGGGAGCATTCCCGGCGTGATCCTGGGTGCAGTCATCGTTGCCGGCCTGCCCGAGATACTGCGTTTCCTCAACCTTTGGCGCATCTTCGCTTTTGCGATCGGGCTCGTGATCCTGATGCTGCTGCGGCCACAAGGGCTCTGGCCGGCACCGCTGCGCCGCGTGGCGCTCCCGCGCAAGGATGCCGGCAGCACGACAGCACCCTTGCCCCGGGAGACCGTCACCGATGAAATCCTGCTCGATGTACGCAACATGCAGCGCCGCTTCGGCGGTGTTCAGGCAGTCGGCGGCGTCAGCTTCACCGTGCGCAGCGGTGAGATTGTCAGCCTGATCGGCCCGAATGGCGCCGGCAAGACAACGGTATTCAACTGTCTCACCGGCGTGATCCGTACGACCGGCGGTCAGGTTCTCTGGCGGGGCACCTCGCTGGTAGGCGGAGCGCCGCATCGCATCGTCCATAGCGGCATGGCGCGCACCTTCCAGGGCATCCGCCTGTTCGCCAACATGACGGCCCTCGAGAACGTGCTGATCGGCATGGATCACCGGCTTCGGACCTGGCTCTGGGCCGAGCTCGTCGCATGGCCCTCCGCGCGTGCCGAAGCAGCGGACCACGCGGAGGAAGGCATGAGCTGGCTCGGCTTCGTCGGCCTCATCGCTCGGGCTGGCGAACGCGCGGCCGACCTGCCCTATGGCGATCAACGCCGGCTGGAGATTGCCCGTGCCCTCGCCAGCAACCCGCGCCTGCTGTTGCTCGACGAGCCGGCGGCGGGGATGAACCCGACCGAGAAACATGCGCTGATGGAGTTGATCCGGCGTATCCGGGATCTCGGCGTAACGGTGCTGCTGATCGAACACGACATGATGCTGGTGATGGGCGTGTCGGATCGGATTATCGTCATGGACCATGGCGTCATCATTGCCGAGGGTCTGCCGTCCGAGATCCAGGCCAACCCGCGTGTGATCGACGCCTATCTCGGAACGGCCGGGAAAGACGAGGCCGCCGACGATGCTGCCGGGGAGGCATCGCTGTGGGACTCCTAGAAATCCGCGACCTGCATGTGAGCTACGGGAACGTAGAGGTTCTGCATGGCATATCTCTCGACGTGGGGGAAGGTGAGATCGTTGCATTGCTCGGCAGCAACGGGGCCGGAAAGACCACCACGCTACGGGCCGTTTCCGGCCTGATTCGCGCGCGAGCCGGAGAGATCGTGATGGACGGGCACCCGCTGAACGCACTGCGGGCTCACCAGATCGTGGCGCTGGGTCTCGGCCACGTGCCGGAAGGCCGCCGCATGTTCGGCGCGTTGACGGTAGCGGAAAACCTGCAGCTCGGCGGCTATCTGATCCGGCGCGACGGCGCCGTGCTGGCGCAGCGGATCGACCGCGTCTATGAGACTTTTCCGCGGCTTGGCGAGCGGCGCAGCCAGTTGGCGGGAACGCTCAGCGGCGGCGAACAGCAGATGCTGGCAATCGCGCGCGCCCTGATGCTGCGGCCACGCATAATCGTACTGGACGAACCGTCCATGGGACTGGCGCCAAAACTGGTTCGCGCGATTTTCGGCATGATTGCCGACATCTGCAACGAAGGCACATCGATCCTTCTCGTCGAACAGAACGCCCGTCAGGCGCTGCGTATCGCGCATCGGGCCTACGTGCTGGAAAGCGGCCGCATCGCGCTCGCCGGCCTGGCCCGCGATCTGGCGCAGGACAGCCGGGTCCGCGCCGCGTATCTTGGCGGCAGCGCAGCAGCAGTGGAGTGAACCGCGGAGTAATCCGTGAAGTGAGCACGCGTGCGCACGAAGAGATCGCCCCGCTTTTTCAGTGCCGAAATATAGACCGGCCTTAGCCTGTCAGCGCGCGAATACGAGCTTGCCCAGGCCCCGCTAGCGGTCCTCCTCGAGCGCTTTCAGATGGGCCTCGCCGACGTCCTTGGCGGCGGCGCGGGTGGCGTATGTCTCGTCCGATACGAGCGAGCGTTTGACGTTTTGTGCACCAAAGTCGACCAGCGTGATGACCCAGACATACTCTCCAGCCTGCTCAGCCGTTTGCACAAAAGCGCGTACGTCACCCTTGTCGTCTGCTTTCATCGTGACCTCCTGAGGGAAAGAACTGTTTGTGTGCCCTATGCCCGCTTTACGGCAGCCTGCCGATGATCGGGCCGATTTCGTCCTTCGTGAAAGCACGCAGCGTCTGCGTACGGACGTTGCCTGCGGAGCCGAGCGCGAAACCGAATGCGGCGAGGCTTTGATCGTCCGGAGCTTCGACGATCGAGACAATGTCGTATTGGCCCATCGTCCAGTAGATCTCTTTCATTTCGCAGCCGAAGCCCTTTGCCATTTCGGCCACTTGACCAGCCCGTTGCGGGCTGTTTTTGATGGTGCGGATTCCTTGATCCGTAAATTGCGAAAGAACCACATAAGTCGTCATGACAATTCTCCCTACGATTGAAACGTGTCGGGACACATCCGCGCTAGCGATACCGCGAGCGGCACTGTATATGCGTGATCGGAACCGTTTGCGCGTAACTTGATTCTAGGCAATGGAATCTGGCGCAACGGACCGTTTTCTCCCGGGATCCACCGGCGCCGGACCCTCGCGTCGTTCGTGATAGATCGCATGTACACTTTACGAACCGGGGAGGAAAAGCCATGGGGAACAGATACGAGCGCTCGCGCATGTCGCGTTCGTTCACGTACAAGGGTGTCCAATACCACCCAGGAATACTGCTGGTTCTCGCCGCGCAATTACTCTGCCTGAGCGCGTTCGCGTTTTCACCGGCCAGTCTCGATCACAACAAGTGGCTGTCCGCGGCAATCGCGTTCAGCCTGCTTTTCGGGCTGATCCTGTCGCTCGGTTTTGTCGGGACGTGGAATCAGTTCAGCGACGATGTCAGCCTGTGGACGTTCTTCAACACGAACCCGGTCGAATCTGCCGTCGCGATAGCTACCGCGGGTGAGGTTCTTGCAATTTTGTTGATACCGCTAGGCTAAGAGAAGGCTGCCGGGGTTTAGGCAGCAATTGGCGCGTCCCGCAGTTCACGAGCGACACGCTCGCGGAAGCTCTTTGACACGACTGCGCTATTGCGCCCTTCACTCGAATTGAACAGCACGTCACCTGATAAACCGGCTTTTTTGTACATAGTTATCCGAATCAATCAGCATGATTTTCCCAAGCCGAAATCGCACGAGTACGACAAGTCCGGCTGATCATTGCGGATCAGGAATTCGAATGCAATTGCGACTATATTGAATGATGAGACTCTGTCGAATCTGGCCGCCGGTACCGCTGGTACCGTCATGGCCGGTGCGACGGAATGGGTCGCGGGTATTCCCGATAGGAGGCCCAAAATGCGGCGCATCTATTTCCTGTTGCCCAACGTGCAAAGCGCGAAGGGAATCATCGACGAACTGTTGCTGAAGCACATTGAGTGGCGACATATCCACGTGCTCGCGCGTCCGGGCATCCCACTTGAGGACTTGCCGCAGGCGACACTCGCGCAGCGCAGCGACCTGCTTCCGGCGCTCGCACGGGGCACCGCGGCGGGTGGCGTCACGGGCATGCTGGCGGGTCTTGTCGCCATGGCCTTTCCTCCTTCCGGGCTCACAATCGCCGGTGGCGTCGTTGTCTTGCTGACGCTGGCGAGCGCGGGATTCGGCGCATGGACCGCGACAATGATCGGTGTCGACGTGGCCAACACTCGTCTGAAGCGCTTCGAAGATGCGATCGGGAAAGGTGAATTGCTGATGATGGTCGACGTCGGGAAGGATCGCGTTGAAGAAATCGAGCAATTGGTCAAGAGTCACCATCCGGAGGCGGACATCGAGGGGACGGATCCGACCATACCCGCGTTTCCATAAGCTCTCGTGCGGACTGCCGCACCCCACTGAACCAGTCGTAAAAACGCCCGGATATCGAAGAATCCGATAACCGGGCGTTTTGCTGCATTTGCTCGTTAATGCCGCATCAAACCATTAACGCAAAGCGGAATAAGCTGTCGGTGACAGAAATTGATTTTCAATGCGCTCGACGATAAGCGACTTCGCTTCGGTTTCGGCGCGCTTCGCGATCCACTCGGCGTCGGTCTGGAACGCGTTCCATTTGACTTCGCGTTCCGCCAGGCTTTCCCATTTCAGCAAGTAGGTCAGCGTTTGGTTGCTTGGGCCGGCCAGCGTGGTCCAGAACCCGATTGGCTCGATCCCATATTTCTTGAAAAAACCGAGCGTGATGTTCTCGAACCGGTCATTCAACGCGGGCAGACGACCCGGCGCGCAGTGATAAATACGCATTTCAACGATCATGGTTTCCTCATGGACATGGATTAAAGCAGCCATCAACTACGCTGCGGTTGGAATTCACCATGAGGGAATCGTACCGGCGTTTGGCGCAGCACGCACCTGTCAGGTAAACGTCACCTGCCGGCGCGCGGGCATCAAGCCTGTTATGCCGGACACGTCCGGACACATCCGGACGTGTCAATACGCGGCGCCTTGCTACCCATCAAACCAAATCCTCCGATAATTACGTCGGCATTGCCTTCGGCATGCCTTCCCGGATCTGTTCGTCGGTCAGATCGCGGGTATGCGTGGCGAGCGACCACGAGTGACCGAACGGATCTTCGATCACGCCGTAGCGGTCGCCCCAGAACATGTCGGTGACGGGCATGATGACCTTGGCCCCGGCTTCGACGGCTTGCGCGAAAGAGGCGTCGACGTCTTTCACGTACAAGTGCAGCGTGACCGGCGAGCCCTTCAGCGTTAGCGGTCCGCTACGGCCACAATTCGGGAATTCCTCACCCAGCATCACCGTCGAATCGCCGATGCCCAGCATGGCGTGCATCACCGTGCCGTCAGGCCCCGGCAAGCGCGTTCGCTCGACCGCGTTGAATGCTTTTTTGTAGAAATCGATGGCGTCGGATGCGCCCTTGCAAACCAGGTGAGGCGTGATCGTGTGCATCCCTTCCGGGATTGGTTTGACAGCCGAATTGGACATTGCTTTGCTCCTGGATGTAACGGGTTGACCCACTAACTAAAGAGACGGCGCCGAACACGCGCCCTCTGCCGACATGACGTGCGATCAGCCTGCAAATCGACACGTCAGGCAGATTTTTTTTTGTTCAAACCGGCGGACGGTTGCCAAAGCTGGCGAAATTGTTGGCTTGCGGCAAGCATGAGCGCGCTTGGCCTGCGCGTATCGAACGAGCCGGTCCGCGCGTCCATTGCCCTTCATCAAACCGGCTATTTCTTTGACAGCACGCAGGCTTCGACGACGCCAGCATTGGGTCCACGATACCCACGATACCCGCCGGGCACGGATCGGAACAATCGGGGGATTCGTGCCGTTCCCGGTTATGTCCCTGTTTTGCCCTCTCCTGCCGCCGTTTTGCTTGTGTACACTCATGTTCCGGCGACTTCCGGCGCGCCAATATTTCGCCAGATTCACCCTAAAGTTTTCCCACTCGCTGCCGAAAGCCCGTCTATGGACCACGAAATCAACCCGCCAGCCGACCCAAACGATCCGACCTTCCTGAGGGCGAGAGCGTTGAGTCTCAGCGTCGGCGCAATCCGCAAAGCTCAAGGGAAAAAATGCCCGGGCGATTTTCCCGTGGGCACGATCGAATGGCACGCGGTGGTTGAAGAATTTGCGGATGACGTGCTGAAGGCGATGCTTTCAGAACCGGATTTGCCGATCCTCGAATTCAAACGCGACAACGCGAGAAAATAATGGCTTCTCTCAAAGCGCAAAGTCCGCGGAACCGAGCGTAAGCTCCCGCTCCGATCAAAAATGAAAAAAGGCGTCGCTGATTAATCGCGACGCCTTTTTGCATGATTTTTTGCTTGAATCCGGCAGGTGAATCCAGCGAGTTGTCACCCGCCCAGTAAATCGATCACTTGCAGAATGTCCTTGCGCAATTGATCGACATCGACCGCAACATTTACTTGGGGAGCGGCACCGCTTTCCTGTATGTCTTCGATATCAGCCGAACCGTTCGGACGACCATGTGAATCGAGCCGGTTGCGCGCGCCATTGATCGTGAACCCCTGCTCATAAAGCAATTCACGAATGCGGCGGATCAGTAGCACTTCGTGATGCTGATAATAGCGGCGATTGCCACGCCGCTTGACAGGCCGCAGTTGCGTGAATTCCTGTTCCCAGTAGCGCAGCACGTGCGGCTTGACACCGCATAGCTCGCTGACCTCACCGATCGTGAAGTAGCGCTTGGCCGGAATCGGGGGCAGGACGACTTTTTCCATCGTCAATCAACCATCGTGGTGAATGTCGCGAATGGGGCAAATGTCGCTAATAAGCGCTCGGGCGGCACATGACAAATGCCCGTCACTTCAGCGGCCGAAACTGTTTTCAGCACCGGCTTCGACCAGCGCTTTCAACTTCTGACTCGCATGAAACGTGACAACACGACGCGCCGCGATGGGAATGGCTTCCCCCGTT